>Ga0209656_10001530_pt1 | contig 15140 bp, 12 predicted proteins | sample BogFormECP12_OM2_FD_188239 | JGI IMG/M metagenome (GOLD analysis project Ga0209656, IMG submission 188239) | Bog forest soil microbial communities from Calvert Island, British Columbia, Canada - ECP12_OM2 (SPAdes) (version 2) | ecosystem: Environmental > Aquatic > Freshwater > Wetlands > Bog ... | reverse complement strand
TTCGGCGGTGGCGCCGGCGCCGACCGTGGCTGCCAGCGCCTGACCGCAGGCCACCGGTGCCACAAACCGCACATTGATCATTGCGGCCAAAAATCCGGTGAATGCCTCGACACCGATATTGCCCAGCGACGCGAAGCCCTGGATGGCGACCAGTGAGCCCGCGGACATGGTGATGAAGCCGACGATGGCGGCGGTGCCACCGACCACAGCCATTGCCCCGGTACCCATCCCCATCTGGGCAATCATCCGCAGCAGCTCTTTGTGGTAGCGGCGCAGAGCGAAGGGGATCAGCCCGACTGCGGTTAGTGCGAACCAGACCATCTCCCCGAGCTCGGTCAGTTGCCGGGCCGGCGCGTCGCGGTATCGACTGAGGGCGACGGCTGCCCGCGGGAAGCGGTGATGCGGGACGATGGCCGCGATAGACGTAGCCATGTCAGCGCCCCGTTCCGAACCGAACACCGATAGTCGTCATCACCGCGTTAACCGCGAACAGCGCGATGAAACTTATGACTACCGTTTCGTTGACGGCAGTGCCCAGGCCTTTGGACCCGCCGCGGACGATCAACCCGCGATAACAGCCGACCAAGCCGGCGATCAGCCCAAACGTCGCGGCCTTGATCATCGAGATCACCACCTCGGGCATGCCGGTGAGCACTGTCAGCGTGGAGAGGTAGGCACCGATCGACACGTTCTGCAGGTACACGCTGAAGAGGTAGCCGCCTGCCAGGCCGACGGCGATCACGAGGCCGTTGAGCAGCACCGCGACGGCCGTCGAGGCAACGACGCGAGGCACCACCATCCGGTGGATCGGGTCGATGCCGAGCACCTCGAGCGCGTCGATCTCCTCGCGGATGGTGCGGGCGCCGAGGTCGGCGCAGATCGCGGTGGACCCCGCGCCGGCGACCACCAGCACCGTCACGATCGCGCCGAGCTGGGTCACCGTGCCGATCGCCGCGAGCGCCCCCGATGCGTCGGCGGCGCCGAACTCGGCCAGCAGGATGTTGAGCGTGAAGATGAGTAGCACGGTTTCCGGGATGGACACCGCGATAGTGGGCAGCAGCGACACCCGCATCAGGAACCAGCCATTAAAGATGAACTCGCGCCATTCGAACGGCTTCATCAGGGCTTTGCCGGTCATCACGGACATCCGGAAGAACCCGCCGGCCACTTCCGTCCCTGGTCGGATCCGGTCGCGTACTTTGCCGGTAATCAGGTGCGAAGTAGTCATTGGCGCAGCTTCGGGTCAGTGAGGTAGTGCCTTGAAAAACGCTTCACGAGAACACTTTTGGGGTGTGACATGAACGACGTCGCCGGGCCGCCGGTCTCGGTTCCCAGCCTCGGGCCTCGCGTCGCCGTCGTCTGCGTCACGCAGTAACTATTGCATTTGACCGTCCGTACAGTCAATAACGGAAAGGTCGGCATCGCCTGGCGACGGGACGGGCCCAAAATCCATCGGCGAACTACTAGCTATATTAGCGCTACCAGGAGTTATAGTGTGTTGCCGTTGCCGCACGCTGACGAAGCCCCAAGTTAGGGGAGACTTCCGACCCGAAGTATGATAGACCGTCCGTACGGTTAGTTATCTCGGAGGGTTGCGATGCCCCGATCGCCCGGCAGACGCAGCGAGATTCTCGACGCGTTTGTCCGCTACGTCGCCGAACGTGGCTATGACAGAACGAATCTCGGCGATATCGCCGACGAGCTTGGCATGTCTAAGGGCACCATCGTTCATCACTTTGGCACCAAGGCGCAGATGCTGCGGGAGCTTGAAGAGGCCCACCTGGCCTGCGAGCTCGAAGCGCTGCAGATGGTATGGGACCGCCTGGCCTCGCCGCACGAACGCATCGCCGCGATGGTCTATACCTCCGCACTGCTACAGGTGATCGCCCGCAACGCGACGGTGGCAAGCCAGCGCGAGGTGGTCCAACTGTCCGATGACCCAGCGATGCAGCAAGTGCGAAAGTTGCGCCATCAACTGCAAACGCTCACGATCGACGAGATCCGCAACGGTATAAGCAGCGGCGTATTCCGAAGCGTCGATGCCGAATTGGCGGCGCTGCAGCTGTGGGGATCGCTGCAGTGGATGTGGGTGTGGTTCGACCCTGTCGGTTCCCGGACACCCGAACAAGTCGGGGCCGCATTCGTCGACGTGTTCCTCGGCGGTTTGCTGCTTGACCGCCTGGGGCTGAGCAAGTGGGCGGACCCTTCCACGGACATAGTCTCGGTGGTGCGCGAATGCCTTGCGGCGGTAACGGGCGCGACAGATTGACGGCATAGCCGCAGAATCCGAGCCCCCAACCGGAACCGTCGAGGTCAGAGGGCCTGCAACGTCCTGGATCCGCGGAACCCGTCCGGTGCGGTGACAACGTACATGTTCGCACCGGGCGCTGACTTGACTTCTCCGGCGGCGAACATGGTCATGAGCTCTCTGCCATCGCTGTCGGCAACACACACATACGTGTCGGTCTCAGCGTCGTAGTCGACGCTGTCCCAACATAATACGAATGCTAAGCAGTTGCCTTCGCCGTCGGTGATGACGAGCTTGTGCACACCTGACCTTTTCAATAGCTCGGCATCTTGCTCGCGTTGTTGAGACAGCCCGTTGTTGCGGACCGTTACGCGGTCTAACATCTCGTACCTCCTTAGCGAGGTCGTCCCGGTCTTCGTGGAATTTCAGTTGACGGTCCCCACCTGAGGCCTACCGGATGGCAGGTCTTCGGATGAACCACCACGAATACCCAAGGAAGGGGACCGCTATGAAAACCGTACCCACTGTTCGCCCTGGGTGTGACCGATATCGCCCGCGTCCCGCGAAGATTTGCCAACTTGGTTTCGCGAAATTTTCAGGCTCCGCTGAATTGGCGAGTTACTGTCTGCGATAGGCATTGCAAACGACGCTGCGGAGGGCAAATGACGGCCTACAAGACTGTGGTGGTCGGCACCGATGGCTCGGAGTCTTCGCTGCGTGCGGTCGACCGTGCGGCCAAGATTGCCGCCGACTCGGACGCGAAGCTGATCATTGCGACCGGCTACTTCACCCACGCGGAAGATAAGCGCGCGGCCGACGTCCTCGGGAAAGAGGCCTACCTGGTGCAGGGCAACGCGCCAATCTACGCGATGTTGCACGATGCCCGCGACCGAGCCAAGGCGGCGGGGGCGAAGAACATCGAGGACCGGCCGGTCGAAGCCGCTCCGGTGCATGCGCTGGTAGACCTCGCCGAGGAGGTTGGGGCGGACCTGCTAGTGGTCGGCAATGTGGGACTAGACGCACGATCCGCGATCGTCGGGCGGCTGTTCTCGATCCCCGGGGCTGTCGCCAGCCGGGCCAAAATCGACGTACTGATCGTTCGCACCGCTGGCTGATCGGTGGCCGCAACGCCGCTGTCCTGGGATGTCGTTCCCATTGAAAAGCCGGACGATGTCAACGTTGTGATCGGACAGGCGCACTTCATCAAGACGGTCGAAGACCTGCACGAGGCAATGGTTGGGGTAGGCGGGTCACTACGGTTTGGGCTGGCCTTCTGCGAGGCCTCGGGAGCGCGGCTGGTGCGCCGCACCGGCAATGATGCTGAGTTGATCGAGCTTGCGACCTCTAATGCGCTGGCCATCGCGGCCGGACACTGCTTCGTCATTTTCTTGCGCGGGGGGTTTCCGCTCAGCGTGCTCAACCCGGTGAAGGCGGTGCCCGAAGTCTGCACAATCCACTGCGCCACAGCGAATCCGGTCGACATCGTGCTCGCGGTGACGCCGCGTGGTCGCGGCATAATCGGCGTGGTCGACGGAGAAACCCCCGTCGGGGTGGAGACCGATGAGGATGTTGCCGAGCGCCGCGATCTGTTGCGCGCCATCGGCTACAAGCTCTGAAGTTGCTACACGGTCAGCACGTCAGAATCGGCCGATAGGTCGGCTTCAAGTATGTCAAATGCGTTCTGCAGGACGGTCTTTCCCTGATCGATAAAGCCCGGGGCCTGCCCGATGTCGATGGCATCCTGGCGGGCTCGGATTTGCCTGGGCCGGAACGGTTGTCGGGGAGGGCACCGGGGCGTCCTACCATTCGGCGTTGTGGATCTGCCTTGCCATCGGCATCGCCGCTCTCGCGACCAGCCTGATCATCAAGCCGAGAGTTTCCGCCAATTCCGGGCACAGCCACTGATCATCCGCACCACTGCTCGTCAAGCACCGTTCGATGGCGTCAACGTCATCGGCTCGGCAAAACCGGGCTGATCGATGTCAGCGGTGACCTTCTCCCAGGGAGCGGGTATGGGGAAATACCGTTCAAGGAAATCCTTGACCCGTTCGGTGCGCTCGACCGCCGAGACTTCGGGGAAGCTGCTGTCGTTGAGGCAGAAGAAGTGATACCGGCGTCTCTTCCGCAGCTCGGTAAGGAGATCGAGTCCTTCGCGGGTGGTGGTGTTCACGTACAGCACTTTGGCTTTTTCTTGCTGGACGGCGCGGCCGGTCATCAGCGCGTAATAGTGGTAGAACGAGTTGGTGACCGAGATATCGGTGCTGGACCGAAACGCGCTAGCCTGAGTGCGGGCGAATTCTTTTGGGAATTCTCGTTCCATCTCGCTCAGTATGCTTTTGCGCAACGGAACTGCAGCGTGTTCCAGATGGCGGGTGGTGACCTGTCCGAACCGCTCGAAGAGCAGCTGTCGGTTGACTCGAGCGGCGTTTTCAAAGCCGCTGCGGGTGGGATCGTTGGCACCGAGCCCTATCCGGGTCTTGGCTTCGATGAACCTCGTCACCCCGCCGGGCGAGAAGAACACGCTGGCTCTGAGCGGTCGGCCGAAAAACATGTCGTCGTTGGAGTAGAGGAAATGCTCAGCCAGCTCTGGAATGTTCTGAAGTTGGCTCTCGACCGCATGCGAGTTGTAGGTGGGTAGCGCCGCGGGATCCGAGAAGTGTTCTGTCGCACGAACGATGGTGATCTTGGGGTGCTCGGCCAGCCAGGATGGGAGGACCGAATCGGTCGCAATGAAGATCCGCCGCACCCACGGCGCAAACATGTTCACCGACCGCAGCGCGTACTTCAGTTCGTCGATCTGCCGAATGCGCGCTTCGGCGTCGTCGCCTTCACCGACCACAACCTCCGACATCTGTGCCGCCCGGCGGGCCAGAAACTCCGGGTCACCGCCGTCGACCCAGGAGAACACCATGTCGATGTCAAATGTCACGTCGCTGGTATGTGGGGTGAACATCCCCTTGATCGTCGGCCACTTATATCCGTAGAGCTTTGCGGTTGCGGGCACCACTTCTCTCCGCGGCAGTACCGTACGCGTCAGCGAGTTCTCGACGGGGCAACGGATCACCGTCTCCTCGTACGCCCAGAATTGCAGCTCAACGCCGAACCTGGAGCCGTACCGAAAGCCGCCGGGCGCGATCCGCCGCCGGTACAGCCGCACGATACGCGGATCGTCCAACCTGGATAACCTGCCTTCGGCCAGTAAGATGGGTGAAAGCCCGCGAACATCAACTGTTTTGGCGTACATCGGTTCGGTGGCGCAGGCGGTCGGTAGCTCGGTCTCGACCGCTGAGCGCAGGTCGATATCGATGGCGAGAACCGGACGGTTCTTGTGATCACGGATCAACAAGAACGGAATATTTGCCTTTTTCAGGATCTTCCGGACAAAAACGAGATCCTCGATCTGCGCCTCATGCGGGGTCAGGCTGGACTCCAGACGCGCGAGTCGTCCGCTGCGAGAGACGATGACCGGCTTGTCGGTGCTCTGGACTGGCCGAACACCGTTGCTCGAGGCGACCTTGGTCATCGCAAACACCGCCCTCTTTGGCGTTGAACGAGTTGTCTGTTGCGGTCAAAGCCGCTTACTAGCCCGCACGGACGCGTAAACCGAGCGGTTCCAGTTTAGTTCTTCTCGGAGCCCTTCAACGTTGTCAGCTCAGTGAACTTTCTTCGTCCATCAGCTTTTGCTGCGCGGACTCGTCAACCCTAAACCCGCTCGTCGGCCAGCGTTCGTGTCGATGTAACGGTTAGTTACGTCCTCGTGTTGGATGCTGGCAGCCATGAGCATCGCGACGGTCGCGCCCGGTGCGATTGAGGTTACGTTCGCCGGACGTTTTGGATTTGGCATCTACCGCTGGGCTTACCTGCCATTCGACGTGCCACCGGGGGTGCAGCGCATTCGAGTTACCACGTCTCACTCGAATTTCGGCGTCGGCGGTTTGGCCCAAAACGTGTTGGATCTAGGCATCTTTGGGCCAGCCGGCTACGACTTAGGCAATGCAGCCGGGTTTCGGGGCTGGTCGGGCGGCGCCCGCGACAGCTTCGAGATCTCAAGCAATTACGCCACCCCGGGCTATCTGGCCGGCCCGATCGAGCCAGGTACGTGGGCCGTTGCGCTTGGTCCGGTGGTGTTAAGCCCTTGGGGGATGACGTGGGAAGCGCAGGTCACGATGGAGCGCGGGGAACCGCTGGCGGAATGCGGGCCGGTGGTCGAGTTTCCGCCGCCGCCGTCGGTCACCGGAGCGCGGTGGTATCGCGGGGACCTGCATCTACACACCGTCCACTCCGACGGCCGGCGTGCTCCCGACGAATTGGCGGCGGTTGCCCGCGCCAGCGGGCTGGACTTCATCGTCTCGGCCGAGCACAACACCAACTCGGCCAACCGGGCATGGTTGACGCACCGTACCGGCGGGCTACTGGTGATTCCCGGTGAGGAGGTCACCACCCGCCACGGGCACTGGCTGGCTGTCGGCCTGCCGCCGCACGGCTGGGTCGACTGGCGATACGGCCCAAGCGACGGGGTGTTTCCGCGCTTCGCCGCCGAGGTCCGCGAAGCCGGTGGACTGGTGGTCGCCGCTCACCCGTCGGTGCCGATGCCGGGGTCGGCGTGGGAGTTCGGTTTTGACCACGTGGATGCGCTCGAGGTGTGGAACGGTCGGTGGAACCTCGATGATGAACTGTCGCTTCGTATTTGGCAGCGGCTGCTGCTGCAGGGCCAACGCGTGGTGGCCGTCGGCGGCAGCGACTCGCACGGCGAACACCAGCAGGTCGGCTCTCCGCAAACGGTCGTGCACGCGGACGGACTGTCAGCACCCGCGATTATCAACGGGCTGCGTTGCGGCCGTTCGTACCTCGCTCGATCATGCGACGTCGCGCTGGAGCTGACCGCGAGCAGCGACGATGGCATGGCCGGTCCCGGGCAGACACTGCAGGTGCCACCCGACGGGTCGGTGACGGTGACCGCCGTGGTCAGCGGCGCCCCGGGCACGAGCGTTGCGCTGATCACCGCGGCGGGCCGGGTGCGACAGGCGACGGTGGGGTCGTCGGCCCGGCTGCAATGGGAACTCGACGCCGCGTCGGCGCGCTTCGCGCGCCTCGAGGTGCGAGAAGCGCAGCGGCGACCGCTCGGGGCAATGGTCGCGTTGACAAATCCGGTGTGGCTACGCTGAGAACATTGCGACACATCCACGGTGCGGCTACGCCAACGTGGATGTGGCAGGCGGTAACGTCCGTGCCGGGAAGAGATAGCGATGTGGTCAAGAAGGCGCTTCGCCGCCCTCTTGGGGGCGGTGCTGCTGGTCAGCGTGATGCTGGCCAGCGCTGTGCCCACGTCGAACGACCCGCCGGTCAACGTCGCGAATCCGGTCGACCACGTCGACACGCTGATCGGTACCGGGACGGGTGGCCAGCGGGTGGGGGAGATCAACAACTTCCCCGGTCCCTCGGTGCCGTTCGGGATGGTGCAGTACTCGCCTGACACCGCCGGCAACTACGCCGGCTACGACCACGGCAACAAGCAGGCCACCGGATTCAGCATGACGCACGCCTCGGTGGGGTGCGCGGCGTTCGGTGACATCTCGATGCTGCCGACCACCACGTCGATCGGCTCCGAACCCTGGGACCGCACCGAGGAGATCGCCCACGACGACACCGAGGTCGGTGTGCCCGGCTACTACTCGGTGCGGTTTCCCGCGACGGGTGTGACTGCCGAACTCACCGCAACCACCCACACCGGCGTGGGCCGGTTCATCTACCCCGACAACGGTCGGCCCGCTCTGTTGCACGTGAATTCCGGTGCGTCGCTTGGGGGTACCTCCGCCGCGAACATCCAGATCGGCGACGACAACACGACAATCACCGGATCGGCGACCAGCGGCGGCTTCTGCGGCAAGGACAACGTCTACACGGTGTACTTCGCGATGAAGTTCAGCCAGCCGTTCACGTCCTACGGTACCTGGGACGGCTATTCGATCTTTCCCGACGGCCGCAGCGCGTATTCGAGTTACTCCGGATCCAGCGGGGGATACGTCGGATTCCCAACGGGCTCGCGCATCGAGGTGCGCACCGCGCTGTCCTATGTCAGCCTCGAGGGAGCGCGAGCCAACCTCGCCGCCGAGAGCCAAGCCGACTTCGACAACGTGCGCGCCGCCGCGGCGAAAGAGTGGAACGACAAGCTCTCCCGCATCGCGATCGCGACCTCCGACTACGACGACGTCAAGACCTTCTACACCGCGCTCTACCATTCGCTGTTGAATCCCAACACCTTTAACGACGTCGACGGTCGCTACGTCGGATTCGACGGCGATGTGCACACGGTTGCCGCGGGGCACACCCAGTACGCCAACTTCTCCGACTGGGACACCTATCGGGGACTCGCCGCGCTGCACGGACTGCTCTTTCCGGACCAGGCCAGCGACATGGCCCAGTCGCTGGTGACCGACGCCGAGCAGAGCGGGTCGTTTCCGCGGTGGGCACTGGCGAATACCGCGACCGCCGAGATGACCGGCGACAGCGTCGTCCCGCTGATCGTCAACTTCTACGCCTTTGGTGCCAAGGACTTCGACGTCAACATGGCGCTGGGCTACATGGTCAACGCCGCGACCAAAGGCGGCGACGGGCTCAACGGCTACATCGAGCGACCAGAAATCGCCACCTACCTACAGCGCGGCTACCTTCCGCTGAACGCGAACTCCTGCCAGGGCGGCGCGATCCCCGGCGCCTCGATCACCTTGGAGTGGTCGGTCGACGACTTCGCGATCTCCCAATTCGCCGACGCAATAGGCGATTCCGCGACCGCCACCGAATTTCAGAACCGGGCGCAGTACTGGCAGAACCTGTTCAACCCCTCCACTCACTACATCTCGCCCCGCGATGCCATGGGCTTTTTTCCTCCGGGTCCCGGGGTCGTGGAGCCCGCCGCGGGTTGCTTCAGCCAGCTCGGGTTCGACGAGGGCAACGCCGAGCAATACGTCTGGTATGTGCCGCAAAACATCGCGGGCCTGGTGACGGCTCTCGGTGGTCGAAAAGCGGTGGGGGACCGGCTTGACCGCTTCACCAAGCAGCTCAACGTGGGCCCCGAAGAGCCTTATCTGTGGGCCGGCAACGAGCCGGGTTTCGAGGTGCCGTGGCTGTACAACTACATCGGTCAACCGTGGAAGACCCAGCAATTAGTCGACCGGGTACGCAGCGAATTGTTCACTCCCGCACCCGATGGCGAGCCGGGCAACGACGACCTCGGCGCGATGTCCAGCTGGTACGTGTGGGCCGCACTCGGGCTCTACCCGAGCACACCGGGGACCTCGATCCTCACCCTGAACACGCCGCTTTTCGATCACATCGAAATCACGCTGCCCGCAAGCAAGTTCATCAAAATGTCGGCGTCGGGCGCATCCGGGCCCAACCGGATGAAGTACATCAAGAGCCTTCACGTCGATGGCCGGCCCACCGATAAGACGTACCTTCCGGAGTCGATCATCCATACCGGCGGCGAACTAGCGTACTCGCTTTCGCCGCGGCCCGACAAAGCCTGGGGCTCCGCCGACTCGTCTGCGCCGCCATCGTTCGGCGCGGGCAGTTCGGCAGTGGCAGTGAACGTTTCGCCTGCCGTCGTCGAAATCGCACACGGAGGGTCGAGCAATGTGACCGTCGACGTGCAACGGATGATCGATGGTCCAACCGGCTACATCATCACCGGTACTTCGGGCACCAAGGGAATCAAGGCGGCCAAGACATCGGGGCAATTCGGCGCCGACGGATCGGCCAGCGCGACCGTCGCCATCACGGTCGACAAGTCGGTACCCGATGGCTATTACCCGCTCGTTCTGACCACCAGGGTCGGCGACGGCTCCACGACATTCAAGCTGCTCGTCACCGTCGATCAGGACTGATCCCGTCGCAATCGATGAGCAGATGCCGCGGGCCGCGGAACACCTGGCTGATGCGGTAGGGCGGAGGGTCCTCGACCAGCCGCGGGTTTTCCACCCGACGAAGAAACGCCTCGAACGCGGTGTTGACTTCCAACCGGGCCAACGGGCCGCCGAAACAGATGTGAACACCGCGCCCCCAGCCCACGTGTTCGTTGTCGGCGCGTTGCGGGTCGAACTCGTTGGGGTTGTGGAAGCGCCGCGGATCTCGGTTGGCCGCAGCGTAAATCAGATAGATGGGCGATCCCCGTGGGATCGTGGTGCCGGCAATCTCGATGTCCGCCAACGCTGATCGAGTGGGGAAGAACTGCACCGACGACTGCAGCCTCAGCACCTCTTCGATGGCACCGGGAATCAATTCCGGTTGGCTGCGCAACAATTCGATCGACCCGGGGTTGCGCAGCACGGTGAGCACGCAGTGCGAGATCAGATTGACCGTCGAGTCATGACCGGCGGCAAACAGCAGCATCGTGTTGTTGACGATCGCGCTCGGCGACATCGGCCCATCCGGTCCGTCATCGTGCACCAACTGTGAAATCATGCCCGGGCCAGGGGAATTCTCGGCTTTCTCGACCAGCCCGATGATGTATTTTTTGAACGCGGTGTTGGCCGCTTCACCTTTGGCCCGCCGGGCCTGGCCCTCCTCGGTGGCGATGTCGGGGCCAAGATCGAACAGGCCGGTGATGGCGTCGGCTATCCAGGGGTGAAACTGCGGCTCGTCTTCGATGGGCACACCGATGATCCGGCAGATCACACTCACCGGCAGCGGATAGGCGAACTCGTCGACAACGTCCATGCGGGTCTTGGCAGCTTCTTCGGAGGCCTTGTCGAGCAAGTCGTTGACGATCTGCTGACACAGCGGCTCCTGGCTGGGGATCACGTCCGGCGAATGCGGCGGGCCGAAAAACCGCATGCATTGCCGGCGCGCCCGATCGTGATCCGGCGGGTCCGAGGCGATAAAGCTCGGGTCTCGGTCGTAGGCCTCCATCATCTCCATCAGGGACGCGTCGGCAACGTGCCGACCGCCGGTGACCGCCGGACGACTATTGCGACGGTCGGAACTCACCCGCGGATCGTGGGCGAGCGCGATGAGCTCGTCGTATCCGGTGACGGCATAGATACCGTTGGTCACTCGCACCACCGGCGTCTTGCGCAGCTCGTCGAAGAACGGATAAGGATTCGCGCGGTTTTCATACCGCATCGCGGCGTCAAACGCTTCTTCGGGTGTCATCTGCGCCGCTCCTCACCGTTGCCGTGGCCGGAACTCAGCGTGGCGTTCGCTGAAGTCATGTCCCGTCAACACCACGTCCGGGGCCTCCGTCGGCACGCCGCGCGCCGGGAAATCGGCGGGCATCACCCGCATGTCCTCGGGGAAATCAAAACCCGGCGGTTGCGGCGGGAACGGCCCCGATCGCGCGATCTCCTGCCGGTAGTGCTCGATCCACTTGCCGTGGTTGAAGGTAACGGCGCCGACGATGCGGCCGCGACGACCATAGGCCGCGGCAAATCGGCGCTGCTTCACCGAACCCTGGGTGAACACGATTTCGTCGCCAAACGACGGCACGCCAACGGATTTGATGTTGACACCGAACTGACCCGACCAGAACTGCGGGATCAACAAGTGCGGCCATCGATCGACCTCCTCGCAGACCATGTTGTGTGCGGCGACCCGGGCGCCCAGTACCGCATTGTCCCAGTGCTCCATCGCCAGAAATTGGTAGTCGTAGAGCACATGCGGGGCACGCGCAATGTCGCCGGCCACGAAGACGTTGGTGGTGATCACCCCGTTGATGTCGAACGCGCGGCAGCCCGCATCACACCCTACCCCCCAGAATCCGGCGGCCAGCCCGCACCCTTCGAGCCACTCGACGTTGCGGATCGACCCCAACGACGTCACCACCACATCGACGTCGAGCGTGCTGCCGTCGGACAGCCGCGCGCGGCGCACGTGCCCGGCCGCGTCCCCCTCCAACCCCAGCACCGAGACGCCGGTGCGCAGATCCACGCCGGCCGCCCGCTGCATCTCGGCGCCGATCGTGCCGATCACCCCGCCGAGCGCGCCGGACAGCGGGGCCGGGCCGCGTTCGGTGACGGTGACCGCCAGGCCGAGGTCGCGGCACACCGACGCCGCTTCCGAGCCGATAAACCCGGAACCGATGATCAGCACCCGATTGGGACGGGCGGCCAACGCCGCCTGCAGCCGCGCGGCGTCGGCGCTGGTGCGCAGGGTATGGACGCCCTCAAGCGCGGCTTCCGCCGCGTTGGGCCAACGCCGGGCCCGCACACCGGTGGCGATCAGCAGCCGATCGCCATGAATCTCGGTGCCGTCAGCCAGCTGCACCAGCCGGTTCGCCCGGTCCAGGGCGGCCGCGGGGACACCGAGTCGCCACTCCGCATCCACCTGCCGCAGCCGCGGCAACTTCGTGTGGTCGGCCGCCACCCACCCCTTGAGGACCTGTTTGGACAGCGGCGGTCGGTCATAGGGCTCGTCCGGCTCATCGCCGATAATCGTGAGCTGCCCGTGAAAACCCTCTTCCCGCAGCCCTTCGGCGGCACGAAGCCCGGCCAGCGACGCGCCGACAATGACGATGCGGCCGTTGTCTTTGAAGCCATTCCGGTTCATCGGCGTCGGCCCGCTATTCGGTGTCGAGCCGGTCCACGATGATTGCCTGGACCGGGCATGACGCCGCCGCCCGCAATACCCGCAGACGCTGACTGTCGTCCGGGTTGGGGTCGTAGGTGAGGGTTTCTTCGCCGCTGAGCTTGAGCACCTCGGGTGCCAGCGGCACGCACTGCGCATACCCCAGGCAGCGGTTCAGGTCGATAACGATCCGCATAGCGACCTCGATCCTCATGCTGAAGACCTGATGCTGCGCAGCCTACATCCAGCCGCGTCGCCAATCTCGGGATTGCGAAAAGCGCTGACGGCGAGACGGATTCGCGGATCCGGGTGCATGCTGGTAGCCATGACGCGAAACGAGGTCACCGAGCAGATCGTCGTCGCCCGCTTGGCTAAGGGCTTGACCTGGCAGGAGTTGGCCGACGCGATCGGCCGGCCGGTGGTGTGGACCACCTCGGCGCTGCTCGGCCAGCACCCGATTCCTCCCGAACGGGGGGAGGTGCTGGTCGAGATGCTGGGTCTCGACGAGTCGGCGGTCGCGGTGCTCGCCGCACCGCCCATGCGCGGCGGGCTGCCCACCACGGTGCCCACCGACCCGACCATTTACCGCTTCTACGAGGCCCTGCAGGTATACGGCGGGGCGATCAAAGAGGTCATCCATGAGCAGTTCGGTGACGGGATTATGAGCGCGATCAACTTCAGCGTCGACGTGCAAAAGAAACCCCACCCGTCGGGCGACCGTGTGGTGGTGACATTCGACGGCAAATTCCTTCCCTACGACTGGGTTTCAGCGAAAGGCTGACGGCGTCGCCGCGGGCGATAACCCGTAACGGCTCTGCGAGCCCGTAAAGAAACCGTCAACAAACGAGCGCCCTGGGCCGTCCGCGCTTAATTTCTTTAAATACACCGTTGAGAGCCGCGTCGGTTGGTGCTCGTAAACGGATAGGACGGTGCCTTATCGATGATTCTGATCGGCTTGGCGCTCGCGGCAGTCTTGGCGGCTTACCCAATCGCCGTACTGCTATTTCCGGAAGGTCCGTAATTGAGTAGCACGGTCGCGGGAATCGCGTTCCTTGTTTTGCTCGTGGCGGCGCTGGCCGCTGTACACGCACCGTTGGGCGACTACATGTACCGCGTCTACACCTCGCCGCGGGACTTGAAAGTCGAAAAGGCCATCTACCGCGCCATCGGCGTCGACCCAAAAGCTGAACAGACCTGGACGTGGTATGCCCGCAGCATTTTGGCGTTCTCGGCGGTCGGCGTTCTGTTCCTGTTCTTTTTCGAACTGTTCCAGGACAAGCTGCCGCTGCATCTGCATGATCCGGCGACCAAGATGACCCCGTCGCTGGCCTGGAACACCGCGGTCAGCTTTGTTACCAACACCAGCTGGCAGTCGTATGCCGGAGAGTCGACGGAGGGCCATCTGGTGCAGATGGCCGGCCTCGTCGTGCAGAGCTTCCTCTCCGGTGCGGTGGGCATGGCCGTGGCTTTGGTGCTGGTGCGGGGCTTCGCCCGAGAAAAGGCCGAAGTGCTGGGCAACTTCTGGGTGGATATGGTCCGCGGCACGCTCCGCATCTTGCTGCCGATCGCGTTCATCGGCGCGATCGTGCTGCTCACCGGCGGGATAATCCAGAATCTCCACCTCCACGACCAGGTCGTCACCACATTGAGCGGCGCCCAGCAGACCATCACCGGCGGACCGATCGCCAGCCAGGAACCCGTCAAGTTGATCACCGGCGACGGCGGCGGGTTCTACAACGCACAATCAGCACATCCGTTCGAGAATCCAAGCTCGTGGACGAACTGGTTCGAGATCTTCCTGATGTTCGTGATCCCTTTTTCGCTGCCCCGCACCTTCGGGCGCGTCGTCGGCAACAGGAAACAGGGCTACGCGGTCGCCGCGATCATGGGTGTCCTCGCCGCGATGAGCATCGCCCTCATCCTGCTGTTTCAGCTGGGACATCACGGCACCGTCCCCACGGCGACCGGCGGCGCCATGGAGGGCATCGAGCAGCGTTTCGGGATCTTCGACTCGGCGATCTTTGCCGACACCGGCACGCTCACCTCCGACGGCGCCGTCGACTCGATGCACGACTCCTACACGAGCCTGGGCGGGCTGATCACCATGTTCAACATGCAGCTCGGCGAGGTAGCCCCGGGCGGGATCGGCTCGGGCCTTTACGGCCTCCTCCTACTGGCGGTGATATCGGTGTTTATCGCGGGGCTAATGGTCGGGCGCACACCGGAATACCTCGGCAAAAAGATCAGAGCCCGCGAAATGACTTTGTCGACAACGTTTATCCTTACCACGGAGCTGGCGGTGTTGGTTGGCACCGGAATCGCGATGGCCTTG
>Ga0209656_10001527_pt1 | contig 15159 bp, 13 predicted proteins | sample BogFormECP12_OM2_FD_188239 | JGI IMG/M metagenome (GOLD analysis project Ga0209656, IMG submission 188239) | Bog forest soil microbial communities from Calvert Island, British Columbia, Canada - ECP12_OM2 (SPAdes) (version 2) | ecosystem: Environmental > Aquatic > Freshwater > Wetlands > Bog ... | reverse complement strand
AATCTCGCGCATGTTCCGCCTGAAGGGCAAGGGCGGCGGCGAAGGGGGCGGTCTTCTCAGTCGATTCAGATAACGGGCTCATGTGACAGTAACGGCACGAAGTTTATTCCGGCGAGCAAGACCGTGCTACCCTGGACTCGAATATTTCTAAAACTGAGAAAGATACTCATTAGCGATTGGAAACCGACCTTATAGGCGATCTCCTTGATGCGCGTAGCCCAGGGTGTGTAGCAGGGTCGACGTTGCGGATCCAAAATCGGACAGGACAAGCTGCGGTAGAAGCTCGGCAATCCACGGTGCGTATTCAGTTGCGGGATTGCGTACGGTCCTAAAAAAAAGAGAACTGGAAGCCCGGTAGTAATCGTGGCGAGATATAGGAGCCGACATGAGCGGTAACGCGCCAAGAATAAAAACCCCAAAAGACCTCGCTTATCCTATGAACATAATAGAGCCCCCTAACTTGGTGCAGCAAGAGCGACAGTTAATAGAGCCCCTTAACTTGGTACAGCAAGAGCAACAGTTAATAAAGCCCCCTAACTTGGTACAGCAAGAGCGACAGTTAATGGATTTGTACCCGCTTTCGCGCGAAGTGCCTAATGTAGACGCAGCTGTGGCGGAAATCGCCCGGTATTCTGCGGAGCTAACCTTGCCCCAAGGCACCATCCACGTAATAAGCGATGTTCACGGCGAAGATCAGAAGTTGCGCCATGTCATTAACAACGCCTCGGGCAGTTTGCGCCCCTTGGTCGAAAAGCTCTTTCAGGAGCACCTGACACCCAAGCATTTTCAGGAGCTGTTGACCTTGATTTTTTACCCGGCTGAAGTGGTGAGCCGCTTGGAGCGCGTGCTGCGCACCCCGCAGCAGCAGAAGGAGTACGCGTTACGCATGCTCCACGAGTTATTTGCGGTTGTGCGAGTGTTAGCCAGCCGGATTAGCCTGAACCATGCTATGCGGATTTTTCCTGGCGAGTTCCGGGACCTATTTACCGAAATTTTGCACGCGCCGACTGCAGGGCGGGACCGGGCTTACGTCGAGGCCACCGTCGACGCTCTAGCGGAGGAGGGAGCTCTCTTACGTCTCATCCATTTAACGGGGCGCGTCATTCGAAATTTAGCGATTGATGAGCTGATCATCGCCGGCGATTGCTGGGATCGAGGTCCGCGCGGTGATCGGGTGGTCGAGTACCTCATGCAGCAGCCGAACGTCGCGGTGACCTGGGGTAACCATGATGCGGCGTGGTTAGGTGCTGCGCTTGGTCAGGAGGCGTTGATTTGCCAGGTGTTAAGAATCTCGTTACGCTACCAACGGCTAATGCAGCTGGAGGAGGGGTATGGGATCCCTCTGGGACCCCTGGATTTGCTAACCCGAAAGGAGTATGAGAACGATCGTACTGAGAGCTTTGCGGTCAAAGGAACCGAGATGCGGGATGCAAGAAGCATGCACCTGATGCAGAAGGCGATGGCGATCATGCAGTTTAAGCTCGAGGGTCAAACCATCGCCCGTCACCCTGAGTGGGGATTAGAGCACCGGCGGCTTTTGCACCGCATTGATCTTGCCACCGGCACCGTCGAAGTGGACGGCGCCCTCTATCCTCTCAGGGATGCGCATTTGCCGACTCTCGATCCGGCCGACCCCTACGCCTTGAGCGAAGAGGAAGCGGTCTGTCTTGAGCGGTTACGAACCTCGTTTTTAGCGAGCCAAAAGCTCGCAGACCAGGTACGTTGGATGACTACGCGCGGGCACATGCACCTTATTCGCGAAGGTCATCTGATTTTTCATGGCTGCGTGCCTGTGGATGAACGAGGTGACTATTTGCCTATGGCGGTGCGGGGCCGGCCATACCGCGGCAAGGCGCTGTTTAACGCAATCGAGCGCGAGGTTTACCGGCTGGTGGATCGGCCCTCGGCTGCACCGGATGACTTAGACCTTTTCTGGTATCTTTGGAGCGGACCTCAATCGCCCTTATTCGGGAAGGATCGCATTACAACCTTTGAACGCGACCTGATTGCCGATCCAGCCACACACCACGAAACCAACAATCCCTACTTTCGGTTAATTCATGAGGCATGGTTCTGTGAAAAGATTCTCGCGGAGTTTGGGGTCGATCCTGTGGAAGGGATGATCGTCAACGGCCACGTACCGGTAAAAGTGGAAAAGGGTGAGTCGCCCCTTAAAAAATCCCGCAAAGCGGTGACGATCGACGGTGCTTTCTCACGATCCTACGGCGACCACGGTTTCACTTTGGTGCTGGAACCGAGGCGCACGTTTATCGCCACTCATCACAAGTTCGAGTCGGTAGAAGCCGCTATCGAAATGGGCGAGGATATCGTTCCCAAACGTACGGTCGTGCGAGAGTCGGAACAGCCTCGGCGCGTCGCGGGTAGCCAACGAGGGCGCGAATTGCGGTACTCTATCGAGCGTCTGAAGCAGCTTATAGAAGCCTATCGAAACCACGACCTGACAGAGCGTTTTCCAATTTGAAATTAGTTGAATGCATCCGATGGCGCTGAACGTTCTGTTCATTGGAGGGACGGGCCAGATCTCGCTTACATCAGTCCGTGAGGCCGTGGCAGCCGGGCACAAGGTCTCGGTGTTCAATCGCGGAATAACATTACGATAGCCGCGTGGGAGCGAACGAGGATGCTCTAGTTGACAAAATAATCGCAGATCAGCGATCACTCGGATACCACGTAACGGCAAGCAAACCGGAATGAACAGAGGACTTCCCGGTCGATCGAAACCGGTTGTGGTATTGGCTTGGTGTGGTTCTGATCGACCGCAGAAAAACGCGGCGCATCAGGCCAAACTCAATTTAGGCGACTGGAATGAATCGCCCCGGAAGAGAAAGTATCCACTGTTCGTGCAGGGTGACTATCTGGAACCTAGTGGAACACGGTTTCCCTCGAAAAAACACAAAGAACAAACAAGTGGAACGAACTGGACTATCTGGAACGGTTAGGATATCGTTAGGATATGGCCAGCGTTCACAGAGATTCGAGAGGATTCTCAAAATATTGGTATGCGTGTTTCACCAGCGCGGATGGTCGGCGCAGGATGATTTCGACCCGGGAGACCGACCGGGAGAAGGCAAAGGTCATTGCAGAGGCGTGGGAGCGAGCAGAGCGTGTGGCTGCCAAAGGCGGTAACGTTGAAGAGCAGATCCGTAAGATCCTAAACGAGACGCTGGAGCGCGCCGGGTTGCGAACGGTGGAAGTGACCAGCCTACGGGACTGGCTTACCGGTTGGCTGGCAGGCAGACGGAATCTTGCCAAGTCGACTCGCCAGGAATACAGCCAAGCTTTCGACCAGTTTCTGAAGTTTATGGGATCGCGCAGCAACGCCCCAATTGAGACGGTTACCGAGCTGGATATCAACGGCTTTGTCGATTCGCTGGTTGCCAAAGGTCTTTCGAACTCGACGGTGGATAAAATCACTAGAAAGTTTCTGGCTGTGCCTTTTTCAAAGGCGCTTAAACTCGGCAAGATACGGTTTAATCCCGTAATGGCCACCGACCCTCTGCCGAAGGAAGAAAGAAGACGTGAGGCTTTTTCCCCTGAAGCTGTGGCGCGGTTGATCGCAGCCGCCGATGCCGCACCGGGTTCTCCTAGTCCCGAATTTGGGTACAACAACGGTACCCGCTCAGCCGCTCTGAACGCCCAGCGTAGCCGATCAGCGACCGATTGGCGCGGAGCAATTACGTTAGGTTACTGCTCAGCTATCCGGCTTCAGGACATTGCCAATCTGGAATGGAGCGCTATCGACATGGAACACGGATTGATCTGGTTTCATGAGCGCAAGAAGAAGCAGATGTCTTGCGTCGGTCTGCACCCTGACTTCCAAGATTGGCTGGCAGAACAGACAGTCGCGGATGACCAGAAATTTGTGTTCCCGACCCTGGCTGGTCGCACAGGTCCCAACCTCGGCAAACAATTCAATCGAATAATAGAGGCGGCTGGAGTCGAGAGCAGGGTTGTCAAGGAACGCTCGGGTAAGGGCCATCGGGTGCGATCGCATACGTTCCATTCATTGCGGCATAGCGCGACTTCAGGCGCGTATAACCAAGCCGCCGCTGAAGACATCGCCCGGCGAGTGTCGGGTCACTCCGGAGAAGTCATCCGCGGTTACCTGCACGTGGACGCCAATAATCTCAAAGCCGCCGTCAATCTTATCCCTCGGTTACCGAAATCATAGACAGAAAATCACGCGAAAAGAGGCGGATTCCACACGGGATTCGCCTTTTTTATTATTTTTTTCACCCCATTTCTGTATCCACTTCAATGCTATCAGCATGGAAGTAAGTCCGTTTTCATTAAGCTAAATGCTTGGTAATCAGAGAATAGTATATAGCACTTGACACTCTCAAGACGGTGATCAAAAGGTGTCAAGTGCTATTAAAGAGTTGGTAATCAACGATTTACGGCTTGCGTGTGGTATTTCACTGGCAGATAGTGCCACATGCAAGAACGAGTGCATTCTAAACAATGGGCTAACCTGGGATCGGCACAGACCAGGGATGTAATCCAGGCGATGCAGCCTAAGTGGTTGCGAGTGCCCGCTGCTTGCCGAGTTTCGGGTCTGTCTCGTCAGATGATCTTCCGACACATCAAAGACAAGAGCCTTCTCTCCAAGCATTACATGCAGCCGGGTAAGAAGAAGGGCATCCGCTTCGTGAGCTTCGACAGCTTAATGGCATTAATGGAAGGGTTGCCCGAGTAAATCTGAATGGCAAGACGTTCCAGCCTCAAGCCAGCATTCCGACCAGAGCGTAACGAAAAAGGATTCGCTTCTTGGGCTGTGAACATTCCTCCAGAGTTGTCTCCTACCGGTAAACGGCGGCAACTGTATTATGAAACAGAATCGGAAGCAGCAACGGTCTGCGAAGCTCTACAAAACCGAAGGGATGAGTGGATGACAAAACCTATACCCGAGAGAACCGTTAAAGCGCGGGCAACTCTGGAGCACGAAGCACTAAAAGCATGGAAAGCTATAGAGCATAGGGCGTCACTCGGAATGCTCAATAAATTAGGATCTGTTGTCTACCTGCTAGAGTCCGGGGGCTTCCTTAAGATTGGAAAGACTTCCAGGATCGCCAAACGGCTAAGAGATTATCAAGCGCATAACCCCGGATACAAATTACTAGCTGTCAGGGGTTTCAAGGACATGGAAGAAGCAGGAACGTTTGAAATTGGCATGCATAGGAAATTCTCGAAACACCGCAAAGAGAACGAGCGGGAATGGTTCAAAGATTTAATGGCAATCAGAATAGCCTTTGAGAAAGAGGCGAAAGGTAGGCTTATGTATCTCAATCTCCTCTTAACCTGAAACATAGATTGCTCGGGCGCAAAGTCCTGTACGACGTGGGGCTCCGTCCTTCAGATGATTGAGTCGTGCCGGATAAAATCCAAGCCAGTGAAGGTCGGCCTGTAATGAACAGCGCGCATCGCAATCCTCGTAACTCTCGATAGATGCCCACCTTTGTGAATCTGGACCTTTGGTTAGTCCATGGTGCAACACTGCTATTACTAACAAAGAGTTGCCTCTCAACGTGTTAGCTTGTGTCACGCTCTGTCTCGTAAAGCTGTCAAGTGCTATTTGTTAGACGTGTCAAGCGCTATGCCTTGAGCATCAACGAGTTACAGCGAATAAAAAACATTTCGGGTGTTGCGTTGCTGAAAAACGTCTTGTAGGTTCCTTACACACACAAAATCCAATGAGAAGACCAAAGTATCCTAGTTATCCGACCATCGTGATGAATCTGCGCCTTGATCAGGAACTTCGTGAAGTGGCTCGGAAAGAAGCGATCAAGGAGAATCGTGATTTGAATAATTTTATTGAGACGGTGCTGATGCGCGCAGTGAACTTCCGACGACCGGCGAGACCGAAGCGGAAAGAGGAACTTGAGGAGGCTCCAGCGGTGTAACGATTTTACGACCCTTTGAAAACACTCGGGGCTCCGACTAACCCGGAAAAGTTTGTGGAGCCCCGCGTGTCTACCGGACACCTCATAATGCCACGGCGTCCGCAGGGCGCAAGACATTTATGAGTAGTATAAGTACTGAAAATTACGGGGACCTTCGCGTTTCCGAAAAATTACCTGCGGAAATCGTTCGCAGTACCGGCGTCGCCCGGTCGGAATCACATCAAAGTGCTTTTACGGTACTTTCCAGGAACGCCTGGGAAGACGCGTGCCAGCAACGCTTTAGACGAATTGAGGCGAAACTGCGACAGCTCCAAGGGAGGGACCAATGAGTGGTTTTGCGTTGCCTTGGTTTGCTGAGTACTTTGGCTCCGGTGAAGTACCCAAGACGTTTGTCCGTGCTGGGTACTTTTCTCGCGATCAGCGCTTCCGTGAACTCTTTACACTTTGCGATGAGGGGATCGAGGAAGCTTGCCACGATCTCACTTTGGAATTTCCGGAGGCGTTCGAGTGAGAATCCCCGAGAATATCAACTCGCTGTCATTGGCGGATGCGTTCACGTGTTATCGCGATCTCGGGCTGCGTGTCTACCCGGTGTATCCACCGGACGCCAAGACTACAAAAAACAAGCCACTCGTGGATGCCGGTAAACATCCGGCTGTAAAAGAGTGGTGGAACTACGACCCGTACGACTGCGATCTAAGGAAGTACTTCGGACAGAACGGGAGTTCGTTTAACATTGGTACCTGCCCGGAACCGCCGATTCTGTGGGTAGACCTGGACTCCAAACCGGACAAGGGTGCTAGCGTTCTGGAGTGGCTCGCGGCACATCCTGAGTTGGACAACGTACCGCGTCACATCACGCGCGGCGGCGTTCACTTAATGTTCCTCTGCGATGACCTGCCGCGCTTCCTCGACGAAAAAGGTAAGCCGTACTTCGAAAGACTGGGAGCGCAACTGACGGACAAAGTCACTGCTGAGTTGTTTCACAGTTCGCACACCAATGTGGTTCTGCCATGTTCGAGGCACCCAGTACGGGACTCGGAAAGCGACCCATATTTCATTTATGCTTGGGACAGCATTGATCACGAGGTTCCCAACATCACGTGGAAATGGCTCCAGGAGGAATTTGGGTTCAGAGCGCCGGAGCCGAAGGCTAAAAAACGTTCCAGGAAGCAATCTGCTCAGTGGTGGCTGCAGTTTCGAGGAGATCTCAGTTCTCTGAACCTTTTAGTGCTACTGGAGAAACTAGGACACCCGTCGACGCTGGAAACCGGCGATACCGAGAAGTATGGGCTGCTTTGTCCGTGGCACAAAGAACACAGCGACGGGAACGATGCACCTCGGGGAACGTCTACCGTAATCTGGTTGCCAGGAGGCGGTAACCCGTTGCCCGGATTCAAGTGCCTGCATGCCCATTGCAGTGGTCGTGGTCTTAAGGAATTGCTGGAGTGGGCTGAATCAAAGTCACCAGGAATCGTTGAGCGGAATTGTACCCGTGAACGAGTCTGGGATGAGAGCGTCCAAAGGCATGTAGGAAAAAAGGGTCTGCCGCAAATCCTTCACGCTGTGGGCAGGGTCGAAAGCGAGGTGTACGCTGAGATTGGGAAGATCATCGCTCCGCACCATGTCTGGTTTAATCGAATGGGAGAGTTGTCCTACATCGAACTCGTGCCGTCTGGGTTCGAGTATTCGTCCGATCGTACGCAGCGATACAAAGTCATTTCGAATACTCCTGGTCTCCGTAAACTGACCGCTATCAAAGCCAAAAGTATTCTGGAGCGGTACATGGAGCCAGGGGTTTTAGCCCAAGATGAAAACGGTGAGAAAACGTTTGTCTCGAAAAGTTTCACGACCGATTTCTGCGCCGGGATGGTGGAGTCCGACCACATCAAGGGCGAGTTGGATCATATCGCCAGGATCTTGACGGTTCCAATACCGTTCCGCGTCGGGAATGATATTGTCTACCCAAAGACAGGGTTTGATCCTCATTTCGGCACTTACCTTGTAGAGGATGCACCGCAAATAAATCACTCGATGTCCCTGAAGGATGCCTGGGCGTGGTTAGCGACAATTCTTTCCGGATTTTGTTTCACCAACGAACAGAGTCGCACCCACGCGATCGCCTGCTTAGCGACTCCGTTTTCCCGAGCAATCCTCGGATGGACAACGCGTGTTCCGTTGTGGAATTACATCGGCAGCCGACCACGGTGCGGTAAAGACTATCTGAGCGGTTGCAAGTTAATTATCTACGAGGGACGAGCGTCCGAAGATCAACCGATTACGGGAAAGGACTCGGCTCCAGAGACCGGTAAACGAATCTTGTCTGCTGCCAGAGCCGGTCGGCGATTCATGCACTTTTCTAACTGCGAACAGAATCTGAAGGACACTAGCCTGATTCAAGCCGTTACGAACGACCTGCTGTGCGGTCGGAACCTTGGGACAAATGACGGCACGGCGGATATCACTGTTCCAAACGAGATGGAGTTTAGCGTGAGTTTTAATCTCGGGCTCACGGTCGCACCGGATTGGATTCCGAGGTCACGGCAGATATCGTTGGCGTTTCCCGATGAAGATCCGAATGCCCGGAAATTCGCTGACCCACACTTGCACAAAACCCTGGCAACAAATCGGGCAAAGACACTCTCAGCGTTTGCAGCGATTTTCAACCAGTGGAAGAAAATAGGTTTTCCAAAAGGACCCACGCCTTTTGCGTCGTTTGTTGACTGGGCGGAAATTATCGGAGGCGTAATGTTTGCTAACCGGGAAGCCATGTACGCGGCGTTCGAACCGCTGCCAATTGACGGAGTAGCGCAAACGCGGGAGAAATCCGTTCCCAAAGGTTGGGGTGATCCATGCTTGCCTTGGGCGGACGATTTTTCTGAAAGCGTACTCGACGATCGTACGGTCGCAATGACGGCGCTATTCCGAGTCTGCGCACACGAGTTTGGCCACACCTACGTAAAGAGCACAGCAATCACTAAGTGCGTTGCTAAATATCAAGTAGACGGCGACAAAATGCCGGAAGGATGTCCCGCGCTCAGTGATGCCCAGCTTGGTGCCCTTAACGACCTTGGTGCCCTCAACGAAGGCGAAGATGCCCGGAAGAACAAATCGAAAATGATGAGGGTACTGCGCACGTTCCGTGGGCGAATTCTCGCCGGGATACAGTTGCGTATCAAAGCCAATAGCAGCAAAGCGGAACGCGACGAATTCATGTTCACCACACTGCCGACAGGGGATAGGGGAACCGACACTGTCGAACCGGAAAGTGCAACACGCGAAAACGTTGAATACGACACAGAGGCGCAGAAGCCCGCTCAAGACACACAACCGGACGAAGAAACCGCCCAAAACTCAGAGAAAACTGGGGGTGTTGGGGGTGATTGGGGTCTTTTTACTCTTGCCGCGTATGCGGGCGAGGAAAACCGAGGGAATGGGCATGGCGCATGCACACATAAAAATAATTCCCCAGGTATCGGTAATAGGCAAAACACCCCAAATGTCCCCAACACCCCCAACTTGGAAATCCACGCACCCGTCGAATTCCATCTCGTCAATAGACCGGATTTACTGCCAGGGGCGTTGGTGTCCTTACACGGAGACAGTCCCATGGCGGTCGACATCGAGACGTACGGCGATCGAAAGCCTGACGCGTTAAACGCCAGAAAAGGTGACATCCGGCTGATCACTGCGGTCACGCGAGGTCAGCAACCACATCTATTCGATGTCCGGGCTGTTGCTGGAAACTGGGCGAAGCCGCTGCTAGAAAATAGAACCGCAATCGGACATAACCTCGCGTTTGACGCGGAGTGGCTGCTCGAACATCTGTGCGTTCGTCTGTCACCAGTCTTCGACACATGGAGCGCAGCTCGATTATTATCGAATGGCGACCGGACTCTTAAAAGCGATCTGAAATCCGTTTTGGATCGCTTTCTCAACGTACAAATCGAAAAGGAGTTCGGATCGAGTGATTGGGGAGCGTTCTTTCTGAGTTCGGAACAGTACGAATATGCGGCAACCGACGTGAGCTATCTTCATGATTTAGCCAACGCTTTGTTGGCGGACCTGAAGCGCAACGGTCTCTCCAGAGTGTTCGAGTTGGAGATGCAACTCCTGCCGGTCACGATCGAGATGCAGGTTCGTGGAATACCGGTAAACAAATCAATGCTCGAAACCGCTCTTACCGAGGCACAGCGTGAAGTTAAAGAAAAGGAGACCCAATTAAAGGACGGGTTGGGTCAGAAATTCATCAATCTTCGGTCGGTGCCAAAGGTCAAAGAGGCGTTTGCAGCGGTCGGTGTTGACCTGGAGAGCACCGACGAGGAGACGATGGCTGAATGCGAGCATCCTGCCGCAGAAATGTTGATCGAGCACCGGGGCAGTGAAAAGGAGCGCCAGCAAATAGAGTCGCTTCTTAAGGCGATAGGTAAAGACGGGCGGATTCATTCGCAGTTTAAGGCCCTAAAGCCGGAGACGGGACGTTTTTCCAGTACGAAGCCAAACATTCAAAACATACCTCGTGGTCATTTGCGACATTGTTTCCAACCGGCAAATAAAGACTTGGTGTTTGTCGTCGCGGACTACAGCCAGATCGAACTCAGGATTGCTGCCGCGATTGCTAACGATCAGGTGATGCTGACCGCGTTTCGTAACCGGGAAGACCTGCACAAGAAGACGGCGGCTGCTGTGCTCAGCAAATCCATCGATCAGGTTACTAAACAGGACAGACAGTTGGCTAAAGCCGTTGCGTTCGGGCTACTGTACGGTCAGATGGCTGAAGGTTTGATGCAATACGCCGAAACGACGTATGGAGTAATCTTCGAACTGGCTGAATCTGAGCGGTTGCGAACGGCGTTCTTCAGCGAGTACAAAGCGATCGCCAGATGGCATCAAAAAGCGTGGGCTGAAGTTGATTCGGCTACCGAGGTGCGGACGCTGTTGGGGCGCAGGCGTTTCTTATCCGAGAAACTTTCACGCTGGAATAAATTTACCTATCTGGTTAACACCCCGGTGCAGGGGACTGGTGCTGACATTCTAAAGATGGCAATGGTGGAGTTGGCTCCGATTATCCGACCGTTTGACGCTTTCATGGTAAACACAATTCATGACGAATTGGTTATCGAATGCCCAAGAATCAATGGAGACACGGTTAGGGATCTCTGTGTCACGATGATGGTGAAGGCAGCGGACCGGATTCTGGACCACGCTGTCCCGATTGAAGTTGAAGCCAAGGTTTGTGAAAACTGGGGCGATAAATGATCCGGCCATCACGAGTCAGTTTTGCGCGCCTGTGGTGCTGAGACTCGTGACGCCTGTATCAAACGGAGCCGAGATTATCGCTGCTCAGCGATCGGCGATCTTACGTGATGGCTCACGCCGCGCCTACAGTCGTCCCAGGACGCGCTTTGAATGGCGGCAGGGTCCGATTTGGTTTCAGTGTGTTTGACGCGTGCTAGGGGTACGCGCCAGGAGGTTTCTCTTTTTTCTGACTTTTTAGACGGAGGGAAGGCGGTCCAGTCAAGCGCTTGGGAGCGGGCGGTGTAAAATGGAACCTTAATTCTCTTTAGCTATCAGCGGTCAGCGTGACACGCGGGACGGAAAGTATTCCGAAAGTAATTCCAGGGTGACGGCAAAACTTCACAAACTTCACAAAGTGTACAAAGTGTACAAAGTCCGGAAGGCTGCTGCGAACAATCTGCCATAGGGGAATTATCGCTCTGACAGTATTCCGTACTTTGGTGCCAATTTATCCATTTTCCGCACCAATAAAAAGGGGAAGCGTTACGCGTTACCGTTACCTAACGGAAAAGTGCGGTGAAGTCCAACTCGGCTAGCACCCTATCGCTGAGCGTCTTTTCCTCTGGCGTCATGGGAGGTGACACATAGTTGGGATCGTCGGGCATTTCGTTGTACTCGTTAACGAGCACGCCGTACTGATTGATGTGTAAACCGTCGGGTACGTCTTGGGTACTTCGCTGAGCGCATTCACGGGTACTTTCCTGTATCAGGGGCATAGAAAGTACCCCGGAAGCGTCAGGGATAGAAATGCTCGTTTGGTACTCCATAAAAGTGCCGATCTCCCGTAACTGCTCATCCGTTGGCTTACGCCGTGGTGGATTGGAAAACCAATCGCAAAGGTGCTGTTTACTCACGCCTAGCGCTTGCCCCGCTTCTGATCGTCGTCCGCGTTTCTGGTCGCACCACGTTTTGAATTCCGATAAATCCATCGGCTAATGTACCTCCCTTAGCAGACTTTCTAAAGCCCGTGCGCTCTCTTTCCAACTCATCTCGTAGTCTTCCCAGTGTTTGACAGCTACATCATACGCCTCCGGGTAACGTTGGTGCCCTGGTTCTCCGGCGTGATCGAGACCAAACCTAGGACACCTCAGTCGTCGTCCCCAGGCAACCTTTAGTACCTTTGGCTTGTACGGTACCGGGTACGGACTTTTAAGACTTGCCTCTAACCACTTCTCTGATCTCCAGTCGCCGGGTTCGTACAAATAGACTGGTCGATTGCCGTGGAAGTCCGTTACGGCGAACTCATCGAACTTTTGACAAAAACTCCGCATCGACCGGACGACCGATTTGCGTATCGACTCCATTGGAGACGTTAGATTGGCGCGGGACAATTCATCCGACAATTCCCAAGACGACAATAAAACGCACTTGTGCCCGGTGCTTAGTATCTGATCGATCCGATGGAGGATGTGTTTTTCGATCTTTCCTAGACCTCTACTCACAATTTATATGTTACAGTGACGGAGCGGTTTTTTACAGGGCGTAAATCCGAGTGAGTACTTTGCCCTGTCACCGATTCACGAGGGCGGACAGTAAAACTGGATATCTAGTCGATATCATGACACCGACATAACCCCCCTGCTTAAAGCAGGCGTCGTCGCGGGGTCGCGCGATCGCGTACGCGCGCGTAGAAGGGCAATTCTTTGTGTTTCTCCCGAAATTAGCGCCAGGAACGACGGGATCGCGGAAGAGGTACGAACCGTTGCTGAGGCTGGGGACGAGGACGGCTCCGGCGCGGCTTAGGAGTCTCGGGATCGGTTGCTGGAGGCGAGTACTTGGGCGTTGGGTATTCGGGGGTTGGCGAGCCGAAACGCTGCGCCTTCTCCAGTGGCGTCAGGATCTCCGTCGATGAGGGCGATAAATAGACGTGTCGATTGTAATCGTCAGACCGTTCTTTTTTCTGCCGACGGGTAATCGTTGGGTCCGGCACCTCGCTAACAAACGGTCGGATCTCCCCGGCAGGATCTTCGATGTTCATGTGTTTTTGGATCAAGGTCTCAATTACATGTGACCTGGAAACACATTCCCGGTCGCACCACCAACTGAGTCGATCGATAAGGTCTTGTGACAGAAAATGGCACACCCGTGTGCGACGCGGACCCGGCGCGTTCAACGTCTTGGTGTAGTATTTACCGGAATAGCGGGAGCCGGGGGTACGATGGGCGGACATGATGAAATGTACGGTTTTTCGGTCGAGACTGCTAGTTGCGTTCGCGCGCGTGAAGGGTTTTTCGTACTTGTTTGAAATTCGTTCGGGGAGGTTTTTTGGCTTTTCCACAAAATTTGCTTTGGAGTTTTTTGGACCTCTTTTTTTTAAAGCCGAGCGCTCACCTCCGGGCAGTGATGTCCTGAAGTTTCTGGTCGTGCTTGAGCAGTTCGATAATACGCTTGAGCGCGATGTCCCGTACCGGTCCGCCAACGATGATGTGTCGATAATCGCCGAGCGCGCGGACCCACACGGTGTTGGTCATCCGATTTTCGAGACTCTGGTGTAGGACTTTGATTGAATCGTCCGGATCATACGCCAATGCAGGCGGCACTACGGGCTCGGTAGAATCACCGGATTCGGTGCTCTGTTTGTGTAGCGCACGCACGTAGGCATAGACTCGCAAAGCCTGCTCGCCGGTCATCTTACGTCTGCCAGCGAACCAGCGAGCGACCAGAGTCGGATCTACGCCGATCGTCCGGGCAACTTCGCTCTGGCGACCGTATTGGGCTTCGCACCAGGAGCGCAACACTTTTAGGAGTTGGGAGGTTTGTTCACCCATGGCGGCGTTCCTTCCGATGTTCCTTCTTCAGAAACTCAATAATCGCCAAACATTGATCAGGCGACGGACCTTGCCTGCTGGCAAACCAATGCGTGATGGCTTGTTTAGTGGTTCCGATTGCTTCCGCTGCCCTTACCCGTCTTCCGCGTTCTTGATCGCACCATGTCCGTAGATCATCGACAAGCGCCTGTATCCTCGGCTTGAGTATTCTTTTCTTTGTTCCCATCCTGTAAGGAATATAGATAAATTATCTACGAATTCAATTGCATTCTTCCCGTTGGGGTGTAATTTCAGGTAGATAAAACAACTACCGAACGAAGGGAACTCATATGAATCTCACGAACGAAGAAGCAAATGAACTGGTCGAGGCGTACCGCGACTATGCAACTGGTGCCGGAACATGGAACAAGTTCTCGACTCTCTGCAAACTTTACGAATTTAAGCCCCGATCCACCGGTCGGTTGATTGCAGGCTATGATGTGTGGGCAGCTCGACGGCGGCAGGAGAATGCTCAGCGGAGAGCAGAACGTAAAGCAGCGCGGCAGGCTGGACTTCAACTGGCGGCGTAACCTGGATCAGGGCGAGCGGCTTATTGTGGTCGCTCGCCGGAGAAAAGACAAAAATGAGAACGAAACCGAACCTCTCGCGGTACTACGACTGTGATCCCGAGACGGGACAGCGGCGGCTGGACGCGTTGCCGTATCAACGGCGGCTGCGGATCGCTTTGGCGTTTCTGCGACCGTTTGCAGAGCATTTCGACCGGCAACGGAACGGCGTATCGGCTCGATACACTATTGGCAATAGTGTATAATATTTGGCTGTTTTCCCTCGTAAAATACGCCTTTCTGCTTGATTTCTCTCGCCAAGCTGTTACATAACTTTTATAATTCTGTAACAATGGAGCAAAAACGAGTATCGAAGAGGCTGAAAAGCAACTAACGGGGTTCTTTAAAGTGGCGGCGTTCAACGCAGACGGCTGTGATCTCGGATGCGTTTATTTGAACGACCGCGCAAAAGCTGAACGGATTGCAGAGCAATGGCGAAAGTTCCAATCAATTGCGTCAGTGATAGTGACAGAGGAGGAAGCGCGATGACCAAAGCCAAACAGCAACGCCGAGCCGGTCACATGCAGATCGTTAACGACAAAGGCGAGCGCCTGTACATGAATGAGG
>Ga0209656_10001526_pt1 | contig 15166 bp, 12 predicted proteins | sample BogFormECP12_OM2_FD_188239 | JGI IMG/M metagenome (GOLD analysis project Ga0209656, IMG submission 188239) | Bog forest soil microbial communities from Calvert Island, British Columbia, Canada - ECP12_OM2 (SPAdes) (version 2) | ecosystem: Environmental > Aquatic > Freshwater > Wetlands > Bog ... | reverse complement strand
GACCGCCGAGGCGAGACCGATCTTGCCCGGGTTGCTGGTGAACCCGTCGATGGTCGACCAGCAGGTCAGCGCGATGGTGATCATCGCCAGCGGGATAGCCAGGCCGAACACGGTCAGCCCGGCGGACAGCCGCCGGGTGAGCGAGTCCCTGGCCCCGAGCACCAGTGCGGCGGGCAAGTGGACGACCAGGCCGAGCCGGGCGATCAGCGACAGGTGCCCGCGGGGCGGGCTCGGCTGGACGGCGGCGACCGGCGACACCCGGCCAGCCCACCAGGCCGGGATGACGGTGGCGATCGCGACGGTCAGCACGGTGCCCACCCCGATCAGCGCCGTCCACGCGCCGGACAGGGGCGCGAGGCCCACCGGCGTGCCGTCCGGCGGCCGGACGAACTCCGGCGAGGTCATGATCCGCGCGGCGATCAGCCCGATGGCGGCCCCGGCCGCCCCGAGCAGGGTTTGCTCGGCGAGCAGCATCCGGACCACCTGTCCGGGCGTGAACCCGAGGGCTTTCAGCATGGCGATGTCCTGCCGCTGCACCAGGACGCGGCCCGCGGTGACGTTGGCGATGGCGCACGGGGCAGCCACCAGGGCGATGATCCCGAACAAGGCAAGCAGCAGCCCGAGCAGCCGGTCGTTGCTCGCCATCGAGTCCTTCACCTGCTGCCAGGTGGAGTAGCGCTCGACGGCCGAGTTCTCGGCCGAGCCGTTGTAGAGGTTCCAAATGGTCTGTACGACCTGGCCGGTGGCGACCGCGGAGTTGTCGTACAGACGCAGGTCGACGATCTCATGGGTCTCGCTCGCACTCGGCTCGACCTTGGTGAGCAGCCGGTGCTGCACCCAGATCAGGCCGGGCGTCCACTGCGGGTAGAAGCCCTGGTCGGCGGTGTCCGCGATGCCGATCACCCGCATCGGGACGGTGGTCCCGTCGATGCCGTACACGGTGATCTGGCCGCCGACCCCGACGTGCGCCGCCTGGGCGAACGACGCCTCGAGGACCACCCCGTCCGGGGCCGAGGACCGCAGCCAGGTTCCGGCCACCACGAGGGGCGCGGACATCGCGGGCAGGACCGGCGTCATGGCCCGGAGCTCGACCGGCGACCTGACCGCGCCCTGCTGGAGCGTCGCCGACGCGGCCTGGTAGGGCTGGCCGGCCTGCTGGATTCCGGCCACGTAGCGCAGCTCGCTGGTGTCGGTGCCGCTGGCGAAGTAGATCAGCGCGTCCGCGCCGCGGGTCCGGGCGAACAGCTGCTGCCAGGGGTTGACCGTACCCTGGAGGAGCATGGTGGCGAGGAACAGCGCGGCCACCACCCCGGCGACGACGGCGACTGTGATCAGGGCCTGGCCCCGCCGGGCCCGCAGGTCAGCGCGGGCCCACCGGAGCGTGCCTCGCATCAGGTCTCAGCCTCTCAGCTCCAGGACGTTGCCGACGCCGTTCATGGTGCGCGGGATGGGCACGATCTTGGCGTCGTCGGCCACCATCCCGTCGAACAGGTTGATCACGCGGTCGGCCAGGCTGGCGACCCGGGCGTCGTGGGTGACCATCAGGATCGACTGGCCCCCGGCGTGCGCCCGGCGCAGCAGCCGGAGCACGTCACGCGTGTTGGAGCTGTCCAGGTTGCCGGTCGGCTCGTCCGCCAGCAGCAGGCTCGGCTCGTTGGCCAGCGCGCGGGCCAGTGCGACGCGCTGCTGCTCCCCGCCGGACAGCCGGGCCGGGGCGGCGCCCGCCCTGTCGGCGATGCCGAGCTCGGTCAACAGCTCTTCGCGCCGCTTCCTGGCCTGCCGCGGTGTCGCGCCGGCGAGCAGCGCGGGCAGCTCCACGTTGTCGGCGACCGTCATGTTGGACAGCAGGTTGAAGAACTGGAAGACGAAACCGATGTGCTGGCGCCGCAAGACGGCCCAGGCGGCCATGGACAGCCGGTCTACCCGCTGACCCCGCAGCCAGATCTCGCCGCTGGTGGCGGGCTCGAGGCCGCCGAGAACGTGCAGCAGGGTGGACTTGCCCGAGCCAGACGGCCCCATGATGGCGACGAACTCGCCGATGGCGAGCTCGATGTCCACCCCCCGGACGGCCTCCACCGTGACCCCTTCGGCCCGGTAGACCTTCACGAGCTTGGACGTCCGCAGCAATGCTGTGCTGGCCTGAGGGGACGACCCCCCCTGTCCCCTCCGGGCGGGGACCTCCGATGACCGCGCGGGCGACGAGGGCAAGCCTTTCGGCGCTGAACGGCTCACACAAGTTCCTCCTGGCATCTTTCCAGCCAGTCGAGGTCCGCCTGCAGGTGCAGGACGGCGCCCTCGATCAGGAGCCGGCCGGTGGTGTCTGCAGGATCGGTATCGGCCTGCAGCTCGATCAGGTTACGCATTATGCCCAGATAATGCCTGCGCTGGGAGTTCATGAGCTCCATCCGGTCCGCCAATCCCGCCATCGGCGCCAGGATCAGCTTGATGAAGAACTCATCGCGGACGCGCGGTCCGTCGCTGGGCTCGCCGACCCAGGCGCGCAGCGCTTCCCGGCCCGCCGGGGTGAGCTCGTAGACGCGCTTGTTGGGCCGGGTGGTCTGCTCGACGTCCTCACTGCGGACCAAGCCGTCCTGCTCGAGGCGCTTGAGCGTGACGTAGATCTGACCGATGTTCGGCGACGGATACGCCTGGCCGAAGGTCTGTTCAAGTGCGAGCTTCAGCTCATAGCCATGAGCCGGCTCCTTAGCGAGCAGTGCCAGCAAGGGCTGCCGCACGATCCCGTCACCTCCATGGGCCCCGTGAGGGCCCGCGCTTAGATTACAACTTTGCATTACTCGTCAGTAAGGCCCAGTGTCACGGATAAAAGTAAGCACCGGGGGTAACACCGCAGGTGGCTGCGGTCCCCGCCGCCTGTGACGCGCTTCGCCCAGACCCCGCGAAACATGTCGGACTCGTTATGTGATGCTGTTGACATATACCTAACGGCGGTGCATAACATGCATGTACGAATGGTACATGGCCGTGGGGTATTTGGGTGGAGGCCTGCGATGATGCGTGCGATGCCCGGTATCGCATTCGTCGTTGCGGGACTCTTGCTCACCGCGGGGTGCACGTCGGTTGACGCCGCGTCGAGCGGGTCGGCTCCGTCGACGGACGGAATCGGCCCGATCACCTTCGCCATCGGCAAGGACAACTCCGGCTGGCTGCAGGACGTGATCACCGGATGGAACCAGCAGAATCCCAGCCAGCAGGTCACCCTGCTGCTGCTGCCCGAGGCGTCCAACGACCAGCTGGCCCAGCTGGTCGCGAACCTTCAGGCGAAGAGCGACGAGTACGACGTCATCGACATGGACGTCATCTGGACCGCCGAGTTCGCCTCCAACGGCTGGATCATCCCGCTGCCGGAGAGTCAGTTCCCGCTCGGCGATTTCCTCAAGCCAGCCGTCGACACTGCCATGTACCAGGGCCGGCTGTACGCCGTGCCGGACTACAGCAACGCGGATCTCCTCTACTACCGCAAGGACATCCTCGCCAAGGCGGGTAAGCAGCCCCCCAAGACCTGGGCCCAGCTGCAGCAGCTCGCCGAGACCGTGGCGCCCAAGTACGGTCTCTACGGGTACGCGGGCACGTTCGCCCCGTACGAAGGCCTCACCGTCAACTTCGCGGCGGCCGTCCAGTCGGCCGGGGGGTCGATCCTCTCCCCGGAGGGCACCAGGGTCACCGTGGACTCAGCCAAGGCGCTCCGGGGGCTCGAGTTCCTCGTGAACGGTTTCCAGCAGGGCTGGATCCCGAAGGTCACGCTCACCTATGAGGAGGAGTCGGCCCAGAACGCGTTCGAGGCCGGCAAGTTCCTGTTCCTGGATAACTGGCCCGATGTATACGCGGCGCTGTCCACGCCGGGACCGCAGAACAAGGTCTACGGGAAGTTTGGGATCGCCGCACTGCCGGGCCTGGATGGTACCGGTTCCAGCTCACTCGGCGGGGCCAACCTCGCGATCAGCGCGTACTCCCAGCACCAGCGGACCGCGCTGAACTTCATCAAGTACATGACGGACCTGGCCAACGAGCGGCAGATGCTGGAGCAGGGGTCGTTCCCCCCGGTTTGGACCCAGCTCTATACCGACAAGAGCCTGATCAACAGCTATCACTACCTGCCCGTGCTCGAGCAGGCCATCAATTCGGCCCAGCCACGCCCGGCGATCACCAACTACGACCAGGCCAGCCTGGCCATCTCGAGCACGGTCTACGAGGCCCTGACACACCAGAAGAAACCACAGCAGGCCCTAACGGAATTGGCTGGGCAGCTGACCCAGATCATCCGCGACGGCTAACGCCGCCAGGGCTGACCGCACGGGGGTCGGCCAGCCCTGCGGTGCTGATCAAACCCGCAGGCCAGAAGGGATCCGGAAGGCGGATCGCCGTACCCGGCCGGTGAGTAGCCGGAGGCTTTACCGCAGATGCTTTTTACAAGGTAACTACTTACAGTGGAGGACGCATGATACGTGCGAGATCGATCAACCATCGCGGAAGACGGCCCCTGAAGGGCTGGCAGCTGACCGCCCTGGTGGGCGTCGTCGGGGCGCTCGGCGTGGCTGGCTGCAGTAGTAGTAGCAGCAGCAGCAGCAGCAGCAGCTCCGCGTCGTCCGCCAGCACCAGTAGCACCAGCACCAGTTCGCCGTCCAGCGGTACGTCGGCAGCCGCCGGCTCGGCCACGTCGGGCTCGATCGTGTGGTCGGCGAGCCCTATTACGACCAACTCGTTCGGCGACACCCGGACGGTGCTGATCACGGCCTTCAACAAGGTATATCCGAACATCCACGTCACGCTGGTGTCCGCGCCGACGAACACCGACACCAACCGGGCCACGCTAGCCACGGAGATCTCGGGCGGCTCGGCCACCCCGGACGTGTTCATGGGCGACGTGATCTGGCCGGCGCAGTTCGGCGCGCACCAGCTGGCCGTGCCGCTGTCGAACTACCTGCCGGCCAGCTACTGGGCGCAGTTCGCGCCCGGGCTGGTCGCGGGCGCCAGCTACAAGGGCCAGGTCTACGGCTCACCGCTGTTCGAGGACCAGGGCTTCATGTACTACCGCAAGGACCTGCTGGCCAAGGAGCACCTGTCGCCGCCCACGACCTGGGAGCAGCTGCAAAGCGAGGCCGCCCAGCTGCAGAAGGCCGGGCTGGTCAAGTACGGCTTCGTCTGGCAGGGCGCCTCGTATGAGGGCCTGACCTGCAACTTCATGGAGTACCTGGCGTCCGCGGGCGGCACTGCGACCAAGAGCGACTACAGCACGGCCACCCTGGACTCGCCGGCGGCGATCAAGGCGGTCACCTTCATGCGCGGCCTGATCACCAGCGGGGTCACCCCGGCGGCAATCAGCACGTTCCAGGAGCCGCAGGCGATGGCCGTCTTCCAGACCGGCCAGTCCGCGTTCCTGCGGAACTGGGACTACGCCTACTCCGCCTCGATCAGTCCGGCCGCTGGCGGCAAGCTCACGGCCAGCCAGGTCGGCGTGGAGCCGATGCCGGCGTTCGCCGGCGAGCCCACCCCCGGGTACTCCAACATCGGCGGCTGGAACATGTACATCAACCCGCACAGCAAGAACACCGCCGCCGACCTGACCTTCATCAAGTTCCTGGCCAGCCCCACGGCGCAGACCATCCTGGCGGCCGACTACGGCGAGATCCCCACCACCCTCGCGGTGCGGGACGCCGCCAAGACCGCCGCGCTGAACCCGGTGTTCGCCATCGTCAGCAAGACCAAGCTGATCCCGCGGCCCGCGGGCACGCCTAACTACCCGGCGCTGAGCACCGCGATCTACACCAACGTCAACGCGGCGCTGGCCGGCTCGACCTCGCCGTCCGCGGCGATGGCCGCAGCCCAGTCGCAGGCCAACACCGCACTCACCACTACCAGCGGCGGACTCTAACCAGACCGCCAGCGCCCAGGGCTGGGGGTTGCCGTAAGGCCCCCTAGCCCTGGGCGACCATACGTGCTAGAAGGATCACGTGGGCTGGCCGAGGTGATCATGGACAAGGAGTGTGACTAAATGGCCACCATTTCAAGTGCCGCTGAACAAGCTCCGGCGTCCGCGCCCCTGGTCGGCCGCCCGGACGTCAACCGCAAGAGAATGGCCCGGCTGGGGTGGACGTTCACCGCTCCCGCCCTGATCTTCGTCGGGGCCGTCACCATCTTCCCGATCGTGTACTCGGTGGTGCTGAGCTTCTCGAACGCGACCGTGTCGGGCAACGGCGTCGCCCTGAACGGTTTCACGACCAGCAACTACTCGCTGGTGCTGAAGAACTCGACCTGGCACTACGCGCTCGGCTTCACGATCATCTACACCCTGGTCACCGTCATCGTGGAGCTGATATTCGGCACGATGATCGCGCTCGTGCTCGAGCGGATGGTCGCCGGGCGCGGATTCATGATGGCGCTGCTGCTGATCCCCTGGTCGATGATCACCGTCATCAACGCCGAACTGTGGGGCTACATCTACCAGGGGACCTACGGCGCGGCCGATGCTATCCTCACCGCGGTCGGCCTCGGCCACCCGAACATCCTCGGCCAGTCCACCTCGGCCATCATCGGCTTGATGATCGCCGACATCTGGAAGACCACCCCGTTCGTGGCCATCATCGTGCTGGCCGGCCTGGTGATGCTGCCCGGGGACGTCTACGAGGCGGCCGAGGTGGACGGCTCATCGGGCTGGTCCACTTTCTGGCGGATCACCGTGCCGCTGCTGCGGCCCACCCTCGCGCTGGCCGTGATGTTCCGCGTGCTGCAGGCGTTCGGGCTGTTCGACCTGCCCTATGTGCTGACCGGCGGCGGCCCGGGCACGGCGACCACCTCGCTGGCCATCTTGGGTTACGACGCGATCTTCAAGAACCTCGCGTTCGGGCCAGGTGCGGCGGTCGCCGTCACCAGCGCGCTGCTGGTGCTGCTCGGCTGCCTGCTGTCGCTGCGGACCTTCCGGGTCCAGGTCGGGAAGGAAAACTAATGCGCAATCGCAAGCGGACCGGCTGGCACCGGGTCATCAACGGCGTCAACATCTCCGCGTTCTTCGTCGTCCTGTTCGTCGGGCTGCCGCTGTACTGGCTGATCGCCTCCAGTTTCAAGACGCCGGCCAACCTGGGGGACAGCCCGCCGCAGTGGTTCCCGAACCCGGTCACGACCGCGAACTACCGTGACGCCTTCGGCCCGGAAGACTTCGGGATTTACTTCCGCAACTCGCTCATCGTGACGCTGGTCGCCACGGCGCTGGTGCTGATCGTGGGGACCATGGCCGGCTACGCGCTCGGCCGGCTGCCGATGCGGGGGAAGTTCACCTTGATGGTGACGCTGCTGATCATCTCGGTCTTCCCGGCGATCGCCGTGGTCGCGCCGCTGTACCTGCTGCTGCGCGATCTCGGCTGGCTGAACAGCTATCAGGGCCTGATCCTGGTCTACACGGCGTTCAACCTGCCGTTCGCCATCTGGATCTTGCGCAACTACATGCTCGGCATTCCCAAGGAGATGGAGGAAACCGGCCGGATCGACGGCGCCGGGCCGCTGCGGACGCTCTGGACGATCATCTTGCCGATGGCCCTGCCGGGCATCTTCACGGCTGGCATCTTCTGCTTCACCGCCTGCTGGACCGAGTTCCTGTTTTCGCTCACCTTCAACAGCCAGAACAACTACCGGACCATCCCGGTGGGCATCGCGGAGTTCGGCACGGTCTTCACGGTCCCGTACGGGACCATCTTCGCCGCCAGCGTGGTGGCGGTGGTGCCCATCGGCATCCTGGTCTTCATCTTCCGCAAGTTCGTGATCTCCGGCCTGACCTCGGGCGCGGTGAAGGGATGAGCGGGTCCTGTGATCACGGGCAGGCGCCCGGAAAGGAGTCAGCATGGCCACGGTAAGCATGGAGAAGATCAACAAGGTCTACGAGAACGGCTTCCATGCGGTCAAGGACATGAGCCTGGACATCGCCGACGGCGAGTTCATGGTGCTGGTCGGCCCGTCGGGCTGCGGCAAGACCACCGCGCTGCGGATGGTCGCCGGGCTTGAGGACATCACCAGCGGCATCTTGCGCATCGGCGGCAAGGAGGCCAACGACGAGTCGCCCAAGGAACGCGACATCGCGATGGTCTTCCAGAACTATGCGCTGTACCCGCACATGACCGTGGCGGAGAACATCGGCTTCGCGCTCAAGCTGCGCCACCTGCCCAAGGACCAGCGCAACGCGAAGGTCAACGAGGCGGCCGAGATCCTCGGCCTGACCGACTGGCTGGACCGCAAGCCGGGTCAGCTGTCCGGCGGCCAGCGCCAGCGGGTCGCGATGGGCCGGGCCATCGTGCGCGAGCCCTCGGTGTTCCTGATGGACGAGCCATTGAGCAACCTGGACGCCAAGCTGCGGGTGCAGATGCGGGCCGAGGTGGCGCGCATCCAGCGGCGCATCGGGGTCTCCACCATCTACGTCACGCACGACCAGGTCGAAGCCATGACCATGGGCGACCGGGTCACCGTCATGCGGGACGGCACCTTGCAGCAGGTCGATACCCCGCAGCACCTGTACGACAATCCGGACAACGTCTTCGTGGCCGCCTTCATCGGCTCGCCTGCCCAGAACCTGTACGACGCCACCGTCGGCGAGGGCGCGCGGTCGGTCAAGCTCGGCTCCCAGACGGTCATGCTGCCGGACACCGTCGCGCTGAAGCGCCCGGCGCTGCCTGCCTTCGCTGGCAAGGATGTCGTCGTGGGCATGCGCCCCGAGCACCTGCACGCGGCGAGCCCGGAGACGACCGGCCCGAAGCTGGTCGGTGACGTGGAGCTGGTCGAGGCGCTCGGCTCGGAGCTGGTGGTCCACTTCACCATCGACGCGCACCGGGTCATAGCCGAGGGTGCGCTCGATAAAGACGAAGCCTCGCTGATGCAGTCCGGCGAGGGCGTGGCCCGCGTCGAGGCCAAGACCCCGGTCAAGCCCGGCGACAAGATGACCTTCTCCGTCGACGTCGAAGACATGCAGTTCTTCGACACGCAGACCGGACTGGCCATCCGAGCTTAGGAGGACGGTGAGCCGGGCGCAGGTTTCGGGGTCTTTTTGGGTATTTTGGGGTTTTGGGGGTCGGGCCCGCCGTGGTGGCACGGCGCCGTCATCTACCAGCTGTACGTGCGGTCCTGGCGCGACACCAACGATGACGGGTACGGCGACCTGCGCGGCATCATCGAGCGCCTGGACCACCTTTCCTGGCTCGGGGTGGACGCCATCTGGCTGTCCCCCACCATGCCCTCTCCGGACGAGGACTGGGGGTATGACGTCAGTGACTACACCGGCGTCCACCCCGAGCTTGGTACCCTGGCCGACCTGGACGAGCTGATCGCCGAGGCCGGCCGGCGGGGCCTGCGGGTGCTGCTCGACCTGGTGCCCAACCACACCAGCTCCGCGCATCCCTGGTTCGTTGAGGCCGCGGAGAGCCGGACAGCTGCAGACCGGGAGGGCGCGCACCGCGGCTACTACGTGTGGGCCGACCCGCGACCGGACGGCGGGCCGCCGAACAACTGGGTCGACTTCACCGGTCGGCCTGCCTGGCAGTGGCACGAGAGCGGCCAGTACTATCTGCACAACTTCCTGCCGGGCCAGCCGGACCTGAACTGGTGGGAGCCCGCGGTCCACCGGGAGTTCCGTGACATCCTGGAATTCTGGTTCGAGCGCGGGGTCGCCGGGTTCCGGATCGACGTGGCGAACGGCCTGTACAAGGACGCCGAACTGCGCGACAACCCGCCGGCCACCGGCGACAGCCCGCTCGACGGCTCGTTCGGCCTGCGCCCGGTCTACAACGTCAACCGGCCGGAGACGCACGGCGTCTACCGGGACTGGCGCAAGATCGCCGAGAGCTACTCGCCCGCGCGGCTGCTGCTCGGCGAGACGTGGGTCGCCGAGCCCGAGCGGCTGGCCGCCTACTACGGCAATCATGACGAGCTGCAGCTCGGGTTCAACTTCCCGTTCGCCTTCTCCAGGTTCGATCCGTCCCGGCTGGCCACGATCGTGGACCAGACGCTGGCCGCGCTGCCGCCCGGCGCGTGCCCGGTATGGATGGGCTCCAACCACGACCTGGGCCGGTTCCCCAGCCGCTGGTGCGGCGGCGACGAGCGCAAGATCAGGCTCGCGCTGCTCGTGCTGGCCACCATGCCCGGCACCGCCGTGCTGTACTACGGCGACGAGATCGGCATGACCGACGTCGAGGTGCCGGTCGCGCTGCGGCGCGACAATGCGACGCTGGACATGGGTCAGGGCGCCGACCGGGACCGGGCCAGGACCCCAATGCCGTGGGCAGACTCGCCGGGCGGCGGCTTCACGAGCCCGAGTGTGACGCCGTGGCTCCCGATGGCGGACCATCCGGTCCGCACCGTCGCCGCCCAGCGGGACGACCCTGATTCCATCATGGGGCTCTGCCGACGGCTGCTTGTACTCCGGCGGGCCGAACTCGGCGGCGGCATCGCCGAGTTCGAGAACCTGCCCGCCCCGGAAGGCCAGTGGGCGTACCGGGTCGGGTCCCTGGTGGTCGCCGCGAACTTCACCGACCAGCCGGCTCGCCTGCCCGCCCTAGACGGCGAGGTGCTGCTGACTACCGCGGCGGCCGGGCCGGAGGATCCAACCGAATCGCCTGGCGTCCTGGGGCCCTGGGAGGGCGTCATCACGCGCCGAGCGCGATAAAGGACCAGCCGGCGGCGGCCACGGCCGGGGCGTCGGCGCCGATCAGGAGGTGACCGCGCCTGCACGCAGCGCCTCGATGATGGCGTCGGTGACCTCGGCGGTGCCTGCGGTGCCGCCGACATCGCGGGTGACATGGCCCGCCGCGGTGGTCACTTCGATCGCGGCCTCGACCCGCCGGGCGTCCTCGTACAGGCCGAGGTGATCCAGCATCAGCGCGCCGCTGGCGATGGCGCCGATCGGGTTACCGATACCGCGGCCGGCGATGTCAGGAGCGGAACCGTGCACGGGCTCGAACATGCTGGGGAAGCGACGCTCCGGGTTGAGGTTTGCGCTCGCGGCCAGGCCGAGGCTACCCGCGATGGCCGAGCCCAGGTCGGACAGGATGTCGGCCCGACGGCACCGAAGTAGATCGCGTCGAAGCCCGTCAGGATCTCCAGGCCGTCTTCAGCCATCATCCGGCCGGTTTTGTCGTAGTACTCGCATCCCCACGGAAACTCTTCCCATGCGAACGCCAGCTTGCCGCCCGACTGCCCGGCGACGCAGTCCAGTACCCGCTGGCCGGCCTCGACCACTTCCCGACCCACGCCGTCGGCCGGGATCTTAGCGATCGTGAAGGTCTGCGCCCGTTCAGACATGCCCGCGCTCCAAAGGCAGCACTGGGTCTTAAGGCAGCACTGGGCTCACGCAAATAAGCGGCCCACTGGGGGTCGCCATCGTGATGAGCGCCCACTAGCCTCCAGTGGGCGCCGCGTGGTACTACTGGGGGAACCGCCAGGGCCCAGCCGAGTTCCTCGAGCAGTCGGTCGGCCTTTTGGTGGTTGCAGATGGTGCAGGACGCCACGCAGTTTTCCCAGACGTGCTGGCCGCCCCGGCTGCGCGGGATCACGTGGTCGATGGTCTCGGCGCGGCGGCCGCAGTAGGCGCACCGGTAGTTGTCGCGGCGCATCAGTGCCGCCCTGGTCAGCGGCACCCGGTTGCGGTAAGGAACGCGCACGTAGCGGCTCAGCCGGATCACGGACGGCGTCACCAGGGCCACCGTCGCCGCATGCAGGACCGCGCCCGCCGCGTCGTCGTGGACAACCTCGGCCTTGCCGCCGAGCACGAGGCACACGGCTCTTCGCAGACCGACAGTGGTCAGCGGTTCATACGTCACGTTGAGCAGCAGCACTCTTCGCACCGCACCTCCCGCTGGCGCCGGTCGTCTATCTGAACCTCATGCTCCCAGTGTGTCGCCTGGTACGCACATCCGCCACCACATAAGGGTACAAGGTGACCGAGACCTTGACGTCCTCCCCCGCCTGAAGGCGGGGGATTCCAGCTGCTACGCCGATGGGAGCAGCAGGTGAGGTTCGCGGTTCACCGGCCGGGTAACCCCGTCGCCTCCCCGCGCAGTCACGGCGTGCCCCGCCGCGATGTTGATGGCCGCGTTCACATCCGCGTGGCCGGCGAAACCGCAGGCAGTGCACCGGAACACTGCTCCAGGTAGCCCGGCGCGCCCGCCCGGCCCGGGCGCCAGTAGGAGTGCTGCTCGACGGCTAGGTTCCGCACGTACCGGGCATGCGCGCAGTGCTCTCGCAGCACCGCCTCTTGGGCGGGCGTGGGGAGCAGCCGGTACCGGGACATGCGAATACACTATCGGGGACCACTGACATTTCCGGGGAGGTGACGCGGCGTTCCTGCCCGGCCTGAAGGCCGGGGTCTGGTCGCCGCGATTCTAATGAGCGAGTACGGATACCCGCAGGCGCGTCGGCTGGAGCTGACTGAGGACATCGGCGGGCATCGGGTTAGCGACCCCTACCGCTGGCTGGAAGACGACACCAGCGGCGAGCGGGCCGACTGGCTGGCGGCACAGGCCGAGGAGTTCGGCTCGTACCGGGAGGAACAACTGCCCGGCCGGGACCGGCTGGCCGCCCACGTGCGCGAGCTGCTGAGCACCGGTTACGTGGGGACGCCAGTCTGGCGGGGCGAGCGCTGTTTGTTCACCCGGCGCGACCCTGATCAAGAGCACGGCGTGCTGTGCACCCGGCTGGACAACGGACCCATCGACGTGCTCATCGACCCGATGGCCATCGACCCGTCCGGGCTGACCACGCTGGACGCCTGGCAGCCCGACAAGGAGGGACGGCTGCTGGCCTACCAGCTGTCCGAAGGCGGCGACGAGGAGTCCCTGCTCCGGGTGATCGACGTCACCACCGGTTCCCTGGTGGACGGGCCGATCGACCGCTGCCGGTACTCCAACGTGGCCTGGCTGCCGGGCGGCAAGGCCTTCTACTACACCCGCCGGCTGCCGGCCGACGCCGTGCCGGACGGGGAGAGCCAGTACCACCGGCGGGTCTACCTGCACCAGATCGGCACGCCCGCGGACGACGACGTGCTCATCTTCGGCACGGGGCGGGACAAGACCGACTACTACTCGGTCTCGGTCAGCCGGGACGGGCGCTGGCTGGCCATCGGGGCCTCCCGGGGCACCGCGCCGCGCAACGACCTGTGGATCGCCGACCTGTCCGAGTCCGACCCCGCCGCGCCCGACCTGCGCGTGATCCAGGAGGGACTGGACGCGCAGACCAGCGTCTGGGTCGGCCGGGACGGGCGCCTGTTCGTATTCACCGACTCCGGCGCGCCCCGGGGCCGCATCGCCGTAACCGACCCGGCCGACCCTGGCCCGGAGACCTGGCGGGACCTGATCGGCTCCGATCCCGAGGCGGTGCTGCGCGGGTACGCGGTCCTGGACGGCGCCGAGCTCGGCCGTCCCGTCCTGCTGGCCAGCTGGACCAGGCACGCGCTCAGCGAGATCACCGTGCACGACCTGGCGACGGGCGAGCGAGTGGGCCAGGTGCCGCTGCCCGGCCTCGGCACCGTCGGCGGCATCAGCGAGCGGCCCGAGGGCGGGCACGAGGGCTGGTTCGTGTACACCGATTACACGACGTCTTCGGAGGTGCTGCGGTTCGACGCGCGCGACGCCTCGGTGACCACCTGGGCCACGGCACCGGGCAGCGTCGCGGTCCCGGCCGTGACGGCGCGGCAGGTGACGTACCAGTCCAAGGACGGGACCGCGGTGCGGATGCTCGTCATCAGCGGGGAAGGGACACCCACGGGACCGCGGCCGACGATCCTGTACGGCTACGGCGGCTTCGACATCAGCCTCACGCCCGCGTACTCGCCGAACGTCCTGGCCTGGGTGTCGGCGGGCGGTGTGTACGCGATCGCCAACCTGCGCGGCGGCAGCGAGGAAGGCGAGGAATGGCACCGGGCCGGGATGCTGGACCGCAAACAGAACGTCTTCGACGACTTCCACGCCGCGGCGGAGGCGCTGATCCGCGACGGGTGGACCACGCCAGACCAGCTGGCCATCTCCGGCGGGTCGAACGGCGGGCTGCTAGTCGGCGCGGCGCTGACGCAGCGACCCGAGCTGTACGCCGCCGTCATCTGCTCCGCGCCGCTGCTCGACATGGTGCGCTACGAGCGGTTCGGGCTCGGCCAGACCTGGAACGTCGAGTACGGCACCGCGGCCGACCCCGAGCAGCTCGGCTGGCTACTGTCGTATTCGCCCTACCACCACGTGGTGCCGGGGACCGCGTATCCGGCCGTGCTGTTCACCGTGTTCACCAACGACACCCGGGTCTACCCGGTGCACGCGTACAAGATGTGCGCCGCGCTGCAGCACGCCACCTCGTCCGGGCCGGAGAGACATTCTGGGGCGGTGCTGCTGCGCGCGGAGGATCAGGTGGGGCACGGGGCGCGCGCGGTGAGCCGGACGGCGGAGCTGGCCGGGGACACGCTGGCGTTCGCCGCGCGCCACACCGGCCTAGCGGCCCCGGCGGACGACGGCGACGGGGCGAGGCGCGGCAACCCGTAAGATTTGCGCATGAGCCAGCCGGTCAGCATGTACGAGGCCGTGGGCGGGGAAGAGACCTTTACCCGCCTGGTCCACCGGTTCTACCAGGGCGTCGCGGACGATCCCGTGCTGCGGCCGGTCTATCCGGCCAGGGACCTCGGGCCCGCCGAGGAGCACTTGCGGCTGTTCCTCATGCAGTACTGGGGTGGGCCGCGCACCTACGACGAGCTGCGCGGGCACCCTAGGCTCCGGATGCGGCACGTCCGGTTCGCCATCGGCGAAGCCGAGCGAGACGCGTGGCTGCACCACATGCGGGTCGCCCTGGACGAACTCGGCCTGGACGAAGCCCTGGACGCCCAGTTCTGGGACTACCTGGTCATGGCCGCGCACAGCCTGATCAACGTCGAGCCGGCGCACGGTCCGGACCTTGGGCTGAAGCCAGCCTAGCTGCGGGTGAGCTTGCGGTAGGTAACGCGGTGCGGGCGGGCGGCCTCGGCGCCGAGGCGCTCGATCTTGTTCTTCTCGTAGGCCTCGAAGTTGCCCTCGAACCAGAACCAGTTCGCGCCGCCCTCCCAGGCCAGGATGTGCGTGGCCACCCGGTCCAGGAACCAGCGGTCGTGGCTGGTGATGACCGCGCAGCCGGGGAACTCCAGCAGCGCGTTCTCCAGCGAGGC
>Ga0209656_10001525_pt1 | contig 15169 bp, 14 predicted proteins | sample BogFormECP12_OM2_FD_188239 | JGI IMG/M metagenome (GOLD analysis project Ga0209656, IMG submission 188239) | Bog forest soil microbial communities from Calvert Island, British Columbia, Canada - ECP12_OM2 (SPAdes) (version 2) | ecosystem: Environmental > Aquatic > Freshwater > Wetlands > Bog ... | reverse complement strand
AGCCGCCGCCACCGACGAGAAATCCCTGCTCGCCCGCCTGGAACGGCTGGAGTCGGCCGGCCGGGGAGGGCCGGCGCCGGTCCCGCAGGCACCCTTGCGCGCGCCGCACTCCGGTCAAGACGATGACGCCGAACGGCCCCGACGTGCGAGCCCCGGCGAAAGGCAACCACCCGAGCCCACCCGGTCGTCGGCCCCCGGACCGTCGTCTCCGAAGCAAGCAGCCTCAGTCCAGCCAGCCTCAGTCCAGCCAGCCTCAGTCCAGCCAGCCTCAGTCCAGCCAGCCTCAGTCCAGCCAGCCTCAACCCGGCCAAGCCAAGCTCCGGCAGCCCAGGCCCCGGCAGCCCAGGCCCCGGCAGCCCAGGCCCCGGCAGCCCAGGCCTCGCCAGCCCCGGTCCCCGCAGCCCCGGCCCAGGCGGGTCCGCAACGGCGGGCGCCGGAGCCGGCGGCCCCGCAGCAGCGAGCGGCGGGATCGCCGGGTCTGTCCGCGACCGACTCACTGCGGCAGAACTGGGACGCGGTCCTGGAGGCAGTCAAGCAGGAGCGGCGGGTCGCCTGGATGCTGCTCAGCAACGCGAGCGTGCTTTCCCTCCAAGACGGGATCCTCACCTTGCGGTTCCCGAGGGACGGGGACCTGAAGGGCTTCAGCGTGAGCGGCCACGACGCCGTCCTCAAGCGGGTGCTGACCGCCCGTTTCGGCCTGAACGTGACGGTTAAGGGCGTGGCGGGCGGGGACACGCCCGCGGGCGCGCCAGGCGTGCGACCAGGCAGAGCTGTCCCGGCCTCCGGTCCCAGCCGTCAGGCCCCGGTCGCGGTGCCGGAATTTGCCCCGCCGGATCCCGCCGGGTACGACGACGAGCCGCCGGACGACGTGGCGCCCGATGAGATGTCGGCGGACGAGCCGTCACCGGATGACCGGACGGTCCGGACGGCCGAACTGACCGGGATGGACCTCATCCAGCGCGAGCTGGGCGGCCAGGTGATCGGCGAGATCGAAGCGTGATCGGGTCTGAGTGGTTAGGAGCCGGCGTGCCTGACTGGCTTAACCGGACTTGGCTAGTCGTAGGCTCTGCGTAGGAGGCCGATGTGGAACCCCAGATGGACATGCAGCAGCTGTTCGCCGCGGCGCAGCAGATGCAGGAACAACTCATGAATGCCCAGCAGGCGCTCGCGGACGCCGAGGTGACCGGGACGGCTGGCGGTGGCCTGGTCAAGGCCACGGTCAACGGCCAGGGCGAGCTGATGGACCTGACGATCGCAGCGGCCGCGGTGGATACCGACGACCCGGAGGAGACGGCACGGACGATCGCCGACCTCGTGCTCGCGGCGGTCCGGGACGCTTACCGGTCGGCCGAGGACCTTCAGCAGCAGCAGATGGGACCGTTCGCCGCGGCCATGCAGGGCGGCGGCCTGCCCGGCGGCCTCAACCTGCCCAGCGGGCTGGACCTGTCCGGCCTCGGAATCGGCGCTCCGGGCGGGTACGACGAGGACCCCGACGACACCGATGAGCCGGAGACCGGACCTAGGGCCTGACGTGTACGAAGGGGTTATCCAGAACCTCATCGACGAACTCGGGCGGCTGCCCGGGGTCGGTCCCAAGGGTGCCCAGCGGATCGCCTTTCACCTGCTGGCCGTGGACCAGGCGGACGTCAGGCGGCTGGCCGACGCGCTGATCGAGGTGACCGAACGGGTGCGGTTCTGCCGGACCTGCGGGAACGTAGCGGAAGCCGACGAATGCCGGATCTGCCTCGATCCCCGCCGTGATCCCTCGGTTATTTGCGTGGTGGAAGAGCCCAAGGACGTCGCGGCAGTCGAGAAGATCCGCGAGTTCCGCGGCCGCTATCACGTGCTCGGGGGAGCGATAAGCCCCATCGACGGGGTCGGCCCGGACGAGCTGCGGATCAGGGAGCTGCTGGCGCGGCTATCTGACGGAACGGTGACAGAACTAATACTTGCCACCGATCCCAACCTCGAAGGCGAGGCGACGGCCGCCTTTCTCGCTAGGCTGGTTAAGCCAATGGGCTTGCGGGTGACCAGGCCCGCGAGCGGACTGCCGGTGGGGGGCGACCTGGAGTACGCCGACGAGGTGACACTGGGCCGCGCTTTCGAGGGACGGAGACTGCTTGATGTCTGAACCGCCAGCTCAGCATCATCTTACGGGGGGCGAGTGGCGGCCGCTAGCGGACCAGATCGCGGCGAACGTGAAGAACTTCGTCGACGGCGTGGAGGCGCTGGCCCGGGGCGGCGGTGACGAGACGGTGCCGCTGCTGCTGCTCGAGGTGTCCCAGATACTGCTCGCCGGAGCCCAGCTCGGCGCCAGCCGCGACGTGGTCCCACGCGGTAACTGGGAGCCCGAGGTAGGCGACGACCCCGACCTGGACGCTCTGCGCGTCGGCCTGGCCACCCGGCTGTCCGCGGTCGACGAGTACGCCGAGGTGTTCGACCCGTACGCGGACACCTCCTGCCTGCCGTTCCGGATCTCGGACGACATCGCGGCCGTGACCGCCGACCTTATCCACGGCCTCAGGCACTACCAGGCTGGCCGGTCGCTCGAGGCGCTGTGGTGGTGGCAGTACTCCTACTTCAACCACTGGGGCACCCACGGCGGCGCCGCCCTGCGCGCGCTGCACGCCGTGGTGGCGCACGCCAGCCTCGACGTCGCCGAGGAGAGCACGAGCCCCTGAGCGGGGCGCGCACCGAGGGCCGTTCGGCCCATTGAACCGGAGCGGCCGCAAAGCAATTCGGCGGCGGGAACCAGCGCGGATAAACTCAAGCGTCCATCCACGACCCGGGGAGGTGCGGCGCGGCCGTGGCGCTCGTGGTGCAGAAATACGGTGGTTCGTCGGTCGCTGACGCGGATGGCATCAAGCGGGTCGCGCAGCGGATCGTGGCCACCCGCAAGGCTGGTGACCAGGTCGTGGTGGTCGTGTCCGCGATGGGTGACTCGACCGATGAGCTCATGGACCTGGCCAGCCAGGTGAGCCCGCTGCCGCCCGCACGTGAGCTCGACATGCTGCTGACTGCCGGTGAGCGGATCTCGATGGCGCTGCTGGCCATGGCGATCGCCACCCTCGGCCTGGAGGCGCGCTCGTTCACCGGATCCCAGGCCGGGGTGATCACCGACGCCGCGCACGGCCGGGCGCGCATCATCGACATCAAGCCGGGGCGGATCGCCGATGCGCTGGCCGATGGCGCCATCCCCATCGTGGCCGGCTTCCAGGGCGTGTCACAGACGACCAAGGACGTCACCACGATGGGCCGCGGTGCGTCGGACACCACCGCGGTCGCGCTCGCCGCGGCCCTGGCCGCGGACGCGTGCGAGATCTACACCGACGTGGACGGGGTCTTCACCGCTGATCCCCGGATCGTGCGGTCCGCCCGGCGGATCCCGCGGATCAGCTACGAGGAAATGCTCGAGATGGCCGCCTGCGGCGCGAAGGTCCTGATGCCGCGCTGCGTGGAGTACGCGCGCCGCTATGGCGTTCCCATCCACGTGCGGTCTTCCTTCACTAGCCGCGACGGCACCTGGGTCAGCGGGCACGCGAACGACAAGTCGGAGGTATCCGGGATGGAGCAGGCCATCATCTCCGGGGTCGCGCACGACCGGAGCGAGGCGAAGATCACTGTCGTGGGCGTGCCCGACCGGGTCGGCGAGGCGGCCAGGATTTTCAAGGCCATCGCCGAGGCCGGCATCAACATCGACATGATCGTGCAGAACGTCTCCGCGGTGGCCACCGGACGGACCGACATCTCGTTCACCCTGCCCCGCGACGACGGCCAGAGCGCGCTGACCACGCTGCTGCGCCTGCAGGAGTCGGTGGGCTTCGAGTCCCCGCTCTACGACGACCGCATCGGAAAGGTGTCCCTGATCGGGGCGGGCATGCGGTCTCACCCCGGGGTGACCGCCCGGTTCTTCAGCGCGCTCGCCGACGCGGGAGTGAACATCGAGATGATCTCCACCTCGGAGATCAGGATCTCGGTGGTGGTGGACCAGGACGACGTGGACCAGGCGGTGACCGCGACGCACAAGGCCTTCGAGCTCGACTCCGATCAGGTCGAGGCGGTCGTCTACGGGGGGACCGGCCGGTGAGCGGGGTCGCGAGCGCCGGCGGTCGGCCGGCGCTGGCCGTGATCGGCGCCACCGGCGCGGTCGGCACGGTGATGCTCGACCTGCTCTCCACCCGGGAGGACGTCTGGGGTGAGATCAGGCTGGTCGCCTCGCCGCGGTCGGCCGGGCGGCGGCTGACGGTCAGGGGCCGCGAGACCGAGGTCATGGCGCTCTCGGACGACGCCTTCGACGGCATCGACGTGGCCATGTTCGACGTGCCCGACGAGGTCTCGGCGGTGTGGGCGCCGATCGCGGCCCGTCACGGTGCGGTGGCCGTGGACAACTCGGGCGCGTTCCGGATGGACCCGCAGGTGCCGCTGGTGGTGCCGGAGATCAACCCGGAACAGCTGGCCAACCGGCCGAAGGGGATCATCGCGAACGCGAACTGCACCACGTTGTCGATGATCGTGGCCGTGGGCGCCTTGCACCGGGAGTTCGGGCTCACCGAGCTGGTCTGCGCCTCGTACCAGGCGGCCTCGGGCGCGGGCCAGGCCGGTATCGACGCGCTCTACGCGCAGCTCGACAAGGTGGCCGGGACCCGGTCGCTGGGGCAGCGGGCCGGCGACGTGCGTTCGGCGGTCGGTGACCTCGGGCCCTTTCCGGCGCCGCTGGCGATGAACGTGGTGCCGTGGGCGGGCTCGCTAAAGGCGGACGGCTGGTCGTCGGAGGAGCTGAAGATCCGCAACGAGTCGCGCAAGATCCTCGGCCTGCCGGACCTGAAGGTCTCCGCGACCTGCGTCCGGGTGCCCGTCGTCACCACCCACTCGGTGGTGGTGCACGCCACCTTCTCCCGGCCGGTCAGCCGCGAGGAGGCCTGGAAAGTGCTGCGGATGGCGCCGGGAGTCGTGGTGGCCGACGATCCGGCCGCGGGTGAGTTCCCGACCCCGGCCGACGTCGTCGGCACCGATCCGTCCTGGGTCGGCCGGGTGCGCCAGTCGCTTGACGATCCGCGGACGATCGAGTTGTTCGTCTGCGGCGACAACCTGCGTAAGGGCGCGGCGCTGAATACCGCGCAGATCGCGGAGCTGGTGGCAGCAGAGCTTGGGTCACGCCCGTTACCTTGATCCGGCCGGGCGCGGTAGCCGTCGCGGCCGGTTACCCTTTCCCCGCCGGGACGTGACGGTGAGCGTGCTCCTGCCGCCCACGCGTAGCGAACGGGTTCGCCGGAGGTGCCGGAGGTGAGTGTGCAGCGGACATCGCCGACTTCCGTGCTGTTCACGTCGTACAACCTGCTCAACCTGTTCGCCGGCGACTCGGCCGAGGCCCGGCAGCACTACGAGATGATCACCGGGGTGATCCGGGCCCTCGGCACCGATGTGCTCGCCGTTCAGGAGATCCTGGCCCCTGACGCCGATACGGCCGCGCAGCGGCTGCGCCAGCTCGCGGACGACGCGGGCCTGCGCTGCGAGGTGCCGGGCGCCGGCGAGGCGCGGGAGGCCGCGCTCGCCTTCGGCGGCCACGGCTACCATGTCGGGCTGATGTGGCGGGACGGGATCGAGCCGGTCCCGGGTTCGCTGCGCTGTTACGGGGCCCGGGACTTCTGGCATGGCCTGGCGCTGGTCACCCTGGACGTGGGCGGCACCCTGATCCGGCACGGCGCCTTCCATGCGACCCCCTTCAGCCGGGGGGTGCGGGCGGACCAGAACGCGCGCCTAGTGGCGGCGATCACCCGGGCCGAGGGCGAGCCGCCTGCGCTGGTCGGCGCCGACTGGAACACCGAATGCGCGGACCGGATCCTGGCTGGCCAGAGGTGGGAGCTCTACGAGCCCGCCGACCCCTACGCGGGCGTCGAGTGGTTCGCCGATCTCATCTACCAGTGCCGGTGGGACTACGACGAGCAGGGACGGCGCAGGCACTGGGCCGACCGGCGGCCGGGGGACGTGCTCTGGGCCGGCGGCCTGCACGATGTCGCCGCGGTTGCCGGCGCTGACTGGCATCCCACGACCGGCCACCACCCGCACGATGTCTACGGCGCGCACGGGGTGCGCCGCCGCATCGACGGCGTCCGCGTGACCGGGTCGATGGCCGCCGCGATGCGCGCGCACCAGGTGCTCGACACCGCGCAGACGCGGGCGGCCTCCGATCACCTGCCGGTGACGATCGAGTACCTGCCAAGGGCGGTGCGCGCCTAGGACGGTGCTTGCCTAGGACGTTCTGCGGGCGGGGAGCCCGGCCGGTGCGGATTCGGACATCTTCACCTTCTGTCAGTTCTCTTAACGAGGTGTCCATGTCTGGTGCCGCCTGTCTCAGGGTGGTATGGGAGGTCCCAGGCCGCCCTTTCGGTGACGTCTCAAGCCCCTCTGGCCGGTGCCCAGTTACTTCCTATGCGTACGCAAATGTCTAGTTTCCTGGGGACAGTGTGACAGGTAGCAACAGACGTTTATGTCCGGCCGGGCGTGTGTGGACGGAAGAGTTCCGTAAGCAGGGACCTTGCCGGTTTGGCAGATCTGCTGCGGTTGAGGGCTGTATAACAGGTGTGGAGCCGGGTAGCCCGAAGGAGGGACGTGCTGGGATATCGCAACACTCCTGCTGGCCCGAGGATGCTCCGGCCTTGGATGCTTGCGCCATGCCGTCGTGGCCGCAGCCAATCGGCGGCTATGGCTGCTCGGCGGCGCACCGGACCACAGGGCCCACTAGTTCCGTGGCGGCTACCGGCCTCCGGCGTTGCGGACCCGTAGTGCGGCCGATCCAGGCTAGCCTTTCAGTCGTTTCACCCGTCCGAAATCGTTCATATACCATTTCGCCGCCGAAGCGTTATTGGCGCTGATATAGTCACTAGTCCACGAGCTGCCGGACTAGAGATAACAGCCAGCGTTCTGGGCGTCGCAATTGGTCTTCTCTCGTCAATCACGATCCTGAGGAGGTTTACGCGTGCCAACGACCGTCGGCCGTTCACGCGGTCATCAGGGTGTGCATTCGGGGGCACAGGGAGCGGCTGGCGACCACATGCGGAAGATCATGGCAACTGTGATCGCCGCCACCGTGGTAATCATATTCGTGCTGGTCGCCACCAAGGCCGGCCATACCATCGATGCTGCCACGCAGCATTTCATGCTGTATTACGCCGGGGTGCTCGCGCTCGTCGGCCTCACCGGGTCGGTGCTGATGGGTCTGGTGGCCACCGACCGCATCGTCATGACGCCCGGACACCGGGTGATGGCGCAGGCCGTGCACCGTGCCTTCGCGTTCGGCACGCTGGCGTTCCTGATCATCCATATCACGACTGAGATCTTGGCCCAGCGATCGCACATTATCGACGCCGCCATTCCCTTCCTGTCGCCATACCGAACCTTTTATATCGGGCTCGGCACGATCGCCTCTGACCTGATCGTGCTGATCGTGGTGACCAGCATCCTCCGCAAACGGTTCACCGGGCACGGCCAGGCCTGGCGCTGGCGGGCCATTCACTACAGCTCATACGTGGCTTTCGTGCTCGGGGTCCTGCATGGGCTGCTCGGCGGACGGGCGGCCAAGCCGTACGTCGACTGGAGCTACGGATTCGCGATCGCGGTAACGGCCCTCGGCCTCGCGGTCAGGTTCCTGGCTATCTCGCTGCGGCCGAAGGAAAGCCTTGGTTCGTCCCCCAGCGTCAGCCGGGCCAGGCCGTCGGCTTCTTCGCCGCTGCACGCCGCGGCCATGAGCATGGCGCAGGCGCAGCTCGGAGGGACGGTCCAGGTGCTGCCCGCCGGCGTGGCCGCCCAAGGCGCCGCCATCGGCGTGCCGGGCCCGGCCCCGTGGGCCGCGCTTCCGGCACCGGGCTGGTCCCCATCCTCGGGCCCGCTGCCGACCCTGGCTCCCGCTCCGGCCTACGCCGGGCGATCCTCGTCCGAGGGCTACCGCGACCTCGGGTTCACGCCGCTAGGCGCCCCGCCGTACGGCGACGATGTTACGAACGGGATGCGGGGCCGCCCTTACCTGGGCGTGGATCAGCCGCGGTCCGCGCTGGCCGGGCCTGCGCCGACGGGTCCCGCGCGGCAGCCGCTCTATGAGCCCGGGTATGACGGGCCGCCCCGGTTCGAGGGGGCGCCGAGGGGACACGGCGACGTGCCTGCGGACGAACTGTCTTCCTACCCGTACGGACCGCAGGGCCGTCGGCTGCTGTCGGCGGCACCGTATGTCGACGACTACGTGGGCGGTGCCGGATCTGACGGGCGGCCCGGTTCGCGGCCCGGCCGGCCGGAGTCCGCGCGTCCCCGGGCGGCGATATCCCCACCCCGTCAGGAGGACCGGAGCTCGGGGCCGATGCCAACGCCCGGGACCGGCCCGATGCCTCAACTCGGAACGGGACCGATGCCCCGGCCGGAAGGGGCGGCGTTGCCCAGGCCAGATACCGGTCCGGTGCCGCGGCCTGATACCGGGCCGATGCCCCGCAGTGATACCGGCTCGATTCCGCGGGTCGGCAATGGCCAGGCGCCGCGCCATGGTACGGGACCCATGCCGCGTGCCAACTCGGGGCCCATGCCCCGGCTCGGGACCGGTCCGGTGCCGCGGCCTGATACCGGGCCGATGCCCCGGAGCGATACCGGCTCGATTCCGCGGGTCGGCAATGGCCAGGCGCCGCGCAATGGTACGGGCTCGGTGCCGCGCAGCGGGACCGGCCCGGTGCCGCGTGCGGGTACGGGACCCATGCCGCGTGCCAACTCGGGGCCCATGCCCCGGCTCGGGACCGGTCCGGTGCCGCGGCCTGATACCGGGCCGATGCCCCGGAGCGATACCGGCTCGATTCCGCGGGTCGGGACCGGCCCGCTGCCGCGGGCCGGCGGTGGACCAGCCTCCCGCCCGGATCCGGGTTTCATGCCGCAGCCTGGGGCTGACCCGGCCTCGCGCTCCGAGACCGGACCGCTGTCGCGTCTGGGCACCGGGCCGATGTCCCGTCCGAACACCGGCTCGCTACCTCGGCCGGGAAGTGGTCCGGTGCCTCGGCCTGGTCAGTCGGCACCACTGGCCGACCCTGCGACCGGACCGCGTACCGGCCCGTTGCCCAGCCCGGCCCGCCCGTCACGCAGGGCGAAGTCCAATGACCCGAGGTATCGCGACATGCCCCGGCCGACCGGAGATGAGGAGTGGGAATGAGCCCGATCAAGGGCCTCGACGCGCCCACGATCATGAGGATTGGGGCGGCCAGGCTGACGGCCGGACTCGACCGGATGCCCCGGCTTGACCTGGAAGCCCACCGCGATATCTTCGGTCCGCTGCCGCGGCTCTCTGCCGAGGAACTGATCTCGATGACCGAGCAGGTCGATCTGCGCGGCCAGGGCGGTGCGGCGTTCCCCTTCGCGCGCAAGCTCAGCGCGGTGGTGAAGAACACGGAGGCGAACGACTGCGCGCCGGTCGTGGTCGTCAACGCCACCGAGGGCGAGCCAGGCAGCGTCAAGGACAAGATGCTCATGATCCGCTCGCCGTACCTCATCCTGAGCGGCGCCGCGCTGGTGGCCGAGGCCATCGGCGCCGAGGAGATCGTGATCGGGGTCTCGGGTAACGATCTGGCGAACAGGTCGGTGGAGGCGGCAATCGCGGCCGAACCGGGTCTGCGCAAGATAGCCCGCCTGGTCCGGCTGCCCGACCGGTTCATCTCTGGTGAGTCGGGTGCGCTGGTCCGCGGCATCAACGGCAAACGGCCCGTACCTCCGGGCCGCAAGGTCCTGGCCAGCGACTTCGGCGTGGCAGACCTGCCGACGCTGCTGTCGAACGCGTCGACGTTTGCGCAGCTGGCGGTGCTCGCCCTGCTCGGGCCGGAGCGCTTCGCGGCGGTCGGGACACCGGAGGAACCCGGTACGGTCCTGCTGAGCGTGGGCGGTTCCGCCGCGCATCCGGCCGTGGTCGAAGTGCCCACCGGTGTTCCGCTAGCGGCGGTTCTAGATATCTGCCAGGCTGCGGCCGGCGACGGCGTCCTGGTCGGCGGATACCACGGTATGTGGTTGCCGGCCGGTACGGCCTATGTGGTGCCCGTTTCCCGTGAAGGCCTGGCCGCCGTCGGCGGCACTCTCGGCTCGGGGATCGTGCTCCCCCTCGGAGACGGGACCTGCCCACTCGGCGAGGTGTCACGGATTGCGAGTTACCTGGCTGGCGAGTCGGCGGGCCAGTGCGGCCCGTGCAAGCTTGGCCTGCCTTCCATCGCCCGGGCGCTGGCCTCGCTGATCGACGGATCTGGCGGCATCGAGGCGCTCGACGTGGCCAGGCGGTCCGCCGCGGCCGTAGCCGGCCGCGGTGCCTGCTCCCACCCCGACGGCATGACCAGGTTCGTGCTCTCGGCCCTGGACGTATTCACCGAGGACCTCGCGGCGCATGTCTTCCACTCCTCCTGTGGTCGTCCCGTCCGCGGCGTGCTGCCGCTGCCGACCGGTCCAGAGCAAGAAGAGCAGCAGCGGCTCGTGGTGGACTGGACGCGTTGCCACGGGCACGGGCTCTGCACCCACCTGGTGCCCGAACTCATTCACTCGGATGCCCAGGGCTATCCGGTCATCCTCAACATCCCGGTGCCCAACTGGCTGGAAAAGGACGCGCAGCAGGCAGTGCAGATGTGCCCGGCGCTGGCTCTGCGTCTTACCAGCGCCACGCCGACGTCGGCGCGCACCGCGCCGGTGGCCATTCCCGCACCTAGCCTGCGTACCGGCCTGGTGGGCGGCTCCAGCAACAGCCGCAAGCAGATCACGGCCGGATAGCCTCGCGCAGTTAATCCGCCCATATAGCTATAAATGGGACGGCGTGCTTCAGGCTGCATTACATGAATGTGGCACTCTACCCAATAGAGAAATCATGAGCCACTGCGTGGCTCTGCCGTGGGATGCGGAAAGCGGGTCCCTCGCGCCGTCGGCGGCGTGCGGGTCGTAGGTGGCCGGTGTCTTTGCCGTGGCCGGGTGGTGGATGGCAGGGCGGGGGGTGCGTAGTTTGGGCGGCGTGCCACCCGGTACCGGATGAAGACGGTCCAGGCCCGCACCTCGGAGATCCAGCGGCTGGGCAAGTCGCTGGAATCGGCCGGCATCAAGCTCGGCTCGGTTGCCAGCGATATTACCGGCAAGCCCGCCACGGCGATGATCGAGGCGCTGATCGACGGGGAACGCCGCGGCGGCGTGCTGGCCTACCTGGCGATCGGCCGGATGCGGACCGCGGGGAAGCTAGCGGACCTGTCGATGGCGCTGGCCGGCCGGTTCACCGAGCATCACGCGCTGATGTGCCGGCTGGACCTGGACCGTATCAAGGTGCTCGACGGGGCGGTCGATGACCTGGAGGACCGGATCACGGCCAAGGCCGCGCCGTGGCGGCGGGAGGCGGGCCTGCTCAAGACCCTCCGGGCTTCGGGGACGCGGTGGCGCAGGCCTGGCTGGGTGAGATCGGCCCCGCCCCGCACCTGCACTTCGCCAGCGATGAGAAGCTGGCCTGCTGGGTGAGCCTGTGCCCGGGCAACAACATCAGCGCCAAAAAGCGCAAGCACGGCCGGACTGGCGACGCCGGCACCTACATCAAGCCGATGCTGATCCAGGCCGCCTGGGCCGCGATCCGGGTCCGCGGGCGGCTGCAGGCCCGGTACAACCGGCTGATCCGCCGGTTCGGCGGGGAGAAGAACCCCGGCGCGAAGAAGAAGGCCATCACCGCGATCGCGCACACCCTGCTCAAGATCGCCTACCAGGTCCTCAAGGCTGGCACCGCCTACCAGGAGCCGGGCGCGGACTTCTGCACCCGGCGCGAATCACCCGCCGCGCGCCAGGCATTCCTGGAGCGCCAGCTGCAAAAGCTGCACCCCGGCTGCACCATCACCATCACCATCAGCCCCCCGGAGGCCGCCTTAACCTCCGGCGCTTAACCACACGTCCTGATTCCCGACTGCCCCGGAGCCGCCGCTGACCCGGCACCCGGCCCTTCCCGCCGGACAATCAACGCCATCGCCCAGCCTCGCCACCGGACAGGCAAGGTTCGCTGCCGCGCGCCCACCGGAACCCGCTTTCCGTGTCAGGGGCCTTTGATAAATCCCGCAATCGTCCGGCCAGTTCAACGCGCCGTCTCATGATCGAGGCTGTGTACCCGCTCTGACGCCAGGCCCTTTACTGGGCCGGATTCACGCTTGGATTCCCGCCGCGGGGCACCTGACCGGCCGACGGGGTGCCGATAGCCGAGGATGTCGAGCTGCCAGGGACCGAGACCGTGACCACGTTCTGCGTGGTGAACGTGGACGTGCGGTCTCTACCTATGTAGAGTGACGTGCGTGACGTCATCACCCGGGTTCTCCGCGCAGACGCTGTCGGTGCTGGCCGCGCTGTGCGACGAGCCGTCGCAGTGGCAGCACGGGTACGCGCTGGCCAAGCAGACGGGCCTGAAGTCCGGCACGCTGTACCCGATCCTGATCCGGCTGGCCGACCGGGGCCTGGTCGAGGCCTGCTGGCAGGACGAGCCCGAGCCGGGCCGGCCGCGGCGTCACCTGTACCGGCTGACAGTGGCCGGGCTGGCCAGTGCCACGGGGGCACTGGCCAGCGCGGCGAGGCCGGCGGCCACCAAGGCGGCGCGGACGCCGGCCGTCCGCGGCGCGGTCGTGGGGGTGGTGCCGTGAACAGGCTGAACCGGGCAGCCGCCGCGGCCAGGCGCGCCGCGGCGTGGCTGCTGCCCGCCGGGCGGCGGGAGTGGATCGCGGCGATCTGGGCCGAGGCGCACGAGGTGCCGCCGGGGCTGGCGAGGCTGGCCTGGCGGGCCGGCGGGGCCTGGGTGCTCGCGCGGGAGGCGCTCATGCCGCGCCGGCTCGGCCGCGCGGCGCTGTTCGCGGCGGCCGCCGGATCCGCGGCCTGGGCGGCCTGGCCGCAGCCGACGGTCGGCCACGCGGCGGTCAGCCAGTTCCACGTGATCGCCACGGTGCTGCTGCTGGCCGGCCTGCCGCTGCTGGCCTGGCGGTTCTTCGGGCCGGCCACTCCCAGCCGGGCCGGCCGGTCCCTGCGCTTCTTCTCCTGCGCGGCCATCCTGGCCCTCATGCCGGCCTTCGCTATCGTCGAGGCGTTCGCCAACCTGACGCCGAAGCAGCCCGCGTACCGGCGCATCTTCTGTATCGCCCAGGGCTGGAGCAGCATCCAAGGCTGCGGTGCGGTGCCCGGCAGGTCGACCGGGGGTCCTCCCTGGGCGGGCGAGATCGCGCTCCTGCTGATGACCATCGCATACCTGGGCGTCATCCTGTTCCTGACCTCGCGGCGGTCCCAGGTAACCCGGGGCACGCTGGCCATCGGCACCGGCACGGGCCTGCTGTTCGGCGTGGTCATGTTCGCGGTGGCACCCCTCGGGCTGACCAACGACGCCACGGATCCATGGCTGCCGGGATCGACGGCCGATCCGCTGGTGGCGCTGGCCTGGATCCTGCTGTTCGGCGGGCCGGCCGCCGCCGCCGTGCTGGCCGCGTGGCGCGGCCGCGGCCCCGGCGGCGCCGCGCTGCCCCGCAACGTCAGGATCGGCCAGGGCATCGCCGCCGGGGTGCTGGCGAACGGGACCGCCGCGATGTTCACCACCGCGCTCGGTACCGGCACGATCGCGCTGATGCTCAGGTCTGAATGGCTGCTGCGCTGGCTCAACCACGGTCACCAGCTGACCGCGATCGCCGCGTACCGCTACGAGACCACCGCCAGCTCGGGCGCGAACGTGTACCTCTTCATGTTGATCTGGTTCCCGGTCATCGGGCTGCTCATGAGCGCGCTCGGTGCGGCCTGCAACCCCGCTCGACCGGCCCGCGCCAAGGGAACTGACCCCGGTCCCCGCCACGCCCGGTAACCAGTGAACGTGGCACCGGACCCGATAGATTGGGTAGAGTGCCACATTCATGCGTATTGGGATCGGGCGGATCAGTAGATCCGCTTAAGCTTGCCGCGCTGGCGGACCTTGCGTTCTGGTATGCCGACAGTGCCTCGACAGCGAGGTGGCTCGTATACCGCGCGGTCATAGCATGGCACTGGGTGCGGTCATAGCCGATGGTCACCGCGCCGACGTTATCGTGATAGCGGTAGCTGGAGTCAACCGCCAGCCCGACGGCCGCCGCACCGTAGACACTGCGTGCGGTGTCCTCCACGCACACAGAAACCCGGACTCTTACGCCTGTCTGGTACTGCCCCAGGCGCGGACGCCGTAGACGCCAGTCATTCGCAGGCAACTCCACTGTCATCCGACATGCGAGTCGGCCAGAACAGCCAACTGGGAACCGGCCCTGCCGCCCGCGCCGCGCCCCGCGGGCTACCGCTCGTCTTCGTCTGTCGCGTAAGGACCCAGGCGGCGCCGTCGCGCCCACCGCTTATACCCCCGGATGGGATGAGCCAGGGAACGGAGCCCGTCGAGGTTCACGCCGTCGAAGACGTCGATCGGGAAACCCATCACATGCTGCTGCTCTTCGCCCTGCCTGTCATGCTGACCCGTTGTTCCTATCGGTACGCCAAGAACTCGGTTTCTTTCTTCTCGGTCGTTGCTCATTGCTCCACTCCGAGATGCCTAGAGTGGCCGGCTCCCCGGCTCCAGTAACAGCATGAGGTGGCGGCGCCGTTGAAGCAAACGCCAGGCAGCACGGCTTGCCGAGGTGCAGTACTTGCTGCGCTAGGGTGGCAGGAAACAGGTCGGCCCGTCCGGTGAGCCGCCGTCTGAGCGCACCTGGCGACGCCTCGCCGCGCCCGTTTCGCTCTCAAGGCGGCGCGCTATCCGAGGCACGGGGACCCCCAAGAGGGCACCTCAGCTGCCTCGTTTTGCGCCTGACGTGATGATTACATGGACTTTCACGCGACTCCATGATGGACCATAGCGGTGCCTGGGGACGCCACAAGGGCGCGAACTGCAGTTTGTTACCAGAGTGACGTGTTGTGGCGACTAGATCTCCAGGATCCGAACGATGCGCGGTCGGGACAGGGAGGAAACGTCGGGTTGTCACCGCATCCGGTGAGTGCGCCGAAATCCGCATCAGCGGGTCAGGGCGACCCCTGCCCGTCGCTCAAAAGATGACATGCATCGGTTCTGCTGGTCGTAGCGGGCTGAGCCGGAGGCCTTGCCGTCTGCGCGGGGAGACCTCCTCAGCTCAGACGCGTCACGATTAACCGCGTAAGCAATCCGCGTGCAGGG
>Ga0209656_10001524_pt1 | contig 15172 bp, 15 predicted proteins | sample BogFormECP12_OM2_FD_188239 | JGI IMG/M metagenome (GOLD analysis project Ga0209656, IMG submission 188239) | Bog forest soil microbial communities from Calvert Island, British Columbia, Canada - ECP12_OM2 (SPAdes) (version 2) | ecosystem: Environmental > Aquatic > Freshwater > Wetlands > Bog ... | reverse complement strand
AGCGGGGAAGCGGAGCACCACCCCGTCCCGGTTCGCGTAATCGCGAATCAGCACCGATCCGTCAACGACCGCTACTTGCAGGCAGTTACCGCTATCGGATGCCGTCAACCTCGCCCTGGCCTCACGGTACGCGGAGCTCAGTCAGCTTTCCTGGCCTGCCGCGATCCCGGCGCCCAGGGCGAGTGACGAAGGCTGACGCTAGCCGATGCCGCGCGCTCTGCCGGCAGTGCTCCACTGCCAGGGCAGGGCCCTTCAGGACCGCGCGCGGCGCCAGACGACGGACTCCCAGGGGCGGAGCTTCAGGTCGGGCGGCGGCTGGAGCGGGGCGTCGCCGCTCAGGCTGGTCAGCACGACGGAAGCGTCCGCCCAGTCGCCGTCCAGGGCATCCGGGTGCAGGCCGACGCTGACCACGTCGGATGAGAAGTTGGCCGCGACCAGCAACTCGGCGTCGGAACCACGCCGGAGGAAGGCCCAGATCGACGGGTGGTCCGCCAGCAGCAGCTCGAAGTCGCCGTCGGTGACCACCGGGTCGGTGTGGCGCAGGGCGATCAGCCGCCGGTAGTGCCCGTACACCGAGTCCGGGTCGCCGACCTGGGCGGCCGCGTTGACCTGGGTGTGGTCGGGGTTGATGGCCAGCCAGGGCGTCCCGGTGGTGAACCCGGCGTTCGGGGAGGCGTCCCACTGGACCGGGGTGCGGCCCTGGTCCCGGCTCATCCGGCCCATCGCCAGCAGCAGCGCCGGCAGGTCGACGTCGCCGCGCTCGGCCGCTTCGGCGTAGAACCTGAGCGCCTGGATGTCCCGGTAATCGGTGATCGCGGTGAACGGCGCATTGGCCATCCCCAGCTCGTCGCCCTGGTACACGTACGGCGTGCCCCGGTGCAGGTGCAGCACGGTGGCCAGCGTCTTGGCCGAGGCGGTCCGGTGGGCGGGGCTGTCGTCGCCGAACCGGGACACCGACCGAGGCTGGTCATGGTTGCCCAGGTAGAGGGAGTTCCAGCCGCGTTCGGCCAAACCGGTCTGCCACGCCGCCATCGAGGCTTTCAGGGCCGGCAGCCGCAGCGGGCGCAGGTCGTATTTATGCGCCCCTTGATCCAGCCGCACGTGCTCGAACTGGAACACCATGTCAAGCTCGTGCCGGGCCGGGTCGGTGAACAGCACCGCCTCGGGGATCGTGACGCCGGGCATCTCGCCGACGGTGAGCACGTGCACGTCCCGGCCGGCGAAGACTTCGCGGTACATCTCGGCCAGGAACTCGTGGTTGCGCGGGCCGAAGGTGAAGTGCTGGTCGCCGGGGCCGTACGAGGACCCGGGCCGCGGCTGCGTGTCCGGCAGCGACGTGTCCTTGCTGATCATGTTGATGACGTCCATCCGGAACCCGTCCACGCCGCGGTCCAGCCACCACCGCATCATGGCGTAGACGGCCTGGCGGACCTCGGGGTTCTCCCAGTTCAGGTCGGGCTGCTTGGCGGAGAAGATGTGCAGGTAGTACTGGCCAGTGCTCTCGTCCCAGGTCCAGGTCGGGCCGGAGAAGTGGGACTCCCAGTTGGTGGGTTCGGCACCCGGCGTGCCCGGCGTGTGGCCCGGGCGCGGATCGCGCCACCAGTACCAGTCCCGCTTGGGGTTGTCGCGGCTGGACCTTGATTCGACGAACCACGGGTGCTCGTCGGAGGTGTGGTTCACCACCAGGTCCATGACCAGCTTCATGCCGCGGGCGTGCAGCTCGGCGACCAGCTCGTCCAGGTCGGCCAGCGTGCCGAACAGCGAGTCGATGTCTTGGTAGTCGCTGATGTCGTAGCCGTTGTCGTCCATCGGCGAGGTGTAGACCGGGGACATCCACACGACGTCGACGCCCAGCCGGTCCAGGTAGTCCAGGTGGCTGAGCACGCCGCGCAGATCGCCGACACCGTCCCCGTCGGAGTCGGCGAAGCTCCGCGGGTACACCTGGTAGACGACCCAGCGGCGCCAGTCGGCGGAGCGGTCCCGGGGCCCGGCGCCGGGGCGGGGCTCAGGACCGGACAAGGCGGGCGATGGCTTCGGAGGCTTCCTTCACCTTCTCGTCGGCCTCGGGGCCGCCGGCCTCGATGGCCTGGGTGACGCAGTGACCGAGGTGGTCCTCCACCAGCCCCAGAGCGACCGCCTGCAGCGCCCGGGTCACCGCGGACACCTGGGTGAGGATGTCGATGCAGTACGTATCGGATTCCACCATGCGCTGCAGCCCGCGTACCTGACCCTCGATCCGCCGCAGCCGCTTGAGGTAGGCGTCTTTGTCCTGGGTATACCCGCGCATGATCCAACTGTAAGCGCTGGAACCGCCGCGAGGTAACCTCGCGGCATGCGCGATGACACCATTGAGGCGTTCCTGGACCAGCTGGCCGCGCGAGTCCCCGCCCCGGGCGGCGGCGCCACCGCCGCCCTGCACGCCGCGCAGGCCGCGGCGCTGCTGGCCATGGTCGCCCGGTACAGCGACGGCCCCCGGTACGACGCCGAGCTGATGAACCGCATCAGCACCGAAGCCGACGAGCTCCGCGAGGACGCGCTGGCGCTCGCCGAGGCGGACGCCGAGGCTTTCGGCGCGGTAGCCGGGGCGTATCAGCTCCCCCGGGGGACCGAGGCGGAACGCCAGGATCGTTCGGCCTCAATATCTTCTGCCCTGGCCGGCGCCACACGACCGCCCGCGGACGTGGTGCGGACGGCGCTCCTGCTGGTCAGCCTGGCCGAGGAGCTGCTGCCGGCCGGGAACCGCAACATGGTCACCGACCTGGCCGCCGCGGCCGTGGCGGCGCGGGCCGCCGCGGTCACCGCGCGGCTCTTCATCGAGATCAACCTGAAGGGGATCACGGATCAGGTGCTGCTGGACGAGTTCGGGGCCACGGCCGCGGCGGCGGACATGGTAATGGCCCGAGCCGACCAGCTCGTCGCGGCGGTCCGCGCGGAGATCAGCCGGTGAGTTCTGTGCCTGAGGGCCGGGCGGCGGCGCGGTCGGGGCCGGCGGCGCGGGAGCTGTCCGGACGGGAGCTGGCGGCGGAGATCCGGGCGGCGACGGCGCGGGCGGCCGAGCTCACCGCCGCGGGCCGGCCGCCGCGGCTGGCGGTGGTGGTGGCCACCGCCGACGAGGCCAGCACCTGGTATGTCCGGTCGCTGGCCAGGACGGCGGTCAAGGCCGGCATCGCCTGTGACGTCACCGATTTGATCCCGAACGAGCCAGATCGACCGGAATCCCAGCAGGCCACCCTGGTTGGCATCCGGGACGCCCTGGCCACGCTGAGCGGCGACCCGGCGGTAGACGGGATCCTGCTGCAGACCCCGCTGCCGGGCGGCGCGCGGCTGGCCGAACTCGCCTCTTTCATCGATCCGGCCAAGGACGTGGACGGCGCCAACCCGGTCTCGCTCGGCCGGCTGATGACCGGCCTGCCGGCCTTCGCGCCGGCCACCGCCGCGGCGGTGCTGGCGCTGCTCGATCACCATCAGGTGGCGCTGAGCGGGCGCCGGGCGGTGGTGGTGGGCCGTTCGGCGGTGGTGGGCAAGCCGGTGGCGCAGCTGCTGATCGGCCGCGACGCCACGGTCACCGTCTGCCATTCGCGGACGGTGGACCTGGCCTCGGTGACCCGGGAGGCGGAGGTTCTCGTGGTGGCGGCGGGGCGGGCCGGGCTGATCGGGCCGGGGCACGTCGCTGCCGGGGCTACGGTGGTCGACGTTGGCACCAATGCTGTGCTTGGCGGCGGGCTGGCCGGCGACGTGGACCCGGCGGTGGCCGGGGTCGCGGGCGCGCTGAGCCCGGTGCCGGGCGGCGTCGGCCCGGTGACCACGGCCTTGCTGCTCCGGCATGTCACCGAGGCAGCCTCAGGTAGCGTCGAGGCGGCCTCAGGTAGCTAGGTCTGGGGGCGGCAGCATGCTGCGGTAGACGGCGATCAGCGCCGCCTTTTGCTCCTCGCCGAGGCGCGGGTCGGCGCGGATGGCGTCCTCGGTGTCCGGGACGGCTGGCTTTTCGCCGTCCGCCTGCGCGTCCGTTTTGCCGTCTGGGCCGGTGGCGGCTATCGCATCGATCAGGCCGGCCTGGGCCATGAGCGTCTCCGCGGAAACGTTAAGCGCATCGGAGAGCGCCTTGAGCACCCGGATCGACGGCTGGTGCAGGCCCCGCTCGACCTGGCTGAGGTACGGGTTGGACAGGCTGGTCAGCTCCGCGAGCTGGCGGAGCGACAGGTTGGCCCGCTTGCGCTGCTCCTTAATGTAGGCGCCGAGCGCCTCCCGTTGCGCTTCCCACAGGTCCGTCACGGCGCACCTCCTTCTACGCTAAAGATAGTACGCGGCAGCGCCGACGTTCCGGCGCTGCCGCGTGCTGATCCTGCCCGTTCGGCCGAACGGGTCCCCCGCCTGCGTGCGGCGGGGCGGTGGCTCACTTGCTGTCTTCGGTGCCCGGCATCAGCGAGGACGTCGCCTTGAGTACCTCTTCTGCGAACTTGCGCTGGCTGGCGAGCAGCTGCTCGGCGAAGTCGTAGGCGCTCTCCACGACGTCCAGGGGCTTGGGCAGCTTCTCAGCGCCCGGCACCTGCACCGAGGGGATCTTGGGGGTGATGGACTGAACGCTCTCGACCCAGGACTTGATCGCGTCGATGACGGTCTCCTGGCTCTTGCGGATCGTGTTCAGGAACTCGTCCTGAATGTCCTGCGTGGGGGTGCTTGCCATTTTCCTGCCTCCTAGTAGCTTCTTTTGCTAACTTTACCAAGCATTCGATTGAGATGTCAAGCGGAATGCTTGGCAAAGTTAGCGAGAACGGTTGGGGTCAGGCCCGCTCGTCACTGCGGGCTCAGACCTTGCTGGTGGCGGGCTCAGACCTTGCTGGTGGCGGGCTCAGACCCGCTCGAAGATTGCTGCGATGCCCTGGCCGCCGCCGATACACATGGTGGCCAGCGCGTACCGGCCGCCGGTGCGCCTGAGCTCGTACAGGGACTTGACGGCCAGGATCGCCCCGGTCGCGGCGATGGGGTGCCCGAGCGAGACGCCACTACCGTTCGGGTTGGTGCGCTCGGGCGGTAGCCCCAGCTCCCGGGCCACAGCCAGCGCCTGGGCGGCGAAGGCCTCGTTCACCTCGAACACGTCGATCTCGTCCAGCTTCAGGCCGGTCCGGTCGAGCACGTTGCGCACGGCCGGCACCGGGCCCATGCCCATGATCCGCGGCTCCACGCCGGCGTGGCCGTACCCCACCAGCCGGCCTATCGGGGTTAGGCCAGCGCGGCTGACGAACGATCCGGACGCGAGTACCACCGCCGCGGCGGCGTCGTTGATGCCGCCCGCGTTGCCGGCGGTGACCGTGCCGTCCTTGGCGAACGCAGGCCGCAGCTTCGCCATGTCCTCGAGCCTGACCTCGGCTCGCACGTGCTCGTCGGTGTCGACGATGGTGGTCTGGCCCCGCTTGCCCGGAATCTCGACGGGAAGGATCTGCTCCTTGAAGTAGCCCGCCGCCTGCGCAGCCGCGGCCCGGCGGTGGCTCTCCGCGGCCAGCGCGTCCTGGTCAGCCCGGGACACGCTGAAGTCGGCGGCCACGTTCTCCGCCGTCACGCCCATGTGGCAGGCATCGAACGGATCGGTGAGCCCGCCGACCATGGCGTCGATCGCGACGCCGTCGCCCATCCGCTGGCCCCAGCGCATACCGGGCAGCCAGTACGGGGCCCGGCTCATCGACTCGGCGCCGCCGGCCACCGCGACCTCGCAGTCACCCAGCATGATCGCCTGCGCCGCCGAGATGATGGCCTGCAGCCCGCTGCCGCACAGCCGGTTCACGGTGAGCGCGGGCGTCCCGACCTCCAGGCCGCCGTTGACGGCCGCTACCCGGGACAGGTACATGTCCCTGGTCTCGGTGTGGATCACGTTGCCGAATACCACGTGGCCGACATCGGTCGGGTCCGTGCCCGACCGCTTGACGGCCTCGCGTACGACCAGCGCGGCCAGGTCACAGGGCGGGACGGAGGCCAGGGCGCCGCCGTACTTGCCGATCGGGGTCCTGACGCCGGACAGGACGAATACGTCCTCCATTGCTGTTCTTCCTCTCACATGTCCAGGCCGCCGTTGACGGACCAGATCTGTCCAGTGATGTACGCGGACTCATCGGCCGCCAGGAACGCTACTACGCGGGCGACTTCTTCGGGCTATCGGGTACGGTGTCCGCGGCCGGATCAACACGGACACCCTGGTTGGCCTTGGTGACACATATGTCAGGGACGTTACGGTCCCGTTATCTCGCGGGTACCGGCCAAAGGTCCCTGGTGCTACGGGCCTAAGTCCCGCAGGTCGCGGCTGGAGCAAACTGGACGAACTGGATCTGGAGCAGAAAGCAAAGTACGCGGTAGCTCCGGTGTTCCGGAGTTACCGCGTACTTTGATTGGGTTCTGGCTGGTCTGGCTCGGCCTTGGCTTGGCTCGGCCTGTTCTGGCTCGGGCTTGGCCTGGCTCGGGCGCTGCCGCGGCCACGAGCGTGACCCTGCCTTACTTGCCGGGCATCAGCGGGGCGGTGGCCTTCACGACCTCGTCGGCGAACTTCCGCTGGCTGGTGAGCAGCTGCTCGGCGAAGTCATAGCCACTGGCCACGACGTCCTCGGGCTTGGGCAGCCGGTCCGCGAACGGCACGTTGACCGAAGGGACCTTGGGGGTGACGTTCTGGATGGTGTCCACCATGGTCTTGATCGCGTCGAGCGCGATCTCCTGGCTCTTGCGGACGGTGGACAGGAACTGGTCCTGCAGTTCCTTGGAAACGGTGCTGGTGCTGGCCATTGTCTTTGCCTCTCTGTTGGCTTCTACTGCTAACTATACCAAGCAAGATTGAGATGTCAAGCGAAAGATGCTTGGTATATGTAGCGCTGGTTCGGCCCGGCCGGTGGCCGGGGTCGCCGGTGCCTTAGTTGGTGCCGGTGCCCTTCGGCGCGCGGCGGGCGGTCGGGGGCTTCGGCGCGCTCTTGGCCGTCGCGGACCTCGGGGTACGCGCCGCGGGGGCGGCCTTCGGGCCGGGCTTGGCAGCGGCCGGCTTAGGCGCGCTCTTAGCGGCCGGGGCCTTGGGGGCGGCGGTCTCGGGGCCCTTCGGGGCTGCGGCCTTGGGGGCGGCGGCCTCGGGGCCCTTCGGGGCTGCGGCCTTGGGGGCGGCGGCCTCGGGGGTCTTCGGCGCGGCGGGGGCCTCCGGGGCCTTGGGGGCGGCTGCGGCCTCTGGCTCGCTCTTGACCGCCGGAGCGGCAGGCTCGAACTTGATGGCCGGGACAGCGGGCTCAGCCTTGACGGCCGGGGCCTTCGGCGCGGCCGGGACGGCGACGGCCTTGGGCGCGCTTTCGGCCACCACGGCCTTCGGCTCGCTCACGGCGGCCAGGGCCTCGGGCTGGTTCTCGGCGGCCGGGGCATTGGGCTGGTTCTCGGCAGCGGGGGCCTTGGGCTCACTGACGGCCGCGACGGGCTTTAGCTCGAGCTTCGGCGTCACGGGCGCGGCCGGAACAGGCTTGGGTGCGCTCTTCGCGGTCGGGGCGTGGCTCTTGCCGTTGCCAGGAAGCAGCGGCTCCGTCACCTTCAGCAGGTCCTCGGCGAACCGCCGCTGCAGGGTGAGCAACTGCTCGGCGAAGTCGTAGCCGCTGGCCACGACGTCCTCCGGCTTCGGCAGCCGGTCCGTGACTGACGGCAGCTTGGGCAGCCGGTCCGCGAACGGCGCGTAGACAGACGGCAGTTTCGGGGTGACGGTCCTGACCGTCTCAACCCAGGTCTTGATCGCGCGAACCATAGTCTCCTGGCTCTTGCGTGTGGCGGCCAGGAACTCGTCCTGCAGGTCCCGCGTGGGGGTGCTAGCCATGGTTATTGCCTCCTCATACACTTTTCCTGCTAACTATACCAAGCATGATTGAGATGTCAAGCAAGCCTGCTTGGCATACAAAGCAGGTAGGCGATGCGCCGCCGAGGGGCCCTCGCTACGCTCCGTCAGGGGGCCGTCGCTCCGCTCTGCCGGGGAGCCGGCGCTACGCTCCGCCTCTTCCGCGCGTAATCGTCACGGCGTGCACCCACTCTCCGGACTCCGGGAAAATATGCACACGATCACGGCGCCGGGGACCAGAAAATATGCAGACGATCACGGTGCTGGGGACCGGGATGCGGCCGCCGCTCGACACCGGCTGACCCGAATTCTCCTCGAGGACCCAGCAATCCTCCCAAAAGCCGCATGACTGACAGCCCGTAAACGGTGTGAAACCAATGAATGTGGCACTCTACTGACTCTGGTGGCAGCAACGCCAGACGATCCTGCGGCGGCCACCACCTGAGCCGCAGAGCCGGCGGCCGAATGGTGCGCCGAACGCAAACGGTCGCGTCCGGACTGGGAAGCTATCGCGTACAAGCGATTCGGGAGTGTCGCGCTGACATTTTCGTTCGTATCTGTTCCATAATGGTCGTAAGTCGGCTGGATGCCAGACGTCTGACGCATTTCCGGAGGGCTGTCATTCCAGCGGAAGACTGGGCTGGCGGCGATGAGACACGAGGGAGCATGCGGGCATCTCACCGGCCGTGGTGGCCGGCGGCATCGGCCCTATCTACTTCTACACCGCCGCCAACGGCACGGTCTGGGCCAAGACAGAGACCGGAGCTGCCACGCAGGTGAGCAACGGGAGGGTTGTCGGCGCGGTGTCCGGGCTCTACAACGGCTCCCGCATCATCCTGTTCGGCCGGGGCACCGACCACGCGCTCTGGTACACGACCGGCACTGGTACCAGCTGGAGTAGCTGGGCCTCCCTGGGCGGCAGCATCACCGCCCAGCCCGGTGCGGTGTACCGCGGCTCCGCCGCCGTCTACGCGGTGTTCGCGCGCGGCGCCAACGGCGCGGTCTGGGCCCGCGACCACAGCTCGGCCGGGTGGGGCGCCTGGCACTCCGAGGGCGGCGACCTGTACGGCGGCACCGGGCCGTCCGCGGCCTACCTCGGCAGCATCACGTGGGTCCTGGTGACCGGCATCAACAAGCAGCTCTACATCGCGGAGGCGGGCTTGACCGGCTTCAGCCCGGTCGGCGGCCTGACGACCGCCACTCCCGCGCTGACCACGGCGCCAGGCGCGCTGGTCGGATTCGTCCGGGGCACCAACGGGGTCGCTTACTTCCACCGGTTCCTGAACACCTCACCGGGCTGGGCCCCGATGGGGGGCCTCTTCACCAGCGGCCTGGGGGCTGCCAACGTGGCCATCGGCGGCACGTTGACCTTCACCGTCGGCCTCGGCACCGACAGCCACGTCTACTTCGACGGAGGAAACTGGAGCTTCGGCTTCCCGCCGCACTTCCTCGGCTGGAGCCCGATCACCTGACACCCGTCGCGGGCTGACGACCAGGAGGACCGGAACGGCCTGTCCCGCGGTAGCGGCGGAACCGCCCGTAGGCGGTTCCGCCGCTGGGAGCCCACATGAGATTGGGTGCTATCCGATCGAGAATTGGGTGCTATCGGATCGAGACATGTCAGTCCCGGTGGTTCGTGATACCCGGACCTAAGCTTTGGGGTATCTAGCGATTAGCGGGGCACCGAAGCATGCCCCGGAACGCGTGCGGAGGTCCGCGATGCGACGTCTGTGGATGTCCCTGCTGGTCGTGCCGGTCATAGCAGTGGCCGTGCCCACCGCGGCCTCGGCCTCCCCGTCGGCGCCCGCGGCCCGGACGGGGCCCGCGGCCCGGACGAGGCCCACCGCGGCGGCCCGCGCCTTGCAGCCGGGCATGAGCGGCGCCGCGGTCAAGGCGCTGCAGCGACGGCTGGCCGCGCTGAAGTATTACCCGGGCTCGATCGACGGCCGGTTCGACACCAACACCCTCGAGGCCGTGTGGGCGTTCGAGGAGGTGCAGGGCCTGCCGGCCCACGACTACGTGACCTCCGCGATGCAGCGGGCGCTGGCCCACCCGCGCGCTCCCAGGCTGCTCGTGCCGCACGGCGGGGCCAACCGGGTCGAGATCAGCCTGTCCCGCGAGGTCCTGGTCCTGTACCACGACAACCAGGTCGAGCTGATCAGCCACGTGTCGACCGGCGGCGGCTACTACTTCTGCTCCGACGGCGGCTGCGCCTACGCCGTCACCCCGACCGGCAACTACCGGACCGTCGTGTTCCTGCCCGGCTGGGTCACCGTCCCGCTGGGCGAGATGTACAACCCGGTGTTCTTCATCGGCACCGCGTTCGCGATCCACGGCGACACCGACGTGCCGCTGGCACCGGTCTCGCACGGTTGCGTCCGGATCCCGATGGACATCGCCGCGTTCTTCCACAAGCTGGTGACCGTCCCGGGCGAGCCGGTCTACATCCGCTAGCCGGCCCGGGCGCAGGACCGCGACGGCCATCATGGATGGGCCGAACGGGATGGGCTGCTCGCTGCCGCGCGACCGGACAGCATAATTGCGAAGGCGTACAGGCCGACCGCGGCCAGGGACGCGATCAGCGGCGGGGTTCACCGGGTAGTTCCGCCTGCTGGGGGCCCAGCAGTGGGCTTTGTATCAGGGCCAGCGAGCGGGACAGTTCGATGCAGCCCGCGGCGATCGCGATCACGGCGACGATCTGGATCACGAGCAGCCAGCCGCCGGTGTTCACGTCCTCGCCGAATACGGTCACCCCGAAGCAGGAGCTGATCAGCGCGTCGCCGAGGGTCAGCGGCGGCTGGACGGCGACCAGCGAGCCCGCCTGCAGGCCGTTCTGCAGCAGGAACAGCGCGCCGACCCCGGCCACCGCGGTCGCGTACAGCTGCCAGGAGCTGAAGAAGGCCCCTGCACCCTGCGGCAGGGCCGCCACCGCGCTCTTCATCAGCGTCGCGGTCAGCGCGTAGCCGCAGGCGGCCGCCAGGCCGAACGCCGCCCCGCGCATGTTCCCCTGGGTCCGCACGCCGACGGTGATCACCACCGCCTCGAAGATCCCGGTGACGATCAGCGCCGCCGCCCACACCTTGGGGCTGGCGTTGGTCCCGCCGCCGGACGGCGCGGCCGACGCGAGCCCGGCCCCGAGGGCCACCGTGACCAGGCCGATGGCCCACCAGGTCTTCCGCGGCAGCTTGCGGTGGGCCAGCCTGCTCGCCACCAGCAGGGTGAACGGGAGCTCGATGATGAAGATGGGCTGCACCAGCGCGATGGGGCCGGTGGCCAGTGCGGTGGCCTGGCAGACCGCGGCCAGGATGACCAGGCCGATGCCCGCCAGCCAGACCTTGTGCTTGATGAGGTAGCTGAACAGGGACAGGTGCAGCGCGTCTGCGGCTGGTGCGGTCGCCGCGGCCATCCGCTGCAAGACCGACGCCAGGCCGTTGAACAGCGCCGTCAGCATCGCGAACAGAACCGACACCACCGACGGCATCCTAGCGGTATCAACGGCCAGGTGGGAAACGAGACGGGGTGGTCCCGGCCGGGACCACCCCGTCTTCTCATGCCGTCAGGATCAATGCGGGATGGCCAGCATGCGTGCGTTGGGGCTAGGGCGCGGGGACGCGGAAGATGCGCATCTGCAGGGCCAGGGTCGCGTAGTAGCCGACCAGCGCGGACAGCTCGACCAGGGCCTGCTGGCCGAGCACCGCGACCGCAGTGTCGTACTCCTGGTCGTCCAGGTCGGCGGCCGGGCCGGTCAGCGCCCGCACCACCGAGTAGGCGACCTGCTCCTGCTTGTCGGTGAAGCCGGGATCCGCGCCGTCCCGGAGCGCCTCGATTTCCGGCTCGGTGAGCCCGGCCTCGCGTCCGATCGGCTCGTGCGAGGTCCGCTCGTACCCGCTGTCCCAGGCCTGCGCCACCACCAGGATCGCCATCTCGCGGATCCGGGGCGCCAGCTGAGTGCGGAACCTGATGGCCGCGCCGAGCTCCTGCAGCGCGTGGCCGACGGACGGCGCGTAGAGCATCGCGTTGAACGGCCCGGCCAGGCCGCCCGCGCCGCTGGAGAGCGCGACCGCGCGCGGCCCCTGGCCGCGCGGGCCGCCCAGGATCTCCCGGTACAGGTCCAGCTGCTCGGCGGTCATCTCGTCCGAGGACAGGACGGCAAGGCGCATCGGCATTCCCTCGCTTTCTCTCGAGGGTTTATCTGCCCACGGTGGCCGGGGCATGCACCACGGCCGTTCGGGATTAATGATCTTTATGTAGTTGACCGGCCGCGCCGGGCGGTGGCGTCGACGATGACGGCAGCCAGCAGGACGGCCGCGGTCCACATGTACTGCGGGGCGGCGCCCAGCCCGAGCAGTTCCAGGCCGTTGTAGATGACGGCGACGACGACCCCGCCGAGGACCGCGCCCAGCATCTTGCCGCGGCCGCCGAACAGGCTGACCCCGCCGATAACCGCGGCGGCGACCGCCAACAGGACGTTCTGGCCGCCCGGGACGTTGGTGGAGACCGAGCCGAGGTAGGAGGCGTAGACGATGCCCATGATGCCCGCGGTCAGCCCGGCCAGCGCGAACGCGGCGACCCGGATCCGGCTCAGGTTGATCCCGGCCCGCCGGGCCGCCTCGGCGTTGCCGCCGATCGCGTAGAAGTACCGGCCGGAACGGGTCCGGCCGAGCAGGAAGCTGTAGGCGACGACGATCACCAGGATCAGCGGCACCACCCACGGCACCCCGCGCACCGCGACGGCGACGCCGCGGTTGGTGTTGCCGATGAGCACGACCACCACGCCCGCGATCGCCATCAGGACGATCTTCAGGGCGGTCACGCTGGCCGGGGGCGCGGCGAGATTGCTCGCCCGCCTGCGCTGGTCACGGATGATGAACGTCGCGCCGGCCAGGGCCACGGAGACGGCCATGACGATCCAGCCGGCCAGCGGGCTCATGGCGCCGCCCTCGATATCGAGAAGCACGTTGTTGTACAGCCTGATGGTCCCGCCGGAACCTGGGGCGGCGAAGTCCATGACTTCCAGCAGCAGGCCAATCGCCAGCAACTGGCCGGCCAGCGTGACCACGAAGGACGGCAGCCGGAGCCGGGTGATGATCACGCCCTCGAGGCCACCGAAGATCGCGGGAACGGCCAGGCCGACCAGCACCGCGATCGGCCACGGCCAGGGATTCGGCGGCACAAGCAGCCAGCAGGTGAAGGTCGCGCCGATCGCGGAGGTGTACCCGATCGACAGGTCGATCTCGCCGAGCAGCAGCACGAACACCTCGCCCATGCCCAGCAGCACGATCCACGCCGCCTGCGTCATCAGGTTGACCAGGTTGCCCGCGGACAGGAACAGGGAGTTGCGCACCTGGAAGTAGATGACAATGGCGACCAGGCCGAGCAGGACGGGCAGGAAGCCGCTGTCGCCGCTACGGACCCGAACCACCCAGAGCTTGGCGTACTCGCCCAGCGAGTCCGCCAAGACGTCGGGGGCAGCGACCGCGGCGGTCTCTGACGCGACCTCGTCGGCGTCGGTGGCTTCGGACGGCGGCTCTTCGACTTCAGTGCTCACTGGAGCTCCCTGATGACTGCCCGGCCGGGCGCGACGGCTCGGCCGGCTCGCCGACAAGGCGCCTCGTGGTACCTATGGTCATGAGGTCGACGATGGACTCGGCGTCGAACTGCGACTTCGGCCCGACGGCGACCATGCGGCCCAGGCGCAGCACGGCGATCCGGTCCGCGACCGACTGGACGTCGACCAGGTTGTGCGAGATGACGATCACCGCGATGCCCTGGCTCTTCAGCCGGCCGATGAGGTCGAGCACCACCCGGGTCTGGGTGACGCCGAGGGCCGCCGTGGGCTCGTCCAGGATCACCAGCTTGGCCTGGCGCATCACGGCCTTGGCCACCGCCACGGCCTGGCGCTGACCGCCGGACAGCGATCCGACCGGCTGCCGGATCGAGCGGATCGTCACCACGGACAGGTCGGCCAGGGTTTGCTTGGCCGTCTTCTCCATGGCGATCTCGTCCAGCTGCCAGTGCCGGACCAGCTCCTGGCCGAGGAACATGTTCGCCACGATGTCCAGGTTGTCGGCCAGCGCGAGGTCCTGGTAGACGGTGGCGATGCCGAGGTCGGTGGCGTCCTTCGGCGTGTGCAGGTGGACGGGGCGGCCCTGCCAGCGGATCTCGCCATGGTCCTGATGCCAGATGCCGGAGATCGTCTTGATCAGCGTGCTCTTGCCTGCCCCGTTGTCGCCGACGATCGCGGTCACCTGGCCGGGCGGGATGTCCAGGGTAATGTCGCTCAGAGCGCGGACCGGGCCGAAGTTCTTGCCGACGTCGACCAGGCTCAGCAGCGGCTGAGACCCGTCGGCCCCGTCAGCCCCGTTGGCCTCCTGAGCGCCGGCTTGGTCCGCGATGGCCGGAGCTTGGACCTGTTGGGTCTCCTGCGCCTGCGGAGGCTGGTCGGAGTCAGGGGCGGACGCCCGGCCCGCGGTGGCGGGCCGGGCGTCGTCCGCGCTCGGGTTGGTCACCGGGCGCGCCTCCCTACGTTCAGCGAGCTGGTGCTCATTACGATATCCCGGCGGCCTTGCAGTAGGCCGCGTAGGCCCCGACGCACAGCTGGGAGGCCTTCGCCGCGCCGTCCGCGACGACCGTCGAGTTCATGTTAGACGTGGTGACCCACTCAGGCTTGAGCAGGACCGACGGCACCGCGGTGCTGGCCTTGGTGTCGGTCACCGTGCTGTTCACCAGGGCGGCCGGCGGGGTCTTGCCGGCTCGCAGGAACATGGCCAGCGCCACGGCGGCCTGCGCCTCTATGTCGATCGGCTTGTAGACCGTGCCGCACTGGTAGCCGGACAGGATGTTCTGCAGCCCGACGGTGGTCGCGTCCTGGCCGGTGGTCGGGAACGTCTTGGCCTTGACGCCCTGCGTCTGCAGGAAGTGGATGATGGGGGCGGCGTTCTCGTCGTTCGGCGTGACGACGGAGTTGATGTTCTTGTGCGCGGTGAACTGCTGCTCGAATTCGCTCAACGCCACGCTTGGCGTCCACGTCCCGGCCGGAATGCCGACCAGGGTGTAACTCTTGTTGGCGAAAAGCGGGTTGAGCACTCCGAGGTAGCCCTGGGCGAACAGGGTGGCGTTGTTGTCGGTCGGGTCACCCTTCATCACCAGCACGTTCGGGTGGGCGACCTTCCAGGCGGCGACGCAGGCCGTGAAGCCGTTACCGATCGTGGTGCCGACCAGGACGTTGTTGAAGCTGACGTAGTACGCCCGGCTGCCGCCGAGGGTCAGGCGGTCGTAGTCGATGACGGCGACGCCGTGGGACTTGGCGTAGGACTCGATCTGCGCGCCGACCCC
>Ga0209656_10001523_pt1 | contig 15183 bp, 15 predicted proteins | sample BogFormECP12_OM2_FD_188239 | JGI IMG/M metagenome (GOLD analysis project Ga0209656, IMG submission 188239) | Bog forest soil microbial communities from Calvert Island, British Columbia, Canada - ECP12_OM2 (SPAdes) (version 2) | ecosystem: Environmental > Aquatic > Freshwater > Wetlands > Bog ... | reverse complement strand
AAAGCCCCGGAGGCCGCTGACACCCCGACGATCTTCTGCGGGGTGTCTACGTGGCTCTTGCCCTCCGCGTCGACGGTGACAATGGCAAGCCCGGTGAGCTTGACCACGAAGTCCTTGTTCAGCTCCATGACCTGGTTATAAGCCTGGGTGGCAGTGGCCTGGTCGTTGTAGCCGATTACTATCAGTTCAGACACAGATACTCCTACTCCTTTGTTGTCAGGCAGCCTTCTGCTGCCGCAGACCTTCCACGTCGAACGTCGAACGTCGCGCGGGACGCGCGCCCGCTCATCCTCGCATGTCATTTCCGCCGTGCGTCACCCGACGCGGGTGAAAGCGCCGGGAGGGACGCCCGGCCAGGGTTCGCTCATTGGCGGCGGCCGCCTGCGGGCTGAGCCTGGCATCGCCGCCGAGGGGATGACCCAGCCCGAGCTGGCGCGGGGGACTCAAGCGCCCAGCAAGCGGGTCTCGAGCTTGGTCTCGGTGATCCCGGGCTCAACCCGGTACGCGCTCGCGCCCGGCCGGTCCGCGATCAGCTCGGTCAGCGTGTCGTCGATGAAGTGCGCCGCCGCGCCGTCGTCGCATGCGATGCCGCCGGCCAGCGTGCCGTCGGCGATCAGCCGGTGGTACAGCGGCCGCCGTCCCGCCTCGGAGTCGTAGTGCGGGCAGTAGCTGCCGGCCAGCAGCCCGAGCCCGTCGGTGAACGCCCTCAGCTCACGGCCGAACGAATCCGTGGTCCCCCCTTCGAACCAGCAGATCCCCCCGGCGCTGGACCCGGCCAGCACGATGCCGGCCTGCCACGCCTTGCGAAAGATCCGGTCGAGCCCGTGCACCCGCCATACGGCCAGCATGTTCGCCACACTGCCGCCCCCGACGAAGATGACGTCCTGGGATAGCAGCAGGTCCTCGGGGTCGGGAACGTTGGGCATCGGGAACAAGGCCAGGTGGCTGAGCTGGGCCGGATGCCCGGCGAAGCGATCGTACATGTACAGCGCCCACCGTGGGTCGTCGCCGCCCGCCGTGTTCAGCACGCAGATTCGCGGCTCGGGCCGGCCGGTCAGCCGCAGCGCGTAGTCCATGTGCACGGGCACCTGGCCCTCGGGAACGCGCATGCCGCCGCCGATCGCGATTACGTGCCGTCGCCCGTCCGCTGCCATGGTGGCACGCTAGCGTCAGTTACAGCCTGCAAGCAAACCCGGGACCGCTTTGTACCGTAAGTAACTGACCGGCCGCTCCATGAATTCTTTTGGCCCGAACGAAGCCGGTGCGTGCCCCGGGAACGTTCGAGTGTCCGCGGCGCACGACCCCAGACGCCGTCCTCGACGGATCCTTCTATCACGAGTGGATCGCCTGATCTCAGAGCCCGTCCTGGTCGGCAGGGGAGTCCGACCCGAAGTACTTGTCGTCTTCCTCCACCGCGGCGACGTCCGCGGCGGCGGCTTCCTCGGTTTCCTCGGTCTCCTGCGAAGCCGGGTCCTCGTAGCGGTAGCGGAGCAGGCTGCGCGGCTCGTCGGGGACGTCCGAAGACCTGAGAGAACGGAACCAGGAAAGGATGCCCATAACCGTCTCCCCGGTCGGCACGAATCTGGCGTGCGGCCGCCGCTGTCACCGCGGTCAAATCGAGCGTACGCCCGGCCCGGTCGGCCAAGCTCACCTGAGCCGCGTTAATTGACCACGTACTCCAGCGGCTGGGGTGTCAGGGCGCCGTAGCGGGTCGTGACGGCCACGGCCAGCTCATGTGCCCCCTCTTCCCCGGCCAGGCGGAGCGGCTGGCCGTGATCCAGGCGGGTGGCCAGGCCGCTGGCATCGGTCACCCGGAATCCGGTGGCGTACGGGTGATCGGCACGGAACACCAGCGCCGGGCCCTCGTGATCGGCTACGCCGGTGCTGATCTCGGCCAGGTCGGGGGCCACGCCGGCCAGTGACGCGGAGAGCAGCTGGCTGGCGATGACGGTGGCGCCCTCCATGACCGGCACGTACGGCCCGGGCGCCCAGGCCAGGACGCCGGTCACGCCGGCGGCGTAGAAATACCCGAACCATCCGGCCGCGTCATCAGGCTCGAAATTATGCCCGCGGCCAGAAAACTCTGGCTGGTCGCCGACGAGGTAAGCCTGCTGCAACTCCAGGACGCTGAGCGGTACTCCGTCCGTACCACGCCATACGGCGCCGTTCTGCCCATCGAGCACCACCCACTTGCCGAGGTCGTCGATCCAGGCCTCGGTGACGACGTGACCCGTGCCCAGGCCAGCGTGATAGTCCAGCCGGAACAGGCTGATCGGGCGGGCCGGGATCTGCACGGCGTTCAGCGCTTGGGTCAGCACGACCGTGTACTCCACGCAGGCGAACCGTTCGCCCTGCTCGACGCGATCGAGCACGACATTCGCGTCGTTGGAGGTGTCATGGCTGCCCACGCCGTGCCGCCACCGGTCGGTCACCCAGCCGAGCAGCATCTCCGCCGTGGCCAGCGCGCCGGCCTGCGGCCGCGGCAGCCTGGCCGTCAGCCGGGCAGCCCCGGGGGCGTCCAGCCGGGACAGCCCGAGCGGCAGGCTGGACCGCGGACACGGCCAGCGGACCAGCGTCACCGGGGGCAGCGGGGCGTTGGATTCGATCCGGGCGCGCAGCGCCGCCCAGTCCGGCTCGGTGCCGAACGATTCGCTCATCTCCCGATCCAAGCAGGCACCGCCCACGGCGGGCAACGCCGGCCCCGTGGGACCCGCGACCGCGATGCCGTAGGCTCCGGCTACCGCTAAGGCGGAAAGGAAAGCGGTCAGCTATTAACCAAGATCAGCGAACGGATTTCGGCGGCCGCCGCGGCGTCCATTACCCGCAGACCTGGAATTCATCGCTCATGCTCGCTGACGACCTCCTCCTGCGGAACTGTTAACCATTCGCGGGCAGGAGATGGCTGTCATTTGCGGTCGTACGGAACGAATCGGACAATGCCCGCGCGGGCGCGGAGCGGATGTTTATCGTCGCGGCCGGGACCAGGCCGAAGGCGGGCCGGCTCCGGGCTGTGCTCAGCCGTGGCCATACTGGTGCGGTGGCCGCGCTGCCCCGATTCGTCGTCCAGTTGCACGACGCGACGACGCTGCACTTCGACTTTCGTCTGCAGTCTGGCCAGGTGCTGCGTTCGTGGGCGGTGCCGAAGGGGCCGTCCCTCGACCCCGGTATCCGGCGGCTGGCGGTGCCGGTCGAAGACCACGCCCTGTCGGCCGGTGAATTTGAGGGCGTTCACGGCGGCCAGTCGCGTGGCAGCGGCGCGGTGATCATCTGGGACGAGGGAACCGCCGAGATCGTCCGGGAGGAGCCAGGGCACATCTCGTTCGTCCTGCACGGACGCAAGCTCTCCGGGGGGTTCGCGCTGACCCGGACCGGCGAGCAGCGCTGGATCCTCGTCAAGGTCCGCGACGAAGACGCGCGCCCCGGCTCGGACATCGTGACCGAACGGCCGGCCAGTGTCCGGAGCGGCCAGACCTGGCAGGAACTGCTCGATCAGTAGAGGCGTCACCCGTGTGCTTGCGGTCACCGGCCGCCGTCTGTGGTGCAGTCAGCGGACCCAAGCGCGCCGACCCAAGCGCGCCGACCCAAGCGCGCTGACCCAAGCGCGCGGCAGGACCCGCGGCCGAGCCTTGACGTAAATGGCGGCGCCCTTTGAACGTTTACCGGAGAGGAAAAGACATGGCTGACCGGGCCGACAGTGAAGGCTACATGAACATGGCCCGCCGATGGTTCACCGAGGGGTGGGCCGGAAATATCGCCCTGGCCGACGACCTATTCAGCGAGGACGTCAGAGCCAATGGGATCCTAGTCGGCGTGGCCGGACCTAAACGCCGGATACAAGAGCGGCTGGCGGGCTCCCCTGATCTCACGACGACCATCGAGGATATGTTCTCAGCGCACGATAAATTGTAACGCGGCTTGTTTGGCGCGGCACGCATACCGGTTCATATGGGGGCGTCAAGTGGGGGCGTCAAGGCTAGGGGCAAGCCGGTGGAGGTCCGGGACTTTGCCGTCTGGCGTTTCGCGGACGGCAAGGTAGCGGAAATCTCAACGATACAGGATCAGTTCGCGCTTGCAAAGCAAATCGGATATTTCCCCGAAGAGGTCTATGCGGCGTAGCCCCGTGCCCGCCGACGCGGCAGCGGAACGCGGCAGGCGACCCGCGTCCTGCGGGGGAGGAGCGCAGGCCCGGCACTGACTTCGTACGTCTTGTCGCCATATCGACTCAGCGGGTAGGGTGACGACATCTATGGACCGCTGCCGCGGTTTCAATGAACCGCTATCCTTTTCGTCAAGGCTGGGAGAGTCCTGAGAGTTCGGCTCAGCGAAACGAGAAGCCGCTGCACGTGCATCGCGGTTAACCGGGTAATGTGCCGTCGGCCGGGTGCGGCCCGCTAACCAGGCTTGTTCCCGGGGCCTTAAGCCAAGCGAGCCGGGCAATGTGTACACCGGGCAAGCGCGCGGACTCGTTTCGGCCATGACAGAAATGACGGCAAACGATTTCACATGGTAGCGGAGTGCGGCCCAGGCTCGCACTCCACTACCTGCTACAGGTGTGCGGCCGCGCACCGTTGGTGACTTCTTCCGCCGCTCGTCACTTCATCGCGAAGGCTGCGGTCAACGTTCGGCGAACGACATGCAATGCAAATGGGGGGCTGCTGGGACCTTATCGGGCGATGATCGTCTACGCTTATGCACTATTCAACGAGTGGAACGGAGTACACGTGGCTCAGAAGATACAAACCCTGTTCATCGATGACATCGATGGTAGTGAGGCAGAGGGGACGGTCCGCTTTGCACTGGATGGTGCCGAGTACGAGATCGACCTGAACGCGAAGCACGCCGAGGCGCTTCGCAAGGCGCTGTCGCGATACGTCGAGGCCGCGCGCCGAAGCAGCGGCACTGCTCGCCGGCCCGCGCGGAGCGGGCGCCGGACGGCGGCCAGCGGGCTGAACACCACCGAGGTCCGTGAATGGGCCAAGGCGCAGGGCATCGAAGTCAAGGACCGCGGCCGCGTGCCGGCTGAATTGGTCGTCAGGTTCCGGGCGGCAACGGGAAACTAGTGCCGCAGCGCGGTTCGCCGCGGCTGCTTCTAATCGGATGAGAGGCCCATGCGCGCAGTGGCACTAAACCGGGGTCTCTCCGCAGGTTTGCTTGCTCGTGACTTCGGTACCACGACTTTTCCAGGGTGGCGGCGGTCCCCTTCCGCGAGCGCAATGCCATGGAAGGGCACGGAAACCCGGGGCCTGGGTCGTAGTTTCCAGGCGTAACGATCAGAAGGCGGGTCCCCTCGGACCCGCCTTCGCCTTTCCGGCCAGCCGCCGGGACACCGTGCCGGGCCCCGAAGGCTGGTCGCTGGCTCATCCGGCCGGGACCGCGGGCGTGGCGCGCCTGACGATGGCCGCAGTGTCCGCGCGGGCCGGGAGGGTGCCGAAGGCGCGGCCCCACGCGAGAAAGCCCCCGCCGTCGTCGGCCAGGCGGGATGCGGCGAACGCGTCGGCCACGGCGGGGTCGCCGTACCGGACGAGCAACGCGCCCTGGAGGGCAAGCGCCATGGCCTCAGCGAGATGACGGGCGCGGGCTTCGGCGGGGTCGCTGAGTTCCTTGCGCAGCCGGACGACAGCCTGGTCCAGGCGGCTGTCCGCGCCGGCCGCCCGATCGAGTTCGGTGAAGAACGCCTCGGCCGACTCGGGCTGCCTGGTCAAGGCGCGCAGCGCGTCGAGCGCGGCGACGTTGCCCGAACCCTCCCAGATCGACGCCAGCGGAGCCTCTCGGTACAGGCGTGGCATCCCCGATTCCTCCACGTAACCGTTGCCGCCCAGGCATTCGAGGGCCTCGGCGGCGTGTCCGGGGGCGCGCTTGCACACCCAGTACTTGGTCGCCGCCAGCGCCAGACGGCGGAAGGCGGCCTCCTGCTCATCGCCGCGGACCGCGCGGTCGGTCGCGCCGGCCAGCCGGAACGCCGCCATCGTGGTCGCCTCCGACTCGATCGCGAGGTCGGCCAGCACGCTGGTCATCAGCGGCTGTTCGGCGAGCTTCTTGCCGAAGGCCGTCCGGTGGGCGGCGTGGTGTGCCGCCATCGTCAGCCCGGCTCGCATCCCGGTCGCGGTGCCCAGCACGCAGTCGAGCCGGGTCATGTTCACCATCTCGATGATGGTGCGGACGCCGCGGCCCTCCTCGCCGACCAGCCAGGCCTCGGCCTCGTCGTATTCGACCTCGGCCGACGCGTTGGACCTGTTGCCGAGCTTGTCCTTCAGGCGCTGCAGGTGCATGCCGTTGACAGTGCCGTCCGTCCGGACCCGGGGGAGCAGGAAGCAGGACAGCCCGCCAGGCGCCTGGGCGAGCACCAGGAACAGGTCGCCCATCGGCGCCGAGGTGAACCACTTGTGCCCGGTCAGCAGGTAGCACGTGTCCCCGCCCACCTCCCCATCACCCTTCACTGGAACCGCGCGGGTGGTGTTCGCCCGGACGTCGGAGCCACCCTGCTTCTCGGTCATCGACATGCCCGCGAGCAGGCCCCGCTTGGTCTCGGGCGGCCGCAGGCCGAAGTCGTACTCACGGGCCGCGAGCAATGGTTCGAAGCGCTCGGCGAGAGCGGGTGCATGCCGGAGCGCCGGCACCATGGCGTAGGTCATCGAGACCGGACAGCCGTGTCCGGCCTCGACCGCACTCCAGACGTAGAAGCCCGCCGCCCGCGCCACGTGCGCGCCGGGACGGGTGTCCCGCCACGGCGCGGCGTGCAGGCCGTGCCGCACCGCCACCGTCATCAGCTCGTGCCAGGCCGGGTGGAACTCCACCTCGTCGACCCGGTGGCCGAAGCGGTCGTGCGTACGCAGCGTCGGCGGGTTCTCGTTGGCCTGACGGCCGTGCTCCTGCGCCTGCCCTGAGCCGGCCAGGCGGCCGAGTTCACGGATGGCGTCCTCGGCCCAGCCTGCGCCCTCGCGCCGCAGCGCGCTCAGCATCGCCGGGTCATCGGCGACGTCGTACCCGGTCAGCGGCGGTGGCTGGTTGAACACTTCATGTGTCGGCGGCATCAGCGGTTCCTGGCTCGGGGGCTTCCTGGCCTCTTTGGTCCCGCCGCGGCGGCCGGCCGGCGAGGTCCGCGGCGGCCAGGCCTTTTCGCAATTGAAACATGCTCCTGTGGACGCGCATGACCTGCCGCTGATAGACCAGATCAGGCGGCCGGGCCCATGGCGGCCACCACCAGGGTGACGGTGGTCGCTACCTCGGCCAGCGCGCCGAGGACGTCGCCGGTGATGCCACCCAGCCGCCGCACCGCGTGCTGCTGGACGGCGAACCCGGCGCCCAGGCCGGCGAGGACCGCGAGCGGGAGGGTCCAGCCGAGTGGCTCGCCGACGACCGCGGCCGAGATCGCGACCGCCGCGACCGCCGCCGCCAGCGTGGCCACGGTGGCCGCGGCCGGGATCGCCGGGCGGACCGATTCCGCTACCAGCGCGCCGAGCCCCTCCGGGCGGGCCGCGGGCACGCCCCGGCGGCAGGCCCACGTCAGGGCGAGCCTGCCGGTGACCACCGCGGCGATGAGCGCCGCGGGTCCACGGCCGTGGCCCGCCGATTCGGCCTGGCTCAGCGCCGCGACCTGGATGACTAGCGTCAGGATCAGCGTGACGGTCCCGAGCGGCCCGATGTCGGAGCGGCGCATGATGTCCAGCGCGGCGGGGGCGGGCTTGCCGCTGGCCAGGCCATCCGCCAGGTCAGCCAGCCCGTCGAGGTGAAGGCCCCGGCTGAGCAGGGCGAGCAGCCCGATCGCGAGCCCGGCCGCGGTCAGCGGCCCGGCCCCGAGCGGGTGATCGGCCACCACCAGGACAGCCGAGGCGATGACGCCGAGCAGCAGCCCCACGGCCGGTGCCCACGCCATGGCGGCGGCCACGGTGGCCTGCGGCAGCGCCGACGGGGCCGGGTTCGCGGCCAGCTCCGTGTTCGGCTCGGCGGCCTGCGCCTCGCGCCACGGGATCACGGTGAGCAGCGTCACCGACAGCCTCAGGCCCGTCCCTTTCATGATGAAGCAGCCTATCGGCAGGCGGCCCAAAGACGTACTATCTTGAGCAGGGGACTAGAACGCAACCGGATGGCGGTGGCATAGACGTGTCCGAGTGGTGGTCGATCGAAGTCTTCGACGCAAGTGAGCTGCCCGCTCGTCGCTGGAAAGACTCCTATCAGGACGACCTGACCGAGGCGGCGCTGACGCACGGCGCGATCGAGTGGGGATGGCATGAGCACCGCTATGGCGTGCTGTTTGAGGTGCTCTTCGACTCCGATGAGCAGTGGGAGGCGTTCCGCGCCTTGCCTGCGGTCCGTTCGGCCCTCGATGGCGCGCCCGACCCGGTGAACGGCCTGATCGTCTACCGCGGCCGCGGCGGAGGGTCGGGGCCGCGGAAGCCCCGCAGGCCCAGGCCCGCTCCTGGCGCGAGCACGATGAGCCTGCCCGAACCACCCGAAGAGCGCGTCCTGCATCTAGCAGGCGTGGCGCCGCCCGGGAGACCGGAGGCCGGTTAGATTCGCTCCCGGGGGTAAAGCACCCGGCGGGACGGTGCAGGATGGGGGCATGAGGGAAACGCGAGTCCTGACCGACGGCCTGCGGGCTGCGATCGAGCACAGCGGCTACTACCCGGGCCTGGTGTCCGATGCGGTCGCCTCGGCGCTGGGATCGGAGCCAGTGACGGCCTACGTGGTCCACCACGATGCGATCTTCGACCCCGGCATGGAGGTCCGCCGGCACATGACGGTGCTGGCGCTCACCCCCACCCGGCTGGTGTACTCGCACACCGACGAGCATCCGGCCGAGGATTCCGACAGCCGGCCGCGGGCGGAGACGAGTACCGAGGCGATCCGGTTCGCCAAGATTTCATCCGTGGCCCTCAGCCGCGTGGTGCCCGACCCGGCGGCCTACGTGCCGGGTGTCACCATGCCATCGGAGGTCATGCTGACCATCGGCTGGAACGTCCTTTCCCACCTGGAACTCGAGCCTGCGCACTGCGGTGACGAGAGCTGCGAGGCTGATCACGGTTACCTCGGCACGATCACGGCCGATGACTTCTCGCTGCGGGTCAGCCAGGCCGCCGACGGCGAGGACGCCGTGCGGCAGCTGCTGAACTTCGCGCGGGAGCTGTCCGACGCTACCGCCGTCCGCGGTAGCTGAGGGCCCGGTGGGTGGTAGCTGAAGGTCCGCTCCGTTTTGCCGCTGCCACCCGCCCAGTGGCACCATGTTCCGGCAAGATGCTGAGGCAAAGGCGCCAAGGCACGCTCCGGCCGGGGGCTGGGGCAAAGACCCAAGGCGAACAGCCATGACGCCGAGTGGCACCGACGAGCAGCAGGTGAGGATTCCCGCATGACGCCCGAGCCGAGACATTCGCCGATCGTGCCGTCCTACGGGGCCGCGACCCTCGCTGACCTGTCCTCGTCGATGCTCGCATCCCTGGACCCGGAAGCGCCGGAGTCGCAGAACGTCCTCGGCCTCACGCCCGCGCGGCGGGCGTGCCTGCTGATCGTGGACGGGCTGGGCTGGGAACTGCTCCGCGCCCATCCCGCCGTCGCGCCGTTCCTCTCCGAACTCGCGCGCAACTCCAAGCCGATCATGGCCGGATTCCCGGCCACCACAGTCACCAGCCTCGCCTCGATCTGCACCGGGCGCCCGCCCGGCCAGCACGGGATGCTCGGCTACCAGGTCATCATCCCGGGTGAGAACCGACTGCTCAACGGGCTGCGCTGGGATTCGCGGATCGATCCCCGGCAGTGGCAGCCGCTGCCCACGGTCTACGAGCGCGCCGCCGCCGCGGGCATCGCGGCCGTGCACGTGGCCCAGGGCTCGTTCCGCGGCACCGGCCTGACGGTCGCCACCATGCGCGGCGCGGACTTCCGGCCGGCCGACAGCATGGGCGCCTTGGCCGCGCAGGCCGCAGCGGCCCTGTGGGAGAACGGGCGGGGTTTGGTGACCGTGTACCACGGCGACCTCGACAACACCGGGCACGTGTTCGGCGTCGGCTCCGACGCCTGGTACAACCAATTGGCTCACGTGGACAAGCTGGCCGAACAGCTGGCGAGCGCGCTGCCCTCCGGGACCTGCATGTACGTGACGGCGGACCACGGCATGGTGGACATCGGCCCCGAGGACAAGTTCGACGTGGACGCGACACCGGAACTGCGGTCCGGGCTGGCCCTGCTCGGCGGCGAGCCGCGGGCCAGGCACCTGTACGCGCGGCGCGGCGCCGCCAGTGACCTCCTCGCCGCCTGGCGTGAGGTGCTCGGCGACCGTGCCTGGGTGCTGTCCAGGGACGAGGCGATTAAGGAAGGCTGGTTCGGCCCGGTGGACCCGGCCATGACCAACCGGATCGGCGACGTGGTGGCTGCCCCGGCCGGAGCCATGGCCATCGTGGCCACCAAGACCGAGCCGAGAGAGTCCGCACTGTTCGGCATGCACGGCTCGCTCACATCCTCGGAGCAGCTGGTGCCCGCGCTCACCTATACGGCCACATGAACCCAGGCACCGACCGGGACCGGCTGCTGGTCAGCGTCGAGGCCCTCGCCACCGAACTGGCGAAAGAGCCGACGCCCGTGCTCCTTGACGTGCGGTGGCGGCTGGGCGGCCCGCCCGGCATCGACAGCTACCGGCGGGGCCACCTCCCCGGCGCGGTCTTCGCGGACCTGAACCGGGACCTGGCCGGGCCGCCCGGTCCCGCCGGACGGCACCCGCTGCCGGATCCGGCCGCGTTCCAGGCCGCGATGCGCGCGGCCGGAGTGAGCCAGGACCGGCCGGTCGTGGTGTACGACGACGGAGACGCCACGGTGGCCGCCCGCGGCTGGTGGACGCTGCGTTACTTCGGGCACGAAGACGTTCGGGTGCTCGATGGCGGCTACCGGGCGTGGGCCGGTGCCGCCCCAAGGAGCTTCGAGGTCACCACGGCCGAGCCCGCTCCGGCCCCCGGCGACTTCATCGCGGAGCCCGGTCACCTGCCGGTGCTCGACGCGGCGGGCGCGCAGGCAGCGGCGCGGACCGGGCTGCTGCTCGACGCCAGGGCAGGGGAGCGCTACCGAGGGGAGACCGAGCCCGCCGACCCGGTGGCCGGCCACATCCCCGGCGCGGTCAGCGCGCCCACTGAAGGTAACGTGAACCCGGACGGCACGTTCAGGGATGCCGCCGAACTCACCGCCAGGTTCGCCGCCCTCGGCGCCGTGGCCGGCGTCGGCACGCAGGGCGGAGCACCGGTCGGCGCCTACTGCGGCTCGGGTGTCACCGCGGCCCACGAGGTCCTCGCCCTCACGCTGGCCGGAATCCCCGCCGCGCTTTACGTAGGCTCCTGGTCCAACTGGATCGCCGACCCCGCCCGCCCGGTGGCAACCGGCGGGTAAGGATCGGGCGCCCGGCTGGATGGAACATCGAGCCGCCCACAGCCGGCACGATGCTCCATCGTGCCGGCGAAAGGGCGCGACCAGGTCACAGCGGCCCTGCGCTATGGTGCGCAGCGCGGTGATCGGGGCGGTGTCGCGGCACAGCTGACGCTGGTCGGTGGGCACTACGTCACTGAGTACGCAGGCGTCGATGCAGTCGTCCTTATTGCCGGCCGATCCGTAACGCCTGCGCGAGTTCTTCACCCGGGCTGATGGAATGAACAGCACGGTGAGCCCGGCGCCGACCGCATGATCGTCTTTGGCCCGGTTCATCCTGGCGCACACACGCGTACCGCGCTGGTCTCGGGGGTAATACTAATGTTGTGTCCTCGCTGTCACCTCAGTGTGGAAACACCCGGTGGGCGCGAGACGTCGCTGCCGGCCGCTCACTGATCGGTGGTCGATGGCGCACAGCCCTGTAGCCAGTCGGGGTGCCCTGGGCCGCCGGACCTCGCAGGCCGAGCGAGCCGGGCGATGGCCCGGTGAGAACCAGGGGTGTTCCGGTAATCAGGAGATCACCGGCACAAGGGTGGTGCACCAGTGAGCGCAGCGAGCGAGCGCCGATCACCGATGGCGCGGGCGTTTGGCGGCGCGCTCCTCCTGCTCGGGATAGGCGGCGTGGTCATCGCCGCCGTCGAGATCGCGCTGTTCTGGCCGCTTGAGGGTCCGGTGTGGCTGTACTCGCTGTTCTCGTTGGCCGGACTGGTCTACCTGACAGCCGGGCTGGCGGCCTGGTGGCGGCGGCCGAGCAACCACATCGGCGCGATCATCGTGCTGAGCGGCGGAGTGTGGCTCGCGGTCGCACTGGTCAACACCGACGTCACTGCGCTGGTGGCAGTCGGGCTGATCCTGGCCACCGGTCCCCTGGCCGTCGCTGTCTGGCTCCTTCACGCGTTCCCGTCGGGGCGGCTGCGCTCCAACGTGTCCGTCGCCACCGTTGTCGCCGCCTTCGTGGTCACGTTCGGGCTGCAGACGCCGCAGTACCTGTTCGCGCCGAGGAGTAGCGGTGACGTGCTATCGATCGCCGACCGGCCGGACCTCGTCACCCTCGGCCTCGACCTGCAGCGTGTCGCCGGTATTGCCGTGATGGTGGTCACCGCGGTCGTGCTGTTCACCCGGTTGCGGCAGTCGGCGCCGCAGCAGCGCCGCGTGCTCGCCCCGCTCTACGCGTACGGCATCGTGGCCGTACTCGTGGTCCCGCTCGGGCCTCTCATCGAGCCCGTGTTCAATCTCTCCTTCTTGGGCGTCACCGCCGGCCAGCTCGTGCTCCTCGCCGGCGTACCGGTGTCGTTCGTTCTGGCCATGCTCCGAGGCGGGTTCGCCCGCACTGGAGAGGTTGCGGAGCTGGGGGCGTGGCTGGGAGGGACCGCCTCGGAGCGGATGCCGCTCGTCAACGCGCTGCGGCGGACGCTCGGTGATGAGACCCTCGTCGTCGTTTACTGGGCGCCCGAGCGTCGACGCTTCGTCGACGCGCTCGGCCAGTCGATCTCCCTGCCGGTGCCTGGCGACACGGGCCGAGGCATCGTCGAGATCACGCTGGGCGACCGCCTCATAGGCGCGCTTGTGTACGACCGGGCGATGAACGAGGATCCCGAGCTGGTGCGGTCGGCCGGCCGCGTCGCGGCCATCGCCATCGACAATGAGCGGCTCACCGCCGAACTCATCGCCAACCAGGCCGCGTTGCGGCTCTCCCGCGCCCGGATAGTTGAAGCCGGAGACCGCGAGCGCCGGCGCATCGCCCAGAACCTGCACGACGGCATCCAGGTCGAGCTGGTGCTGCTGGCCATCGGGGCGCAGGAGCTCCGCCACGCCGGCTCGGCCGCCGATCTTGACGTCGCCGCCACGCAGCTGCGCAACGGCATCGATGACGCCGCAAGCCACCTGCGCGAGCTGGTCCACGCCGTGATGCCAGCCGGGTTGATCGAGCGCGGGCTGACGGCCGCGGTCGAGGATCTGGTCGACCGCATGCCGCTGCCGACCAACCTCGTCGTGGTCGACGTCGAGGAACCAGTGTCGCCGACCGTGGGCAGCACGGCGTACTTCGTGGTGGCCGAAGCGCTGGCCAACGCGGTCAAGCATGCCGGGGCCACGACGCTCTCGGTGCGGCTGGAGCGGACCGAATCGCAGCTCCTCATCGAGGTCGCTGACGACGGGGTGGGCGGCGCTGCCTCGGGCGCGGGCACCGGCCTGCGGGGCCTGCTGGACCGGGTCGACGTCCTCGGGGGCCAACTGGCGATCGACAGTCCGCTCGGTCACGGCACCCACCTCGTCGCGGAGTTGCCATGCGGATCGTGATCGGCGAGGACGAGGCGCTGCTGAGGGCCGGGCTGTCACACGTGCTCGAGCGGGGCGGGTTCGACGTGGTGGCCGCGGCGAGCGATGCGGACGAGCTCGTCCAGGCCGTCGAGCTGCACCGGCCGGAGCTGCTGGTGACCGACATCCGGATGCCGCCTTCGCACACCGACGAGGGACTAAGGGCGGCGCTGGACATTCGCCGGAGTCACCCGACCTTGCCCGTTGTGGTCCTCTCCCAGCACCTGCAACGTCGGTACGCCATTGAACTCCTCGCTCAGCCGACTGCGGGGGTGGGTTACCTGCTCAAACAGCGCATCGGTGACGTCGACGCGTTCTGCGACGACCTGCGCCGGGTGCATGACGGCGCGTCCGTACTCGATCCCCAGGTGGTGCAGCTACTGCTGGCGCGGGCCCGCACTGACCACGACGCGCTACGACGCCTCACACCGCGCCAGCAGCAAGTGCTGGCGCTTATGGCCGAGGGCCGGAGCAACGCCGCCATCGGCCGCGCCCTATCTGTGTCCGAGCGGGCGGTGGTGCAGCATACTTCGCACATCTACGACGAGCTCGCTCTACCTCCCAGCGACGACGACCACCGTCGCGTCCTAGCCGTAGTCCGTTTCCTCGCGTGGTGACGGCCGGCCGGGAGAGGCTCGCTGGGTAAAGTCACGCACTCGCGCGGTTTCAGCGGTCGGTGGTGCAGCACACGTCGACCGGTAGTGGTCCCCGATCCGGAGAACGCTGAGCATCGACACGGTCGAGTTCACGTTGCAGCCCAGATGACATAGCTACCTGCCGGAGCTGTACCTAGGTACAGGCCCAAGTCCCTGTAGTCAGGTCAATTGTCCGCCAATGGGGCTTCTGCGAGAGTCTCCCTAAGGGGTGCCGACGGCCATATGCAGCCCCGACCAGCGCTGGGGCGAGTTCTAGCAGGCCGATCGCGGCCAGCACTGTCGACGTTCTCAAAGCGAAGGAGTCAGATGAAGCGCCGGCCATCATGGGCTCCGCCGGGTTGTCGCTGCTCGCAGTGGGTTCGTTCGCTCCAGCAGTTCCGGGACTCCGACAACAACCTGAGCGGTGACTTCTTCGGCCCGATCACCTCGCCACTGCGGAACCCGTACCTATCGAGTGCGACTGGCCGAGTCAATCATCAACGCTCCCGGATGACCCCGGGGGGTCACCTGCCGGGCCGAGGCGGCCTGCCCGCGCCCAGCGGTTCGCGTTCACGGCGGGTATCGCCGATCGTCCGATTCTCGTCGGTTGGATCAGCCGTAGTCGCTCATCAGAAACGGGGAAGGAATCATGGTCAAACGCATGAGAGTAGATAAGCATCGACGGCGCATATCGTGGATTATGGGCGTGGCTGTGCTGGCGGTCGGCGCTTCACTCGCCACGTCGGCGGCAGCGGGCGCCTCGTCCGCTACTGCGGTGGTATCAGCGACGCTGGGTAATCAGGCCGCGCACATTGCTGCGATTGTCCCGAAGGCT
>Ga0209656_10001522_pt1 | contig 15186 bp, 12 predicted proteins | sample BogFormECP12_OM2_FD_188239 | JGI IMG/M metagenome (GOLD analysis project Ga0209656, IMG submission 188239) | Bog forest soil microbial communities from Calvert Island, British Columbia, Canada - ECP12_OM2 (SPAdes) (version 2) | ecosystem: Environmental > Aquatic > Freshwater > Wetlands > Bog ... | reverse complement strand
TCGTCGCCTTCTTCCAGTGCCAGGTTTGCCAGCACCGCATCGAGATCGATCGGAGTTCTTCTGCCACAAAAGGTATAGTGGCCGTGAAAATAGAACCTATATCAGCAAACGAGGGCTGCACCGGACTGTGGAAGTCTGAAATCCACTTTGACGGAATTTTCGAGGGTTTGGGCGAACAACCCCGTGATTAGTAGTGTTCGTTTAATCATTTGATTGTGTTAGCAATGTAGACTAGTTACAAAACCTTGTAAATCATCGCGTAAATCTTGAGTTGCGCGTTCACGTTAGTATATCCAACAGTGAACTTCACATGCGCAACGTGCCAGCGGTTTCCATTTTCGTAGACACGAGAAACCATTTCTATGTGGTCGTATATCATCGGACCTTCCCAGTTCGCGGAATACTCTTTAGAGACTTCACGCCAGAATGTTTCTAGGTGATAAGTAACGCTCCATTGGCTGTAGTGTCGCGCGTCTTGTGACATGTCATTTAAAATCCAATTAAGATGCGCTCCGCGGTGACCAAACCAGTTCACTAAACCATCTTGAGCAAATCGGCTAAAGAAACTATAGCCCAGAGGAGGCGGAACAAATGGGTGCTTTTGTCGAAGACGCGCTCTCTTTCGAAGACGTTCGTGAGAGCATAGAAGACTTTGAGCTGGAGAAATGACTAACGACGCGTTTGTTAAGAACTCCCAGTTGATTGAGCAGATCAGGCGCGGCACTGCACCTTGGCAGAAACCCTGGGAGCCGGGAACGAGTTTCCTTCCGTTCAATCCGACTAACGGAACTCGGTACAAGGGGATGACCAGCGGCACAAATTTCGCGCATTCGCTGACATCCAAGCCAGCGTCGCACTAAAGCAGACCGCGTAGAAAATCGCTTCCTAATCCCAGGAACCAAAAACTTTAATTAATCAAAACCAAAATGAAACTGGAACCATTGACTTATAGTGAGGCTACAAACCTAAATAATGCTTTTCCGAGTTTGTTTGCCACAGAATACGGTACGCCATCAATCAAGTTCGCGACTTTCGCTAATCGCTTATCATTCGCTGCTACCTCCAAAATGGTCAATGAGGAAGAGCGGCGCAAGATTTGTGTGGATGCAGTAACTGCGATGAACTGCGCCCTGGAGAAGTCACACGTTAAGAAAATTGCTGAAGCGGTAGCAAACAACTGTTTGGACTGGGCATGTGGCCCTGATCTTAGCCTTATTCAAGAAGTCAAAGCATTTAAAGAGGCTTGTGAGGATATGTGGGTCATACTCGAACCACGTGACTCTAACGCAGAGGTGGATATTTGGCACGGGCGGCAAGAGACAACAATTGCTCATGCCACAAAGAAACTAAATCTGGCTACAGGTCGAACCATTTGGTCATCATGCCTTGGGAACTCAATTGTTACGCATTATCGCCTTGGGGTAAAATGTTTGGACTGGCCCGATATCGCCTTTTCGCTGAAAAGACGATAGAACGCACTAAGTCAGCCACCTGCGCATCTTTCACCCGAATAAAAAAGAGAATCGTGGTCTGTGGGCATTGACCAAGCTGGAGCCGCACCCAAAGCGTTCTGGCACCAACCAGATACCTAAGCGGCTGCGCGTTGGTCATAACGTGGTTCACCGGATGTTGCAGATGACGCCGCAACGATAATTTGTATATGCGAAAAGAAAAGAAACCGAAGAAACAGAATAAATCGAGTCAGTACGAAAAAGTCGCCGCACTGTTACTCAACCGGATGCGCAAAGAAAGGTTGCTGCCGCCGAAAACATCGTAAGCGTTCTGCTCAACCCAGACAGCACACCAGAGCAATTTGCGATGCAATTTCTAGACAGGCTTTTCGTGGGCATTAGCGCGAAGATCGTTTCGAGTGCGGTTGTCCATCCAAGGTATATCTGCGGACGCTGCGGCAAGGAGGTCGAGGGCGTGGCAAACGAAGCCATCTGCCGCGAGTGTAATCAGTGATCTGACCGAGCGGCCTACATAGTCTCATAAAGCGACATAGGAGTTTGTCTAAGCCCTTCCGCAATAGATCATTGTGCGAAGATGGCACCCCCCATTTTCGGCGTGTGCTGCCGTGCCTTTCAGTTCCGTTGGGGCAATGATCTAGAGCCCGGTGCGGTGTCGCACGCAAGGTCGCCAGAGTGCGCAGTAGATGATAGCGGCGTCAGATCAGGCGCTTCCTACATTTTGGGGTTCTTCAGCTTCTCTATCATAGCGCGTCCGTGCTTCGCGCCTGCACAATTCGTCCATGAGGTGAGGAATCGGCAACTGATAGGCCTTTTCTTTTCTGGTGCTTTTGAGCCGCAGAGAAACGCAGTCGGCAAATAGCGTTACGATAATTGTCTTGCCGTAGTGTCGATACTGCCCAAGAGTTTCTCGCGAAATAGGCTTTGTTAGTGTTGTCACGCCTACAATTTATTAGATGACATTTTGCAAAGCGGCTCTGGAAGAGGCTTTCCAGGCCGTTTTACCTAGGAGAGAAAAAATAATTTGACAACTATTTTGACTATAGGAAGCCGTGCTGCTATAAACCGTGGAAGACAGAAGTCGCCAGGGTGCGAAGCTAGGTCATGCACCCTAAGTATCTGCTTGATTTCGAAGCGTACCCGGAAGTTGTCACCATCACCTACACGCCAATAGCAGACCTTCAAGCGCCTGTTTGGTTAGCTGACGAACGTGACTAAAGAAAACACATTCATGAGTAAACTAACCAAGGAATTCGTGGAAGGCTTTCTGGACCGTTACGACGGAGACTTGTCGGGTCCGATTCTGGACTTAGCCGATGGCGGCAATCCTCTTCATGCGCTGCTCAAGCTACTGGACCGGAAAGACATTATCGAATGGCTTCAAGAGGAATTTGACGGGCTCCTGATGCACGGCTTTGAGCCGGTCCAGGATATTGATCTCCCCGAGAGAAAGAATAGCGAGCTCTTGCTCGCCTTTCTTGAGAAAACTAAGCCCGAGAATTCGCGCGGTTTACAGTTTGAGATCGAGTCAGTTGGTGATCCCGAGGAGGGTTATACTCCAGAAAAGTACATTCAAGCATATGAGGTGAGCATTCGGTACGAAGGGACCGGGCTCGGCACTTGTGCGCTGGAATCTGAGGGTGCGTATATTTCAGGAAAATGGGTCGCAGAATCCGCTCAGTGGCCAACCTTATTGCAAGGAGTCGTACCACTGCCCACGGTTGTTATTCAAGAACCCCAGCATCAGCGCCAGGAACTGGATCGGATCGAGGAGCGCGAAACTAAAGCAGAGCCCAGGGAGATCTCCGGTCTCAGCCACGGTGATGTTGCTTCCATCTATGGCGCGTATCACAAGCTGAAAGCGCGGCAAGGCGGCCTCAGTGCGGTATCAATAGGGGAGTTGGCAAAAGAGTCCGGTGTTCCGGTGCCGCGCGTCCAGCAGTTTTTGCTTTCCGAAGCACGTCAGGATCGAGTCGATTTGCACGCTAGTACCCTGGTTTGGCACACGCTGAGCCCCGAGGATAAAGCCGGGGCGACGGCCGTGCCCGGCTGGTCGGAACCGGCCATAACCGTTACGATCCGTCAAAAATTGGTAACGGTGGCGCTGCCCGCCGGCCTGGATATTATTAAAGCGTACGATGATATTGTGGACCGGCCCGAAGCGCGAAAAAAACTTGAGCAAACGAACCCGGCGCTGGTCGCCGCCCGTGACAAAGCCATAACGGACCTCCGGCGTGAAAAAGTAAATCAAGAGCTAGCCCAAAAACAAGAGCTCCAACAAACCCGTGCTGTGCGCCGCCGGCAGCGTTGACGCGTAGCGAACTTGGAGGCCTCTATAGACAGGTGCGTCTATGCTGCCGGCAGTATAGTCATGGGCGTCTATGCGTGACAAGCGCCGGCAACTCACGCGGCTCCTTAACAAGCGGCCAGCACTGTCAAACGCAAAATTAAATGCAACTCGGTCAGCGCTACTTCAGATGCTGATTCCGTGTTCCTTGAGCAGTTCGTCCTTGTAAAGGTCTTTGATCGCCTGACCCATCGCTTGATAGCAGATGTAGTTTGTAGCAATCCTTTTCGTCTCATAACCCGCGTCGCGAATATGAGGTTCGTACCGCTTTACAAGCTCCGGGCCGTGGTTCTCCCAAAACGCAATCGGATCTCGGCGCCAGACAACTGTCGAGCCATCCTTTGAAGGGCCAACAAGATATCGGAACGCTGCGAAGATCGGAAAGATCCACCCTGCGGGATACTGATACTTCATCGGGCTGCTCATGAATTGCGACTTTGGCGCTGTATTGCGATACTTCTTTTCCCCCTTCTCGTATCGCTTCTCGTCGAAGATCTTAACTTCTTCGATTTTACCGAAACGACCGCTGTAATGGTCCGGAAATGTGATCTGCAGCACATCGAACAAGCGGATGAGGGAAGGCACTAGGCTGATCCACTTCTCCAGCTCTGGCTCTTCTGCGGCGTATTCGAGAAAGGCATCAAGGCATCTCTCTTTGTGGCCGTATGCATTGCTCGGTTCCCCGCCTGCGGCGGCTACGAACCTGGGATAGTAAATCATGAGCAGGATTATGATTTGCAATGCGTCGACGCTACCACCCTCTCCCTCTCTCCAAGAAATCTCATCGTAATATGGCTCCTTGGATAATGCTGTTTTGAGGATATCGAAGTGACGACGGGCATCAGCGAGAGATTTCGACTTTACTTGCACACTCGTATTCCGAGCCTCTTTGATGTCGTTGAGCAGATCAAGCATCTCAGGGCTTAGTTCACCAGCACCGTTCAGCGTCGGTATCAAAACTTGTGCGTTCACGAATGTTTCCGCTAGCTTGGAAACCGCTTCTTCGTCACTAAGTTCCTCACGCCATTTATTTATCCGCTCGTTCGTGTTACCGCCGTCCAGAAGGCCATACAGTGTCTCTTCTTCCGGAATCTCATCAAGAATCAGCCGCACGCGCTGACTCTTGTTATCGTACTCGACCTTCTTAGCGACAATTGTCACACCTCGGTTGAGCAGATGGAATCTCTTCCAGTTTTCTGCCAGCGTATCACGAATTTTTTTCGAAACCGGCGAACCGAGAATCGGCCGCCGAGGATTCGGACCTAACCCAAAACCATACGGGTACTGATCCAGCGAGACCACCATCTCGCGGCGTTCGATCTTGCCGGCTGGGTCTTCTAAGTTTCTGAAGCAATGGACCCGAAACCAGTCCACAGGCGTTTTAAGAGAATCAGTTTGCATTATACATTCCTTTCATCGCGTTCGAGTGAAATATTCAGACAGTCGTCAAAGACGAACTGCCCATTCGAGGCTCCTAACAGGAGCTTCGGCACCTGAATCGGTGCAGGGAACTGAAAGGAAAGAAGGACAAAAAAATGTCATTTTACTCCCGAGAATCTTTCGATGCCTCGCTTTTTTCAGCAGCCCGGTCCGACCGAGTGCGGTTCGTTGATTAGCACTGTGCATTCACATTGTCAATTGTTGATTGCGCCTCGTCTGTATCCATGAGAATGAGTGCGCTCCTAAGAGGGTGTTTGAAAAGTCCTGACTCCCGTCATCTACTTGGTTAAGGCCGGCCTCCTCGGCAATGCGAGACGCGGGATCGACCGAACCGCAAGAAGAAGGGCACCATCTGGGTTTTGGATCGGGAAAGCTTCGCGGAATTTGTGAAGCGTTGGCCGGTGCCACGAGGGCAGCGGCGAGCAGCTCGGAGCGAACATGCAACCTAATCCATCAGACGTAGCAGGAGGAGCCCTCGTGTTCGAGGCGCTGATTTTTATTGTCGCGTCTTGGGTGATCTGGCTATTTGTCCGCAAGCAGTATCGATTTGGAGTCGTTTGGTTTTACGCATCATCCCGGCGGGCGGCGCGCGAAACGAAAAATGCGCTCGTTCTCCACGCCTCCCCGCCGCGCGCAAATGCGCGGCGCTCCGCTCGTTCGCTTCGCCCAATTTTCGTTCGCGCGCCGCCCGCATTTCGGCCCTGACACGCTTAACGCTCGAGAAAAACGAGACAGTTTGTAAAATTGCCGGATCACGGTTGCCCACACACCCCTGCATTCATCGCTTCCCCCGCCGGCGGACGGCGACACGCTCCCCTTTCCCGACGAAGCGGCCGGGCCGTTCGACCCGCAGGCCTGGCTGCCGCCCGACGTAGGCCCGATTACGACGCCACCTGCTTTTTCCTCTCGAGCCAGCAAGGCGGCCTGGCCGGCGAATATATCGAGCCGAACGAAGAACTCAGTTTCCGGAATTTCGCGGCGATGCTGTCGGCCCGCGTCGCGGCCTTTGTGAAGCTAAAAAGACAATAGCTTACCTACGCTGTGGGGGAATACTTCTTGCGTCGCTCCGACGATCTAGATCAACGCGCTCCCAATCCCTGAAAGAAATCCGGCTCCCATTGTTGATTGCAGTTAAATCGTAGACCAAAAATGGGCTCCTCTCCCTCGGAGTCTTACGATTTAATTGCAAAAATCTGACCTCAAAATGTGCTAGTCTACGATTTACCTGCAATCGACACCGCCAATTAGTCATGCCGAGATACCCGGAAACCCGAGCCTTGATGGAACAAGCCCTCCGCCATGTTTTGTCCGAGCAGGAGAAGCTTCTTAAGCGTTCGGACGCAGATGCGCTTACTAACATTCTCTTGCCCCTCAGCCGTCTGGCGATCAACACGAGCGACCAGCTCGTGGAAGGAATTCATCGCCTGAAAACGACTGCGGATCTGACTAAAGAAGCGAGGCAGATCGAGGAAATAGCCGATGATCTTTCTGAGTCGCTGTGGAAGCCGATCCAAGTAGCGGTGAGCGCAATCTACGAACGCATCGAGAATTCACTTACAAGGCAACCGGGGAAGCGCGGGATGGTGGCCGATACTCGAGCCCACTACCATAATTTGAGGCTCCGACTTCTCGAACAATTACTGGGCGCGCGAATGTTGGCTCTAAACAGCGATCTCGGCGATGAAAGTGAACGCATCTGGCAGCAGTTCCTTGAGCGCCATCTCGGGGCGATGTTCCGTGTGCTCCGGGGCGGGCATATTTGCGACTATCAAGGGGAGACATCGTGCCAGATGGATTTGATCGTTGTTCGGGCAGACGCGCAGGTATTCGTTCCGGGCGATTCGGACGACGGGAAGGCGCAAGTGCTGATCGACCAAGTGATCTCGGCGATCATGGTCACATCGAATCTGACGGCAGCGAAATTGAAGAGTGACTGGCAGAAGCTGCAATCGATCCCGGCGTTTCCAGAAATGGAGAAAGATCACGCCCATTTGAAAGGGCATCCTTGGCCACTGTGCTACATTTTGGCCGCACAATCAGATTCAGCGGAAGATTTGGAGGAGGCTTGGAAGCTGGTTTGTCGCGAAGGTCACACACAAGTTGTTCCGCAATTTGTAATCGCGCTTGATACCGGCTTTTTATACTGCGGATTGCGCAAGTGGCCGTGCCCACACTATCCCGGCAACTATACGGAGGCTGAACACGTTAAGGCAGAGACAGGAATTTATGCGGGTCTTGGACTGGCATGGCTGTTGACCCAGCACCAGGGACGCCTCGCTGCGGCACAGTGGCAGAATCCTGGAGCTATCAATCGCTTCGCGATGCTCTTGAACGAGGCGATGGTGGGCGAAGCCAACCAACCAGATCGGTTCTTTCAGTGGCCCCAAATGCAACCGATCGCGGGAGTCATTGAATGGGGCAGCGCGGAGTGTTGGGGTCACAATCGGCTGCCCCTGTGCTCTTTGAAACGGAAGCGAGAGGGCGCGACCAAGGTTTGGGAGGTCGAATTGCTCTTGCCCGGCGTTGATCCCGACGGCCTCGATTATCGTTCTTACGTGAAACAGCTTCGATGGGTTCGCTACGGCATGACGGCCACTGCTGGAAGGCTAATCGCAGTCGAGGAATGGTTGAACCACAAGTCGAAGACTGATCACAAACGTCGCATTGCGGTCTTCGACGCACGCACCGGAGAGGAAATCACCGGACCGTTGGTGGATGCTCTGACAGCGGTTTCGGAGGTGGAATCGATCAGAGCGGCTATCGAGGCAGAGCTTTCATCATCGCCAGCGAAAAGTGACACGCCGCCGTGAACACTTGCACGCCAGGCGGCGGGGCGGCAGCACTAGAGGGCGCAAAATAATTCGGCCGGACATGAATCTCCGCGTACGACCAAGCTATATGACCGGACAAAGGACGAGATTACACTGAGTGAGGTGGAGCGAGTCCGGCTGTGACCATCGCCGCCGCGATCCGGTAACCAAGTGAGCATCTTGTAAAAAACCCCAAAAAACAAACCAACAGAAAACATCACTATGCCAGACTGGAACTCAATCAAACAAGAAGTTGAAAACAACGGGAATATATTAACCGTTACTATGGAGAAGCTGCGCGAAGCGCATGGTGCCGCCCGGCTTGGCATCAATATTCAAGCCCAGATTAAGAACACTCTTGCAGGCATGGGGCTTGGCCACGTCCCTCAAGAACTACCTTCTTATCAGCACGAGCCAGTGCGGCTCTATAAGCGAGGCACACCGGTTGGAGACATTATCGAGATGGTGCTAACTCCCGGGCAGCAGAATGATGCGAAGCTGAGTCAACAGTTTAGCCAAAACGCACCCGATTACGCCGCAATCATTGCAAAGATTAGGGAACTCGTTGCGGAATAGGTGTAGGGAACACCGGCCCGTGGGCATAACCGCAACTTTTGACGCGAAGAAAGGGCCAAATCATTCAGCTTTTAGCCGGGCCGGGTCGCTAGAGAACAAAGTAGCCGATGAAGTCGGCTTCTTTTTTGAACTCTTCCAAAAATGCGGTTCTATCGACGTTGTTGTGAGTCAAAAACATATCGTCGGCCGAAAGTGGCGAGTCGAAGGAGATGATGGCCGAAGGGGCCTGCCGCTTCCGGAGAGATGGTCCTCCTTGCACGCCCTGCTCACACGTCACACCAACGAGTCTTCGCCCAAGAAACAATTCGCGCCTCTCGGGCCTCGATCTCAGAAAACGTCCAGTCGCTATCTTTGCACACTTCTTGGACCATCCGCAGATTGTGTTTGGCATACGTCTCTTTCTTTTTATCGAAGGGGAAGTTTTGCGCCTCTTGATTCAACTGAACAGGGAGAAGCAGCAGATTCCCAATTCTGCCAACGTTAGCCTCAAGCGACTGCTTCGCGCCGTCAGCGGACCGCATTTTACCGCGCCAAGCCGTTCCCGTGGGGTTCCGTGGGAAAACGTGCTCAATGGAGTCCAGGGCGCGGAGCTTCCAGATTTCCATTCGTTCGTTTTCGTCTACCGTCGCGCCGGAGCCAAGTTTCTGCGCGAGATGTTCCTCGTATGACCAAAGCAAGTACCGGCATTCCTCGGGATGGTCGTAACAGTCCTTGCGGATCAGACCCTGTTCGAGGGCTTGGTCGATGGGGTATTCCTGGCCGAGTTCTCGAAGGCCAGCCATAATCTGGTTGTAGGTTCGGGTCTCGATGTCTTCGGTGACGATTTTGTATGCCAAACGAACATAGTCGCCCACCTTCGTACGGGAGTCCTTGTCGAATAACCCGAAAATACGAAACGTGACTCGCTCCCATTGCTCTAACAGCCTGCGCCGCTCGTTGTCACTCACGCCCGTCGCAGTCATGATGGCCACCGCAAGCAGTCGCGCATGCAGTATTTCGGTGACGGGTTCAAGGTGCGAGCTGGCGTAGAGCACAACAACCTTGCGTGCTACGTCAAGTAGTCGTGTGGATATCTGCTTAGGCTTTTCGAAGGAGACGCACTCCTTCCTCAATAATTCCAAAGATTCATCCGCTGAACGCGGCTTTCCCTGGCCGGGACCGTAGTAGAGAGTTGCGGTGATTCGAAGAACCTCCTCACCTGGAATGTCCTCTGTGGCGATTTCACGATAAATCTGACTCCAGATCCCCTGGAGGGATTCGATCTCGGCTTCCGCGACTGTGGGTTGCTCGGAAAGTTCATACATTCTTCCCATAAGAACGCTCTTGGTCTTGTCCAACCAATCGACGGCTAAACCACGACTGTTGAGTACTTCGAAGACCGTGTAAACGACTCGGCTATCTTCTGTATCGAATACAACGAAACCGAGGCGATATAGGATGAGCCGCATTAGGGACAAAAGGTCGGACGACGACTTCCAATCCTGAACAAACTCTTTGCATGCCTTGATCGCGTTGGCCAGATTCCGATCGGAATGCGTCTGCAGATCGGCCTTACTGGGCGCGATGCCCTCGCGGATGAAACGATTGAAATTGAATTCGTTGGCGTTGTTGGTCTGTAGCAGAATCAAATGCCCATCGCGTTTCACCAGGATCTTCGCCAAATCCTGTCTGTCTTCGGACGATTCGGGTAACGCCAACTCAATGGACTTAAGGAGGAGAATCAGCGTCGTTAAGCGTTGCTGGCCATCCACAACATCATAAACGCGATACTGCGCCGCTCCGACATCCTTGGTTTCCGCCGTTCGATGGCAGACGATGGTGGCCATGAAATGATGCTGGTCCTCACTACCCGTCGCTAACTTCCTTATGTCCGCAAAGAGGTCTTCGCGCTGGCGCTTCTGCCAGCTGTAGAAGCGCTGATAGTGGGGAATGCGGAAGACCCGGTCTGCAAACAACGTCTGGAGAACACCGTAGCGCGGCTCGATCATTCCGCCTCCTTTAGATGACTATGGTTTTAGAGTACAGTAAGAAATTCTATCGTCCAACTGGGGGCTATACAAGGGACGCTACGATAGGACACGATAGCGCCCAAAGTGACAAAACAGATTGTGATTTGGGGAATTATTTTGCGCGCTTTTTGGGGCGCTATTTTGCGTGTTCGCGTTGAAGTAAAGATTCAAGGTGGATGAGCTGGCTTGCTTTTCCGGGATCTCTTGGCGCGCTCCACCCGCGATCTCCTTGAGACGATGGAAACGATTCAACAAGCTGGTGGTAAGTTCCAGTCGTAATCGGAGCCATAGCCTGATACGACCACGTACGCCCGAAGAATCATGATGGCCTTCTTTTCCGGAATCGCGGAGCTTGAACGCGACCTGATCCGGGAGCGGACCAGTGCCGGACGACAAGCAGCGAGAAAAGAGGAGCCCGTTTTGGCCGACCACGAAAGCTCATACCTGAAAGAAAACTTGGCGCGGCGTCTTGTGCCAGAGGGGAAGGCCGTCCGAGAGCTCGCCGTCGCTTTCAAAGTCCATGCGTTGACGATTTATGGATTAGCTTCTTCCTGAACTACGGTTGAACCACAGTCATTCAAATCAACAGCCTTTGGCGATCTGAGCTAGTATGAACAAGCGATTTACTGCATCACGGGTGCCTGATTAAGGTATCGAGGTACTATTTGCTACCGAGGAGTCGTCGGTGAGCCGCATGGCGGCTGGGTGCATTGGGGCGCCACCACTCAAAACATCACTCAGACCGGCGACATATTGATTCTGCGCGAGGTTCACAGGGTTATTCTTGGACTTTTAGCGCGTATTATGACGGCACTGGCCAATCTTGCCGAGCGAAGTGCGGACATGATAATCGCTGCTCGTACACACGGTCAGCATGCGGTCCCCATCACCTTCGGACTGAAAGTCGCCAGCTGGATCGACGAAATCGGCCGGCATATCACCCGCATGCGTGAACTTGAACCGCGCTTATTCACGGCAATTGTCAGTGCCCGGCTATATCGGGAAACAAAATTAATGGCGGCAATCACCAGAGACAAAATTAGTCTCGACTAACTTTCGTCCTGCATAACCCCTTTTATGATCCCCTAAATTTGGAGGGTGGGGCGGAGAGAAAATGCACAAACGAACCCATCACAGTTTGGTACTGTTGAACGAAAGCCAGGTCTGGAGTCTGTTTCTACCAAAATTGCGTCAGAACCCCTAATTTTTGGTTAGCCAAACTTTAAGACGACGTTTTTTCTTGAGCTGTTTAGTGGTTAAGACTGGATGGAAATATGCCGCTTCCGCTTGAGGATCAAGACTGGTGGACCCTTCTGAGGGCGATAGAGGACCGGCAATGCATACTCCTCCTGGGGCCGGGAGTTGCCATCGACCCAGCCGATCCCGCCGGTGATCCGCTGCCCGTCCGCCTTGCGCACCAACTCACTGAGAAACTCGGCCAGGCTGGCAAGGGCGATCAGGTGATCGCTCCGTCGGACCTTGCGCACGTCGCCCAGACTTACGAGCGCGAGATGCCACGAAAGCGCGACGGCCTGGAGTTTGCCGCAGCTGAGTTTTACAGGCCGTATCACGATCGGACCACGGCGATCCACGAGCATCTCGCGGCCCTCCCATTCAGCCTCTGCATCAGCACGACACCCGACCAATTCTTGCTTAACGCATTTGGCAAGACGCCGGGCAAGCAGCCGATTTGTGACTTCTATCATTTCAAACCCGACCCGAAACGACCCAGGCCACCGCTGCCTGCCCCCCCGGAGCAGAATCCAGAACAGCGTCCGCTGCTTTACGGCCTTTACGGTAGCGTCGATAAAAGCAGCTCGCTAGTGCTCACCGAAAGCGATCTGCTCGATTTTCTGGTGAACGTTACCCGGAAATCGCCGCCGCTGCATCCCTATGTCACCAGTCGGCTGAGCGAGCCGCAAGCATCCTTTCTGTTCATGGGCTTTGGGTTCCGGCACTGGTATGTGCGAATTCTGCTGCATGTGCTGAAGGCGCACGAGCCCGGTAGGTCGTCGCTTGCCCTCGAAGGCACTGACTTTTTCCAATATCCTGAGCATCCGCAGACGGCCCTCTTTTTCAGCAAAGGCTACCTGATAGGATTCCACGATGTGCCGTGGGCGGATTTCGCCGCTGAACTGCGTCAGCGCTTCGAAGTAGATAGCGCCACCCGGCCGAACTTGATAGCCGCGAACGAGCAAATTCCGACCGGTGCTCCAGTCGCTTTTCTTTGCCACGAGAATCGGGACAAACCGCTCGTCGAATCGTTGGCGATAGAACTCCAGACGTGCGGAATCAAAGTATGGCTGGACAAGCAGAACCTGCGCGCGGGCGATCGGTGGCCGGAACTGATCCCGAATGTCCTAGAGAAGCAGTGCGACTACGTTGTCGTGCTTCAAAGTCCTCGGATGCTAGACAAGCCGGAAAGCTACTGCTTTCTCGAGATTGATCTGGCTGCGAAAAGGCAGCCGAAGTTTTTCCCGGGATTGCGTTACCTGGTTCCGACCATTGTGGAAGCCGATCCACGCCTCCCGCTGGAGCCTCTGCAGCCTTTTCACTGCATTGATCTCACCGTGCCCAGTGGCATCGGTGCCCTTGCGCAAACTATCCTCGACGACTGGCAGAAACGCCAGGCGATGAAAACGGCTGCATGACCGCTCTTCCAGAAACAACTGCTGTGCAATCTTCGACGACGGGTGCGGATCGCTATCCTGGCGTCATGCCCTTCGGCGACACGCCGCTCGACTGGCTGCGTTTTTTCGGCCGCGAAGATGAAACCCAGGCGCTGCTGCATCAGCTTCTCAGCGTCGATCTGCTAGTTTTTTTCGGCAGATCGGGCGTGGGAAAGACATCTCTGCTCAAGGCAGGGCTTTTTCCCCTGCTTCGCAAACGCGACTTTCTGCCGGTGCCGGTCCGCTTTAACGAATCTGGGACGCCGCTGGAGATTGTACAGAATGCCGTCGTCGAGGCTTGCAAGGCCGAACAGATTGATTATACGGCCGGTAGCAATGGTAGCCTGTGGGAGTTTTTCAAAACGGCGATCTTCTGGCGGGACGATAGGGTCCAGACACCGGTCCTCCTACTCGACCAATTTGAGGAGGTCTTCACTCTTCAGCGTGAAGAATTCCGCCATGCACTTGCTGCCGAGCTGGGACAATTGACCACTTCCCGGCTGCCTGAGCATCTGCGCCAGAGTCTGGTCGGACATGAAGCAGAAGAAGGCGCCAGCAATCGTGGCAGCCGGCTCTCGTTTACGGAAAAGCCGCCCGAGATGAAAATACTGATCGGACTGCGCGAAGATTATCTCGGCGCGCTCCAGGAATTCGCACCAGCAATTCCCGGCATTTTGCTCAACCGCTTTCGGCTCACCGGTCTGCCTGAAGAAAACGCCCGGCGTGCAATTATCGAGCCGGCGATCCTCGTTTCAGATGAGGTAAAGTTTTCCACCGAGCCGTTCACCTACACGGACGATACGCTTGGTCGGATGATCGTCGTCGCGCGCGACGACGAAGAAGGCAGCATCGAACCGTTTGTGTTGCAAATCCTGTGCAGCCATGTCGAAAAGCAGGTGCGCGACAAGCAGACCACCGCGAACTCCGGTAGGGTCGGACCGCGTCAGGAAAAGAAAGATTCAACCTCGAGCGTTGTCCTCTCCCGTGGCGTGCGCCTGGAGGTGGATTTTAGCTATCTCGGCGGCGAGAAGGAAATTCGGGCGATTACGACAAACTTCTATTTCGATGCTCTCAAGCGGTTGCCGTACAAAAGACTACGCCGACGGGCGCGAGCTGTGTGCGAGGAAGAGCTTCTGACAGGCGCAGGACGGCGGCGCCGCGTGCTGCAGGACGATCTGCGGGAGCGTTTCAAACTGCCTCAACAGGCCCTCGACACGCTGGAAAATGCCTGTTTACTCCGAAAGGAACCACGCCACGGTAGCTTCTATTACGAAATCAGTCACGACCGGATCGCCGAAGCTATTCAACACAACCGCCGGTGGCGAATGCCGCGCGAGCTCAAGTGGTTGGTTGGCATGCTGCTCGTCGTGGTGGTTTCGGTCGCGGTGGTAGTATCGTCCTATCAAACTAACGAGGCTCGTCTGGCTCTTATCAAGGCGGAGCAAGCAGGAGAGAACGCCCGATTGGAAGCCGAGCGAGCGAAATCCGAGCTAGAGGCTCGCCAGAAGGCTGAATTGGCAGCGCAGCAGGCGAAGGAAGCGCGAGATGAAGCAGAGCAACTGCTGAATTATCTGCTCTTCGATTTGCGCGATAAGCTGGAGCGGCTTGGTCGTCGCGACATCCTGGAGGACGTGCAGAAGCGGGTGGACGCCTATTATGAGCGGATGGGCGCTGTCGGTGAATCAGGCGAGAGTCTTCGTCAAAGAAGCGTCGCTTACAACAACCGAGGAGACCTTTTACTGAACCGTGGCGATCTCAAAGCCGCCCTGAGCTCCTACCAGAAGTTCTTGGAAATCGCTCAGAAGTTAGCCGCGCGCGACCCGGAGAACACCCTATGGCAGCGCGACCTGTCGATCAGTCACGAAA
>Ga0209656_10001519_pt1 | contig 15188 bp, 11 predicted proteins | sample BogFormECP12_OM2_FD_188239 | JGI IMG/M metagenome (GOLD analysis project Ga0209656, IMG submission 188239) | Bog forest soil microbial communities from Calvert Island, British Columbia, Canada - ECP12_OM2 (SPAdes) (version 2) | ecosystem: Environmental > Aquatic > Freshwater > Wetlands > Bog ... | reverse complement strand
AGCACGATGGCAGCGGCCCTCCAGAAGGAGATGAAGGTCAGCATCACCGTGGTGGCGACGAAGACTTTGATTGCAGGCCGCTGCAGGTTCGGAGCTGTTGTGGACATAGTTGTTGCCGGGGTTGAGGGCGGCGCTTAAGCCGCGAGCAGCGCGCGGCAAGAATATATCAGTGTACAGCCTCTACCACCACTGTCGCAGTTTCTAGGATTGTCAGCAGTGGTGGGCCAACAGAATCAAGCACCGCGGTCCTGTGCGAATATTGCGAGGACCGTGGAGCAGGAACGCTCGTCTAGCCATGATGAGCGGGTTCGTTCGGTCGCTATTCTCGCTTCGTCAAGTATGTCCCGCTGATGCGATCGTGCCAGCAAAGGGCGTCAACATCCACCAACGCCCAGAGCAACCCCATGATCAGGGAGGCCGTTGAAAAATAGAGACCGAAGACGCGATTGCGCCGATGGCGTAGGGACGGCCGGCGTCCTTTGAAGGTGGTCAGGCGAATTGCAGCCACTTGCATCCCGACCGTTCTGCCGGCATAAACCAAAAGCAGATACTGATAGATCGCCCAGAGCAGCACCGGCACCAGTGCGGCAGTCAGCCGCGCCGGCTTGGTGAAGGCCACGTTTGGCAGCATCTTATGGCCAATCAGTGCGAAAACAGCGGCGCCTGTGGCCACCAGTGAGCAGTCCATCAGAGCAACGTAGATGCGTTGCGAGATCCCGACGGCGCGGAACGGCAGTTCGATATGGTCGCTGGAAACTGCAGAAGTTGGGGTTGCCGGCTCGAATTGCACTCCCTCCAGGAACGGAGTGGTCGGGAACGCCTCCAGTTCCTCCGGGACGTCGAGAATGCGGGGCTGCTCCGGCAGAACCGGGTCCGCCAGCCTGTAAACGGCTTCTGGGGCTCCCGGCTGCCGTGGGAAGGCGATAACTTTGCGCTTTGGCCTGGGCCGCGGTTGGATGGCTGGTTGCGGTTGAGGGTGGGACTCCGAAAGCTGAGGAGGAGCTACTTCCGCCGATGCCCTGGCAGCTACGACGACGGATTCCGTGAGTTCGGGTGGTTCTGCGGCCGCGATCGGTTCCGCCGTCAACTCAGGTGGCTCCGCAGCGGCAACAGCAATCAGAGCAGTTGCTGTTGCAGCCGCTACGGGGATGTCATGTTCCGGCGATTGCGCCTGAACTTCCATTTCCGACGCGGATGCAACCTGCTCGGCGGGAGGAAATGGGAAGCGCATGGAGAACGCTCCTTCGATGCGGCGCCCACGGCGCGTGCGGAAACGAGCGACACGGGAATGGATTTCCTTCCGCCAGATATCTGGGTTCGGCTGGCCGGAATCGGTAGCGGCTTCAGAGCGGAAATTTTGATGTTCAGTCATGTCGTCGCGCCGTAGTCCTTCTATCTCTGACGCCCCGTGTACCCCATCTGCCAGGCACCGTTAGTCGAGAATGAATGATCATGAGAAAAGGAAGCCGCATACGCGCGTCCATGGGAGCATCAGTCTGCGCACTAGATCGCGTGGTTGGCGCAACCAGTGGGCACGCTGCGGGTTTAGGAGAAGAGTCCAGAGCTGCGCGAAATCAGGGAGGGCCAGTTGGCATTTTGCCTGTCGCCATGCAACGTGCTAAGTTGCAAAGTTCTGTTCAACCAAAGCGAACCGGCGGAGGGATACAGCCCTTTAGGATGATTTCCCGCACTCGATTGATTATCACGGCGCTGGTAGCTTGTCATCTGTTTCTGCGACCGGGTCTGTTAACCAGCCAGTTGCGTCCGGCCGCAATGCCGGAGATTTCAGGCCAGGCGGCTCAACAGCCGGCCCCGCCCGACTCCGCTTCGAATCCTGGAATTCCCGTTGAAAACAAGCCGCTTACCCCATCTCAGCCCGCAGTACCGAAATCTGCCTCACCGTCGCCAGAGATCGATGTGGTCACCGATGACGGTCAACAGGACCGAAAAACGGAACAGATCATTCAACAGGAGCTGCAGAGCAGCAGCGACCAGGAACTCGGACCGCCGCGGCCAGCCATCAATGTTCCACTAGGTCGAAATGAAGTGCTGATTCGGGCCGACGAGCAGGAGAAGAACCGGGACATTTACAAGGGACGAGGCCACGTTGAAATTCGCTTTCGCACCTATGTCCTGCACTGCGATGAGGCAACCTATGACTCAACCACCGGCCAAATCACCGCTACCGGACATGTCGTCTTCGATGGCGGTCCTCACAATGAACATCTGGTGGGAACGCACGCCACGTATGACGTCAGCCGAGACACGGGTACGTTTTACAACGTAACCGGCTCGACCGGAGTGCGGATCAAGAACAACATGATGTTCTTGACCTCCTCAACGCCGTTTTTCTTCACCGGCACGGTGGTGGACAAGCTGGGTCCCGATGTTTACCGTGTCCATCACGGCTACATAACTTCTTGCCAGTTGCCCAATCCCAAGTGGGAATTCAACTCGAAGACCGCGATGATCGAAATGGGCGAGGAAGCGAAGATGTACCACGCCACCTTGCGTATTCATGGCATTCCCCTCTTCTACTTCCCATTCGTGGAACACCCCACCGATAACCTGGGACGCAAGAGCGGCTTCCTGATTCCTGTTTTCGGGACATCGAATACCAGAGGCACGATACTGGGAGACGGCTTCTACTGGGCCATCAATCGCAACTCGGATGCTGTAATTGGGGCGACGTGGTTCTCCAAGCGTGGCTGGGCGCAACACGGGGTGTACCGGGCCGTGGGATATAAGTACACGTTTCACGCCGAATACTACGGCGTGGTTGATGAACAGGGATACCCCCCAACCGGCCAGAACCAGGGCGGCGAAGAGCTGAAAGCGAACGGCTTCCTGGAATTGCCGGATGAGTTCCACGGCGCGCTTTCCGTGGACTTCCTCAGCTCCTACATATTCCGATTAGCTTTTGCCCAGAGCTACACGGAGGCCATCAATTCCGAAGTCCGCTCGAACGGATACATCTATCGTGACCGGAACGGCTATTCACTGGGATATCTTGTCGCACGTTACCAGGACTATCAGAGCGAAGCCCCCGGTGACGTGATCGACATCGCACACCTCTCCACTTTCGAGTTCTCCTCGATGGAGCGGCCTTTCAATCGCTCGCGTCTAATGTATTCCTACGACTTCGCCGCCGAGGCCCTTTCCCGGCATGAGATCGGCTTCCAGACTGCTTCGGCGGTCGGTCGCTTGGACGCTTATCCCAATATTTCCATGCCGACTTTTCTTCACGGCTGGACCTTGCGGCCAGAGGCCGGCGTGCGAGAAACTTATTACACGCAGCGACTCGTAACCGAGCCCGGCTCAACATCAGTTGTGACAGCCGTGAGCAATCCCATCAACCGCAACGTTTTCTCGGGTTCGATGGACATTCGACCGCCGTCTTTTGCGAAAATCTTCGATCGCAAACTCTTCGGCTACGTCCTGAAGCACGCGATCGAGCCTCGCGTTACTTATCGCTACCAGACCGGCATCAACGACTTCAGCCAGATCATTCGCTTCGATCAGCGCGATATTCTCGTGAACACCAATGAAGTTCAGTATGGGGTCGTGAACCGGCTTTACGCGAAGAAAACGAAGTCCACGGGTAAATGCTTTCGCAATCCGAAGTACGACTGGCTCACGGCGACGGCCAAGAAAGACATGGAAGAAGTCCTTCATGCCGACATCGTGCCGGAGAAGGGTACTTGCGACGACGCACAAGGAGTGGCTCGCGAGGTGGTTACGTGGGAGGTAGCCCAGAAATACTACATGAATCGGACCTTTGGCGGCGCGCTGGTGCCGGGACAGACCAACGTATTCGACAGCACGGTGGACTTCACCGGAATTGCATTCCTTACCGAGCCCCGAAATTTTTCGCCCATCATCTCTCGTTTGAGAGTGCAAGATGCGTCCACCGACTTTGGATGGGCGCTGGATTACGATCCGGTGCTGCACCAGGTGAATGCAAGCACGGTCTTCGCGGGCCAGCGATGGGGTAATTGGTACATGAATGCAGGCCAAAGCTACCTCAATGTGCCGCCCCCCAATCCCAACATCTTTGATCAGTACCGGGTCATGCTGCTCTATGGAAACGTCGGCAAGAGGGGCATTAGCGCGGCCGCGTCCGTAGGAGTGGACAGCAGGCTGCATTATATTCAGTCGGCCACAGTACAAACCAATTACAACTGGGATTGCTGCGGAGTCACATTTGAGTACCAGCGCTTTGCTCTAGGCGCGGTACGAAATGAAAATGCATATCACTTCGCCTTCAGCCTCACCAATGTCGGGACGTTCGGTACCATCAAGCGTCTGCAAAGGCTGTACTAGCACACAACCTTCTCTGCGCAGAATTGTTTACAATTAATCGATGTCTGCATTGCCTGGTAGCCTGTCCGCCAAGACGGGAAATCTCGAGAGCAAGTCACGTGCCCTGCGGGAAAATTTGCATTCGCTGGGACGTATGCTCGTGGCGTACTCCGGCGGGGTCGATTCCGGATTCCTTGCCTGGTCGGCGCACCGCGAACTGGGCGATGATATGCTCGCGGTGCTGGCGGATTCCCCCAGCCTGGCACGTTCTCAGATGCGCGATGCAGTGGCTTTCGCCGAAGAACAAGGTATCCCGCTGACGGTCATCAACACTGACGAGATGGAGCGACCGGAATACCTTCGCAACGACGGCGCGCGCTGCTATCACTGCAAGGACGAGCTGTTCACCGCGATGGAGGCCTACCGCCAGCGCTGTAGGTTCGACGCCATCGCCTACGGAGTAAACGTCGACGATCAGGGTGACTATCGTCCGGGGCAACAGGCTGCCAGCTTGCACCGGGTGGCAGCGCCATTGCTCGAAGCCGGACTGACGAAAGAGGACATTCGGCAACTGGCATCGCAAGCGGGATTGCACATCTGGAACAAACCTGCTTCGGCCTGTCTTTCCTCTCGCATTGAGTATGGCCGCCCGGTGACGCGAGAAGCCCTCTCCGCGGTGGAACAAGGCGAAGACATGCTGCGGCAACTTGGCTTTCGGCAGGTTAGAGTCCGGCATCACGGCGAGATTGTCCGCATAGAAATCGCCCGGGAGGAATTACCCTTGGCGATGACAATGGAGATGGCCACAGAGTTCACGCGCATCTTTAAGGGCTTGGGATTTGCCTACGTGACTCTCGATCTGGAAGGCTTTCGCTCGGGCTCGATGAATGCATTGCTGCCCCTGCACTTGCTCCTAGCGACAAATACACCCGAGCGCTGACTTCGGCGCACTGTTGCGCGTCTAAGTCATGGGATCCTCGAGGGCTTCGCTCGTGATGGTTGCGTTCCCGTGCCTTCAGCGCGAACGAGCCACTCCCCATGAGATAATCAGAGTTCATGTTCATCCCTCAAAGGTGGTTATTTGCAGTGTTGAGACGATTGATTGTCTTGTTGTTACTGTTGTGCGTCGGGTGCTCGGCGCAATCGAATCCAAATCCCCAACCCGGCTCAATGGATGTAAACCAGCGCATCGAGCGGCAAGTACATGCCTATTTCGGTATTCCTGCTGATGTAAGCGTGAAGGTCGGGGCGCGCACTCCAAGTGAGTTCCCGGGCTACGACACCGTGCCGGTCACGATGAGCCGTCAGGACAAGTCGCAGACAATGGAATTCCTGGTCTCAAAGGACGGCAAGACTCTGATCCGTATGACCAAGATCGATTTGACCGAGGACCCGTATGCCGCAACCATGAAAAAAATCGACGTAGCGGGGCGTCCGGTGCGCGGGAATCCCGATGCCAAGGTCACGATCATCAACTACGACGACTTCGAATGCCCCTTCTGTGCCCGAATGCACAGCACGCTAATGAGCGAGATCTTGCCCCAGTATGGCGACAAAATCAAGATCGTCTACAAGGATTACCCCCTATCCATGCACCCTTGGGCAAAGCATGCCGCCAACAATGCCAATTGCCTCGCCAAGGAGAACGGGCAGGGCTATTGGCAATTCGCCGACTACGTGCACACCAACCAGCGCAGCATTAGTGGATCTCCGAAGGACGTGCAAAACTCGTTCAACGAGTTGGACCATATCACCATGGACATCGGGAAGAAGAGCGGAGCTGACGCTACCCGGTTGCAGGCATGCATCAAGGCTCAGCCAGATATTGCCATGAAAGCCTCGATGACGGAGGCCGACTCGATTGGCGTGAATGCGACGCCAACCCTCTTCGTCAACGGCGAGCGCCTCGAAGGGGCTGTGGACATTGAAGAGGTAAAAGCGGCTTTGAACCAACGGCTTCTGGAGGCGGGCGTGCAACCGCCGCCGGCGCCAACCGCTCCACACCAAGCACCCGCTAGCAAGTAGCCGCGAGCATCGTGTTTAGCGGCCGATGTTCAAGACAGGCGAGATCCGGCCTGCCCTGCCTGGAGCCGCTTGACCTGTCATAGGCCTCCCAGGAGGGGCAAAGATTGAAAGCAATCCGCAAGCGTGTAGCCAGCCTCGCAGTCGCAGCCAGCGTGGCGCTGGCTGTTGTCCTGCTGCTGCCCGGGCTGGGCTGTTCCGGAAAGCAGGATGGCGCCGATGTGATGGCTAGCGTGAACGGCCGCAAGATCACCCGCACCGAAGTCGAAAAGTACTACAACAATCAGACCGCGGATGCGCCGCAGAAGCCCAGCCAGGAGCAGGCCGACAGCCTGCGGCTGAGCATCTTGCGCGAACTGATCGACAACGAAATCCTGATGCAGCGCGCCGAGAAGATGGGTTTGCTCGCTACGGACGAAGAGATCAACAGCAAGCTGGCGGAGATCAAGACGCCTTACACGCAGGAGGAATTCGATAAGCGATTGAAGGACCGCAACCTGACTCTCGACGACTTCAAGCGCGACCTGCGCCGTTCGATCACCATCGAAAAGGTGGTGAACAAGGAAGTAACGTCGAAAATCAATGTCTCTGATGAGGACATCACCAGTTATTACAACCAGCACAAGGCCGAGTTCAACCTGATTGAACCGCAGTACCGCCTGGCGCAGATTTTGGTCACCACCCAGCCCAATCCCCAGGTGAAGAACGTGAAGGCGCAGAACGAGGCCGATGCGCGCAAGAAGATGCAGATGATCGAGAACCGCCTCGACAGTGGCGAGGACTTCGCCACGGTGGCCATGGGTTATTCGGAACAGCCGGAGACCTCGCAGAATGGCGGTGATCTTGGCTTCGTGCCCGAATCCTCACTCAAGACAGACAAGATTGCCTACGACGCGGTCAACAAGTTGAAGCCGGGTCAGTACACGACCGTGCTGGTGGTCGCCGATCCCAACACCCATCAGATCTATGGCTTTCGTATCGTGAAGCTCATCAGCAAGGAATCCTCCGGCCAGCGGGAGTTGAAGGATCCGCGCGTGCAGCAGGCCATTCGCGAGCAACTCCGCGACCGTCGCGAGCAGTTGTTGAAGGCGGCCTATTACGAATCCATCCGCGACAAAGCCTCCGTCGAGAACTACTTCGCCGATGACATTCTCAAGAAGGCGGGCACGATGAAGTAGGGGGAGAGATCCTAGGATCATGCAGATATAAGCCGACCAATTTTTCAGTATTCCACGCAACCTTGCGTTTTCTATTCGATGATCGCCAGCGTGTCTCCTGCGTTGACTGTCGAGCCTTCCGCCGTTAGGATCTTTTGCACCTTGCCATTTTTCGGCGATTTCATTTCGTTCTGCATCTTCATGGCTTCCATTACGAGGATGCTCTGTCCGGCCTTGACCTCGTCCTTCTCCTTGACCATGACGCGGACGATCTTTCCTGGCATGGGCGCCTTGAGCCTTTGCGGCCCGGCCTCAGTGCCCGCGACAGCACGCCGGGTGCGCAAGGAGCGCGGATCTTGGACATCCACCGCGTAACGCGCGCTGCCGATAACCATGTGCAGCTCGCCTTGCAGCGATCGTTCGCGTTTTATCTCGTAGGCCTTACCGCCCACCAGCATGGAAAGCACATCGCGCGCGGTGAGGGCGGCATCCACTTCGATCTCCTGGTCGTCGATCTTGCAACGCCATGTCTTATCGCCCCGTGTCAGTTCCAACTGATGCGTCTTGCCGTCCACCACGACGTCGTAGGTCATGTATCGTTCCTCACCGGGTTCTGAGTGATTCGGTACGCGCAATCCGGCGCCAGTTTGAGGGCGAAGGAGCAGCGGAGTTGCCGTTCGCCGGACTGGAACCTCCGGCCTCCGAGAAGGTCCCCTTTGGCTCCGTGGCCGCAAAAATAGCTGCGCCAATGGCAGCCATGAGAGGATGTTGCCCGTCGATTTCGTGATACGGTCTTGCCAGCAACCGGTCAAGGAAGCCGGTGTCAAGCTTGCCCGCACGAAAATCCGGATCCAGCAAGATCCGGCGAAACAGAGATATGTTTGTCTTGATGCCACCGACGAAGTACTCATACAAGGCCCGAAGCAGTCGATCGATGGTATCGTCGCGGGTCTCCCCGTACCCGATCAATTTCGCCAGCAGCGGATCGTACTCGATGGGCACTTTCCAGCCTTCGTACATGCCGCTGTCCCGCCGAATGCCGGGACCGGAAGGCGATATGAGACGTGTGATTTGCCCCGGCGACGGAAAGAAGTTGTTGTCGGGGTCTTCCGCGTACACACGGCACTCGATGGCATGCCCGCGGACCCTGACGTCCTCCTGCTGGAACGGAAGTTTTTCACCCGACGCTACGTGCATCTGTAGATGGACCAGGTCGAGCCCGGTCACAAGTTCGGTCACTGGATGTTCAACTTGCAGGCGCGTGTTCATTTCAAGGAAGTAGAAGTTGCGTTGCTCGTCCACCAGGAACTCGACGGTGCCGGCGTTGTGATAATTCGCAGCTTTTGCCACGCGAACCGCGACTTCGCCCATGCGCTGCCGCATGTCTTCGTCCACAATAGGAGACGGCGACTCTTCCATCACTTTCTGATGCCGCCGCTGGACGGAGCACTCGCGCTCACCAAGATAGACAACGTTACCGTGCTCGTCGCCGAAAATCTGCATCTCGACGTGGCGCGGGTTGGTGATGAACTTCTCCAGGTACACTTCGTTGTCGCCAAACGACCGCTGAGCCTCGCTGCACGCGTTCTCGTAGGCAGACCGCAACTCGTCGGGCGATTTGACCATACGCATGCCCTTGCCGCCACCGCCAGCCGCGGCCTTCAGCATCACCGGATAACCGATCTGCTCTGCCAGTCTCTCGGCGGCTTCAATGTCCAGACCGTGCTCCGAGCCGGGTACAAACGGAACCCCCGCGCGCTTCATATGCTGCCGCGCGCGCGTCTTGGAACCCATCATCTCCATCGACTCAGGCGTCGGGCCAATGAACTTGAACCCTGCGTCCGCACAGGCCGTGGCAAACCGCGCATTCTCCGACAGAAAACCGTACCCGGGATGGATTGCCTCGGCACCGCTACGCCGCGCCACGTCGAGAATCTTGGCGGCGTTGAGGTACGACTCGCTCGCGGTGGGCGGCCCGATGTGGTAGGCGTAATCAGCTTTGCGGACGTGCAGCGCCTTGCGGTCCACATCGGAAAATACGGCCACCGACTCGATATCCATTTCGCGGCAGGCGCGGATGATACGTACCGCAATCTCGCCGCGATTGGCGATCAGGACTCGTTTGAACATAGAAAAGCCTCAACAGAAAAAAGGATTGTACTGCATGGCTCACAAAAGGGGAGGGGTAACGTCACAGACGTCTGTGACGCGCATTCCCTGTGGAAATGCTGCCGCCTTTTCAGGTACGTTCTTACCAGCATGCAAAGGTCGTAATTTCAAACCGGATTTTCTGTAGGCCTGAAAAAGCCTCCGCCCGTTCTGCAGTAGTTCAGAAACTGCTCTAGCGGCAGGGGTGTTGGACAATCAGAATGGTGTCTGGAAACCTAGATAGTAACTTGCACGCCCTAGGCAATTGCAGCTGGCGTTTGGCCTGTTCACGGAAGCTCCGCGTCATGTTGCTCTGCATCTGGTGCGTTGTTCTTGCTAGATTATTGCCAGCTCAAATCGTTAACGCGTCGTCAGCCAAAGGCCCCGGCAGTTTCACCGTGAGCGGCACGGTCGTAAACTCGGTGACTGGCGCACCCATCGGACGCGCCCTGGTGCGAGTCTCCGGCGTAATTCAGCGCACGGCTTTCACGGACAGCGAGGGCCATTTCCAAATTGAGGGAATCCAAGAAGGCTACTTTATTGAAGCCCAAAAGCCCGGCTACTTTAACCCGCTAGAGCCAGATCGTGGTGTAAGGAAATGGGCGGGAAAGGCCGGTTCAGATGCCGGGTCGACGGTACTCAAGCTCACCCCGATGAGCGCGATTTACGGCCGGATCACGGATGCTACAGGCCAGCCGATCGAGCACATGCCGGTCAGCCTTACCGAGCGGACTGTGCGTGACGGACGCCGGTATTGGAACCTGCGAGGCTCTACGCAGAGCGACGAAGATGGCAGCTTTCGCTTCGCCGACCTGATGCCCGGGGCGTATTATCTTGCGGCTGGCCCGGGCAGGGACGAAACCCGTATTCTTGCTGTCGACGAAAAACCCAAAACCGGCTATCCCAGCCTGTACTATCCCGGCGCTCCTGACCTAGCTTCCGCGTCGCCGGTCCAACTGGGCGCCGGTCAGCAAGCCCAAGCAGACTTCACCATGCCAGAGGTACGGGTCTATCACGTCTCGGGCAGCGTGACGGGACACCTTCCCGATCAACGCGTCGGATTGCTAGTACTGAACCAGGCGGGTGACCCCGTGTCGATTCCAGCTCGCATGCGCTGGGACGTCGGCGCCTTCGACATCGATGCGATTCCCGCTGGTTCGTATGTGTTGAGAGCGATCTCGCAGGGAGAACAGCCGCTTCGCGCGGAAGTACGTTTGAGTGTCGCCGCGAACGTGGACAACGTTCACCTCGGGCTCGCACCGGCGACTACGATTCCGGTCGTGGTGCGCGCCGAAACCCGAACTTCCAATTCTACGGTCGCCGGATGGGAGTCAGGGTCGCCGCCCGTCTCGGTCCGTTTGACGCGGCTGGACTCCTCAGCAGCGTCCGGGTCTTTCATGACTGAGGAGCGTGGAAATCAAAAGAATTTTTCGATTGAGTTGAAGCGACTGGACCCCGGCAAGTATGCGGTTGACTTGACGCCACGCGGCCGATGGTACGTGCAATCCGCCGTGTACGGAGAGACCAACCTGCTCTCCGACGACCTCACGGTCGCCGCTGGTCAGAATTACGCGATGGAAGTCGTCCTGCGTGACGATGGCGCCATCCTGACGGGCAACGTTAAGTCATCCGATGGGACTGATGCGTCGGCAACCGTGTTAGTGGTTCCACAGTCCACCTCGCGACGGCACGCACAAGTTGGGCGATCCTTTCCCTCGAACGGGTTTACTTTGAATGCAGTTCCTCCCGGCGAATATCTTGTCTTTGCTTTTGATCATGCCGACAAGATCGAGTACGCAGATGGCGATGTCCTACAGGCCTACGCATCGCAAGCCGCGCACGTCACGCTCACACCGAACCAGGAGTCACATGTCGTGCTCAATCTTATCCAGGCCGGAGATGGAGAGTAGCTGTGTTGTTTGTCCGGGTGGCATGTGTTCTGCTCTTTGCGATCGGATTGCCGGCACAACTGCAGCAGTCTGCTCCGGCGCCCGCCGCTCCTGCGGTGCTGAGCTATAGGATCGCGGGCGTCGTGGTGAACTCGCTCACCGGACAGCCCATCGCAGCAGCCTCGGTAGCCATCGGTCCCACGGCCAATCAGAATGGCGGCATTTCCAAGGCCGTCACGACCGGCGCCGACGGCCGTTTTGCCTTCGGCGGCCTCACGCGCGGGAAATACGCGTTGATGGCCACAGCCCGCGGCTTCGCGATGCAGTCCTTTGAGCATCATGACGCATACTCCACGGCCATTGCGGTCGGGCCCGATCTGGATTCGGAGCACCTGGTATTCCGCCTCGAACCCGATGCCTCCATCGACGGCGAGGTCACCGACGACAATAATGATCCTGTCCAGAATGGGAGGGTGCGCCTCTACGAAAAAAAGGTCCAAGATGGACAGCTGAAAATTTCTTCCATAAACGAGACAGAGACGGACGACCAGGGGCACTTTCGCATTGGCCATCTTGCTCAGGGGACGTACTACCTGGCAGTCGCAGCACGCCCGTGGTATGCGCAAAACGATCGCTCGGCATTCCGAAGGAAGCCGTCCAGTACTGACGCCGATATTCCAGCCGCGCAGGAGGCGGCTACGCTCGACGTAACCTACCCGCTCACGTTCTATCCCAACTCGCCGGATTGGGCAGGCGCCAGCCCCATCATGCTGCATCCGGGCGAGCGGGCCACAGCGGATGTCGTCATGCACGCAGTTCCGGCCCTGCATCTGCGACTCCGCATCGGCGCCAGCACCAACCGCGGCGCAACATTTGCGACAGGCAGGGGGGCATCGCCGGTAGTGTTCCAGCGCATCTTCGACGGATACCTGGAATCCGTCTTCAACTCGCCGGTGTCCAATGCTGAGCCGGGCATAGCCGAGATCATGGGCTTGGCTCCCGGGCACTACGTCATTCAGATGCCGGCTTCGAACGCCACCAACGACAAGAACGGCAGCGGGGCATGGTTCCAGGAGATCGACCTTGCTGGCGATGCCGAACTGAATGCCGGCGATGCGCCTGCGTTCGCATCCATCAGCGGCTCGGTGTTTTTTCAGGGCGAGACGACCGTGCCCAGGGGTTTGGTCCTGCGCCTCTCGAATCCCACCACGGATGAGAGCTTCTGGGGCGCGATCTCGGACAAGGGGCAAGTAACTTTCAACGGCGACGGCGTAAGGGCGGGACGATATACCGTATCGCTCGGGAACAATCACGGTTTCTTTCTTAGCAAGTTGTCGGCCACGGGAGCCAGACTGATTGGCCGCACCCTTGAGATCACCGGCGCGAGCAGCGTGCATATCGTGGCAGTGGCAACGCGCGGCATTGGTCAAGTTGACGGCGTCGCTTTGCTCGATGGCCAGTCCTTCGCTGGGGCCATGATTGTTCTGGTACCGCGTGACTCGGCTAATAATTCGCCCTTGTTTCGCCGCGACCAGAGCGACAGCGACGGCACATTTACCTTGCCTAATGTTGTGCCCGGCCAGTACACGGTCGTCGCCATTGCGAACGGGTGGGACCTGGAATGGGGAAACCCTGCTGCGCTGCAGCCATACTTGAAACGTGGAGAGGCCGTGCAAGTCGCGGGCGAGAGCAAGCTGCAAGTCAAGGTTCAGGTACAGTGAGCCGCGAATCCGTTGTGACCTCCTCACTGCAGATCCTCCCAGCGACGGCTGGCAACATGCGGAGCGTTGTTTGTGTCGTATGCGGTAACCCTCAGGAGATGACTGGTGCCGGGCGCGGCACTTCCGGCGCCTCTAAAATCGTTCTGATAAGATTCTTCGGGCTCTTCCAGAACGTCATCGTTCAGTGTGAATCCATCCAACTCCACGACCACTCGGGAAATCTGTTCATTTTCCGCAGCGGTCACCTGCACAGCTAGATCGTTACCGCCCATGGGATTACGTTGATACGTCATGGTGGTATTCACGTCGCTGCCCTCCTCATCTCCAGAGACCCATTCAACTCGCCGCAACATCTCAGCGTATCAGTCCGCTTACAAAGGCGGCCACGAATATGAGGACCAGGGCTAGGCGCCAGAGGCGTCCTTCCGGCAAAGGTCCCCCGCCGGAAACCCGAGGCGGGACCCAGAACAGCGCAACGACGGCCAGAACAAGTGCCGGCACAAACAAGAATGTCAGCAAAATGTATTGCGAGCCACTCTGTGAGAAGACTGTCCCCCGCCGCAGCGGCGCCGCCAGCGTACTTCCCAGGAACCAGCACAGGATAGCGCTGCCCAGCCCAGCTACTGCGCCCAATATGCGCACAATTGGAGATGTCATCGAAGTCGCTAGCAAGTGTACCAGCGCTGCACCTCGCCGCGAAGTTGGAGTGCGGTGGAGATTAACGTTGATGACATGATCAATCCCAAAAAATCTTCTAACGCTGCGAGGCCGCCGCTGAAGTTGCTCCAGCCTTTGTCAACTTCCATGGCTTAATCTTTGGCATGCCCGGCGGCATCTTCATTGCACTCATCTTGATCTCAGCTGTAGATTCTCCGGTGAGCTTCATCACAAAATGATCGGTCTCTTGCGTGTCCGGATCTTTCGTCGTGAGCAGCAGTCCGTCGGGGTTGACCTGCGCGTCTTGCACCATCTCCGTGGACTGATCGTCGCTGACGCCCTTGATCTCGCCCTGATCGTTGTATTGAAGATTGCGAGGGCGCTGTATCGAACCCGACAGGCGGTCTGCTTGCTGCGTGAGCTTGACCGTCAACCAGGTTTTTCCCTCGAATGACCCGGTCCACGTGCCGGCGTAAGCTGCCACAGGGTTCTTCTTGACGGGCCGACTTTCGCTATTACTCTGAGTGGCAGGCTGGGCCGCTCCAGCAGTGGTCACGACGACCGCGAAGCAAAGCAGTGTGTACAAGCGTCTCATCGGAGTCTCCTATTTTGGCCGTCAGCTATCAGGCGAGAACCTGCACCGAGCAACCATACCGGTTTCAGAGTCACTATATCTGTTCGGCTCGGTGGAAGAGCTGGGCTTTGGCGGTCTTCCAGCCATGGGATACACTAACCGTGAATCTGCTCTAGTGTTACCCCTCCCTCTCTTCCTATCACCTGGAATCGACAACTTGGACAGGCAATAATATACTTCACTGACTAAATCTGCTATGATCGCCCTGCCGTGACAGGGCTGCTTTTCTGGTGAGAGAGTTGCTTCGCTCGAAGGTGGTGTGTCGCAGTAAAATACAAGATATTGTGGTTCCCCGTTTAGACAACAGCGATCTTGCGCTCTGACTCATTTTTCCACTTGCACTTTTGACGTAGAAGTGATATTCTGATTGCAGGGAGTCAACTTGCCTGCCAGCGAGCCTCCATTTGTCTTGCGTTTTTGAGCGAGCGCAGGACGCGCGTTTACTCGGGGATTGAACCTAGGTTCTGGGGAGCCTTCAACAGCTTCCACTCTAGTTCATTTCTCCAAACTTTGTCAGCGTGTATCCAATTAGCTTTGGAATCAGTGGTTTAGCTCTCGCGCATAGTACGCGAATTTTAGCAACTAAGTACTAGTAGTCTCTTCCAATACAAGATGAGCCTGGAGCGGGGTGGCATGCTGAGGATTGACAACCAGCGTG
>Ga0209656_10001518_pt1 | contig 15192 bp, 12 predicted proteins | sample BogFormECP12_OM2_FD_188239 | JGI IMG/M metagenome (GOLD analysis project Ga0209656, IMG submission 188239) | Bog forest soil microbial communities from Calvert Island, British Columbia, Canada - ECP12_OM2 (SPAdes) (version 2) | ecosystem: Environmental > Aquatic > Freshwater > Wetlands > Bog ... | reverse complement strand
CCGCCCGGTCGCTGGCGACGCTGGCCCAGCAGATCAGCCAGGCCCTGGCCGCCCACGGGCTCGGCGCGGTGGCCACCGTCACCCTCTCGGCGTCGAGCGTGGTGGTCCAGGTCCTGGCGGACAAGGCGTTCTTCGACACCGACTCGGCCGACCTCGGGGCGAAGGGCGCCGCCCTGGTCGACGCCGTCTCGGGCGTCCTGCGCGACACCCCCAACCCGATCGCCGTCGACGGCTACACCGACAACCAGCCGATCCTGGGCGGCCCGTACACGTCGAACTGGGAGCTCTCGGCGGCCCGGGCGGCCACCGTGGTCAACCGCATGGCCACCGTCGACGGGGTGGACGACGCCCGGCTCTCGGCCATCGGCTACGGCGAGACCCACCCGCTCGTCCCGAACTCCTCGCCGGCCAACCAGGCCATGAACCGCCGCATCGACTTCGTCGTGCTCTCGCCGGAGTCGACCGCGCCGTGACCACCACCGCCTCCACCGAGACCGAGCGGTCGACCAACGGGACCGGCCCGGGGGCCAAGGCCACCGACGCCAGCGCCCAGAAGAAGAGCAAGAAGAAGCTCATCATCATCGGCCTCGTGGTGGTGCTGGCCCTGGGCGGCCTGGTCGCCAAGGGCAAGTTCCTCAAGCCCCACTACCGTCCGGGCCAGAAGGTGCCCGACGGCCAGGTGTACTCGCTCGGCAGCCTCACCATGAACACCTCGGACGCCCACATCGTCCAGGCGACCATCGACCTGCAGCTGACGGCGGCGGCCAACGCCAAGACGGTGGCCGAGGACCAGCCCCAGCTGGCCGACGCCGCCATCACCGACGTGGGCGCACAGACCTACACCGGGCTGCTCGGCGACTCGGGGCGGGCCGCCCTCAAGTCCGAGCTCCTGAGCTCGTTCCAGAAGGTCCTCGGGGCCTCCGAGGGGGCCCAGCAGGTCGACGCCATCTACTTCTCGGCCTTCGTCCTGCAGTGACCCGGACCGGCTCGTCCGGGCCCCCCGGGGCAGCACTTGGGGCTCAACCCGGCCGCCCGGGATGCCGATATGTCCATGGACAAGGAGGGCGCGATGGAGACGGCGCTGCGGGACCTCGCCGACCGGACCGACGCGCAGCTCGGCGCGCTCCGGCTGCTGTCGTTCAAGTTCGAGGTCCAGCACATGATGCTGGCCGGCGGTCGTAACGTCTGGTTTGACGAGACCGCCCTCGAGCTCGAAGACGCCATCATGGCCGTGCGCGACGCCGAGGCACCGTTCCGTACCGCCCTGGCCCGGGCGGCCGGGGCGCTCGGCCTCGAGGTGTCGGCCACCCTGGGCGAGGTGGCCGAGGTCTCACCCGAACCGTGGAGCTACATCTTCGACCAGGGCCGCCAGGAGCTGCGCCAGCTGGCCCTCGACGTCCAGGCCCAGTGCAATGACAACCGCAAGCTGTTGGCCCGGGGTCACCTGGCGACCACCCAGGCCCTCCAGCTGCTGGGCATCGACACCTCCCCGGCCTACGACGCCCGCGGCGGGCTCGACGTCGGCCACCGGGGCAGTGTGAACCTCCTCAACGCGAGGGCCTGAGATGGACCAGGCCCTCGGGATCGCCGCCTCGAGTCTCAACGCCCAGCGGGCGGCCATGGACGTCGTGTCCGAGAACCTGGCCAACGCCCAGACCCCGGGGTACCTGACCGAGACGGCCGAGCTCTCGGCCCTCCCGAGCGGGGCCGACAACGTCGGCAGCGGCGTCGAGGTCACCTCGGTGGCCCAGGCCCGCGCCGCCCTGCTGGCCGCCAACAACTGGCAGGCCCAGGCGTCGTCGTCGAGCCTGGGCGCGCTCCAGCAGGTCCTCACCGGGGTGAACGGGTTGTTCCCGCTGGGGTCGGTCGGGGCCACGTCGACCACGGCGCCGATCAACAACGGCCTCTCGGGCCAGCTGGCCGACTTCTGGTCGTCGTGGGACGGCCTGGCCCAGAACCCTTCGGCGCTGGCGGGGCGGACCGAGGTGGTCAATCAGGCGGTCGGCCTGGTCACCAGCCTGCACACGCTGTCGGGTCAGCTCTCCCAGATGGCCACCACCGCCTCGGCCACCCTCTCGGACCAGGTGACCCAGCTCAACAGCGACCTGGCCCAGGCGGCCCAGATCAACCAGTCGATCGTCGAGGCCCGGGGGTCGGGCTCCGACGTCAACTCGCTCGAGGACCAGTTGAACGCCATCGTGGGGCGCCTCGCCCAGACGGCGGGGGTGGGCGTCCACCCCCAGGCCGACGGGACGGACGTGGTGGCGGTGGGCGGGGTCACCCTCGTCCAGGGCAACCAGGCGGCCACAGTCGCGGTCTCGACGGCCGGCGGGGTCACCTCGCTCACCACCAACGGCGGGTCGGTCACCCTCCCCGTCTCGAGCGGCTCGGTCTCGGGTCTGCTCTCGGCGCTCAACCAGTACCTGCCCTCCTACCAGACCCAGCTCGACGCGGTGGCCAACGACCTGACCTCGACGGTCAACGGTCAGCTGGCGCTCGGCTACACGGCCAGCGGCGTCTCGGGGTCGACCGACCCCCTCTTCGGCGGCAGCGGGGCCACCGGCATCACGGTCAACCCGGCGGTCGTCGCCGACCCCACCCTCCTGGCGGCGGCCACCACCACCGGGCCGGCGGCGGCGAATGACGGCAGCAACGCCCAGGCCATGGCCGAGCTCGGGACCGTCCCCACCGGTCCCGACGCCGCCTACCAGAACCTGCTCAGCGCGGTCGGGACCGACACCCAGAGCGTCAACCAGCAGGTGTCGGTGCAGACGTCGGTGGCCGACCAGGCCAGCCAGGCCCTGAACGGCACGGTCGGGGTCAACCAGGACACCGAGCTGACGCACCTGATGGCCTCCCAGCAGATCTTCGAGGCGTCGTCCAAGCTCGTCGGGGTGGTCGACGCGGCGATGCAGGCCCTGCTGAGCGCGGTGTGAGGGAGGTCGGACCGTGACGAGCGTCAACCCGGGGCTCCCGGTGGTCACCAATCCGGCGACCATCGCCACCTCGATGATCACCAACCTCGAGCGCGACCAGTCGAGCATCGCCGCCCTCGAGACCGAGGTGTCGACCGGCTTCGCGGTGAACACGCCGGCCGACAGTCCCGGCGAGGCGGCCAACATCGTCTCGCTGCAGGCGAGCATCACCCGGGCGAGCCAGTACCAGACCAACGCCCAGGACGGCATCGGGTGGCTCAACACCGCCAACAGCACCATGAACTCGGTGATCGGCCTTCTCCAGCAGGTGCGCAGCGTGGTCCTCGGGATCAGCTCGGCCGATCTCAGCCAGGGCCAGGCCGGGCTCAACGCGGTGGCCGACCAGGTGACCTCGTCGCTCCAGGAGCTCGTCGGCCTGGCCAACACCCAGTACGCCGGGCAGGCCATCTTCTCGGGGACGGGGAACCCCCACGCCGCCTACGACCCCGCCGGCAACTACCTCGGGGCCGGCAACCCGCCGGTGCGCACGGTGGCGCCCGGGACCCAGGTGCCCATCTCGGCCACCGGGCCCCAGGTCTTCGGCACCGGGGCGACCGGGCTCCTCTCGAGCGTGCCGGGGAACCTCGGGGTGCTGGCCCAGATCGTCTCGGACCTGCAGACCGGGACCCCGGCCTCGGTGCAGGCGGCCCAGACGACCGACCTGGCCAACCTGGACACCGCCACCACCCAGGTCGAGACGCAGGCGGCGGTCCTCGGGGGCGCCCAGCAGTCGATGCAGGCCTACTCCGAGCAGGCGACCAACACCACCAACTCGCTGACCCAGCAGCTCTCGAGCGTCTCGGACGTGAACATGGCCCAGGCCCTGACCAACCTGCAGCTCCAGCAGAGCGCCTACCAGTCGGCCCTGTACGCTACGTCGCAGCTCAAGACCGATTCGATCGTGCAGTACCTGTGACCGGGGCAGGGGACGGGACGTGACGACCATGAGCCTGAGCGAGACGACCGGCGGCACGGCCAGCGCGGCTGGTCGCGGCATCGAGCTCGTCCGTCCGATGCTCGGCTTCCCCGACTCGACGCGCTTTTCCATCGCTCCGCTCGGCGTCGACTACGAGCCCTACGCCGTGCTGTCGTCCCTCGACCAGCCCGGCCTCGAGTTCGTCGTCGTGCCGCCGGGCGTGCTCTTCGACGACTACGTGATCGAGGTCCCCGAGGAGGACGCGGCGGCGCTCGAGCTGACCGACGCCGCCGACGCCGCCGTGCTGGCCCTCGTCACCCGACGGGCCACCCTGGTTCCGACGGTCAACCTGCTCGGCCCGATCGTCATCAACCAGCAGACCCGGCGGGCGGTCCAGGTCGTCCTCCAGGACGACCGCTACGGCGCCACCGTCCCGGTCGACGCCGGCACGTCCCGCCCGTCCTCTGACTGACGACGCTCAGCCCGACGGCGGGGCCCCGGCCGGGCCCCCGCGGGCCAGGGCGGCCAGGTCGCCCGCCTCCCACCCGGCGGCGGCCCGGTTGGCCTCGAGGAGCTGCTCCCACACCTCGAGGCGATAGACGCGCAGGTCCGGGGGGGCGGCCACCCCGATGGTGGCGTCGAACTTGGACACGGTGATGATGGCCAGTTCGACCGGTCCGCCGAGGGCCGGCGCCTCGACCGCCAGGAGGGCGGGCTTGTCGCTTCCGCTCGGGGCGGCGCCGAGGGACAGCCCGTCGAACTCGATCCGCTGCCCCGGGGACACCCCGACCAGCAGCACCCGGTCGGCCGCCGGCCCGGCCACCTCGGCGCTGACGGCGACCGTCGTGGTCCGCCCGTCGGCCGACGGGGTCAGGCCCTCGGGGCCGGCCACCGCCACGCAGAGCCGCTCGGGGTCGGCGGCCACGACGGCGACGACCACCGCGCCGGCGATGTCGGGGGAGGTGAAGGCGAGCCACGCCGCCCGGTCGACGATCGCGTGCACCGTCACCGCCAGGCCGCCCTCGAACATGACGGCCTCGCCGGCGTGCCGGCGGATCACGAACATCAGCACCCTCCACGCTCTGCGGGCGGAGTGCCCGCCGCCCCACCGGCCGTCCCTGCGCGGGCGGCCCGGCCGGGTCGGCGGCGGCTCCCCGGGGGCTCAACGTACTGCCCCGGGCGCCCCCGGTGACGGAACGTGCCCGTTCAGTGGGTGTCGTGGCGATCGGCGGCGGGCGGGGCGCCGCGCGTCCGGGCCTCTTTCATCAGGCTCACGATCCGCTCGATCTCGCGCTGGCGGGACTGGCGGGCGTAAGTGTCGTAGACGCGTTCGACGAGGGCCCCGCCGGCCCAGCACAGGGCGAGGGCGATGCCGAAGCGGATCAGCGCGGCGGCCGGGCTGATCGCCCCGGAGAGGGCGGCCGGCAACGACGGCAGCGAGACGAGGATCGCCGCCAGGGCGACGAGCTCGGGTCGGCGAACGCCCGGCATCGGTGTCTCCGTTCCCCGTCCGGTCTCAGAGGTCGGTCATGAGGTTGGCGACCACCTCGGCCCAGCGGGCGGGGGTGGCCGGCTCGCCGTCGAGGCTGGCCACCGAGATGCCCGAGGCCAGCACGGCGGCCGGGGTGACGGTGCGCCGGGCGTCGGTGAGCACGAGGGCGTCGACGCCGCCCAGGCCGGCCGCCCACCGCTCGACGTCCTCGGTCTTGGTGGCCGCCGAGACCATCCCGAGGACATAGGACGGCGCCATGGCCCGCAGCACGTCGCGGGGCCAGTCGAGCCCGGCCAGCGGCGGCGCCGCCACCGCCACGAGGCCGATGCGGTCCCGACGCCACCCGGGGGCCAGGGCCGCCGCCTCCTCGGCGGTGCGGGCCGCCATGTGCCCGTCGCGCCGCCCGGGGGCGGCCACGGCGACCGACCCGGCCGCCACGGCCAGGCTCCTCGCCATCGCCCGGGCGGTCCTCAGGGCGGCCTGGGTCTCGCCGACCACGGCGATCAGGCTGCCCGGCACGTCGGGGAGCGGTCGGGGGGCGGGCACGGTGCCGAACACCCGCTCGAGGGTGAGGGTCCCGCCGAGCTCGGCCTGGGCCCGCTCGAGCAGGTCCTCGGGGAACCCGGCGAAGCGCAGCAGCCCGAGCACGGTCGAGGTCCGGCCCAGCCGGTCGGCGGCCGCCGGAGCCGCCGGGTCGGCCTCGCCGGTCCCGACCGCGGCGACGGCCGGGCGCCGTGGGGCGTCGGCCACCGGGTCGGGTGCGCGGGCCGGGGCGTCGGTCGGCCCGAGCCCGTCGGGGAGGGCCGCCGGGGCGGCGCGCCCGGCGTCCGGACCGTCGGGCTCGCCCGGCGCCTCGGTCATCTGGGCCACCCCGGCCAGGATCTCGTCGAAGCTCTCGCCGCTCATGGTCGCCAGCTCGAAGGAGTCCTCGGTCTCGTCGACCAGGCGGGCCAGGGCGTCGCCAGCCGCCGCGCTGGCCGCCGGGTCGGGCGTCGAATCGGGCTCGACCTCGACCCGGTAGAGCACCCGCGAGAAGAAGCCCCCCACCCCGCCGACCCGCCGCTGCTCGGCGCTGCGGAGCCGGAAGGACGGGCCGTGGTCCGCCTGGACCTCGGCCAGCAGGGCTTCGGGGTCCGGGCCCTCATACACCAACCGTTGTGCTGGCACTGCTCACCACCCCAATCCGTTCGAGTTGGACCTGTCGGCCGACTTCGTTGATGGACATGACCGACAGCCGCGGCAGGGCGGCCGCGAAGAGCCGGGCCAACGGCGGCCGCAGCGCCCCGGTCACCACCAGCACCGGTTCGATGCCCTCTCGGCTGGAGGTGTCGTAGAGCGAGCGGACCTGCTCGACCAGGTGCTCGATCACCGGCGGCTCGACCCCGAGCACCGTCCCGTCGTCGGAGCTGCGCACGGCGCCGGCCAGTGACTGCTCGAAGGAGGCGTCGATCGTGATGACGGCCAGGCGGCCGCCCCGGGCGTTGGCGGCGGTGATCATCGGGCCCACCGCCGCCCGGGCCGCCTCGATCAGCGCCTCGGGGCTGCGGTTGGGCTGGCGGCACCGGTCGACCACCGCTTCGACCACCCGCACGAAGTCGACGATCGGCACCTGCTCGGCCAGCAGGGCGACCAGCACCCCGTGCAGGTCGGTCAGGGTGACCTGGGCCACCTTGAGCTCCTCGACCACCGCCGGGTCGCTGCCCTTGATCGAGTCGAGCAGGATCTGGACCTGCTGGGTCGAGAGCAGCTCGGCGGCGTGGCTCGAGACCACCTCGGAGAGGTGGGTGATGATGGCCGACGACCGGTCGATGGCGGTGACCCCGGCCGCCGTGATGGCCTGCTCGCGCGCCTCGGCCGGGATCCACTTGGCCGGCAGGCCGAACACCGGCTCGACCGTCTCTTCGCCGGGCAGGGCGTCGAGGCCGGTCCCGATGGCCAGCATCCGCCCGGGCGGTGCCTCCCCCTTGGCCACGATCACGCCGTTCACCCGGATCACGTAGGTGCTGGCCGGCAGCTCGATGTCGTCGCGGGTGCGCACGGTGGGCAGGGCGAAGCCCTTCTCGAGGGCCAGCTTGCGCCGCAGGCCGCGGATCCGGGCGATGAGGTCCCCGCCCTGGTCGGCGTCGGCCAGCGGGGTCAGGTTGGGCGCCAGGTCGAGCTCGAGGCGCTCGACGCGCATCTCGCGCGCCAAGCCCTGGGGGGTGTCCACGTGCGGGGTCTCGGCCTCGGGCTCCACCCGCTCGGCCGTCGCCTCCCGCTCGGCCCCCTGCCGGATCCGGCTGGCCACGATGAGCAGGGCGACCCCGATGATGAAGAACGGCAGGTGCGGCAGACCGGGCACGAGGGCCAAGAAGAGCATCGCCGCCCCGGCGACCTGGATGGCGCGGGGCTGGCCCCGAAGCTGGGCGGCCACGTCGCTGCCGAAGTCGTCCTCGTCGGTGGCGCCCCGGGTCACGATGATGCCGGTGGCGATCGAGAGCAGGAGGGCGGGGATCTGAGAGACCAGGCCGTCGCCGATCGACAGGATGCTGTAGGTGTGCACCGCCTGTGCCGGCGACATGTGCATCACCACGACGCCGAGGATGAACCCGCCGACCAGGTTGATGAACGTGATGATCAAGGCGGCGATGGCGTCGCCCCGCACGAACTTGGACGCGCCGTCCATGTTCCCGTAGAAGTCCGACGTCTCGTCGATGTCCTTGCGGCGCCGACGCGCCTCCTGCTCGTCGATCAGACCCGAGTTGAGCTCGCCGTCGATGGCCACCAGCTTGGGGGCCATCGAGTCGAGGGAGAAGCGGGCCGCCACCTCCGAGACGCGCCCGGCACCGCTCGTCACCACGACGAACTGGATGATGATCAGGATCAGGAAGACCACGATCCCGACGATCACCGAGCCGCCGACGACGAAATTGCCGAAGCTCTCGACCACCGACCCGGCGTACCCGTGCAGGAGGATGTTCCGGGTGACGCTCACGTTGATGGCCAGCCGGAACATGGTCGCCATGAGGAGGAGCGACGGGAAGACCGAAAAGTCCTTGGCCTCGTGCACGTGCATGGCCGAGAGCAGGATCACCAGGGCGGCCGCCATGTTGATCGTGATCAACAGGTCGAGCAGGAACGGGGGCATCGGCACGACCAGCATGATGACGATCAAGATGACCGCCGTCGGGACCCCGAAGAGCCCGATCTTCTGTCGTGTGGACATGCGCGACCTCAGAACGTCGGTGAAGAACCCCTCCGGCCGTTCCGCGGCCCGTGCCACTCCGCCGCCGTCCTGGCGCGCGCCCTGGTGCTATCGGCACCCCGGCCGCCCCCCTTGAGCGATTCGCCCCGGCGCTCAGACCTCGCCCGGCCGCCCGGCGTCGACCGTCGGCCGGGCCCGCCAGGCCCGGGCGGCCAGCGAGCGCAGGGCCTCGGGCTCACCGGCCCGGATCCACGCCAGGTGGGCGAGGGGGCCGGTCGGGGCGGCGGCGCCGAGCGCCGCGTGGACCTGGTCGCCGACCTGGCGCTCGGCCTCGGTCGAGGTCTCGGCCGGGGCCAGGGCGATGACCTTGGGACCGGTCTCGAGGTCGAAGCCGGCCGACGCGGCCGCCCGCCGCAGGTCGGACTCGAAGGCCACCGGGTCGAGCCCGGGCCCGTAGACGACGAGGGCGGCGTCGTCCTCGGCGGTGAAGGCCCGCCCGAAGGTCTCGAGGATCCCCGGGGCCCCGAGCACCTCGTGGACGTCGGCGAGCACCAGGAAGGGGCTGTCGGGCGTGGGGGCCTGCTGGGCCCGTTTGGCCGCCACGTACCGCTGGTTCTCCACCGAGAGGGCGGCCGGCCGCCCCGGGGCCTCCCAGAGGCCCTCGACGGTGGCCGAGGAGCGGTGCTCGAAGTGGAGCACTCGCCGGCAGCTGGCCCGGAGCACCCGCTCGCCGATGCGGGCCGCCCGCAGGGCGTAGTCGTCGTCGTCGTGCCAGAACAGCCCGAGGTTCTCGTCGAACCGGCCGATGCGGGCGATGGCCGCCGGGCGCATGACCATGCAGAAGCCGACGGCGATGTCGCAGCGCTGCGGGCCCTCGCCGGCCACCGGCACCAGCTCGCGCCCCTCCGGGCCCCACCGGGCGTCGACCCCGTCCTCGCCGCAGATGCCGGCGTCGGGGTCGCTCTCGAGGGCGGCCACGTACGGGCGCCACCAGTCGGCCAGGACCTCGGTGTCGTTGTCCAAGAAGACCACCCAGTCCTCGTCGCCGGCCAGGTGGTCCAGCCCGAGGTTGCGGCCCCCCGAGACGCCCCGGTTCACCGGCGAGATGACCGGGACCAGCCGCCGGTCGCGGGCGGCCTCGCCCTCGAGCCAGGCCGCCGTCTCGTCGGTCGAGGCGTTGTCCACCACCACCAGGCGCATCGGCACCGTGGTGTGGCGCTGCAGGCTGGCCACGCACCGCTTCGTGTAGGCGAGGGCGTTGTGGGCCAGCACGATCACGCCGAGCCTGGGCCTGAGGGCCAGCGTGCCGGGGGCCGGCGTGGGCCCGGGCCGCAGCGAGTCGAAGAACTCGAGGTGGGCGCGGACGGTCCGCCGCGGGTCGAAGACCTCGCGCACCGCCGCCGCGCCGCGTCCGCCGGCCCGGCGGCGCCAGGCGGCGTCGGTCAGGACGTCGGCTGCCCGGCGGGCGAACGCCCCGGCGTCGTCGGTCGGGATCCCGACCAGACCCTCATCCTCGGACACCCAGTCGACCAGGCCGCTGCGGGCGCCGCACACCACCGGGAGACCGGCCGCCAGGGCCTCGATCGCCGCCGTGTGGAGGTTCTCCAGGCGCGACGGCAGCACGGCGGCGTCGGCCACCGCCAGGTGGCGGGCCACGCCGTCGAGGCCGAGCTCGGCCACGAAGCGAACCCGGTCGAACCCGAGGCCCAGCCGGGCCATCAGCGGGAAGAGGACGGTGCGGCGGTAGGAGCCCTCGTAGGGCCCGCTCGGGGTGTCCCGGCCGACCAGGGTCAGGCGGGCGTCGACGCCGCGCCGGACCAGCTCGGCCAGGGTGTGCAGGGCGAGCGACGGCTCCTTGCGCACCTCGAGGCGGCCCACGAAGACGAGCTCGAGCTCGTGGGGACCCCGGTGCTCGTGGGCGGCCATGCGGTCGGCCTCGACCGGTGGGGCCAGCACGGTGGCCGGCACCCCGGTCGCCTGTTCGGTCAGCTCGGCCACGAGCAGGGTGGGGGCGATCAGGGCGTCGGCCCGGCGGATGGCCGCCAGCTCCATCTGGGCGGCCACCGCGTGGCCCGGGTGGCGGCGCTCGTCGGAGAGGTGCGGCAGCACCAGGGTCTGGGCGGCGTGCAGCTGGACGACGAGCGGGGTGTCGGGCCGGGGCTGGACCTTGAGCGACTCGGCGAAGTAGTCCGGGGCCATCACCACGTCGAAGCCGACCTGGGCGTCGAGCTGGGTGTAGAAGGCGGCCACCACGGCCGACCACAGGCTCTGGGCCACCTCGGGGCACCCGGCGGGGGCGCCTCCGCCCGGGCCGAGGCGGTACACCGCCACCCCGTCCTGGAGGATGCGCCGGCTCTGGCCGGTCGGGTCGAGCGAGATGACGTGGGTGGCCACCCCCTCGGCGACGAGCGCCCGGGCCGTCATCTCGACCACCCGGGCGATCCCCCCGTACGCGGTCTCGGGCGGGTACTCGCGGCTGATGATGCAGACGCTGCGGATCACGCGGCCACCTCCCGGCGGGCCTCGGCGATAGCGATCACGTTGTTCTCGTGTGGGCAGTAGAGATCGATGACGGCGAAGCCGCAGCGCTCGAGGGCGCGGGCCAGGTTGGCCTCGCTGAAGAGGTGGACGTGCTCGAGGGGGCTGAGGTCCGACCAGTCGTCCCCTGTGACCAGGAAGTCCGACGAGTCGGTGGTCGGCGTCTCGATGACGAGCAGGCCGCCGGGGGCCAGCACCTGGCGGCAGGCGGCCAGGATCTCGAGCGGCTCGAAGACGTGCTCGAGGACGTCGTGCATGGTGACGACGTCGAAGCTGGCGTCGGCCAGCCCGGCGGTGCGCACGTCCCCGCAGATCAGGTCGATCCCGTGCGCGTCCTTGGCCACGGCACACGTCTCGGGGGACGGCTCGATGCCCTCGGCGGCGAAGCCCCGCTCGCGGGCCGCCCGGACCATGCCCCCGTTGGAGGCGCCGACGTCCAGGAGCCGGCACGGGCCGGTGAACGGCTCGACGTCGCGGGCCAGCTTGCCGAATCCGTTCTGGTGGTCGAAGGCGATCCGGTCGGCCAGCGTCGGCGAGCCGATGCCCCTCGAGTACTCGTCCCAGTAGGCGTGCCCGTAGAGCTCGGGCACCGCTTCTTCGGGGAGCCGGGGGCTGACGAACAGGTGCCCGCAGCCGTCGCAGGCCCGGACGTCCATCGTCCACTTGGTGGTGTGCAGCGACGTCGGGACGTCGGGTCCGCACAGCACGCACGGCACGTCGTGCCACGAGTAGTGGTCCCGCATCCGCCCGATGAGGGCCAGGCGCAGGTCGGCGTGCTCGGCGGCCAGCTGGGGGTCGTGGAAGCGCACGGTCAGCCCCTTCCCCGCCCGGTGAGCGCCGGGCGTCGCCCGGCGATGCCATCGGGCGGCCGGGGCGGCGCGCTCGGTCGCCTTGCGTTGCGAGTGACCCGGGGCCCCCGCCCGAGCGCCTGGAGGCGGGCGGCGACGGCCCGGGCCGCCGCCTCGCTGCTGTGGGTCCGACGGATGTCGAGCTGGGCCCGGGCCCCCCGGGCGTCGGCCGCCTCGGGGTGCTCCCACACCTGGCGCAGCCGGCGGGCGGCGTCGTCGATGCTCGGCTCGGCCCAGCGGGCCGTCGGCGGGTAGACCGTTGACAGCGACGACGGGACGGCGACGAGCTCGTAGGGCACCAGGTAGCTGTTCTCGTCGGTCATGTAGTCGGTGTTGCCCGAGTAGGCGGTGGCCACCACCGGGCGCCCCCACGCCATCGCCTCCGCCAGCGAGAGACCGAACCCCTCCGAGCGGTGGAGCGAGACGTAGCACTCGGCGTGCCCGACCATGGCCGACATCGCCTCGTCGCTCAGGTACCGGTCGACGACGGTGATGTCGGGGCGGCCGGCCACCGCCTCGTTGAGCTGGTCGGCGCCCACCCGGTCAGCCCGCGCGTTGAGCGTCTTGACCACCAGGGCCGGTCCCTCACCGGGCGAGAAGGCCCGGCAGAACGCCTCGACGGCGCCCAGGCCGTTCTTGCGGGCGGCGATCGACCCGAAGTCGAACGTGCTGAGGAAGGTGAAGCGGTCGGGCAGGCCGGTCTCGGCCCGGGCGATCGTCGGCCGGCCGGTGCGGTGCCGCACCGGCAGAGGGACCGTGACCACCGGTTTGTCGGTCGCCCGACCCAGGCAATCGGTGATGAAGCGGCTGGAGGCCCAGAGCTCGTTGACGTAGTCGAGCGCGCCGAGGTGCCGGGTCGGCAGCGTCTCGAGCTCCCAGAACCAGATGCCGATGGTGTAGCGACCCACCCACAGCTCGGCCCCGACGCACATGGCGAAGAGGGGGAGCAGGTCTGGGTTGATCACGAGCAGGTTGGTGTCGAAGGACAGCTGGCCGTCGCCCCGGTGGGTGAAGGGGGCCTCGGGCGACGAGTGGCCGTGGAAGGCGAAGGTGGACGAGGCCACGCCGGCCCGCTCGATCGCCTCGGCGTAGCGGCGGCCGGCGTCGCCGATGCCGCACGCCGCCTCGAGCAGGCCGATCACGTTCAACCCCGGGCGCACCATCTTGGGCAGCACCGGCGGTGACCAGGCGGGTCGGCTGAGGGCGATCGGGGTCCCCGGCGGCCACGACTCGGTCGCCGCCACCACGTCGAGCGCGAGCCGGGCCGTGCGGACCCGCCAGCACGCGCCCCGCAGGGCCGCCGCCACCCGGTTCCCGAGCAGCCCCCCGCCCGGCGCGTCGTCCTCGGACCGGGGCGTGCCGAAGGCCGCCGGGCCGCCGATCGATTCGATGGCCACCCGGCGCAGGGCCACGACCGCGGCCTCGCCCAGCGGGTCGGGCGCCTCGGCTCCATCGGAGCGCCCGGCGACGACGACCCCGACCCCGGGGTCACCGCCGGCGAACGGCTCGGTCATCGCGTCCAACCAGCCGTCGGGCAGCTCGGCGGCCGGGTCGACGATCGCCACGACCGATCCGCCGGCCAGGCGGACCCCCTCGGCCAGGGCGCCCCGTGCCCCCACGTGGGGCAGCGGATGGGCCACCCGGACCCTCCCCCGGAGCTCGAGGAGGGCGGTACGGACCGCCGGCTGGCCGTCCTCGACCACGATGAGCTCGGCGTCGGCCCGACGCTCGACCGCGGCGCGGGCACCGGCGAGCGCCGGTGGCGGCGCCGGTGTGGGCGGTCCGATGACGAGCACGACGCTCACCGCCGGGCCGGGTGACGTCGCGCTGTCGCCCATGGGGTCTCCTCTCACTCCACTGTCCAATTGCTCAGTCAGGTCCGCCGGGCGACGGCGCCAGCCCGGCCGGTCACGCCGACACCGGGGCCAGGTCGGGGGCCCGGACCCGACCTCCGGGGGCCGGGACCGACGGTCCCAGCCCCAGGAGGTTCCGCAGGCGTGCTTCGGCGGCGGCCGCCGCGTGCTCCCAGGTGAACCCGGCCACGATCCGCCGCCGCCCGGCGTCGCCCCGGCGGGCCGCCAGCACCGGGTCGCCCACCACCTGGCGCATGGCGGCCGAGAGCCCGCGGCGGCTCGGCTCGAGCCACCACGAGCCGGCGACCGACGGGGTCCACTCGCTCGGGGTGATGTCGACCCGGCGGGCCGGGACCAGCCACGCGTTCTGGGCGTCGCAGAAGTCGAGGCAGGCACCCCCGTCGGGGACGATGACCGGGAGCCCCGAGGCCATGGCCTCGGCGATCGGCAGCCCGAACCCCTCGCCCCGGTAGGGGTGGACCAGCGCGTCGCAGGTCCGGTACAGGGCGGCCATCTCGACCGCCGAGAGATCCCCGTCCACCAGCTCGATCTCGGCGCCCCCGCCGGCCGCCGCCTGGCGCACGCTCGATTCGAGCGACGAGGTCCGGTACACGCCGTCGGACCCGAAGGGCTTGACCACGAGGACCACGTCGTCGCGGCGCGAGAAGGTACTGAGGTACGCCTCGAGCAGGGCGTCGATCCCCTTGCGCTCGATGCACCCGCCGACGAAGAGGAACTTGGTGGTCTTGTCGGTCCGCAGCCGGTAGGGCAACCCGCTCGGGGTGAAGACGTCGACGTCGACCCCGTTCGCCACGACGTGCACCTTGTCGACCGGCACGCCGCTGTCGACGGCGCCGTCGCGCACCCAGGTGGTCGGCACCCACAGCTCGTCGACGACGTCGCGCAGCGGTCCCACCCATTCGGCCGGCAGCCCGCCGAACTCCCACGGCTGGATGAGCACGAGCCGTCCGGCGTCGCTCGTCGTGAAGTCGGGCGGCCACTGGTGGCGCACCTCGACGTCGCAGCGGCCGAGCGCCGACCCCGGGCGAAGGATCCGGACCCCCGCCAGGTCGGCCGCCGTGTCGACGGGGCGCGGACCGATCTCGGGGGTGACCACTTCGATCGCCAGGTCCTCGCACGCCGAGAGCCGGCGGACGAGCTCCCGGTTGACGTGGTGGAGGCTCTGGCGGGAGAAGACGCCCCCCGTGAGCCGGACCACGGGCCTCGCTCCGCTCGCCACCGGTGTGCGGGACCGCGGCCGGGGGCCGAGGCCCTCGAGCGGGTCGCCCTCGGGGTCGGGACGGTCGGGCCAGGCGGTGGCCGAGAACCGCCGCCACAGGTCGTCGTCGCTCAGGAGGCCGGCCACGGCGGCCGGGACCTGCATGC
>Ga0209656_10001517_pt1 | contig 15195 bp, 10 predicted proteins | sample BogFormECP12_OM2_FD_188239 | JGI IMG/M metagenome (GOLD analysis project Ga0209656, IMG submission 188239) | Bog forest soil microbial communities from Calvert Island, British Columbia, Canada - ECP12_OM2 (SPAdes) (version 2) | ecosystem: Environmental > Aquatic > Freshwater > Wetlands > Bog ... | reverse complement strand
CATCCCATTACTTGCCGCGCCAATGTCCTGGGAAGCGCTCGTCGACACCTCGCAGCCGACCGGGCGTGTCGCCGACGGCAAGCTCTATGAACCGGGAGAGATTTATCGGCTGCAGGCCCACTCCTTCGCCCTTTTCATCAATCGCGCGCCGCGGCTGGAATTGCCGCGAAGAAATGCGATCGCAACCAGCGTCGTGCCGCCTGTCAGCGCAGAGCCGGGGGAGGATGATGCCAGGCCATCATGAGCTTCCCTTCGGTGCCGAACTCACAGCCGATGGGGTTCGGTTACGCCTCTGGGCGCCCAGTGCCGGCATCGTGTCATTGCAGATCGCGAAAGCGAACCCGGTTGCGACCCCGATCCTCCGCGACCCGGGTGGCTGGTTCTCGTTGAGGACCCCGCTGGCATTGCCCGCCACGCGCTACCGTTACGTCGTCGATGGAAGGTCTTTTCCCCGACCCCGCTTCACGCGATCAGTCTCGGGGCCTTCATGGTGCGAGCGAGGTCGTCGATCCCGAATGGGAGCCCTGGAACGCCCCTGAGCGCAACTTCTTTCTTTTGCCTCCGGCCCCGCAGTGACATGAGCGACCGCGCCACGATTGTGCACCTCGCCAGGCTCGTCGGCATTGAGGCGCATTATACGGACGCGCTCGGTCAAGGTCATCAGGTATCCGACGAGACCCTATTGGCGCTGATCGGCTCCTGCAGTCTTCCCGCTGACCCGACGGGAGCCTTGCATGCACTGGCTGAGGAAAAACGGCGCGCGCCGCTGGGGCTCGGTCCGGTACACCTTGCTCATGCAGAGGTCGCACACCCCGATCTCGTGTTGCGCCTGCCCGCCGGCTGTCGAGAAATCTACTGGGCGTGCCGCCTCGAAGATGGCGGGGAGTGCTCCGGTCGGCTGTGGACGGCCCCAGGAGAAGGTGGGGAGCAGTTCACTCTGCCGCTGCCGACAGGGCTGCCGCTCGGCTATCACCAGCTCGACCTCGACGCTGGCGGCGTCACAGCGCAGCTCAGCCTAATTGTTGCCCCCGCTTGTTGCTACCTGCCCGACGAGCTCGGCCCGCGCGCCCGCAGGTGGGGTCTGACGTGCCAGCTCTATGGGTTGCGCAGCACACATAATTGGGGAATGGGCGACTTCACAGACCTTGCCTGGCTCGCCGGCGCCGCCGGGTCGTTTGGAGCGTCAACGCTCGGCATCAACCCTCTCCACGCGCTGTTCACTGCCGAGCCGCTGCACGTCAGCCCCTACTCGCCTTCGAGCCGAATCTGGCTCAATTATCTTTACATCGATGTGACCGCCGCGCCCGGATTTACCGAGGATGAAGCCGTGCGCGCACTGACCGGCGAGCAATGGTTCGGGATGACCCGCGCCGGCGCGCGCTCGGCCGGGCTCATCGATTATGGCGCCGTTGCCGCCTGCAAGCGGGCAGTGCTGGAAGCGCTGTTCCGGCGCTTCCGCTCGGTCGAACTGGGCACCGACGGTGCCGCGAGAGGCTGCCTCGGGGAGGCGTTCCGAGATTTTCAGCGCAGCGGCGGACAGTCGCTCGTCGACTTCGCGATCTTTGAGGCGCTGCACGAGCATTATAGCCATCAACTACAAGAATTCTCGTGGCGGGGCTGGCCGCTACCGATGCGCAACCCGCACTCACCCCAGGTGGCCGAATTCGCCGCCGCACATCGCGACCGTGTCGAATTCTTTGAATTCCTGCAGTGGGAGGCCGACCGGCAGCTCGCTGCCGCGTCAGCGGCCGCCCGCGAGGGCGGATTGTCGATCGGGCTCTATCGCGACCTCGCAGTCGGCGCCGATCCGAATGGGGCAGACGCCTGGGCCGATCAGGAGCTCGTGGTGCCGGGAGCATCGATCGGTGCGCCCCCTGACGCGTTCAACCCGTCAGGGCAGAATTGGGGCTTGGCGCCGGTCAATCCGCTCATCCTCCGGAGGCAAGGCTTCGCCCCGTTCATCGCATCGCTCCGGGCCAACATGCGCCACGCCGGAATCCTGCGGATCGATCACGTCATGTCGCTCAGTCGGCTCTATTGGATCCCATCCGGAATGGAAGCAAGGGGCGGAGCCTATGTGACTTATCCATTCGACGATCTCCTTCGGCTCGTCGCCCTCGAGAGCCACCGGCATGGGTGTGCCGTCGTCGGAGAGGATCTTGGAACGGTGCCGGAAGGCTTTCGTGACACGATGCGGTCGGCAAACCTGCTGTCCTACCGTGTCCTGGTCTTCGAGCGTCGGGCTGACGGCAGCTTCGTGCCGCCCGCCGAATACCCGGCGCTCGCCGCGGCTTCGGCAGCTACCCATGACTTGGCTACCCTCAAGGGTTTCTGGCTCGGCAACGACCTCGCTTGGCGCCGCCGTCTTGGTCTCTATCCCGATGTGGGTGCGGCCGAGGCGGAGGCGATCCAGCGCGGTGGCGACCGCGATCTGCTGCTCGAGGCGCTCGTCACGGACCGGGTGCTCGCGCCCGAGCGACTTGGCCAATTTGTGTCCGACAACGGCGCGCCGATCTATACGACCGGCCTCGGAGAGGCAATCCTGACCTACCTCGCTCGCTCGCGTGCGCGCCTTATGCTGGTTCAGCTTGAGGATGTCCTCGCGGAAAGCGAGCAGGCAAATCTGCCTGGTACTACGGATGCACATCCGAACTGGCGTCGCCGCCTGTCCTGCGATCTCAATGAGATTGTGTATGGCACCGATTTGCAGCGGGTAGCCGCATTGATCGCGGAGGGGCGCCTGCGCGCGGCGCGTGGATGAAGGGGCGGCTCGTCGGCTTTACCGCGATCCGCGCCACTTATCGCCTGCAGTTCCACCGCCACTTTACCAGGGCGGCGAGCTGTGGGACTTCAGCTTGGTCGGTCCCGACAGTCGCTGCCCGGTGGATTGGGATCTTCGGCGGGCATTATTGGAAGACGTCACTGCCTGCTCGCTAGCCGATCTCGCCGAGCAGTGGCACGACGGACGCGAGAAACTCTTCGTCACCCGGCGCCTGCCTGCTGGTTGATGAACCGCGCAGCGGGCCTCGTCGTGATTTTGGCCGCTCGTTCCTATCGACCCTCGAGCACCATGCCCGATTGTCTCAACATTATTGGCAGAAAGGGGCTATAGTGGCATCGCCTCGAGCTTGGGCACGAGCCGCGGGATCCCGGGTTACCCTGGCGGTTCGCCCAGGGGGTCGGCGGGGGAGGCGGGGCCCATGCCTCCCCGCCCGCTCCGCGGTCGGCACGCGAGCGTCGGACCGACGACGCGGTCGCCTCTTTCAGCGCGGCAGGAGGCTGGCACCCATCAGGAATTCGTCGATGGCGCGGGCGCATTGCCGCCCTTCGCGGATCGCCCAGACGACGAGCGACTGGCCGCGTCGCATGTCGCCGGCCGCGAACAGCTTGGGAACCGAGGTGTGGTAGTCGATCGTGTTGGCCCGGATGTTGCCGCGCGGATCAAGCTCGACACCGGATTGCTCGATCATGCCGGGCCGGCGGGGGCCCAGAAAACCCATTGCCAATAGAATGAGGTCGGCCTGAAGCAAAAAGGTGCTGTCCGGGGCCTCCGTCATCACAAAGCGGCCCTCCGGATCCTTGGCCCATTCGACGCGTACGCATTCGAGTGCTGCGACGCGACCGTTTTCGCCAATCGCGCGTTTGGTCAGCACCGACCAGTCGCGCTCGCAGCCCTCTTCTTGCGATGACGAAGTGCGCAGTTTCATCGGCCAATCGGGCCAGGTCAGCGCCTTGTTCTCGCGGTCCGGCGGCTTCGGCAAAATTTCGAGCTGGGTGATCGATGCCGCCCCCTGGCGCACCGAGGTGCCGATGCAGTCCGATCCGGTATCGCCGCCGCCGATCACGACAACGTGCTTTTCCGCGGCGGTGATGGTGCCGTGCGGTGCCGCCCGCTCCTCACTGTCGCCGGCACAGCGCTTGTTCTGCTGCGGCAGAAAATCCATCGCGAAATGGATGCCGTCGAGCTCGCGGCCCGGTACTTCGAGATCACGCGGCGCCTCGGCTCCGCCGGTCATCGCCACCGCATCGAATTCCCCGATCAGCGCCGCCATCTCGACATCGACCCCAACTTCGACCTCGGTACGGAAGACCACACCCTCGGCTTTCATCTGATCGACGCGGCGTTCGATCAGCCATTTCTCCATCTTGAAATCGGGAATGCCATAGCGCAACAGGCCGCCGATACGGTCGCTCTTCTCGAACAATGTCACCGCGTGACCCGCACGCGCCAGCTGCTGCGCGCACGCTAGCCCAGCCGGGCCCGAGCCGACGACGGCCGCCCGCTTGCCTGTCAGCCGAGCTGGCACGACCGGCTCGATCCATCCTTCCCGCCATCCGCGGTCGACGATCGCACACTCAATGGTCTTTATCGTGACCGGATTATCATCGATGTTGAGGGTGCAGGAGGCCTCGCACGGCGCCGGGCAAATGCGGCCGGTGAATTCAGGAAAATTGTTGGTCGAATGCAGCGTCTTGAGCGCCGGCCGCCACTGGTCGCGATAGACGAGGTTGTTCCAATCCGGGATCAGATTATTGACCGGGCAGCCGTCGTGACAGAACGGGATGCCGCAATCCATGCACCGCGCCGCCTGCTTGCGGGTCTCTCCTTCCGGCAACGGCTTGACAAACTCCTTCCAGCTGCGGCGGCGGATATCCGACTTCTCATAAGGCCGGTCGCGGCGCTCGATCTCGAGGAAGCCGGTCGGTCTACCCATCGGAGAAAGCCATCATTGCGCGGCGGCGACACTAGCCGCTTGCTGCTCGGCCTGCAATTCGAGCAAGGCGCGGCGGTAGTCCCTCGGCATGATCTTGACAAAGCCGGCGACCGCCTCTTCCCAGTCCTCAAGTAATGCGCGAGCCCGTGCACTGCCCGTGAACAGCAGGTGACGCTCGAGCAGGATGCGCAGCCTGCTCGCATCGAAGCGCAACAAATCGCCCATGCCGGCATCCTCGACACTGGGCGAGCGCTGGCGCGGCCGGTCAGGATCGTCCTCCTCGGCCGGATCAAGCGGCGCGACGGTTTCGAGTTCGACCGAGGCGAGATTGCACAGACTCTCGAACCGGCCCTTCGGGTCCCAGACATAGGCGATCCCGCCCGACATCCCGGCGGCGAAGTTGCGGCCGGTGTCGCCGATCACGACGACCACCCCGCCTGTCATGTATTCGCAGCCATGGTCGCCGGTCCCCTCGATCACCGCGACCGCGCCCGAATTGCGCACTGCAAAGCGTTCGCCGGCCACACCCTCGAAATAGGCCTCGCCGGCGATCGCGCCATAGAGCACGGTATTGCCGATAATGATGTTCTCGGTCGGCTCGCGCTGCGCCTCCGGCGGAGGGCGAACGATCAGCCGGCCGCCGGACAACCCCTTGCCGACATAGTCGTTGGCGTCGCCATAGAGCTCGAGGGAGACGCCGCGCGCCAGGAATGCCCCGAAACTCCCGCCTGCATTGCCGCGGAACGTCACCCAGATCGTTTCCTGCGGCAGACCGGCATGGCCGTAGCGGCGCGCCACCTCGCCCGACAGCATGGCGCCGACGGTGCGATGGACGTTCCTGATCTCCCGCTCGATGCGCACTGGCTCGCGCTCATCGAGCGCCGGCTCCGCCGCCGCGATCAGGTCGTTGTCGAGCGCTCTGTCGAGGTGATGATCCTGCCGCTCGCAATTGTGGATCGCCACTCCGGGCTTGGCCGGCGCGCGATGGAGCAGCCGGGTCAGATCGACGCCCTTTGCCTTCCAGTGATCGATCGCCCGCACTATGTCGAGCCGGTCGACCCGGCCGATCATCTCGCTGAATTTGCGAAAGCCGAGCTTCGCCATCAGCTCGCGCACTTCTTCGGCAACGAAGAAGAAATAGTTGATGACGTCCTCGGGTTGGCCGGTGAAGCGCGCGCGCAATACCGGGTCCTGGGTCGCGATGCCGACCGGGCAGGTGTTGAGGTGGCATTTGCGCATCATCACGCAACCGGCCGCGATCAACGGAGCGGTCGAGAAGCCGAACTCGTCGGCGCCGATCAAAGCAGCGATCACGACGTCGCGTCCGGTGCGCAGCCCGCCATCGACCTGCACGGCAATGCGGCCGCGCAAGCCGTTCAGCACCAGTGTCTGCTGGGTCTCGGCGAGCCCGATCTCCCAAGGCGAACCGGCATGGGTCAGCGAGGTCAGCGGGCTCGCCCCGGTGCCGCCTTCGAAGCCGGCGATCGTCACGTGATCGGCGCGCGCCTTGCTGACGCCCGCCGCGACGGTCCCAACGCCGACCTCGGAGACGAGCTTGACCGACACCGCGGCCCGCGGATTGGCATTCTTCAGATCGTGGATCAGTTGAGCCAGATCCTCGATCGAATAGATGTCATGATGCGGTGGCGGCGAGATCAGCCCGACCCCCGGCGTCGAATGCCGCACCTTGGCGATGGCTTTATCGACCTTGTACCCGGGCAATTGCCCGCCCTCGCCGGGCTTGGCGCCCTGCGCCATCTTGATCTGCAGGACGTCCGCATTGACCAGGTATTCGGTGGTGACTCCGAACCGGCCGGATGCCACCTGCTTGATCGCCGAGCGCTTCGAATCGCCGTTGGGCAGCGGCTTGAACCGCTCCGCCTCTTCGCCACCCTCGCCGGTATTGGACTTGCCGCCGATCCGGTTCATCGCAATGGCCAGGGTGGTGTGGGCCTCACGGCTGATGGAGCCGAAGCTCATCGCGCCGGTCGCAAAACGCTTGACGATCTCGCTCGCCGGCTCGACCTCGCCAAGCGGCACCGACTCGTCGGCGAAATCAAAGGTCATCAATCCGCGGATCGTTAACAGGCGCTCGCTCTGGTCGTTGATTGTCGCGGCAAAGGCCCGGTACTCAGCTTGCGAATTGCCGCGCACCGCGTGCTGCAGGTTGGCAACAGATTGCGGCGTCCAGGCATGGTCCTCGCCGCGCAGCCGGAAGGCGTAGTCGCCGCCGGCGTCGAGCATGTCGTGATAGATTGGGTCGTCGCCATAGGCGTGCCGGTGCCGTGCGACCGCCTCCTCGGCAATCTCGCGCAGGCCGACCCCCTCGATCGTCGTCGCGGTCCCGGTGAAATATTGCTCGACGAAGTCGCTGGCGAGCCCGACCGCGTCGAAGATCTGCGCACCACAATAAGACTGATAGGTCGAGATCCCCATCTTGGAGATAACTTTGAGAATCCCCTTGCCGAGCGCCTTGATGTAATTCTTCTGCACTTCGAGCGGACCGAGAGACAGACCGTTCTCGACGCGGATCTGCTCCAGGGTGGCAAAGGCGAGATAGGGGTTGATCGCCTCGGCGCCGTAACCCGCCAATGCGCAGAAATGATGCACCTCGCGCGCCTCGCCGGTTTCGACGACGATGCCGGTGCTGGTTCGCAATCCTTGGCGGATCAGGTGATGGTGCACCGCCGATGTCGCCAGCAAGGCTGGGATCGGCAGGCGCTCGGCCGAGATCGCGCGGTCGGACAAGATCAGGATGTTGTGGCCCGCGAGCACCGCCTCGGTCGCCTCACGGCAGAGGCGCTCGAGCGCAGGCGGCAAACCCTCTGCCCCCTCCTCCGCCGGCCAGGTGGCGTCGAGCGTATCGGTACGAAAGGCGCTGACCAGGGTCTCGATCCCGTGAATCTTTTTAAGATCGCCGTCGGTCAGGATCGGCTGCGAGACTTCGAGCCGGTAATGCGAACCGGCCTCGTGCCCCAATAGGTTCGGCCGCGGCCCGATCATCGAGACCAGCGACATGACCAACTCTTCGCGGATCGGATCGATCGGCGGGTTGGTGACCTGCGCAAAATTTTGCTTGAAATAATTGTAGAGCAGCTTGGGCTTGCTCGACAGCGCCGCGATCGGCGTGTCGGTGCCCATCGAGCCGACCGGGTCGTCGGCGTCGCGCGCCATCGGCTCGAGGAAGAACTGGATATCCTCCTGGGTGTAGCCAAAGGCCTGCTGCTGGTTGAGATGCGTCGTCGGGTCGTTGGGCCGCGTCGGCACCGATGCCCGAGAGAACTCCTCTCTGTGCTCCTCCGACAAATCCGGCAACTCGGACAATTTGAACTGGGTCGCTTCGAGCCAGGCTTCGTAAGGATGCTCCGCTGCGAGTTTGCGCTTGATCTCCTCGTCGTCGACGATGCGGCCTTCCTCTAGGTCGATCAGCAGCATCTTGCCGGGCTGGAGCCGCCACTTGCGGGTGATCTTTTCCTCGGGCACGGGCAGCACGCCGGCCTCCGAGGCCATGATCACGTGATCGTCGTCGGTAACAATGTAGCGCGCCGGCCGGAGGCCGTTGCGATCGAGGGTAGCGCCGATCTGGCGCCCGTCGGTAAAGGCGATCGCCGCCGGACCGTCCCACGGCTCCATCAGCGCGGCGTGGTACTCGTAGAACGCCCGACGTTGCGGGTCCATCAGCGGGTTGCCGGCCCAGGCTTCGGGGATCAGCATCATCATCGCGTGAGCGAGCGAATAGCCGCCGCCGATGACGAGCAATTCGAGCGCATTGTCGATGCAGGCGGTGTCGGATTGGCCCGGCCCGATCAGCGGCACCATCTTGGCGAGATCGGCTCCCAGCAGCTCCGAGGTCATCGCCTGACGGCGCGCCGCCATCCAGTTGACGTTGCCGCGGACCGTGTTGATCTCGCCGTTGTGGCACAGAAACCGGTACGGGTGGGCGAGCCGCCACGACGGGAAGGTGTTGGTCGAAAACCGCTGATGCACCAGGGCCAGCGCCGAGACCGTCAGCGGGTTGCGCAGATCCTCGTAGAAACCCCCGACCTGCGGCGCCAGCAGCAAACCCTTATAGACGACGGTCCGGGTCGAGAACGACGGAATGTAGAGGTCGCGCAGCGCCGGCAGCCCGTGCTGCTCGGCCAGCCCCGCGACTTGGTTGAGCACTTGCTTGCGGATCGTCAGGATCTTGCGCTCGAAGGCGTCTTGGTCGGCGACCTCAGGGTTGCAGGCGACGATCGCCTGGCTGATCCACGGCATCGTCTCGATGACCCGAGCACCAAGCCCGGTCGTGTCGGTCGGTACGTCGCGCCAACTGATCAGCGTCTGTCCTTCGGCCTCGACAAAACGCTCGATATGGTCGATCGCAATGGCACGCGCGCGCTCGTCCCAGGGTAGGAAGCACATGGCTACGGCGTAGCGGCCGGACGGCGGGAGTGCCAGACTTCGCCGGTCCGCCCAATTGCGCAACAGCGCGTCCGGCATCTGTATCAAGCAGCCGGCGCCGTCGCCGACCAAGGGGTCGGCCCCAACCGCGCCGCGATGATCGAGATTAACGAGGATTTCCAACCCACGAACAATGATATCGTGCGATTTTCGTCCTCTGATGTTGGCGACGAAACCGATGCCGCACGAATCATGCTCGTTGCGCGGGTCGTACAATCCCTGTCTCTCGGGCAATGACATCGCGGATGCTCTTCACCTAAGGCTGTTGGCACACATTTCCTCGGCGCGCCGCCTCGCGACGGCGCGAACGCCATAATATGCACAAGATTGCCCGGGACGCGAATCGCTTTAAGAGAGGTTAACTCGGTGTCAAGCGGGGAGCGCCGCCGCCCCAAGTGTCTCGGGCCATTTGCTTAATTCGCGTGCATGTTGATTGCCGTCTCCACCGACGGGCGGCCCCCGTGCTCGATCGACGTCGCGCGCAGCGGCGGTCATGATAGTGCAATATCTGCGACCTCGATCGGTAACAGTTGCCGCTTAGGCTCCCCGGCGCGGCGCAAACTCGCGCCGTTCTATCGCGGATTTCGGGGGATTCCGGACATGAAAGGTCTGGTCCTTTTTTCGCAGCTGCGGCTACGATGGCCGCCTCGCTGGGCGCGCCATCGCCTGACCTCCGCTTTCTCCGATAGCTTCTGGCGTGCGCGGGTGGCAGGGCCTATCATCCGCCGATAACCCACCTGAGCCGCACCCGGCTTGGCCAAAACCTGAGGAGGAGACGTGAACCGACCCCGTGCCGCCGATGATTTCGCGACGATCCGTGCGCGGATGGAGGAGCTGCGCCGCGAGCGGGCTCAAGCGCTGAAAAAGGAGGCTCAGGACACCGAGAGCGCCGCCCTCGCCGGTCGCAGTCTGCTGAGAAGGATCGAAGGCCGACAACGACCCGAAACCGAGGACTTACCCGTGGGCTCGTCGAGCCGACGCTACGGATCGGGGCGATAACGCGGCCGACCGCGCGGTACTCAAGCCCCGAAGGTCAAGCGGCTGCCGATGTTGCGGTGAAGAGACGGTCGGGCATTTGCTGACCGGCCAAATCCCACGCCAATCCCTCGAATGGGTGCTTGAAAACCCGCTCGTCGAGAGCGAGGACGAAGTAAGCTTAATCCCGGACCACTTCACCGAGGCGGAGCGGCAGGACCGCGTCGTTCTCGACCAGCATCCGGACGAGCATGCGACGTTCGATGTCCGAGGAGATACCGGATGAATTCCAGGCGGTTTTCGCGCGCCAAAACGGGGGTCGGCGCGGAATTGGCAGCGGACAAGGTAAACCCACAGGCTTGGGTTATTTTCCTGTCCGCGGAGCGCCAGTAATGCTTCGCATTTACGAATCGCCGACCGGAATCCCTGCTCGGGATAGCGGTGCAGGTCGGCTTGAATCTCGCCCTCGCCTTGACGGGCGTCGCGTCCGGTCCCCTCTTGGTCGGCCTTATCCATCCGAAGCTGACGCAGCGTGGCATTATCTTCGCGGCCTGCGCGGCCAAACGCTCCGGGCAAGAACAACCGGGTCCATAGGTAGCCGGTAAGAAAGCCGCCAGTCAGCCCATAGACGATGAGTGCCGCGGCGGCGACTGGCCGAAAAACCCGAGAGTACGCCAGAGGTCTGAGCTGGGTTGTCGGTTCCGCTCCCTGCGTAGGTTCGACAAACCGCGGAGGAGGCCCGATCCACCGAGGGTCAAGAGACCAAGACCAAGGCCAAGGATCGCCCATAGGGCGTCCGCGTAAACGCCCACATCCCCAGCGACAAAACCCCAACGCCCGAAACGAGGATCCAAAAATCGAGAGTACGCCAGAGGTCTGACCGGGCGCTGGGTTGTCGGTCCCGCTCCCCGCGTAGGTTCGACAAAAGGCGGGTCTCCCGTCCTTGTCATTCGGAATAGATTAATCTTAAATGGTAACACAAGCGCTGTCAGGGCATACCGCGCTGTTTTAACTTTCTGTTCTCGAGAAACAGTCCGTACCGGCGAACGGCAAAGTCGCAGGCAACGACCGGTTTATCGGGCTGACCGCCGAGGCGGTCGGGATCCCGACTATCGCCGATGCCGATACCGGCTACGGCAACGCCATCAATGTGATCCGCACTGTCCGCGAATACGGGAAATCCGGGGTGACCGCTTTTCACATTGAGGACCAAGTCTCGCCTAAGAAATGCGGCCATTACGAGGGCAAGTCGAGGAATTCCGCGTCGTCGGCCGCGATGCGCGAGGGACCGCCCCCGTCAATGTGTTCGAGGGGGTAAAACGCCGATGCGAGGCGATGGGTTTTCGCCTCGGAATCTAGCCCTCGCAGACCCATCGCGCGGCGATCCGCGCCGCACAGCGGGTCCTAGCGGCGCTCAAGGAAGATGGTGGCACATCCCGCATCGAGGCAGAGCTCGCCACCTTCCAGGAGCGCGAGGACGCGGTCGGGACCAACCGTTGGCGCGCCCTCGAGGAGAAGTATATGGGAGTCGAGGGCTGAACCTAAACGCGCAGCTCGTCCGGCACCTTGCCGCCGTTTTCGGCGAGCTTGGTCATGACCTGCTTGTGCAGCCAAATGTTCATCGAGGCTGAATCGTTCATATCCCCGGTGTAATTCAGCTCCTGGGCCAATTCCTTACGTGCAGCGAGGCTGCTGTCCAAGTTGATCAGCTTCATCAAGTCGACGATCGATCTTCGCCAATCGAGGCGCTCGCTCGATTGCCCGGCGAGACCATCCATGATCGCTGCGACGTCGACGGGAACCGCCGAAGCGGCGGCTGGCGCCGATGGAGCGGCCGAGACCGGAGTCGTCGTAGGTTGAGCGGTTGGCGCGGCGGGCGCGGCCGCTGCAGGAGCGGCTGCGGCCGCCGCCGATGACGAATGGCCGAATATGGCCGACATGATGTTTCCGAAAATGCTCATTGCCGTCCTCCTAAAGCTGTGTGGATCGAGGTGGAGCGCGTTTGGATTACACCACCGGCGACCGCCCTCCGTCGACATTGATCGCGCAGCCGGCCACATAGGAAGCGGCATCGGAGGCGAGGAAGGCCGCGACGTTGGCGAACCGCTCGGCTCGGCCCATGCGGCCCAGCGGTACGCCCTTGCCGGCCTCGGCGACGTACTGCTCGAAGCTCACATTGGGACGTTCGCGATCGTAGCGCCGCTTGATCTGGTCCGAGACGATGACGCCGACATGCAGCGAGTTGACGAGCGCGTTGTAGGGGGCACCCTCGCCCGATAACACCTTGGAGAACGCCATCTGCGCCGCACGGCTGACCGAGATTGGTGCGCTGTCCGGCCCCGTGGCAACCTTGCCCTTGGCGCCCACCAGGATCTTCTGCCTGGCTTCGGCGAGCGTGTCGGGGTTGCGCGCCAGGATCGCCACATCCGCCCCGGAAGATGCGAATTTCTCGGCCATCGCCAGCCCAAGCCCTTTGCTGCCGCCGGTGATCACCGGTCAGCTGCGACGTCTCCAAGGCGGCCGATATCCGCCTGGCCTATGATTCGGTGATGTCCGAGTCCGGCAAGATCGACATCCTGGTCAACAACGCCGGCCAGGGACGCGCGGCCCCTCCGAGGAGCTGACAGACGAGGTGTAGCACGCCAATCTCGACCTCAAGCTCTTCGCCCAGATCCGCTTGTGCCGGCTCGTCTTTCCACAAATGAAACAGCGCTCTTTCCGTCAAGTCTGATATCCATATCGGGCCTCCTTCCTCAGGATTGCCACCGTCACCCGGCAGTCAGCCGATCGATCGCCTACATGTCCTCGCCTGTAAATGCAGAGCCGTTCGCGGCCTCACTCTCGCCACCCCGTTAGACGGGGGAATACAGCGGAGAAATCGACTCAGTACCCAAAAATGAACCGGGTGTGTCGCCGATAAGCGTTATCAGTCATACTCTTGCGATCCGGCAAACAGGGGGCTTCGGGCGGCTTGCAGGGGAGCCGAGGCGGGGTTAACAGGGGACGGGAGCAAACGACACTCGGCCTAGCCGATCCCCATCCTGGTCGGGGGCGACCGCTAGGCACGTTTCCTCGATTGTTCGGCTCAACCCATCTTGCCGTCGACGCGATCGGAGAGACCCGCCGCCTTTTTTACGAATTCGAGCGGGCCGGAAAAGTCGAAAGCGTTATAGACTGCGTTCAAGTGATTGAAGTGCGGCGCCTGGGCGAACTGGACAAAGGTCAACCGGTGCCCGGCATAATCCGAGTTCAATAGGTCGCGGGCGAAGGCCAATAGCTTGCGGCGGTCCTCGGCCAGCCAATTGGCGTTGAGGGTATAGAATTTCTCCAGCCACTCCCGCGCCCCCGGAGCGGCAAAGGACGCAGCACTCGGCGTTACACAGATCTGACCGCCGCACAATTCGCGCGTAATGTGCATCATCTGCGGCGGGTTCGCGCAGGCGTGAACCCGGCCGGCATAGAGCAGCGATTGGTGCGGCATCAACAGCCCGCCCGGGCTTTTTTGCGCCTCGGCGATCGCGGCGATCAGATGGGCGTTGATGCCCTCGCGATAGCAGACGAGATCGGCGAGCTTCTCGCGCACCGCCGGCAATTTGTCGAGGCCGGTTTGCTTCACGTTCCACAACGCCGCCCCGATCATCAGATCGGCCATGTAGAGGATGCGCAGGACGTACGGAAAAGCCGAATAGCGGTGCAGGGTGCCGCGGATGTAGTTGGCGGCGCGCGTGTGGCGATAAAAGAACACATCTTCCCACGGCACCAGCACGTCATCGAGAACGACCAATGTATCGATTTCGTCAAAGCGGTTGGCGAGCGGGTAATCGGCGGCACCGGTGCGGCCGGCAAAGCCTGAGCGACAGAGGTGCTTGACCCCCGGCGCTCCCATCTTGACGATGCAGCCGACCGCGTAATCCGACAATTCTTCGTCGGTCCAGGGACCGACGGTCGGCTTCAGAAAGGCCTGGTCGGCGTAGGAGGCGGCGGTCTCGTATTTGGCCCCGCGCAGGACGATCCCGGCGTCGGTCTCCTTGAGGACATGCACCATCATGTCGGGGTCCTGGTCTTGCGGACGCTTCGACCGGTCGCCCTTGGGATCGGTGTTTGCCGACACGTGAAAGGTGTCCTGCTGCAGTACCCGGCGGATGTGACGGTCGATATTGTCGCCAAAGCGAGGATCGATCTCGTTGAGCACCTCTCGCCCGTCGAGGAGCGACCACATCTCGCCGACGGTCTCATCGCCGACGCGAGTTAGGATGCCGCGAATGTCGTTGAGATAGGCGTCGACGGCGCGCCATTTCTCGTGCCAGTGAGCTTTTTCGGTCGGCGGCCGCAGCAGGATCGAGCAGCGCTCGCCGTCGTCGCGGTAGCTCATCAACTCGGCCCAGGCCGTCTCATGCGCCATGTCGTACATGCGGGCCTTGAGATCGACGACCGGCTTGAAGGCGGGATGGGCCGTCACGTCCTGCACGCGCTCGCCGTCGATCCAGACCTCGCGCCCGTCGCGCAGCCCGGCGCGATATTCTTCTCCGGTTCGGATCATCGCTGTGCCTTACCCATTGTTCGGGGGTAAGGTAGCGACGAGCGACCGATTTATGAAAGGGCGAAACCCCGCGCCCGGCGACGCCTCGAAGTAGGACCAAATGTGCGTCCGGGGTCGAGCTCAGAACATAGGTATGCAAAGAACGTATTGTTTTCGTTCGCGTTTCTTCCCATACCGTCGATATTCGTGGTGGCTCCGTCAAATTTGGCCCAGTGCGTATATTGCAGGCCGATACGAAAATTAAGCCATGGCCAGAACGACGGGCCGCCGTGGCTGAATGGCAGATAGGCAAGCTCGAATATCCAGTTGGCACTGTTCGGGCTTCCGGTAGACGTACCGTAAAGCGTCGCATCCGGAGTGCCCCCGATCGACATTCGCCCCGCTGTGAGGCTCCATGTGTGATCATAGATATACGAAACCGACGCGTTCAACGACCGCAGCTGGTTGTTGGAATTGTCCGCGAGCCCAAGTGTTTGGCTGGCACTCGTGTTGTGGTTCTCGTGAATCCAGGCGAGTCGGGCA
>Ga0209656_10001516_pt1 | contig 15196 bp, 13 predicted proteins | sample BogFormECP12_OM2_FD_188239 | JGI IMG/M metagenome (GOLD analysis project Ga0209656, IMG submission 188239) | Bog forest soil microbial communities from Calvert Island, British Columbia, Canada - ECP12_OM2 (SPAdes) (version 2) | ecosystem: Environmental > Aquatic > Freshwater > Wetlands > Bog ... | reverse complement strand
TCATGGTGATCAGCGAGCTGAGCAATCGAGGCAACGGCGGGGTTCTGCTCGATGAGCGTATCCAGTCGGTCCACCTGAGCGATGACCACTCGGCGATGCAGCTCATCGAGCGGCTCGGCTGGGCGATCGACGACGCCGAGGTAGCAGAGCGTGTGCAGGGCCGCACGCAAGCGCGCGGGCGAGTGAGGAACCCACGCGCAGGTAGTCGCTAGCAGCCACGCACACCCGCGTCGCGCCGCGCTCACAAGGAGCGGGCACCCATGCAACCAGAGTAGCCAAGCCCACATCTGAAAGGAGCAGGAACCATGTCCCATCCATCGCCCCCAACCGCGCCACACAGAAGCTGGCGTGACACGATCGTCACCGCTATTGCGATCATCGTCGGAGTTCTATCCCTGGCCCTGATCGCGGCCGGTTCCGCCGGGGCGAACACGCCGACCTCTGCACCACCGGTCACGATCCTCACGTCGAACGCCCACATCGGCTCGGCCGACATCTTCATCACTCCTACCGGGGACGCGAGCACGTATGCGAACGGGCCGGAGATACTCGACGGCCAAGGGAATGTCGTGTGGTTCCACGCGATTCCCGTCGGTCAGACCGCGGCCGACTTCCGAACCCAGACCTACGACGGCCAGCCGGTTCTCACGTGGTGGCAGGGGACCGGGCTCGGCGGCCTCTCAAGCGGCACGGATTACATCTACAACGATCACTTCCAGCAGATCGCCACGGTCAACGCGGGCAACGGTCTCAGCGCGGATGGCCACGAGTTCCTGATCACTCCATGGAACACGGCGCTCATCGTCTCCTACACGACGGCGACGGCGAACCTGACGTCGATCGGCGGCCCGGCCCACCAGATCGTGATCAACGGCGTCGTCCAGGAGATCGACATCGCCACCGGCAAGGTGCTCTTCCAGTGGGACAGCGAGGACCACGTGCCCTTCAGCCAGAGCGAGCAGCCGCTACCGGCATCGGCGAGCACGCCGTGGGACTGGTTCCACCTAAACGCGGTCCACCTCGACACCGACGGGAACCTGCTGATCGACGCCCGTAACACCTGGACGACCTACAAGGTGAACAGGTGGACCGGCAACATCATCTGGCTGCTCGGCGGCAAGGACTCAAGCTTCACCCCGGCGGCGGCCTCGGGGCAGGTTCTCGACAGCGCGGGCGAGATCTTCGCCTGGCAGCATGATCCCGAGGCGCTCGGCGACGGGGTGTACACCTTCTTCGACAATGAGTCGTCCGGGACGCCGCTGCTGCCCTACAGTCGCGCGATCACCGTGAAGCTGAACCGGTGGACGCATGTCGCCACGCTCGTGGCGTCCGATGACCAGCCCGAGGGACTCTCGGCTCCGTCGCAGGGCAATGCCCAGACAACTCGCGACGGCGACCTGTTCGTCGGATGGGGGGCACTGCCCTACTTCTCGGAGTTCGATCCGTCGGGCAAGCTCGTCTTCAACGCCGAGTTCCCAGCCGGGGTCAACACCTACCGCGCGTATCTCTTGCCGTGGGGGTGCTCCGAGCTCCGGCACCGGTAGCTGCGGTCCCGGCGGTGGGCGGGCGGTCCCGGCGAGGGGCACGGCCAGCATGTAGTCAGTCGTTGCCCGACGGCCCGTCCCGCGCCTCTGGTGGACGGGCCGTCGGGCACGGTCGTTGCGATCGCTGCTCAATCGCTATCGTCAGGCCAAGCGGCCAAGAGCACCGATGCTGCGGTCGACGACCGCGACTAAACGGCGGTCGAAGGCCGACTCGGAGATGCTGGCCAACGGGCCCATCCAAGCGTTAGCGCGACAGGTGATGCTGTCAGCATGTTTGACAACCTCGAGATGGTCGACAGACCCAACACGGCCGACCCGCGAAGGCGACGGCCGCTCACGTACTCGCCCCCTCCAGGCGTTGCCTTCCCCACGCCAGGGCGGACGTCGAGTGTGTTCCCAAGCGCACGATGAGCACGCCGCACACGCTCATCGACACCAGGCAGATCATGCTCACTCCGCCGGACTGGTGCGATCACGACGGTAGAGCGAGCGGACAGCTGGTGCTTGAGGAGCGCGGCTTTCGTGGTGAGGTGGTCTGTGAATGCGGGTCCCTGATGGCGTTCCTGTGGCGCGAGGAGTACGAGTTCAACGCGCGGACGGCCCCTCACGGCCCGCCGTGATGAGAACTGCCGGTCCCGCCGTGTTGTTCTCGACCAGCCAGCGACGTGGCTCGCTGGCTCGCCAACTTCCTCCCTTGCGCCGGGCGCCGACCATGGCGGCGCAAGCCGACAGTGCCTTCGGGGCGTATCTGCCCGAGGCGACCGTACACTCATCCGAATGCGTGCTTTTCGCTGGTTGGGCGGTGCCGCCAAAGACCCACCGGTGGCGATCGGCGACCCACGGTTCGAGGCTTGGGAGACCGTAAGCACCTTCGAGGACCAGACCACCGCTGTGGCCTGGCGTGACCAGCTACGGACACTCGGGATCGACGCGTGGTGCGTCGCCGATCACCATTTGGACGGGCGCAGTCGCGGGGACATTTACCTGGTCGTACCCCCTGGCCAGTGGTCGCGTGCAAACGAGATTGTCGAGAACCTCGACTGATCGCCAGAGGGCGCGGCCGACAGCCCCCGTTTGAGCGCCTAGACGAGACCCGGCATTGACCGAACTGTCGAAACGAGCCGGAGCGTTCTCTGTGCCGGCGGTACCGCCGGGGCGCCCTGCCTCGAGGTTCAGGCGGGCCGGCAAGCACACCGACGCCGGACACGAGCTGGGAGTAGCCGGCGGCCTCGCGGCGCTGAGCCTCGATGCCCTGTCGAGCGTCGCGTATGGGCCCGAAGCGATGATCCTCGTCCTCGTGGCGGCAGGATCGGGTGCGCTGAGCTACACATTCCCGCTGACGCTCGTGATCACGGGCATGCTGGTACTGCTGGTCGTGTCCTACACGCAGGTGATCGCCGCGCACCCGGAGGGCGGCGGCGCATACGCGGTCGCGAAGCTCAACCTGGGGCGGATACCGGCCCTGCTCGCCGCGGCCTCCCTGGTCGTGGACTACGTGCTCACGGTGGCGGTGAGCCTGGCCGCGGGGGCCGCGAGCCTCGGGAGCGTCTTCCCGGCGCTCGCCCACCATCTGCTGCCCGTGGCCCTGGTCGGGCTCGTGCTCCTGACGGCCGTGAACATGTTCGGGATCAGCGAGTCCGCCCGGCTACTGATGCTGCCCGCGGCCGTGTTCGTCGTGAGCATGCTGGCGTTGGTGTTCCTCGCGCCCTTCCGTCCTTACCCGGTCGCGACGATCGGGACGAGCGTCGCGATCCATTCGACAACCGCGCTGGGAATCGTCCTCATCCTGAAGGCGTTCGCGTCCGGATGCTCGGCGGTCACCGGCGTGGAGGCCATTGCCAACGGCGTGCCCGCGTTTCGTCAGCCTCGCGTGGTGCAAGCGCAGCGGACCGAGATCTCGCTCGGAGTGCTGCTCGCCGTGATGCTGGTGGGGCTCGCGATCATCATCCGGGCCCACGATGTCGTCCCCCGTGGCGGGGTTACGATCCTTGCCCAGATCACCGCGGGGACTTTCGGCACGGGCTGGCCGTTCTACGTCTCGAACCTGGCCGTGACCCTCGTCCTCGGCCTGGCCGCGAACACGAGCTTCGGCGGCCTGCCGGTGCTCATGAGCCTGCTGGCAAGGGATCACCGCCTTCCCCATCTCTTCTATCTGCGCGCCGAGCGCCCGGTCTACAGACAGGGCATCGCGGCGCTCGCGCTCGCCGCCATGCTGCTGCTCATCGTGGTCCAGGCAGAAACGAGCCGTCTGATACCGCTCTTCACGATCGGCGTGTTCATCGGGTTCACCATCAGCCAGCTCGGGCTCGTGCGCCACTGGCGCGAGGAGCGCCCGCCGCACTGGCGGACGCGGGCCGTGCTCAATGGCGTCGGCGCCGCGATGACAGGGGTCGCCGTCGCGGTCTTCCTGTTTACGAAGTTCCGCGAGGGCGCGTGGGTGGTGACGATCGCGGTCCCAATGCTGATGTTCCTGTTCGCTCACACCGAGAGCTACTACGCGAAGGTTGCCTCCGAACTGAAGCTCGGCCTGACACCCCGAATCCCCCATAAGAGCGAGAGCGTCGTGATCGTCCCGACCTCCACCGTGAACCTGCTCACCGAGCAGGCACTCAGCGCGGCGCTGTCCATGGGGGATACGGTGGTGGCGCTCGCCGTCGCCGGCGACGAGCAGGAGCGAGCTCGGGTCAAGCACGAGTGGGACGAGTGGAAATCGGGCGTGCCGCTCGAGGTGCTGGTCGACCCGCAACGCCGTCTGATACGCACCGTGCTCGAGTACGTCGACTCGATACCGGCGGATGGACCAAGGGTCACCGTCCTGATCCCCGAGATCATCCCCAGCAAGCGCCGCCACGAGATCCTGCACAACCAGCGCGGGCGCCTGCTCGAGACGGCGCTCAAGGCTCACACGACGCGCGTCGTGGTCGCCACACTGCCCTTCCACATCCACGACTGAGCGGGTTTTACCCGACCGGCTGGACCTAGTCGGGCCTGACCGCGGGGTCCTCGCTCGTTCCGATGACGCCGCAGTGCGCGCACGTCCATGCCACATGATCCGGATCGAGCTTGACAATGACCGGGCACTCCCAGTCATGTGGCGGGCACGACTGTAAACCGTCCGCGACCCACCAGATGACCTCGTCGATTGGCCGCTCGGACGCACGGTTGTATAACGGCCCCGCTCCGTCAGTCAGCAAAACCAGCGCTCGGGCGACGCCGCACGGGTTTGTGGGGACCGGCTGCTCGAGTCGCTCTGCCAGGCCGAGCAGCGCCTCGCGCCGAGGCACGACGACGTCGCCGAGCACAGGCACGGCCGGGCTGAGAAGCAGGGTGCGCGGCTTCTCCGCCTCCGCAACGACCCGGCGCAACGATCCGGAAACCCGGCAACGGGTGACCGGGTCTGCGAGCTGTCTCGCACGGAGCGCGCGATCCTCTGGGGCGTCGCGAGCTCCACCCGCAGCCAGCTCGTAGTCAAGCCGCCAACGACGACAGAGCACTCGTATTCGCAGTCCGAGGCGTGGTGGCCGACTAGACGCGATCTTCTGGATTGCCACCCGCCGCGGCATCCGGAGGGCAATGGGCTTCATGGCAAGGAACTGGCGGCGCCTAGGACTGGGGTGGCGTGTCGTATAGCTCGCTCAGGTGTGTGCTGGGACGATCCCCCTTTGCTTTGACCTCGTCCAACCGGGCTCGCTCTGCAGCGGTCACATCGTGCTCGATCCCGAGGTGCCTCACAATCGCGGCGACGGCGGTCTGCAGCTCACGTACTCGGTGCTCGAGCATTACTATCTGTTCATGGTCACTCATCGGCGGTCCTTCGTGGTCGCGTCTTATTGCAAGGCCGTCCGATGTGCTCGCTGGCGACGTTGAAGTCGCTCAGGACGGCGCCACACCTCGCACACGTCCAGCGTGCCGGCTCGAGATCTCCCGTAGGGCGCAACCCCGAGCGCTCGACTTCCGCCCAGCACGGGAGCCCTGAGGACCAGAAGGTGATTCTCGCCGTGTCCTTCGGCACCGTCCGGCGGTGGTGGTGTAGAAGCGTCATATCGCTTGCTTTGCGTCGCGGGCTATAGGGCCAACGGCGCAAATCGACTATGAACCGCCCGACATCACGACTGCGTGAAGATCGGGGTGTCGAGTACAACGATTTCATTACGACGTGACGCTACGCGGCCCTTCGCGACCCGTCGTGGGCAACGTCAAGCCGTCACGTCCGAGGCGCGGACGGTCTGGAGCTTTCGGTCACATCGGTATGAGCGTGTGGACGACTCCTCGAGCGCGGTGCCTGCCGCGACGGTGACGCTTACCGTGGGCGACTGAATATCGAACGCGACCGTCCGCAGGCCGACGCGCGCGTCAACTTGCCGATCCCGCATGCTCGGCCGTCTGGGCCTCGGAGCCCTCGGGTGCCGCGCCCCCGAGGAGTTTGGTGCTCATCTTGATCGCTCGCACCGAGCCGGTGGCCCCCGTTTGCAGCGTGACCCCGAGCGTCAGCACGAAGATCCCCGGGATCCTCAGAACGCTCGATCCGAGCATCAGGATCCCCAGGCGAGAAATCAGGTAGGGGGGCGTGCAGACCATCGCACCCATCGCACCCATCAGCGCCGACGCCGTCAGCTTGTCGCGCCTGGACGACGCCGGCTTCATCCCGACCAGACGCGAGGGCACCGCGACGTAGGAGACCATCATCAGGCCGACGACGATCCCCTGGGTCAATGTGAACCACGGGCGCCCCCAGCGCGTCACGACCGTCGTCGAGAACGCGACCAGCACGCCCATCGCGCCACCGGAGAGCAGCACGGTCGTCAGGTGGGCCCGCGCCGTGGAGACGGCCGGTCGCACCCTCGGCGGGGGCGGTGCGGTGATCGCGAACGCGAACACGGCATTGAGGAAGAAGCTCGCCGCGGTGATCGCGATGATCACCAGGCCGATGGGGATGAGCACCGGGCCGCGAAGCACGTGAAAGGACTTGCCGTGCAGCGTGTGAGCCTTGAGGTCGTACGTCAGCAGCCAGATCCACATGGCGGGGAGAAACTGCACGAGCGTCAGCCGCCAATTGGTCAGAAGCAGCCTCAGCCCGGTGAACAGCATTGCGAACGCGCCCACTGTGAAGGCGAGCGGAGCGAACAGGCGTCGTGATCGGCTGACGCGGAGGATCGCTTCGATCGCCGCTTCGTCATCGTCCCGGATCGCGTGCACGAGCGCACGGACGCGCTCCGGCAGCGACGCGCGGCGGGGCTTTGAGCTCACGGCCATGGCACGTGAGGATCCCACAAGCATCCTCGAACCTCACGGGCTCACTTGTCGGGCTCACGGCTCAGCACTCGACCCGCCTGACGCACCGCTCCGAGCAAGGCGAACGACGAAGTCAGGTCACTCCGCCACAACCGGCTGTGATACTGGCGCTCATGAACGAGCCGCGTGCCGGTGTGCGTCTTTACCGTCTGCTGGTCCTTCTCGGCGTGCCGCTGCGCTGGTGGTGCCGGCTTGAGGTGCGCGGGCGGGAGGTCCTGCCGCCGCCGGGCACGGGCGTCGTGGTCGTTCCCAACCACGACAGCATGCTCGACCCGCTCGCGATCGGTGACACGCTGATGCGCGCCGGCCGGCCGCTGCGCTTCCTGGCCATGGACACCTTGTGGAGGTGGCGTCTCATGGCGAGGGTGCTGGACGGTATCCGTCAGATCCCGATCCGCAGGGGAGCGAGTGACACCGCGGCACTGCAGGCCGCGGTGGACGCACTCGCGGACGGCGAGGCGATCTGCATCTTCCCGGAGGGCCGGCTCTCGCACGGGCAGTGCCTTCGCGCGCGCCGCGGGGTGGCCCGAATCATCGAGGCTTCGCCGGATGCGCAGATCGTCCTCGCCGCCGTCATCGGAGGTACCGACCTGGCGCGCTTCCCGCGCCGACCACGGGTGTGCGTCGAGCTGTTCCGCCCGACCGACGCCACGCCACGGATGGATGAGGACCACGCAGCCCTCGCGGCGCGCCTGCTCGACGAGATCCGCCAGCGCGTCCCGCCGGTGGCCGCCGGCCGCCGGCCCGCGCGCCGCAACGACGACCGGGCATCCGAGCGGGCAGGTGCCCATGCGGCCCGTCCGGACCGAGCGCGAACGCCGTACGGTCTCGATGTCGAGCGCTAGCTTACCGCTTCGACAGCCGCGTGCGCGTCTGAACGCGAGGCGTTGAAGCCCACCCGCCCTCGGTCAGGTGGCAAGTGTTCGTGCTGCGGGAATGCTCCGCGCGAGTCGGCCGTGCACGAACTGCACCGCCATCGCCCCCTCGCCGACGGCGGCGGCGCATCGCTTGGTCGAGCCGGAGCGCACGTCGCCGGCGGCGAAGATACACGGCACGCTGGTCTCGAGCATGCTCTCGGCGCCGGCATCACTGCCGGTGAGGATGAATCCCTTCTCGTCGCGGGCCACGACGTCGCCGAGCCAGTCGGTGCACGGCGAGGCGCCGAGGAAGAGAAACAGGAAGGAGAACGCGAGCCGCTCTCCGTCGCGCAGCGTCACGGCCTCGAGCTGACCGTTCTCGCCGTGCAGCTCGGAGATTTCGCTGCGATCGCGGACCGCCACGCCGTAGCGCTCGAGCTCCAGCACCAGGTACTCCGACATAGTCTCGCGAAGATCGGCGCGCCGATGAAGCAGCGTGACCAGCGCCCCGCCGCGCGCCAGCCAGACGGCGGCCTGGGCGGCCGAGTTGCCTCCGCCGACCACTCCGACACGCGTCGCACCGCAGCGCTGCGCCTCCGGAGGGCCGGCGGCGTAGAAGATGCTAATGCCCTCGTATTCGCCGATCCGTGGGACCGGCAGGCGCCGATACTGCGCGCCGGTGGCCAGCAGCACGGCGCGCGCGGCGATCTGGTGGCCCTCCTCGAGGTTCACCACGTGGCGGTCGCCGCCCGGCTCGAGCGAGAGGGCTCGGTAGGGCGTGGCGGTCCGCGCGTTGAACTTGCGCGCCTGCGTGACGGCACGGCTGCCGAGCTCCGCGCCGCTTATCCCGGCCGGAAAGCCGAGGTAGTTCTCGATCCGTCGCGAGGTGCCCGCCTGCCCACCCAGCGCCGTGCTCTCCACGACGAGGGTGTCAAGCCCCTCCGAGGCACCGTAGACGGCAGCGCCCAGGCCGGCCGGGCCGGCGCCCACGACGACGAGGTCGACCTCCTCCCGGGGCGCGAGCTCAAGGCCGATCCGAAGCGCCCGCGATACCTCGCCGCTGGACGGACCGCGAAGCTCGCGGCCGCCGGGCAGCCGGACCAGCGGCAAGCTCCGTGGATCCAGTCCGGCGATCAGCATCGCGGCATCGGCGTCGCCCGACTGCTCGGGGTCGCGCCACGTGAACGGGAGTCGATTCGTGCGCGCGAACTCGACAATGTGCAACGTCGCCTCCGAGGAGCGCGGACCGACGATCTCGATGCCGATGCCGTCATGCCGCTGGAGCACCTCGCGGCGGGCCATGAAGGCCGAGAGCAGCACGTCCCCCAAGGGGCCGTCCTCGAACAGCAGCGGCCTCAGCGCCTGTCGCGTGACCGCGATGTAGCGCATCGGCTGCGTGACCACGGCCGTCAGAAAGACGGTCTGTCCTGACAGTAGGTTCAACTCGCCCAGAAAGCCCGAGGCGCCGTGCCGGACGATCTCGTTGCCCGCCCCGTCGTGGACGGCCGCCTCACCTTCGATGATCGCGATTAGCGGATACTCCGCATCGCCGACCCGGAACAACACGTCACCAACCGCCGCCGTCTGTTCCTCGCCGTGCCGAGCGAGCGTGGCCAGCTGCTCTGGGGACAGGATCGGGCTGACCGAATTGGCCATCGCTCGAGTCTAGCTCCGGGCGCTGGAGTGAAGCCGACCCGAGAGGTTACGAGGTTCAGGGAATCCGGATGTCCTTGGTCGCGCGAGCGATGAGCGTCTCTTGCTCGGTCAGGTCGGCCTCCCTGACCGGAGTCACGATCGACCAATGGCCGCCGGTGGGGCAGCGCTGGAACCTCCACCAGCCGAATCGGAGCGACTTCAGCGAGGCTCCCGGAACCCAGATCGTCGTGTACAGATGGCCCTTCCGGCACCGGACCACGACATTGCCACCGATCCGGTACCCGCGCAGCCTCAACGCGACGGCTTCAACAAGCACGGCCGCCAGGATGATCGTGACCGTGCGCCGCCGATGCCTCGCGCCTGTCTTGTGCTTCTGAGGGAGCCGCAGTGGCTTGCGCGTCACGTGTGGACCTTACAATCATCGGATGCGCCTGCCGGTGGTGGTGGTTGTGCCTGTCGTGGTCCGCAGCGGCGGGTGTGCCGAGCGAGGTCGCGATCGTGTTTAAGCAGAGGCATCTGCGCTACTTCGTGACTGCTGCGCAGCTGGGACAGATCACCCTTGCGGCGGAGAAGCTTGGCATCGCCCAGGGAGCCGTTTCGCAGGCGGTCGCTCGCCTCGAGTCCGACCTCGGCTTCGAGGTGCTCGAGCGCCACGGCCGCGGGGTCACGCTCACACCGGCCGGCGAGGTGTTCCTGCCGAAGGCGCAGGCGGCCCTCGTCGCCGAAGAGGAAGCGTCCCTCATGGCGGAGTCGCTGGCGCGGATCAGTCACGGCAGGATCGCCCTCGGATACTCGGGGCTCCCACCCGCCTCTTCAAGTCCCGACCTGATCGAGGCGTTCACGCAGGCCTGCCCCGGGGTTGAGCTGAACCCGCAGGAACTCCCGTTCCCGTCCGTACCGACGGCTTCATGGCTCCGCGAGGTCGACGCGGCGATCTCTTCGCAGCCGCCGCCTGATCCGAACGTCTCGTTCCAGACGCTGCGCGCCGAGCCGCGCGTGGCACTGGTGCCGAGAAGTCATCCTCTGGCAGGCAGGCGGGAGCTGACCGTTGCCGAGGTGCTCGATGAGACGTTCCTCGGCTTTCATCCCTCGATCGACCCCGCATGGGCTGGCTTCTGGAGCCTCGACGACCACCGCGGCGGACCAGCGCCGCACATAGTCGGCGAGACGGCCGATGCGCAGCAGAGATTCGCGATGCTCGCTGCGGGCCGCGGTATCGGGACGGCGCCTGCCTACGCCGCAGCCATGGTCAAGGTCCTGCCCAGCATCGTCGCGATCCCGCTCACCGACGCCGACCCCGCGATCATCACGCTGGTCGCGCGCAAGGATCGTCAGCACTCGCTCGTCGAGCAGCTCTTCACCCTCGCCGGGCAGATCAGCCCGCACCTCGCCGGGGGTCCCGCCGAGCCCTCGGCGTAGATCGACCCGACGGCTATGCAAGAGCTTCTCGCCGGTTCCCCCGCCGGCGGGCCGGCACTTGGCGCCGCGACCGACCGGCGACCACAGTCATAAGCCCTTGCGCAAGTCCCATACGAGTGTATGATGCGAGGTCCGGCCGCCGAGCGCACGAACGGGGGATGGAAAAATGGCCAAGCTCACCAAGCCGAGCCTCTTGGGGGAGGTCGAGCGCGGCCGAGTCCGCTGCTCCGTCTGTCGCTCCGCCCTGCCGGTGACCGTGCTGTGGGCGGTCGGGGAGAGTTGTCCGCGCTGCTCGGGAGAGCTGCACGCCTGTCGGCGACACACGACCGGCGTACCGCCGGCCAGGACGGTCGCGTTGCCATACGTCGAATCGGCCAACGGATCCGGCCGACTCGGCCTCGCGCGGCAATGAGCACCAAGCCTGTGCCGGATCCACCCGCTCGAAGAGCTGGCGTCTGATGCATCGAGTCACGGACGGGATCCTCGGCGTCGCCCGGAGCGTCCTGGCCGAGCTGGATCTCGATGTGGTGCTCGACCGCGTGCTGGAGGCGGGGCAGGAGCTGACCGAGGCCCGGTACGCGGCGGTTGGGGTGCTCAACGAGTCGAAGTCCGAGCTGATCAGGTTCCTCACCAGGGGCATCGACGAGGACGCGCATGCGGCGATCGGCCAGCTGCCCCGCGGCCGTGGGGTACTCGGCGTCCTGATCGAAGATCCCGAGCCCCTGCGCGTCGTCGATATCGGCCGGCACCCGCGCTCATACGGCTTCCCTTACGGACATCCGCCGATGCACACTTTCCTGGGGGTACCGATCCTCGTTGAGGGCTCGCCGTTCGGGAACCTGTACCTGACTGAAAAGGCCGGCGGCGCCGAGTTCTCCGAAGCGGATGAGCAGGCAGCGGTGGTCCTCGCCGAATTCGCCGGCGTGGCGATCAACCATGCGCGGCGCTATACGGGAACAAGAGAACATCGCGACGAGCTGAAACGAGCGGTTGCCGCACTCGACGCCACGACCCAGGTCGCACGGGCGATCGGGGGTGAGACGGATCTCGAGACGATCCTCGAGCTCATAGCCAAGCGTGGTCGGGCGCTCGTGTCGGCGCGCGCCCTGCTGATCGGGCTGGGGCAGGGCGAGGAGATCCTGATCGCCGCCGGGGCGGGCGAGCTGCCCGCCGGCGTCATCGGCCGGCGCGTCGACGTGAATGGCACCGTGGCCGGCCAGGTGATGCGTACCGGCCGTGCGCATCGCCTGGAGGACGAGCTCACCCGCGCCCGCTTCCACGAGCGTGGCCTTGGCCGGCTCGGAGTCAACCCCGACGCCGGGCTGGCCGTTCCGCTGGTCTTCGCGGGTCAAGCGCATGGCGTTCTGCTCGTACTGGATCGGATCGGCGATGATCCGGCGTTCACAGCCGAGGACGAGCGGCTGCTGGAGGCATTCGCGACGAGCGCCGCAACGGCCGTGGCAAACGCGGAGTCGATCGCCTATGAGCGCCGACGTCAGCGCATGGCGGCCGCAGAGAGCGAGCGCCGCCGTTGGGCCCGCGAGCTCCACGATGAGACGCTCCAGAGCCTGGGTGCCCTGCGGACCGGACTCTCGACCGCGCGGCGCTCTGAGCAACCCGACGCTCTAGCGCAGGTCGTCGGCGAGGCGATCGACCATCTGGAGGAAGCGATCGCGAACCTGCGCGCGCTGATCACCGACCTGCGCCCGGCCACGCTGGACGAGCTCGGCGTCCACGCCGCCCTCGAGGGCCTCGCCGACCGCGCCCGCCGCCAGGGCATCGCAGTCGACCTCGACGTCGATCTCGACCACGAGCAGGGCCGCGAGCCCACTCGCTACATAATCGACCTCGAGACCGCCCTATACCGGATCGTCCAGGAGGCCCTGACCAACGCGTGCAAGCATGGCGAGGCCAAACGCGCGGTCGTCGAGGTCAGGGATGACTCCACGACTGTCCACCTGACCGTTCGAGACGACGGCAAGGGATTCGATCCCAATGCCGAGACCGACGGGTTCGGACTGCTTGGCATGCGCGAGCGCGTCGAGCTGCTCGGCGGGCGGGTGGAGATCGACTCCGCTCCCGGTCGCGGCGCGGTTGTCAAGGCCGGCTTCCCCGTGCAGAGACGGCACGATGGCGCCCGCGCCGGCGACGACGCAATCCACCGAGCGCTCGGCGGTGCAGATGTGCGCGCCGTATAGCCTGGAGCAGAGCCAAGGCAACTCCCCCCTTCCCGCGTCGAGGCCCTGAACACTTCGGTCGCGTGCGGGAGGTCTCGCTCGCCCAGCCGAGCGAGACGGACGGTGTGGACGCCCTCGCATCCATCGTGATTGACTGGGCCGGCGATGAGCTTCCCATCGATCCCCGCGAGAACGCTGCCCGGGCAGTCGGCGTTGTGCCGGCGTTGAGCCCGCGGGACGATCTGCGCCTGGGCGCCGAGGCCCTGCGCCGACGCTGCGACCCGGCCTCGCTGGGGCTGCGAACCACGGCCGACGTTGAGCCGGCCGACGGCGCAGCCGGACAGGAGCGCGCGATCCGCGCGCTCGACTTCGCGATCGAGGTGTCGCAGCTCGGCTACAACGTGTTCGCCACCGGGCCCGACGGGACGGGCAAGAGAGAAACGGTCGAAGCACGACTGCGCACGCACGCAAGAGCACGCCCGGCACCGAACGACATCGTGTTCCTGTTCAACTTCGAGGAACCCAACAAGCCGCTGTGCACCACGCTTGCGCCCGGCCAGGGGCGGCGACTTTCGCGCACGATGGGCGCATTTGTGCAGCAGGCGGCACGGGAGATCCCTAATGCGTTCGAGAGCGAGAGCTACCGCCGCCGCCGGGCCGAGGTGATCGAGCCGTTCGATCGCGAGCGCCAGGAGATGCTCGAGCAGGTGCGCACGTTCGCGCGCTCACGCGGCCTGGACCTCGAGATCACACCTGCCGGGGTCGTGTCAGTCCCGCTCGTGCACGGCCGACCGGCAACGCCGCAGGAGTTCGAGCAGCTGCCGGAGCAGACGCGGCACGAGCTCGACGCGGCCGGCCATGAGCTCGAACAGCGCATGAACAGCGTGATCCCGCAGCTGCGTGAGATCGACTCGCGTGTGCGCCAGCGTGTCCGCGCGCTGGACCGCGAGGTCGTCCTGTTCGCGGTCGGGCATCTGATCGACGACGTCAAGCGCGAGCACGCGGACTCGGAGGCCGTCACCGCGTGGCTGGAGCGCGCGCGCGAGGACGTGGTCGACAACTACGGGGGCTTCCTGGCGGAGGCCCAGCAAGCTCAGATGATGCCGCCCATGACCGCAATGCTCGGCCGGGGCGCCGAGACATTTCATGCACGCTACGAAGTCAACCTGTTCGTGGCCGGCGACGATCAGGGCGCACCCGTGGTCGTCGAGCGCAACCCGACGTTCAATCGGCTCTTCGGGCGCATCGAGTTCGAGACCACACTCGGCGCGGCCGTTACGAACCACCGGCACATCAGGGCCGGCGCTGTTCACGCCGCCAGCGGGGGCTACATGATCCTGCGCGCAGACGAGGTGGTGCGCCAACCGTTCGTGTGGGAGAAGCTCAAGGAGACTCTGCGCTCGGGTCGTGCGCAGGTCGAGAACCTCGGCGAGCAGTTCACGCTGTTTCCGACCGCGACGCTCACCCCCGACCCGGTGCCGGTCGATGTGAAGGTGGTCCTGGTGGGGTCGGGCGAACTGTATGAGCTGATGCACGCGCTCGACGAGGACGTGGCCGAGCTGTTCCGTGTGAGGGCCGACTTCGACGTGCAGATGCCCTGGGAGCAGGAGGAGTCGAGAAGCTACGCGGCCTTCATCAGCGCCCGGGTCCAAGGCCAGGGGCTGCGCCACTTCGACGCGGGCGCAGTCGCGCGCATCGTCGAGCACGGCGCGCGCCGTGCCGCTCACCAGGGGAAGCTGTCGACTCGCTTTCAGGAGATCGCCGAGCTCATCACCGAGGCGAGCCACTGGGCGACCCGCGTCGGCGCCGAGCTCGTGGGGGCCGAGCATGTCGAGCAGGCGATCCGTGAGCGGCGCAACCGCTCGGACCTGCTCGAGCAGCGGCTCGCCGAGATGGTCGACGAAGGGACGCTGCACATCGAGCTCCAGGGTGGCGCGATCGGGCAGCTGAACGGCCTCGCCGTGGTCGTGATGGGCGACTACGCATTCGGCCACCCGACCCGCATCACGGCGACCACGGCCCCGGGCAGCGGCGAGCTGGTGAGCATCGACCGCGAGAGCAAGCTCAGCGGGAAGATCCACGACAAGGGGTTCCTCACCCTGCGCGGCTATCTCGAGCAGTGCTACGGGGACAGCGTCCCGCTATCGCTCTCGGCAAGCCTGACCTTCGAGCAGTCCTACGCCGGCCTCGAAGGCGACTCGGCGTCGAGTGGTGAGCTGTACACGCTGCTCTCGAGCCTCGCGGAGGCACC
>Ga0209656_10001515_pt1 | contig 15196 bp, 12 predicted proteins | sample BogFormECP12_OM2_FD_188239 | JGI IMG/M metagenome (GOLD analysis project Ga0209656, IMG submission 188239) | Bog forest soil microbial communities from Calvert Island, British Columbia, Canada - ECP12_OM2 (SPAdes) (version 2) | ecosystem: Environmental > Aquatic > Freshwater > Wetlands > Bog ... | reverse complement strand
GCTTATCGTCGGGCTTCTGAAGCACCTGTGTCGGCGCGGGCTGTAGCTGTCATCCGACCGGCGCCAATCATCATCGCTCAGCTCCCGTTCCTTTGCACCCTGTCTGGCACTCGCCAGTTGCACGCTTATCGGGAGTAATCTCCCAGAAGCCGGTTTGACCGCGAGCGAAGGGGAACCGCAACTTCGCTTGTTGGTTCGTGCCGGCCTTCTTTTTTCAGTTCTTCGACGACGCGGCTGAGCCTCCACTGCCGGCGCTCCAATGAGGTCGGCAGGCACTGAGTCTGCCGGGCACAATCTTGGCAATTAGTGGCGGCGAGTGGCGCTGCCCAACAGAATCGACAACTGGTCTAGCACGGCCCGTATTGTCACGGGTACGGTCAGCGATCCCAGTAATGCGGTTGTGGCGGGAGCCAAGGTCACATTGGTATCGACTACCACACGATTGACACGAAGCGTCGCAACGGCATCGGCCGGCGAATATGCCATCACCAACCTGAAGCCAGACACTTACTCTCTAATTATCGAGCATCCCGATTTTCAGAAATGCACTCGCCAAGTTCAGGTTCTAGTCGGATCGCGAAACGACGTGTCGGCACAATTGAATGTGACGAGTGTCTCGACCACCCTGGAAGTCGCAGCCTCAGGCGAAACGGCGACTGTTAACACGGAGACCCAGACGCGCAACAGATTACTGACCTTCCCACGCTGACTCGTGACCCATACGACTTGATTGCAACTTCCGGGAACGTGGCTGAGGACACCCAGAGCGGCCGCGGCGCAGGCTACGCCATCAATGGACAGGGCTCGGCGGACACGGATGTCCTGTTAGATGGCGGCGAAAACGTTGATCTGTTCACTGCGACCGTGGGCCAGAGCGTTCCGCTCGATTCGGTGCAGGAGTTTCGGGTTGTGACTTCGGACTTTACGGCTGAATACGGACCTGCGGGCGGCGGAGTGATCAACGTGACCACCAAGTCCGGCACCAACCAGTTCCATGGATCGCTCTACGAGTTCAACCGCGTTTCTGCCCTGGCTGCGAACACGTATTAGAACAACGCCAACGGTGTTGCTAAGCCGGGTTATTGGAAGCCGACTTTGCGGTGGCCGCAAAAGATCGTCTCTATCGCTGCCTGGATCGCATTGTGGAGCATAAGGCAGCCTTGTTTCAGCATCTACGGGAGCGCTGGCAGGACCTGTTCCACGCGCAGTTTGACGTGCTGCTTTACGACCTGACCAGCACCTACATCGAGGGCGAAGGAGAGCGGATTCCCGGGGCCAAGTATGGCTACAGCCGAGATCAGCGGTTTGATTGCAAGCAGGTGGTGATTGCGCTGGTGATCACGCCGGAAGGTTGGCCGTTGGCCTACGAAGTCATGGATGGGAACACGTCGGATCGAACCACGCTGCGCAGCTTTCTGGACAAGATCGAAGCCAGCTACGGTCGGGCGCGACGCGTGTGGGTGATGGATCGGGGGATCCCGACCGAAGCGGTGCTGGAGGAGATGCGCAACTCGGACCGGCAAATTTTCTACCTGGTGGGGACCCCACGCAGCAAGATCCGACAGTATGAGAAGAAGTGGCTGGATCGGTCTTGGCAGAAGGTGCGGGAGTCGGTGGAGGTAAAGCTGTTGGCCGAGGCCGGCGAACTGTATGTTCTGGCCAAAAGCGAAGGGCGGCGGTTGAAAGAGACAGCCATGCGGCGGAAGAAGCTGGCTCGGTTGTTGCGTAAGCTGCGCGCCATGCAGCGCAGTGGTCCCCGCCGGGATCAGCTGCTGTTACGCATTGGCGCGGCGCGGAAAGAAGCCGGTAGCGCTTTTCGTTTCCTCCAAGTCCAACTCCCCCGCGAAGGCGAAGCCGTGACCCGCAGCAGCTTGCAGTTCCGCGTTGACCAGCCCAAGCTGAGAGCGGCGCAGTTGCAGACCGTCACTATTTGCTGCGCTCGAATCTGGTGGGCGAAGACCCCGAATATATCGAGTAAGATTGAATCAGTCAAGAAATTAAAGAGTTGAAGACCGCATTTTTCTTTGAGGAAATCGGCGAGTAAAGGGAGCGAACCCGCAGATCCGCCACGTCAGAGCGTCAACGACCCACGTCAATCAAGGGGTTGAGCCCTGGGTTTTGCAACAGGCTTTAGCTAGGAACCGAGCGGATCCATGTCAACGGCAACTTTGAGGATGTGCGCTCCACCGCCCAGAATTAAACCATGCAGAGGGCTTACGTCGCCGTAGTCCCGGCCCCAGGCAAGTGTTACGTGGCCGTTTGAGGGAACAACGTTGTTTGTGGGATCCATGTCAATCCAGCCGATTCCCGGAGTATAAACAGACATCCAGGCGTGGGATGCATCGGCACCCACGAGCCTGGGTTGCCCGGGAGGTGAATAGGTTCGAAGGTATCCGCTCACGTAACGGGCTGCGAGATTCAAGGAACGGAGGCAGGCGATTTGCAAGTGCGCAAAATCCTGGCACACGCCCCGCCGCTTCCGAAAGACCTGCTCGGTGGGCGTCCGGACGTTGGTCACTTTCGAATCGAAACGAAAGTCCTTGTGAATGCGTGCTGTCAGATCTAGAAGCGCCTCCGGCATCGAACGACCAGGCGTAAATGACTGGAGCGCATAAGCGGCAAACTCCGGCCGGACGCGAACGCGCGGCGACTCAAATCCAAACTGGTAGGCTTCGAGCCCCGCAGGGCTGTGATCGTCGGGAAGTGATCTTGCTGCCTCTTCCCAAGGGAACGAATGCTGCAGCAACGGCGTCGCATTCTGTTCTATTCTTACTTCGCTTCGCGCCTCTACCACCAATTCCTTGTGCGGCTCTTGAATGGTGAAGAAACATAGGAGGTTCCCAAAATAGTCCATCCGCTCAGTGCGCGTGGCCGGAGACGGTTGGATGCACAGTTCGCTCCACGCCACCTGTTGATGCAGCAGAGACCGCGGTTTCAGGCACGCCACGTGGTTCCCGACCGATACCGGAGACTGGTATTTGTAGGTGGTTCGGTGAACGATTCTATAAATCATTGACCTATGGTGATGGGCAGGGTGCGAGCATGACTAAAATACCTGCTCGATATGCTATTCGACCAGGAAGGCAGCAATCGTTCCAGCTCACTGAGGAACCGCTCGAGCCGGGAGAGCCCATCTGAACCATTCGCCACCGTAGCGGCGCCCGGCAACGGATACTTTAAGTCCCGTAAATCGAAACTGCGTAATGATGCCAGAGCGTTCCGCATCGCCTGCAAGTCATCGGGCAGGTGCCGAGGAAGCCTCTGATATTGATCCACGAGGCGGTTCAGTTGAAAGACCAAAGACCGTGGATTGGTTTCGTCTGCCAGTATTACATCCAGCACAGCAACCGGCTGCAAGGTCGTGTAGTACCGCGTCCGGTAGGTCATGGAGCTGTCTGCGACCTCCAGCAGATATTCCAGAAGCAACCAATCCTGATCAGCGAGCGGCGTGGTGATCTCGCGCAGTTCCCGCGCTAGATAGATTGCACGCTCGAGACGCCGGCCGATGCTCAGGAACGACCAGCCCAATCCGCGGTTGATGTTTTCGTGCTCCATCCCCGAAAACGCTGAGAGTAGCTCCAAACATGCTGTCAGCATCACCGGAAACTCAAGGAACTGTGTGCCATGCTCGAACTGCATTGCGTCCCGCAACTGGCCGATGAGGAACATCATATCGGCCGATAACCGTTCGCGAACACTGCCGCCAATCCGTGATACCTCTGACAGAGTTGAAGTCAGGCTGTCCGATCGCTTCGCATCCGTCATTACGGAGATCAATTCCTGCTCCAGTTCAAGCGAAGTCGGTTGCCGGTTCTTGGCCTTTGGGAGCTTACTGTGCCTCGATTCTAGGCAACTGTGAAGCCGAGTGAGGCAACGAAGCTCCGCCTCCTCGGCGCGTCGCACGCGAGGGACCAACGAGCGCAGGATCCGCGCTATGTTTTCCGCCCGTTCCGCATATCGACCCAACCAGAAGGCATTGTCGGCTACACTGCTTGGCACAGCCCGCGAGACACGGTGCAACTCCACTGGTTCACTGCGCGGGCGCAGCATGCTAAATGTATCGACGGGGCCGTCCCAGAGGACCCATGCGTCCTTGCTGTGGCCGCCGCGCTGCATCGAGACGACGGGGCCTTCCGCATCGGCAACACGCACTAATCCTCCAGGGATCGCAAGCCACCCGCTACCGGTGTTGAGTACGTACGTGCGCAGCACCACGCTGCGCGAGTGGAGACTTCCGTTGTCCCACACCGGCGCAGTGGACAAAGCAACCTGCTCCTGCGCCACATACTCGTGCGGACGGGCCCGTAATTGTTCGGCAAACTTTCCCTTTTCGCATTGCGGTAGTTCGGCGCCAAAGACCGGTTCCATGCCGCGTGATGGAAACGCCGGTTTCACCACCACGGAATCGAGATGCTTGAGCACCCAGTCCAGCGCATCGGGTTGTCCGCACCACCAGGTTGCGACGGATGGAAGCTTGAGATTCTCATCAAGCAGGAGTCTGGAGAGTCCGGGGAGAAAGGGCATGACCGCGGCCGTTTCAATCAGACCACTTCCCAATGCATTGGCAACCTTCACGTTTCCCGCGACGATGGCGTCGACCAAACCGGGCACACCCAAAAGCGAATCGCTGCGCAATTCCAAAGGATCGCAAAAGCTGTCGTCTACCCGGCGCAAAATGACATCGACTTGCTCCAAACCATCGATAGTCTTTAGATATACGCTCCGATCCCGCACCGTAAGATCGGCTCCTCCGACCAAAGCGAATCCCAGGTAGCGCGCGATATACGAGTGCTCGAAGTAGGTCTCGTTGTACGGTCCGGGCGTGAGCATTACGATTCGCGGATTATCACATTGGGCAAGGTTGGCGAGCGCTTCGCGCTGCGCTCGGAAGAAAGGAGCGAGGCGCAATACGTTCGAGGCCCGAAAGAGATCCGGCAGGACATCGGAGACAATGGTGCGGTTCTCCAATGCGTAGCCGCTGCCCGAAGGTGCTTGTGTGCGATCGGCCAGCACCCACCATTGGCCGTCGGGCGAACGCGCAAGGTCGATGGCCACCATGTGCAGATAGCTGTGAGCGGGAACGCGCACTCCCACCAGCGGCCGATGGAATGAGGGATTCGCGTAAAGCAGCGCTGCCGGAAAGTTGCCGCGCGCCACGAGGTCCTGCGTTCCATAGAGATTTTCGAGGAGGTGGCTCAGCAACTCGGCGCGTTGAATGATACCAGCTTCGATAAAGCGCCACTCATCCGCAGGAATCAAGAACGGAACGATATCGATCGTCCATGGTCGATTTGCCCCGAGAGGATCGCTGTAAATGTTGTAGGTAATGCCGTTCTCGCGAATGCGACGCTCGGCGCGCATCCAACGTCGTCCCAGCTCCTCGGTGCCGATCGCCCGTAGCGACTCCATCAGGTGGGCCCAGTGTGGCCGAGGCGTCACGCCATCGGCCGACAGTTCGTCGTAGGAAGCTCCGTAGCGGAATGGAGTCTGATAAAGATCCCCGGTCATGGGACAAGCCCCGGCTTCGCGATATAGGTGTTGGGTCCGGATGACGGCAATCGCAGGTCTAGAGTCGTCGGGAAGATCGAGTTGGTCTCTTCCTCAGGCGCCGTCATCGTGCCGAGCACTTGGTCGCACTTTTGAAAACGCTCGACGCGCCGGTCTTCTGCCTCCTTGGCGTTGAGTGGCCTGCCAGGATACATGCGACCGTCGGGTGGACCCACGTGGTAGATGCATCGTCCGATCGAACGCTCATTCCATCGGTCGATAAGGTCAAAGACGAGGGGCGCGTGCACGGGAATTGTGGGGTGCAACTCCTCCGACAACCGTCGGGCGCGATACCGTACGCCCGCAACCGCCTCTCCGAACTCGTCCGTGGGATGGAGCGGCACCCTGCGCCCATTGCATGCAACCACGTAGTGGGATTCCGTCGTGAAGCCGGAGACCTTCACCTGTATCCGCTCCAGCGATGAGTCCACCTTGCGAACCGTTCGGCCAGAACTCGAATCTTCTGCGAGTACGTTCCAAGGCTCGAGGGCCTTACGCAACTCGAGCCCGACACCCTCAACGGCGATCGACCCGATCTTCGGAAAGCGAAACTCCAGGTGCGATGCAAACCATTTCTCTTCGAGGTTGTAGCCGGACCGGCACAACTGGGTCAGCACATCGGAAAAGTCGCGCCTGACAAAATGCGGAAGCATGAAGCGGTCATGAAGAGCTGTGCCCCAACGTATCAGGCTGCCTTTGAAGGGCTGGTTCCAAAACATAGAGACCAGGGCGCGGATCAGCAGCATCTTGGCGAGACCCATCCGGACATGGGGAGCCATTTCGAAGGCACGCAATTCGAGCAAGCCCAGGCGCAGCCCGCGACCCTCTGGCGGATAGAGCTTGTCGATGCAGAACTCTGCGCGATGCGAGTTGCCGGTGACATCGACGAGGAGGTTGCGGAACAATCCATCCAAAACGAACGGGGGGCAGTCGCTCGAAGGCAATTGGCTGAAGGCAACCTCCAGCTCATACAAAGCGCCGGTTCGTGCCTCGTCCACGCGCGGATGCTGGCTCGTCGGGCCGACATACATTCCGGAAAACAGATACGACAGCGAGGGATGGTTCTGCCAGAACGCCAGCATGCTGCGCAGCAGGTCTGGGCGGCGCAGGAAGGGGCTGTCCAACACGGTCGCGCCGCCGATCACGATGTGGCTTCCTCCGCCGGTCCCGCGATGGCTGCCGTCGTAGTCGAATTTTTCGGCGGTCAACCGATCACGGCGCACTTCCTCGAAGAGCAAAGTGTTGATCTGTTCGAGCTCGTCCCAATTGCTCGCGGGCGGCAGGTTCACTTCCAAAACGCCAGGATCAGGAGTGACGCTGAAGGAACGCAAGCGCGGATCCGGAGGCGGAGCGTAGCCCTCCAGCCACACTGGTTTTTGCAGATACTGGCAAGTGTCCTCAACCGCGGCGACCAGGTCCAGATAGTCCGCGAGTTTGGACGCATACGGCAGAAACACATGCAGGCGGCCTTCGCGAGCCTGCACGCACAGCGATGGCCGGATCAGTTCCGGCGCTGTTTCAGATGCGCTCGAGATAGCTGGCAGGGCGTCGGCCTCGGGCTTTCTCTGAAACAGATCCATGCGACGAGTCCGGAGTGAAGGGAGCTTGACCCGTTCGGCGAAGGGCGCACGCTCGAACTCGTATTCAAGCTCATCAGGTGCTACCCAAGGCATCGACTCGGCCGGTATGCGATAACCCAAGGGCGAATCCCCTGGCGTCAGCATCAGACGTTCCGGGCGAGGGAACCACAATTGACTGGACCAGAACAACCGGCCCGACGTTTGCCTGCGGCGAATGGGCAAAATATACCCAGCCGGATCCGACGACCCTGCTTCGGCGTCGTAGGCGGGCAGAAGGTTTTCAGAGCTCACCTCAAGGCGGCGCGTTAGCGCTTCCATGAACCCGAGAGCATCGGCGTGGCCGAATCGGTAGTCCTGATCTTCGCGAGCGATGAGATCTATGTTCTCCCACACAGCGACACCGTCGCTGCGCCAATAACAGCTCAGAGCCCACCGCGGCAACGGCTCGCCAGGATACCATTTACCTTGCCCGTAGTGAAGCAGCGCGCCGGGTGCCATCTTCTCGCGCAGGCATTGGATGAGAGCCAAACCGCGCGTTCGCTTCATCTGTCCCAGAGCATCGATATTCCATTGCGGGCTCTCGGGCTCGTCGATACCGACGAAGGTAGGCTCGCCCCCCATGGTCAGGCGCACATCCTGCTCTTCAAGGTCTGCGTCGACGCGATGCGCGACCTGTTCGACCCGCGCCCAATCCTCCTCGCTGAAAGGCTTGGTCGTCCGTGGGGCGTCATTCAGGCGGCGAATGGACATGGAGTAGACGAAGTCCACCTTGGTTGGCTCGACCGTGCCCCCTATCGGTGCAGCCTGGGACGGGTTCGGGGTGCAGACGAGCGGAATGTGACCCTCGCTGGCGAAGAGCCCCGAGGTCGGATCCAAACCAATCCAGCCGGCACCGGGTAAATATGCTTCTGCCCAGGCATGCAAATCCGCAGAGTCGCGTTGCGGGCTGTTCAGATCTTCCAGCGCTCTCTCGTCCGGCGCCAGCTGAATCAGATACCCGGAGACAAAGCGTGCCGCTATCCCGAGTTGCCGGAGGATCTGCACCAGCAGCCATGCAGAATCACGGCAGGAGCCCGAGCGCCCTTCGAGAGTCTGCTCACATGTGTGGACACCCGGATCCAGCCGCGTTACATAGTCGACTTCGTCTCGCACCCTTCGATTCAGGTTGACCAGAAAGTCTATCGTTCCGCGCGTCTCGCCAGAAAAGCTCGCAAGAAAAGCCTGGAGTCGTGGGCCGGCCTGATCGACCGAGCGGTAGGGCTCGAGATCTTTAGCGAGCCCGGGAGAGTATTGAAACGGATATTCTTCGAATCCTGGTTCCAGAAAAAAGTCGAAGGGATTGACCGGGGACAGCTCCACGGCGAGCTCCACCTCAACCACAAAGTCGTTCGTCTTGTCCGGGAAAAGGAGGCGTGCCAAATGGTTGTAGTGGGGGTCGAGCTGCCAGTTGATGAGGTGCCCGGCCGGAGTAACGTTAAGCGAGTAACTGAGTATTGGGGTCCGGCAATGGGCGGCGGGACGCAACTGTATCACCTGTGGACCGAGTGAGACCGCCTTGTCGTAGCGATATTCTGTACGGTGATTTAGCGCAACCTGTATGCCCATCCACCCTCATGCCGGCCACCTTGGAGTTCCGAGCTCTTTCTTATTCGGCGCCACAAGCCCGTAAAGGCGCCAAGTATCTCGCGGAGGCCGCTGCTTTAAAGCTACCTTAACGACGCTAGTGCTGCAATTTTATGAGTATCCCCGCGAAGCTTCGAGCAGCAGGCGCGGACTCCAGTTAAGCCCCATGATTTGGCGCGAAGAAAGCGTCTCCGCGGGGTCTTGGGATCTGTGACAACTACGTTCGTGCTTGTGTGGGCACGATCGATCAGGACGTCTTGTTGGCGATCATCAAATCGGCGCCATGCGGAAGTTCGTCGACGGATCGGCCACCGAGAATTCGGTCAGTGTTCACGAATGTGTCTGCAGCAGTTGGTACGATCTACTTGGAATGCCACTTGATGAAAACAGAGCATCGCAGTGCGCCGGGATGAACCGGCATGAAGCAGAGAATACAAAATTCTTACGAGAAAGAGTAGCGATCCGCTCGGCCCCGAGTTTTGCGTTGTGCATCGTGAGGTGCACAGCGAAGCGTAATCAAGGGTATAGGCGGGCTGGGTATTGAGCTGCGAAAACTGGCAATCAGGACGCCGACGCCTTTGCGATCTGCGGAAGGCAATATGGGTCGGGGCGATATCGCGAGTCCCAGCTCGGTCCTGCGTAGGCAAAGACCCCAGACACGCCTAGAGACTTCATGCACGAGAACCGGAAGACCTCGGAGATGCCTGCTGTCAACCCAGGCAACAGGACGGCGCGAGAAGGCCAGGGCCGTACGGCCCGCATGCACGTCCCCGAGGAGTCGGATAGTGGCGCAGTTTGTCAGATTGTGCCGCTCCACGTAGTAAGGCTCTAGTTGCTCTTCGAGAAAAGGAACGCTCGTCGCTTGCTGCCGACGACAACGGCCACCGCGATGACGTAGTCCGCGAAATGCTCAACTTTGTCGAGAAAAACCGCACTCCCTTGCAGGGTATCTCTGTTAAGCAACTGATCCACGAGGGTCACCGTCTGTGAGTGATCTGGTGCTGGACGCGTCGTTGGCGCTCCAGTGGTTTCTGGAAGATGAGGCCGGTCGGCAGTATGGCCTCAGCGTCCTCGCAAGCCTTTCCGCCAAACGTGCGGTGGTTCCGGTCTTGTGGTTCTATGAAGTGGGGAACGGCCTTCTCATGGCGTACCGGAGAAAGCGGATCACACTCGATGAGCCCCAACACCTGCTCCACTGTCGCCAGCGGCACCCGTTTTGGGGAAGGCTGGCCACGCCGCCGGTCCAACAATCCGTCGTAGCCAAACTCTTCCAGCCGCTCGTGCCAGCGCCGCATCGACCGATCGCTGATGCCGATAATCTCGGCGGCCTGCCACCAGGTAATCTTTTTCGCCAGGGCCCGCAAAATTACTTCCTGTGCTTTCATCGCCCGCTCCACCGCGGCCTTCGAGTAAGAATCCATGCTTGCCCTGGTCTCCTGCTCTCGCCGCCCGCAAAGCGGACAGATCACTTGCTATCTCAACCGGACATATCATGTGCTACCGATATTGCCCTGCAGCACGGCGTGCCATTGCGCGTGATTTGCGACAAACTCTGCCACATGCGCTTTGAGCCCAGCGGCTGGTCCGGAAATCCAAAGATCAGTTTTTGGCAAGGGGGGCCTCGTTTACTTCGCAAATGGGCAGATTGAGAAAACGTACTCTGCCAGCGATGGCCTTGGCGCAGGCAGAGTCAATGACCTTCGCTTCGGGCCTCGTGGAACTTTGTGGGTGCGACCGAAGGTGGGCTCAGCCGGATAGCCGGTGGTCACATTGCGACGCTCACCAGCAAGAACGGACTCCCGTGCGATACGGTCACTGGTCGATAGAGGATGACGAGCATTCTATCTGGCTCTACATGCCCTCTGGCCTCGTGCGCATTGGCCGCTCCGAACTGGACGCGTGGGCGCCAATCCAACGCGAGTTGTTCAAACCACAGTCTTCGACGCAACCGATGGTGTAAGAAGCCATGCTTCGCTAGCGTTTACAGCCCGCCTGTGACCAAGTCCTCAGACGGAAAAATCTGGTTTACGGTTTGGGACGGCGTGAGCGTTCTCGACCCGCATCATTTTGCGTTCAACAAGCTTCCGCCGCCGGTGCATATCGAGCGGATCACGGCCGACCGCAAAACCTACGATGCGAGGAACGGCTTGCGCCTGCCGCCGCGGGCGCGCGATCTCGCGATTGACTTCGTGGCCCTGAGCCTGGTGGCGCCGGAAAAGGTGCGCTTCTGCTACAAGCTGGAGGGGCAGGACAAGGACTAGTGGAACGAGGAAGGCGCGAAGCTGAATTTTGTGATTCCGCCGGCGTGGTATCAGACGAACTGGTCCCGCGCGCTGTGCGTGGCAGCGTTTCTGGCGCTGCTGTGGGTGCTGTATCACCTGCGGGTCTTGCAACTGCGGCGGGAGTTCAATGCGGCGCTGGAGGCGCGCGTCGGCGAGCGCACACGCATTGCGCGGGAGCTTCACGACACTCTGTTGCAAAGCTTCCACGGTTTGCTGCTCCGCTTCCAAACGGTTTCCCAGTTACTGCCAGAACGCCCGGTTGAGGCTAAAGACAAGCTGGGCAGCGCGATCGAGCAGGCGGCTGAGGCAATCACCGAAGGCCGGGATGCGGTTCAGGGATTGCGCGATTCCACCTTACAAAACAACGATCTCGCGCTCGCCATCAGCACCCTCGGAGAAGAACTCGCAGCGGACTCAACCGGCCACCGCCCTGCATTCCGTGTAGCCGTTGAGGGCCAGTCGCGAGATTTACATCCCATCCTCCGTGACGAAGTGTATAAGATTGCTGCCGAAGCACTCCGGAACGCTTTTCGTCACGCAAACGCAAAGCAGGTCGAGGTCGAAATCCGTTATGACAATGAGCGCTTCCGGTTGCGGTTGCGGGATGACGGAAAGGGCATTGATGCAGCGGTTCTCTCGGCTCAGAGCCGGGAGAGACACTTTGGCTTGCCGGGCATGCGGGAACGCGCCACACTCATAGGAGGCAAGCTGACAATATGGAGCGAAGTCGACGCGGGAACCGAAGTGGAACTGCGCGTTCCTGCCAGCATCGCCTACGCGACCGCTCGTCGACGTTCGTGGTTGTCGCAAGCATATGCCGCGAAGGCAAAGGGATGAAGTAGGGGACCGGTCAAAGGAACGCTCGCGTCGGCGCACTCATGATCGACTGTTGCGTGATCGATGCGGGTGGCAAGGTCGCAAAATGAAAGGTGTTCTGGCGCTTATCACGATTAGCACGCTCAGCTTTCTCTTCGGGTCTCCTCCCGCTCTCGCGCTGGACCCATCGCTGGATATCAGCCAATACGCGCACAACGCGTGGACTATCCGGGAGGGGTTCTTCAAAGGCAACATCTACAGTATTGCCCAGACCCCCGACGGGTATCTCTGGCTCGGCACGGAATTCGGCTTGTTTCGCTTCGATGGTGTTCGCAGTATCCCCTGGCAACCACCCGCGGGTCAGCATCTCCCTGACAATAACATCCACAGGCTACTCGCCGCGCGCGACGGCACTCTCTGGATTGGCACGTTTGCAGGCCTTGCGATGTGGAGTGGCGGGAAGCTGACCCCGCGGCCGGAGCTTGGTGGAGGCGTAGTGACGTCGCTGATTGAGGACCGTGAGGGAACGGTGTGGGCTGGGGCATGGGGGTCCCCCAATGGCCGGCTCTGCGCGATGCGAAGCGGCAGTGCGCAGTGCTATGGGGAGGATGGCGCCTTCGGCAGACTCGTTTCGGCTTTGAATGAGGACAGCTCAGGCACACTCTGGGTCGGTGCGCAGTCTGGGCTTTGGCGATGGAAACCCGGTCCTCCAAAACGCTACGCGACACCACAACTGCAGATCAGTCACCTAAGTAAGGTCGAGGACGGTCGGCTTCTAATTGCCTTGTACGGCGCAGGACTCATGCAGCTTGCCGGCGACACACTCGAATCGTATCCGATTCGAGGCGCAATCAGTGCAAATCGGCTGCTCCAGAACCGTGATGTGAACTCGAATAGACTACTCCAGGACCGCGATGGAGGCCTCTGGATAGGAACAGTTGAGCGGGGGCTGATCCATGTACATCACGGTCGCACTGATGTATTTACGCGATCCAATGGCCTCTCAGGCGATGTGATCTTCAGTCTTTTCGAGGATCGTGAGGGCAATGTCTGGGTGACCACCACTGGCGGACTCGACCGCTTTCGAGAGCTCCCCGTCGCTACTGTTTCTGTGAAACAAGGCCTGTCTAGCGACGCCACTCAGTCCGTGCTTGCCGCCACAGATGGGAGCGTTTGGGTTGGAACTCACGATGGCTTGACCAGGTGGCAGAATGGACAAAATGCAACCTTCCATAAAGCAAATGGACTGCCGGATGATGCGATGCAGTCTCTGTTTCAGGATGATCATGGGCGAATCTGGGTGTCTACGGCGCGCGGACTTGCGTATTTCCAGGACGGCAGGTTTGTTGCCGTAAATGGCGTGCGTGGTGGAGAAATGTATGGCATCACGGGGGATACGGCGGGCAACCTCTGGGTTTCAGAGGATCAGAGCCTCTGGCACTTCGTGGCGGGACACTTGGTCGAGCAGATTCCCTGGTCAGAGCTGGGACGCCGCGAAAATGCTTCGGTGCTTCTCTCTGATCGGGAGCACGGGGGCGTGTGGCTTGGATTCTGGCTCGGCGGGGGCGTGTCGTATTTCAAGGATCGTCAGCTTCGCGTATCATACATGGTCGCTAATGGTCTGGGCGAGGGCCATGTCCCCGATCTGCGATTCGATCGGGATGGGGCGCTGTGGGCCGCAACCGAGGGCGGCCTTAGCCGGATTAAAGACGGCCGCATCGCCACGCTCACAAGCCGGAATGGATTGCCCTGCAACACGATTCACTGGACGATAGAAGACGACGATCGCTCGTTCTGGTTGTAGACGGCTTGCGGGCTCGTGCGCATCGCGCGAACCGAACTGGACGCGTGGATTGCCGAACCGAAGCGTAGGATTGAAACGAGTGCCTGGGATGCGGGGGATGGCGTCAGGCTTCGTTCGGTTGCAGCTACCCGTTACACCCCTCGCGTCGCGAAGTCCACCGATGGCAAACTGTGGTTTGTGACGAACGACGGTGTCCAAGTCTTGGATCCCCATCATCTCACTGTGAATAAGCTCGCCCCGCCGGTGCGCATCGAGGAGATCATCGCTGACCACAAGATTTATTGGCAGAACTTGCCAGGCGTTGGAGTCTGGAACTTGCGTCTGTCGCCGCGCACTCGCGATCTGCAGATCGACTACACCGCTCTCAGCCTCGTCGCACCCGAGAAGGTTCATTTCAAGTACAAGCTGGAGGGGCAGGATCGCGACTGGCGAGAGGTGGTCAACGACCGCCAGGTGCAGTATTCGAACCTCCCTCCGGGCACCTACCGGTTTCGCGTGATCGCGAGCAATAACAACGGAGTGTGGAACGAGCAGGGCGATGCCTTGGAGTTCTCGGTCGCTCCGGCGTACTACCAAACGAACTGGTTCCGCGCCCTCTGCACGGTATTCTTTCTGGTGCTGCTGTCGGCGGCCTACCTATTACGTGTCCGGCAATTGCATAATCAGTTCGAGATGACGCTGGACGCGCGCGTCGGCGAGCGCACACGGATTGCACGGGAGCTTCATGACACTTTGTTGCAGAGCGCGCACGGTATGCTGCTTCGGTTCCAAACCGTTTCCCAGTTACTGCCAGAGCGGCCGACAGAGGCGAAAGAGCGGCTGGACAGCGCGATCGAGCAGACCGCGGACTTCATCACCGAAGCTCGGGATGAGGTGCAGGGATTGCGCGATTCCGTGGTCCAAGGCAATGATCTTGCGCTGGCGATCAGCACCCTGGGAGATGAGCTAGCAGCGGACTCAACCGGCCACCGGCCAGCATTCCGTGTAGCCGTTGAGGGTCAGTCGCGAGATTTGCATCCCATCCTGCGCGACGAAGTGTATAAGATTGCTGCCGAAGCGCTACGAAACGCCTTTCTGCATGCAAAGGCAAAGCAGGTGGAGGTCGAAATCCGTTATGACAATGAGCGCTTCCGGTTGCGGGTGCGGGATGACGGAAAGGGCATTGATGCAGCGGTTCTCTCGCGTCAGGGCATTGAGGGACACTACGGCTTGCCCGGCATGCGGGAACGCGCCACACTCATAGGAGGCAAGCTGACAATATGGAGCGAAGCCGACGCGGGAACCGAAGTGGAACTGCGCGTTTCTGCCGACATTGCATATGTATCAGCTCGGAGAAGCTCGTGGTTCTCACGAAAGTTCGCCGCAAAGGCAAAGGCATGAATGAGGCGGCCACCCATGAACGCCAGTAGCTCGCAAACCAAATTCTCCTCGCCGACAGGAAGTGAATCGGCGCGGAGGCGGGCGCGCCTGATCGGGTCATTGCACATTCGTCTGCACTTCGCCGGATGCCTCGTTTTGGGCTCAATTGGTCTCTGCGGCCTTTT
>Ga0209656_10001514_pt1 | contig 15199 bp, 13 predicted proteins | sample BogFormECP12_OM2_FD_188239 | JGI IMG/M metagenome (GOLD analysis project Ga0209656, IMG submission 188239) | Bog forest soil microbial communities from Calvert Island, British Columbia, Canada - ECP12_OM2 (SPAdes) (version 2) | ecosystem: Environmental > Aquatic > Freshwater > Wetlands > Bog ... | reverse complement strand
TTTTCACTCTTTCCATGGACGAAATCGCCGTCACCTTTTTCCTGATCGGCCGCGACAATACTCTGCCCATGGAAATCTGGGGCCGCCTGCGCCAGGGCATAACCCCGGAGATCAATGCCATCTCCACCTTAATTTTCATGGTTTCCGTCGCGCTCATCAGCATCTGGTATCGCCTGCGCGCGCGTACGTTGCGCGATGCCAGCTGAATTTTTGGGCCCGATGTAGATATTTCCGGAAGCACCCTTGGAGAACACGCATGTCGCACACACGTCGTGATTTCATTAAATACGTAGTCGCCGGCTCCGTAGCTACCGGATGCCCTATTGATTCCACGCTGCTGGCCGCGCCGGATTCCGCTGCCCCTACTCCGGTAATGCACGGCGAGCACTTCGAGGTCTGCCATCAGATCCGCGATGGCCATATATTCGAGCGTCCCGCAGCCACAAGAAATGCGGGTGTCGTGATCATCGGCGGAGGCGTAGCCGGCCTTTCCGCAGGCTATTTTCTCGGCGGCAAACACGACTGGCTGCTGCTCGAAAAAGAAGATCACTTCGGCGGTAACGCCTATCAGGAGGAGTACGAGGGCCAGCCTTTCGCCACCGGCTCCGCTTACGCTTACAAAGGCGACGCCGGCGACCAACTGGCCGCTGAACTGGGCTTAAAACTTCTGCTGGTCAATAACCCCGATCCCACCATTGTCAACGGAGCCTTCGTCCCTGACACCTGGAAAACCGGCCTCGATCATCTTCCCTATCCCAAGGAAGTCATCGCCGGCTTCAAGAAATTTCGCGACGACATCATGAAGCTGGACCTGAAATCGCAAGCCATGGAACTGGATGCGCAGCCTTTCACAAATTTCACTGCCGCCTATGCCAAGGAAATTGCCCAGTGGTGGGACGCCTACGGCCCCTCCAATTGGGGAGCGACCACGGAAGACACTTCCGCCTATGTCGCAGTCGAGGCCCTGCAGGGCCTCGTCAAAGGCGAGGACGACACGCGCGCGATTCTACCCGGCGGCCTCGGCTGCATCACCCACCGCCTGGTCGAAGTGCTTCTCCCGAAATATAAAGATCGCATGTTGGGCGAGGCCACGGTCGTGGCGGTGGTGCCGGAAGCAGACGCCGTCAATGTCACGTATTTCCACGGGGGGCAGCTCATCACCGTCAGTGCCAAAGCCGTGATCATGTGCGTCCCGAAACTCATCGCTTCGCGCCTGATCACCGCGCTCCCCACCGAACAGAAAGCCGCCATGCGCCGCACGCGCTACGCGCCATATCCAGTGGTTAACGTGATCTTCGACAAGCCGGTCTACAATCGCGGCTACGACAATTGGTGCCCCGGCAACACCTTTACGGATTTCATCGTGGCGGACTGGACGGTGCGCAACGCTCCAGGCTACAAACAGAAGAACAATATTCTGTCGTTCTACACGCCGCTGCGCGAGTATCAGCGCTCCCTGCTGCTGCAAGAAGCGAGTTGCAAGGCCCTGGCCGCTAATGTCCTCGCCGATTTCCAAAAATTGCTCCCGGAGTTCAATGTCAGTCCCGTGGAAGTCCGCATCTACCGCCGCGGTCACCCCATGTTCATCGCCGCGCCCGGACAATTCACCAAAAACCGCCTGCTCGCGGCGCAGCCCCTCGAGCGCATCTATTTTGGCAACGCGGATTCCAGCGGGCCGGAATCGCTCACCAGCGAATCCGTGCGGCTCTCGAGAGTCGCCGCCGAATGGAGCGAGCTCGTGCTGGCCGGCAAGTCCGGCGCCAAGGACTTAGCCAGCAAAGCCCTGCAAGCCGCCGGCGCATAACACCCGAAGCGAGCAACAAATCCCCTGACTCGTGCGCCAGGGCGTTGCCGCCATTTCGCCATTTCTCGAAAACGGCGAAATAGGTAATAATGTGGCCGCAGAACTGCCAGCAAGCACCATGGCCGCAACTCCCAACCCGACGCCGCGCACGGAACCTTCCACCGCCGCTGTACTGCCGAGAAACCCCGCGCACCCGCACGCCAAAAACATTGCCCTGGCACGTGCGCGCAACGCCGCAATCGTGGGGCTGTTCGCCTTTGCGCTGCTCATTCCCAAAATCATTCACTTGCGCCGTAACGAACGCTCCTGGTTTGCGTTTCGTATCGTCTTGGCTGTGGCCGGGGCCGCCCTGGTGCTCCTGCCGTTGGCATTCTGGCAGAGCTATCTGCTGGCGGTGCTAGGGCTCGGAATGTTTATTGGAGCGATTCTCCTGCCCTCGGCTCGCCCGGATACCACCGCGGACGAAAAGGCGCGCGAACTCGGAGCTCTGGTGGTGGTGAATGGCGGCGAATACCAGCCGGGAAACGCGCCCGCCTCACCCGCACAGTTGTTCACGGGAGTGGAAAATGTCTGGGCGCTGGACAAGCACTTTCAGCCCTTACTGGTGATCCCGGTGCGGGAATTGACCTCGGCGCGCGCGGAATATGCGGCTGGCGTTTGGTATTTGCGGCTGCACTGGGCCGAGCACGACGCGGAATTTTCCTATCGCGGAATCTTCGGCGAACATCTGGCGCGCGTGGCGGAGAGCACAGTACAAAGCGTGATGCGCCCGGCGCTTCCGGTGCTGCCGCAGCGCCGTGCGGCGAGCGCATGATAGGATCCCTACCCGCAGGACCGCTCCGCTCTTAATCCCCTGCTGCGACAAGGATTGTGTCAAACTAGGGTCATGGCACGAGGATGGGAAAGCAAGGATGTTGAGTCACAGGTTGCGGCGGCGGATGTTCCAAAGTCCAACCCCAACGCTGGCAATAAATCGGACGCGCAGGTCCGCCACGAACAGGAAAAGAAGGATTTGCAGCTATCCCGCACTCGCATCGTAAACGAGTTGCAAAGCGCCACACATCCGCAACACCGCAAATCGCTGGAAGCCGCGCTGGCACATCTGGACCACAAGATTTCCGAACTGTAGCCGCCGTCGTCTTTTACCCCGAACTTCGAGGGGCGGCGGGCGCCTTTCTTGAGTCCGTGCTCACCTGCGATCCGCGAATGAGCAGTTCACCCTCGGACACCTGTCTCTACTCCCTGTCATCGAATGAAATCTCCGGCCAGCCCCCAAAAATCATTTACGTAATAGTGCGAGAGCACGTTGCCGAAGAGGTAGCACACGCCCTGGCAGGGAGGGATGTCTCCGTAAATCTTCTTACCGCGGGAGAAGATTTTCCGCAGCGATCCATCCTTAAGCAAATTACCGGCAACTTTGCGCAACGGTTCACAGGGATAGAAGACATCGCCGTTGGGGTACACCCTGGGGAACATCGTCGGATAACACTGAAACGCCCCGAAGCGCAGCAGCGTTTCGATGGTGCGCGGTGTGCCATTGACGGCCTGCGAACCGGCGCGGCGCCTCGCGATGATGGTGTCCACCAGGGCGTGATACTGGGGATTTTTTAGCAGCGTGAGGTTGGGCATTTTTTCCAGCTGCGCGGATTGCGCGGCAAACACATAACCTTGCTCGCCGCACCAATCGAGCAGACGGCGCACCTCCGCGATATTCCACTCCTCGATTACCGTGCTGATGGTTATGCGCCGAGGATCGCCCATGCGCGCTTTGGCCATGGCAAGATTTTCCATCACTTTCGGCAGCGCAGCGGGCTTGGAGAGCGGGCTGGTGGGATCGGCGGCCAGAGCGTCGAGGCTGACAATCAGGCCGGTGACGGCGTCCAGGATGCGTGGCTTGCGGTCCAGCAAAGTGCCGTTGGTGATCAGCAGCAGCGAGCGGAATTTGCAGTCGTAACGCGCCCACTCCACAAGTTCCTCGATGTCCGGGCGGAGCGTGGGCTCGCCGCCGGTGATTACAATCGAGTCGGTCTCCTTGCGAATTTTCCGCAGCAACTGTTTGGTCTCTTGCGTCGGCAATTCCTTGCTGAAAACGTCCGGCTCTTTTTGCGTGCAGTAACTGCAATCCAGATTGCACTTATGGGTCGCGTAAAACGTGACCGCATAGGGCGCTACGACGCTGGTTCGGAGAATGCGCCGGCGCCAGGCATTCTGAAAATACAGGCGCAGATTCTTGCCCACAAAGGGCGCCTGCCGAACCACGCCGCGGAAAATCTCGCGGCGCGTGGGCGGACGTTTGGTTAAGACGCTTGCCGGCACAAAATTCGCGATGCGACTGCCCTGCGTGCTCATATAGCGAGTATGGAGGAGTGCTGCGGCAAACGCACAAGGAACAAGCTAAAACACCTTCTCCTGGCGGCGCAGGTTGCCGAAGTTTCCGATATTGGCGATGAGAAACGCCACGCGGAACTGATTCTCCGTACGGATTTGCCCGAGGGCCAGCCGAAGGTATTCAACGCTTAGGCCGCAGCAGCCGCCATTGTAGGTGGCCTGGACGATTTGGCTTTGCAGTTGGTCGTGTTCAATGTCGTAGCTGATGCCGGTGGTGAAGTTAAAGCCTTTGCGGTTTTCCGCGCCATACCCGGCCAGCATCCGAATTTGATTGGAGAGCGGCTGGAGCACGTTGCTGGCGTTGATGCGGAAATCCGCGATGGTGGCGAAGAAGTTGCTGTAGGGCTTCACTTTAATCAGTGTGCCGATGGTCGTGAGTTTCTGCAATGTCGGATCGTATTCCAGGATTTGCTCGAAGTCGTACCGGCCGCCGGGAGTGATCTTGAAGTCGCTCACGATGGGCGACCAGTGCACAGGGCCAAGCGCGAAGGCAAATGGCGTAATGGAATTCAGGGCTTGGAACACGTTGCGGTCCCCCGCAACAATCGCCCCTCCAAAGGTGGGGTCGAAGTAATGCTTCTGCACGATGCGCCAGCTGATCAGTTCCTCGGGCTGGTCGTTGCCTTCCTTCAGAAACAGGCGCTGCGTAAACCCGTACTCGATTTCGCTGGTATTCGTGAGGGTGGCGTCGCTATCGAAACGGATGAAATCGGCGAAATTGTTTACCCCCGTTACGTAGCGATAGGTCACGGACGGTTCGATGGTGTGTTTGTAGCGCCGGTTTTTCTCGGGGCGCTCAAAGTAACGCTCCAGTGTGGGTGGGCGCAGGTCGATGGAGAACTCTCCGGTATTGCGCACGATGGATTTATCGACAACTACAGGTGTAGCCCCGGAATTGTCGAGGCTGGCGCCATAGCGCGTGGTGCGGAAAGTGGCCGAGGCGGCAATGTCCAACCACGGCCCGAAGTGCAGAGGAACCGTGACCCGCGGGGCGAACTCCGCGCGGGAAACAAATCTAGGAGTATCGATATTTTGGTCGGTCCGCCGCGAAGCCCCGGCAAAGGAGTCGAACGAAAAATACAGCGGAATGTTTTTCCACGGGGATTGGTCGACCGAACTCACCTGGCCTTCCGGCAGATTACGCAGCGTAACGCTGGTGGCGGGAATGAGCGGCGGTGTGAGCGTGGGGAGAGTGAGAAAGCTTTTATCGTTGACGCCCGCAATGTTGAAACTGAAGCCGCGATAATTCTTGGTGAGAAAGATGACGCTGCGCACTTCGGAATTGATGGCGTTGCTGAAGGTGTCGGAAAAGGCCAGGCGGAAGGTAAGCGACGATAGTTGATTGAAGTCCGTGACGAAGCGCCAGCCATGCGGCAGTATGGTTTGAATTTCCAGGCGCTGTTCTTCGCCCCCCTCCGGCTGGCGCACTCCTTGGGAGTTGATCAGGCCGCGGTCGTCCACACCGAAATAGCGGTAACTGATGGAGGTGTTTTCCGTGGGACGAGCGCGAAAATCGCCGTGTTCCGCCGCGCCCCGGCTGCTGAAATATTGTCCGCCGAGAGTGGCGTCCATCCAGGTCGTCGGCGCCCAGTAAAAAGCGTCGCCCAAAACAAACCCTTTGGTCGAACTGTCGCCAATGTCGGGAACCAGAAAACCCGTCTGGCGAATCTTGGAACCGGCGGGAGCGGTGGCGTAAGGAAGCCATACCAGCGGTACGCGGAAGAGCCGGAAGTTGGCGCTGACCAGGGCAATTTTATCGTTCAGCTGCACGTGCGCATGCGCGGCAAAGAATTGCCAATTGGGGCGCGCGGGGTCGCAGATGGTAATCCACGCTTTGCGAATGACGTACACGTCTTCGCTGAGGCGTTCGGCTTCCTCAGCCTGGAAATACAGAGGATTCTCGGAAATCAGGATCGTGGCACTGGGCTGCCGGACAATTTTTACCGTGCCATGCACATGGTGAAAAAGGCCGTGGCCCGAGCTGACGTTGTAGTGAGCATCGTCGGCTTCCAGGTGCTGATTCTCGAAGTCATAGTGGACGTGCCCGGTCGCCGCCACTTCCGAAGTCGCGTCGTTGTATTCCACATGGTCGGCGGTCAGGCGGGCGCCGCCGTAGACGACGATGACGTCTCCGTCGGCGATGTACAGATCGCCTTGCCGGCGCTGCGGGCCGCTCGAGGAAATTTCCGCAAGCTGGCCCTTGGCTCTCGGGAGGCGCACCTGCTGCGGCATGGCATGGACCGCGGGGATTTGCGAACTGCCGTACAGAATGACGGAGAGTAGCAATTGCCAGCGGAACGTTGCGCGACGCTGTGGATGGAAGAGAAAATTCACGCCATTGGGCCGGTTGATGATAGTTAAATGAAACCAACAGCCTAGCATGGAGCAGGCAACCGTGCTCGCGTTTTGCTACGCTGAGAGCGTGTTAGGTTGCTTCTAGTTTGGCTTGGGTATAACGCGGGAATCAGGCAAGCATGGGACTCCGAGTAATTCGAGTGATGGCGATTCTGGCGCTGCTGGCCTGCGCGGGCGGGGCGTATTTCTGGTATCACTGGAATCGTGACGGCGGGCGTCCGGCGTTCGCGTCCGCCGCGGTTGCGCAGCCGACTGGTTTGGGCAACGCTGCGCACAAAATCCCCAGTGCTGCGTCGCCAACGCCCAGCACCGCCACCACGGACGCTGCGGCGGTTGATGCCAAGAAATATGCGGAGCTCTGGCACACGGGTGAACTGCTGGAGTTCAGCGCGAATGTTGCAAATCTGAATAACGTGGCAAATTTGCGGATACAAACGGGTGAAAGGCAGGAGTTTTTGGGCAGAATCGTGTGGCATATGCAGGCAACTGCGCACACGGAAAACCCGTTGCGCATGGTGTTCGCACTGGACGACCAGTTCGACTCCTACAGCGATGGGACGTCGATGGCGAGCGTGCAGTACGAAATGCATTTGAATGAACGCGGACAAAAAGTAGATTCCGTGCAACGCATGACCGCCACGGGCAAAGAAGCGGCGCCCTCGAATGTTACGGAGACGCGGGTTCTGGCAGGTACGCGCGACCCGCTGGGGCTACTGCAGTATCTGCGCACCGTGGATTGGAGCAAGACGCCAGAGGTGCGCAGTCCGGTGTATGACGGTCACAAACTGTATGACGTGCGCGCGCGGGAGGAGAGCCCTTCCCAGGACGTGAGCGTTCCAGCTGGAAATTTCCGCGCTTCCAAAATTGCCATCCACGTGTTCGATAACGGCGTGGAGATGAAGGACGCGCAGTTCTCACTATATCTGTCGAACAATGCGTGGCACACCCCTCTTCTGATTGAAGCGGTGATCCCGGTCGCGACCGCGCGGGTGGAATTGGTCAAGTTCAGCAGGCCTGGCTTTAAGTATTAAGTGTATTTGTGGACCGATTGCTCGATCAGCGAACAGGCAATGTGCCCGATGGTGATGTGCGCCTCTTGAATCCGCTGCGCGTCCTGCGAAGGCACATTCAACAGCAGATCAACTTTTTCCCCAAGTAGTCCGCCAGTTTCACCCGTGAATCCCACGACAAAAGCGCCGCGCAATTTGCCGGCTTCGGCACCCCGCAAAATATTGGGGCTAGTACCGCTAGTGGACAGCGCCACCAGCACGTCTTGGGAACTAACCAGCGATTCTATCTGCCGAGAGAAGATCCGCTCAAAACCGTAGTCATTGCCGGCCGCGGTCAGCACCGAGGGGTTGGTCGTCAGCGCCAGCGCCGCCAGGCCCGGCCGGTCAGTACGCAAACGCACCACTAATTCAGCCGCCAAATGCAAGGCGTCCGCGGCGCTGCCGCCATTCCCGAAAAAAATGATCTTGCCGCCATTGCGCAAAGCCGCGGCACATTTCTCCCCGAACATGGCAATGCGCTGCACCAGCGCTTCAGAAAAACTCTCTTTTACGCGGGCGCTTTCCCCCAATTGGCGGCGAATTTCTTCGGCGTGTTCGTTCATGCGAATTTAGTGTCTCATCTGAATCGCGCCCAAATGGACGCACTCCGCCGTAGTGGACGGACCCAGCAGATTTAACTCGTCGGCCATGAACACTAGCACAGAACGATTTTGTTGCGGTGGCGCATTACCCGGCGCGTGGCGTTGCGCGTGTCGATGACCAGCTTGGCGGCGTCCACGATTGCGCCGTAGTCATAGCTGGAATGATCAGTCGAGATGACCACGGCGTCGTAGCTTGCCAGCGTCTGCGGATTCAGAGGCACGGATTTCATGTCTTCGAAATTGTAGTGCCGCATCTTGTGCAGCTTCGGAAAATACGGATCGTTGTAATCGAATTCCGTACCGCGCTGCTGCAGCAGTTGCATGATTTTCAGCGTGGGCGATTCGCGCAAGTCATCGACGTCTTTTTTGTACGCCATGCCCAGAATCAGCAGCTTGGAACCCTTCAAACTCTTCTTGTGATTGTTCAGCGCCGCGGCGATAGCGTCCACCACGTGATACGGCATCGCCGTGTTCACTTCGCCGGCCAGCTCGATGAACCGCGTGGAAAAATCAAACTCCCGCGCCTTCCACGAAAGATAATAGGGATCAATCGGAATGCAGTGCCCGCCCAATCCGGGCCCAGGATAAAACGGCATAAACCCAAAAGGCTTGGTGGCCGCCGCGTCGATCACTTCCCAAATGTCGATGTTCATGCGCAGGCTGAGCATCTTCAGCTCATTGACCAGCGCGATGTTCACGCAGCGGAAAATATTCTCCAGCAGCTTGGCCATTTCCGCTGCCCGCGTGGAACTCACCGGCACGACGCGCGCCACCACCTGCGCGTAAATCGCCACTGCCGCGCGCGTGCTCGGCGGATTCAACCCACCGACCACCTTGGGAATCTGCGCCAAGCCGTATTGCTTATTCCCGGGATCTTCGCGCTCGGGAGAAAACGCCAGAAAGAACTCGCACGCCACATTTTCATTTTCAGGGCCCACCGCGATGGGGCACTTCAACCCGCTCTTTTCCAGGATCGGCAGCACCAGCTCTTCCGTGGTGCCGGGATAAGTCGTGGATTCCAGCACCACCAGCTGCCCGCGCTGCAGATTCGGCTGAATCGCAAGCGCCGTCTGTTCCACATAGCTCAAATCCGGCTCGCGTCGCTCATCCAGCGGCGTCGGCACGCAAATAATAATCGCGTCGACTTCCTTCAACTTGGAAAAATCCGTCGTGGCGCTGAAGTGCTTGCTGTTCACAAATTGCTGAATCTTCGTCTGCTGGATGTGCTCGATGTACGATTTCCCCGCGTTCAGCATGCTGACTTTCGTCGGATCGGTGTCGAACCCCGTGACTTTGTGGCCCGCTTCCGCAAAGCGCAGCGCCAGCGGCAAGCCGACGTAACCGCACCCGATGATCCCTACTTTTAACTGCGCACCCTTAAAAAATTCCGGCTTTCGATCGATGGGCATGAAGTAAAACGCACTCCTCGTGAGCTGCTGACAAAAAATCAGCGCAAATATGACCAGGCTGAACGGTCAAACAACCGTTAATTTCGGGCAGGCAACAGGCCAACAGGCCGGCATGGCGCCGATGCATGAATATAACAGCTTAACCTTCCGGAGAAAAACAGGGCGTTAGACAAGTGTTACAGGTTGTTTACGAGTAGTTGCCGCCCGCCGCGCGCCAGCGCAAGATAAATGCATACACCATCCGCCGCCGAGGGCGCATACCCACCATGGTCGATTTGCACTGCCACATCTTACCGGGCCTGGACGACGGCTCCACCAGCCTGGAGCAGTCGCTCGAAATGGCCGAATCCGCCATCGCCGACGGCATCACCCACGTGGTCGGCACTCCGCACTCCAGCAGTTCGCACAAGTTTGACTACCCGCGCGTGCGCCAGTGCTGTGACGAGTTACAGCAACATCTGGGCGACCGCCTGCTGCTCGCCACCGGCTGCGATTTTCACATGAGCCCGGAAAATATGGCCGCACTGCGCGAAGATGCGCCGCGCTTCTGCATCAATCAGAAAAATCACCTCCTCGTGGAGTTCAACGAATTTTCCATTCCCCCGGCCATGGACCACGCACTGCACGAACTGCAGCTGGCGGGATTGCAACCCGTGATCACTCATCCGGAGCGCAACGCCATCTTGCGCGCGCGGCCGGAGCGCTTGAAACAGTGGGTCGAACACGGCTGCTACGTGCAGGTCACGGCCAATTCTTTGACCGGAACATTTGGTCCCGGCGCGCTCGAGGATGGCTGGCGGTGGATCGCCGAAGGCTTGATACATTTTGTAGCGAGCGACGCGCACAACACCACCAGCCGCCCGCTGCGGTTGCGTCCGGCGTACGAGGCCGTGCAGGAAAAGTTTGGCACCGAGCTTGCCGAAGCGCTCTTCGTGACCAATCCTCGCGCGGCATTTGACGGCCAGGAGCTGCCGTACGTCCCGGAGATTGCCGATGCCGGCGAAGCTCCACGCAAGAAGAAATTTTTCTTCTTCTGAGAGCTTCGCGCGCTGCCGCGCAAATCACGACCCGTGCAATGGCAGCCCCGCCCAGGTGTTCAGCAATCCCAGAACTTCCCGCACCACGTCCAGCGCATCACCGCTGTTCTTCCACCAGTGCGCCGGTTCGAAGCGATCCCCGGGCGCGGCGCGCACGATGGCTCGCCCTCGTCCCAGGCGGCGCCATAGCGCCCGGACGCGGCGCGTGTGCGCCTTGGTAGTAACGATGATCACCACTCCGGATTTATCTGCTGGCAGGTTCGCCGCAATCTCCGCAAGTTCGTCGGCGGTATTTATGATGGGATCGGGCAGTACGCGAATAGCTTGCGCGGGCACGCCCTCGTGCTCCAGCACTTGCGTATCGTAAACGTCCTCGCCGGTATACGAAACGCCCAGCGGCGCGAGCGCGTCGGCGGTCACTGTGCTGCGCGTCAGCCACACTTGCGACGCCCACCCCGCGCGATACAGTTCCGCGGCACCCACCGCCCGCACCGGCAGTCCCCCACTGAGCACCACGATCGCCTGCGCATGCTCGAGTGGATCCTCCCGCACCAGCCACCGTCCAACATTCAATACGCAAAACGCCGCCAGCAAAACCAGCAAGAAAATGCCCGCGAGGACGATCCTCAGTGTGCGGCGGCGCGCTGGCGGGCGCGAAGAGTTTGTGGTTTCCGGCATCGGTGCAGGAATCTGCGGACCGCAGCAGCCTAGCGTGTAAGCCGGTGGTGGTCAATCGCCCGAGCCCACGTTAGACTAACTGGTTGCCATTTTGAGGAGGTGGGGCGCATGCGCGCAGTGGTTACCGGTGGGGCGGGTTTTCTAGGTTCGCATCTCTGCGACCGGCTTCTCAAAGAAGGCTGGGACGTCCTCGCCATCGACAATCTCATCACCGGCGCCGAAAAAAATCTCGCCCACCTACAGGGCAACACGAAATTCCGCTTCCTCAAAGCCGACGTCAGCGATCCCCTCAAAGTTGACGGCGACGTCGCCTACGTCCTCCACTTCGCCTCGCCCGCCAGCCCGCCCGATTATCTAAAGCATCCCATCGCCACCATGAAAGTGGGCTCGCTGGGAACGCTGAACGCGCTGGATCTTGCGCTGGCCAAAGGCGCGAAGTTTTTTCTGGCCTCCACGAGCGAGTGTTACGGCGACCCTGAAATCTCGCCACAGCATGAAGGCTATTGGGGCAACGTCAATCCCGTGGGCCCGCGCTCCGTCTATGACGAGTCCAAGCGTTTTGCCGAAGCTCTGACCATGGCCTATCACACCCACCATGGCCTCGATACCCACATCATCCGCATCTTCAACACCTACGGCCCGCGCATGCGCCTCAACGACGGCCGCGCGCTGCCCAATTTTGTATTTCAGGCGCTCAGCGGGACGCCTTTGACCATTTATGGCGACGGCAAGCAAACCCGCAGTTTTTGTTACGTGGACGACTTGATCGAAGGCATCTACCGCCTGATGCACGCCGATGAACATTTCCCCGTGAACATCGGCAACCCACTGGAAATGACCATCCTGGAGTTCGCCGAACGCGTTCGCGCCCACTATAAGCCCACACCGGAAATTGTTTTCGAATCCTTGCCGCAGGACGATCCCAAACGCCGGCGCCCCGACATTGCCAAGGCCAAACGGATCTTAGGCTGGGAGCCTAAGGTCGAACTTGAAGAAGGCTTGAAAAAGACCTTGCAGTATTTTGCCCAGGAATATCAGAACACCAAGTAGATAGCCGGAATCCAATCGGATTTGTTGCAAAAGCTATCTTTGCAGCGGCGGTTTGAAGCGCTCGTCGATTTCCACTTGGTAGCCGGTCACCAGCTTATTCGTCTCATTGGCCATTCCGATCACCGCCTGTAGTTCCTTGAACATTTCCGCGCTCATACCCTTGCCAAACGCCGAAGCCGTGTGCGAGGCGATGCAGTAGCCGCAATTATTGGTCACGCTGACCGCGATGTAGATCAGTTCTTTCGTCAGCGGATCGATCGCGCCGGGGCCCATGATCTCTTTCAAGCTCTCCCACGTACGCTTCAGCAGCTTTGGATCGTGCGCGATAGCTTTCCAGAAATTATTGATCCAGTCCGTCTTGCGCGTGGCCATGATGTCGTCGTAGATAGCGCGCACTTCCGGAGTGGCATCCGAATATTCGATAGGCGAGAAAGTTGGCATACGGATCTCCAATGACCAAGTGGATTGCAGCTCCAAAAGTAACAGGGCGTCGGGCAATAAGAAAGACGCTGCAATTATCCAGCATTAAAACGATATAATACGGCGCGCCTGGCGCGATCGACACCACGCCGGAGGAATGCGGGAGTGCAGCCATGATGGTGAGATTGGTCGGCCGAATTATTTTCCTGGCACTGTTTGCCGTTCCGTTGCCAGCCACCACTTCAGCGCAAACGGTGACCATCGACGTCACGCCGTCCCGCGCAATTCCCTTCGATCCAGACTTAGCCCTGGGCACTTCCATCGATATCTTGCCGGACACTTGGATCGACAAAGTCTATACCCCGGAAATTTTGCTCCAGTCACTCTCCGCCGGTTGGGGGCCCATCACCTACCGCCAAAACACCGAGTTGACCATAGCGGCTTGGCACTGGAACGAGCACGGAACGTGGAGCGACCCGGCACATCAGAGCGGATACTTTACAGGCAGCGCTGAACCCAAGGATTTCTCGCGGCATTCCTACGGCTTCACCCTGCCGCATCGCGGCAGCACCCGCAGCGATCACGCGGAAACCAAATATTCGCGGCTGACGGACGGCGATACGCGAAGCTACTGGAAGAGCAATCCCTACCTCGCAAAAGCCTTCACCGGCGAAGACGACTCTCTGCATCCTCAGTGGATCGTAGTGGACTTCGACACCCCGCAGATGATCGACGCCATTAAGATCGCCTGGGCTAATCCCTACGCCCGGAAGTACCTGGTGCAGTATTGGACCGGCGAAGACGCTATCAATAAGCAGGGCGCTGGAGCGTGGACCACCTTCGCGAACGGCGAAGTTACCCAAACCACACAGGGCGATGCCGTGCGCAGGCTTTCTGACGCTCCGGTGAAGGCCCGCTTCGTGCGCGTGCTGATGACCGAATCCTCGAATACCTGCGACACCCACGGCGACGGCGACCAGCGCAACTGCGTGGGCTACGCGGTGAATGAAATTTACGTGGGTAATTTCACCGGCAGTGGGGAGTTTGTCGATCTCGTGCGCCACGCTCCGGCACAATTTCAGACCGCCACCTATGTCTCCTCCATGGATCCTTGGCACACTGCCGCGGACCTCGAGCCCGGCCGCGTGCAAACCGGTTTCGATCTTTTTTACACCAGCGGAATCACCAACAAACTGCCGGCCATGATTCCCGTCTCCCTGCTCTACGGCACGCCGCAAGATTCCGCTGCGGAGATTGCCTACATCGAAAAAAGCGGTTACCCGATTTCTTATGTGGAGATGGGCGAGGAACCCGATGGCCAGTTCATGCAGCCGGAAGACTACGCAGCGCTCTACGTGCAATGGGCGCGCGCGCTGCATGCCGTCGATTCAAAATTGAAACTTGGCGGACCGATTTTCACCGGCGTGAACGAAGATGTGCAGGCATGGCCAGACGCCACCGGGCAAACCTCCTGGATGAAACGATTCATCGACTATCTGCAACAACGCGGAAAATTGGATCAGCTTTCCTTCGTTTCCTTCGAGCACTATCCCTTCGCGCCGTGCGAGGTGACCTGGTCCGATCTCTACCGCGAACCGGAGCTGGTGAAACGCATTTTGCAGGTGTGGCGCAGCGACGGCGTGCCCGCAAACGTGCCGCTAATGATCACGGAAAGCAATCTCTCCTGGGAATTAACCCAGCCAATGTCGGACACCTTTGCGGCTTTGTGGCTGGCGGATAACGCGGGAGCGTTCCTGGCCAATGGCGGCGCGGCATTTTACCATTCCCCGATTCAGCCGGAACCGCTGCGCCCCGGATGCCACGGCTGGAGCACCTTTGGAAATTTCGTTGCCGACGCCCAACTGAACATCGCGCAATACAGTTCACAATTTTTCGCCAGCCAGCTGATCAATTTGGAATGGGTGAAACACGGCGCGGGCGTCCATCAACTCTTCCCTGCCGTTGCGGACATCGTGGACGACGCCGCCCACCAGTTGGTCACGGCCTACGCGGCAAAACGGCCCGACGGCCAGTGGTCCGTAATGCTGGTCAACAAAGATCCTTCCAACGCCCACAACGTGAAATTCGTTCTCGCCAATTCCGAAAGCGGCGCAAAGGGCTATTTTTCCAGCACGGTCGACGTAATCACCTTCGGCGACGAGCAATATGTTTGGCATTCGGAGGGCGCGAAAAGCTACGCCGACCCGGACGGCCCGCTGCAGCGCTCCAAGGTGCAGGCGGGCAGCGACACGATGTTCACTTTACCCCGCGCGTCGGTGACGGTTTTGCGCGGGCAAATTTCGCCAGCGCAAGATCCGCGCTAGCTGCAGGCAAACGCACTGGTGCAACATTGCGCCTTGCTGGTATGGTGTTGCGCATGACCACGGAAAACGAAGCAGCGCACCCC
>Ga0209656_10001513_pt1 | contig 15199 bp, 17 predicted proteins | sample BogFormECP12_OM2_FD_188239 | JGI IMG/M metagenome (GOLD analysis project Ga0209656, IMG submission 188239) | Bog forest soil microbial communities from Calvert Island, British Columbia, Canada - ECP12_OM2 (SPAdes) (version 2) | ecosystem: Environmental > Aquatic > Freshwater > Wetlands > Bog ... | reverse complement strand
AGCGAACTCGGTGGCAATGTCCACATTGGACGACTCCAATGCCCCGCCCGAGATCGTGCCCCGGCCTCCGGTCCCGGGTACTCCAACCACAGCCTGGCCCGAAGCCAGCGTGGGCGAGAAGTCGGTGCTTCCGTCGAGCTGCAAGCCGTTGTTGTTGGCGAAGGTGGCCAGGGCCAGCTGACCCAGAGCCAGTGTCTTCCCATTGCTGAAGGTGCCGCTGACGGTGCCGTCGGAGCCGATACTGAAGCTGACCAGCGAGCCTGCGCCAGCTCCATCCTGGCTTTCGGCCGAGGTGCTGCTCGGAGCCGCCACCTGCGACAGCAGACCGGCGCCGTTGTTGTAGAGCTGCCAGGTGAGGTTCATTGGCGCAGCCCCGTCGGCGAAAGCGCCGGTAGCAGCCGTACCGATGGCGATGCCGGTCACGTTCGCTGCCGGCGTTAGCAGTTTGCCGTTGGCGTCGAAGGTGAGGCTTCCAGTGGCGACCTGCACCGGAGCGCCCGTGCCTCCGACGTCGGCTGCCGGGATGGTGGCCGAGTACGTCCACGCCCCCGGCCCCGTGTTGGTGTAAGTGAAGGTCAGAACGTGGCTGTCGCCCAGCGAGTCGTAGACCGTCATAGGAGTCGAAAAGGTGGTGCCCACCGTGGCCGTGGCATTCAGATTGGTGGTCATCTGCATGGTCGTCGTCGCTGTGGGCGGGCTGAGGGTGCCCGCGCTTAACTGCAGAGGAACGACGGCGCCACCGGTGTTGACTACCCCGTTTACCGCCGCATAACCCAGGACTTGCTGCCCGGTGGAAGTCACCAGGTAATCATTCTTGTCGATCGTGAAGTCTCCCGCGCGCGTGTAGTTCACGCTGCCATCGGCATTCTGCACCAGGAAAAATCCCGAGCCCGAGATGCCCGCATCCGTGGGCACTCCGGTGGAGGCGATGGTGCCCTGGGTGAACTGGGAGGGCAGAGACTGCACCTCGGCGCCGGCTCCGACCTGAATGGGATCTCCTGCCCCAGTCGATCCCAGGCTTTGGTAGAAGAGATCGCTGAACAACACCGCTGTGCTTTTGTAGCCAGTGGTGTTCTGGTTCGAAAGGTTATTACCGATGGCCGACAGCGCCGTGGATTCGGCGGTCAGCCCGGAGAGTGGTATGGAAAAGTCGGGCATGTTAGAAGACTCCTTGGATGGTGTGATTGAGAATCGATTGTGCCGGGGCTGCGAAATTCGGAAGTGCGGCCTGCGCCGCAGCGGCCGCAGGCGAGAAAATCGGTTCCGGCGTAATGGCCTGAGGAGCGGCTGACCCGGGAGTGCTGCCTGGGTTGGCGCCTCCGCTGGTCGAACCCGAGCCTGATGTGGAACCTCCCGAGCCTGAACTGCCGGCGCCGGGCACCGATTGCTGCAACAGGTTATAAATCTGCGTGACCTCGCTCAGTTCGCTGAACTGGGCCAGCTGTCCGACAAACTGCGAGGGGTCGAGCGGGTTCAGCGGATCCTGATTCTGCAACTGCGCCACCAGCAATTGCAGGAACATGTTGTTCAGGCTTTGCGAGGTGGGAAGTCCGCTGGAGGTGGTCGACGAGGCTCCCGTGGTCGGTGCAGTGGGAGTGACTGGTTGTGTGCTCACGGTATTTCTCCTTCCGCAATCTTTTCTAAGCAATCGTTCATGCCACAACATTGAGCCCGCTGGAGCTGCCGCTCGCGTACTCGGCGGCGGACCACTCGGGTTCGTTGCGATCCAATTCCGGCAGCAGCGCGGAGTTCGCAGTCGAACCGGCCGGAGCCGCGAAGTAGCGGGGCCGGGAATCGCCACCCGACGAAGGATCGCCATTCGACGCAAAGTTGTGCTGAAAATTCACCTGGTTCAGGCGCAGGTTCTGCTGCTGCAGGTTGCTGGCAATGCCGGGAAGTTCATTGGCCAGCAGAGAACGCAGATCGCCTTTTTCACTGCCGATCAGCACTCCGACATCGTTGGCATGCACCACGGTGTGAATCTCCACATTGCCGAACGCCGCTGTGGTCATCCCGATCCGCATCTCGGAGTGCGCCGCTTTATCGACCATCTGCGCCATCTGCACTGGATCGGCGTTTGCGGGAACGGCCACATCTTTGAAAGCAGCCGCAGGCAGGGAGGCCGTAGCACCCGCATCGGGCTTCTGAGCCGCAGCCGAAGCTGCGGGCGCTGGATCGGCGGCGTGGGCTGTCGGATCGGGCAAGGTGGCAGGAATCTGTGGCGGCCCGGCAGAGTTTTGCTCTGCTACTGCGTTTGCCGGAGGGGTTGGCGGATTCGCCGACGTGATGGAGGAATGGTTCTGCGAATCTTTGGTTGCAGCCGCACTCGGGCTGGCCGATGCGCCGGAAGAGTTTGCCTTCGAGGTAGAAGGATCGGTCGTGGCAGGATCGAATTTCGTGCCGTTGAACGCACTTCCGCCTGGCGCAGGAGGTGGCGGGGCCGCACTCGCCGGACCGTGCGAAAACTGTTGCGTGGTTCCACTTGCCGCAGCCGGAAGTTTCACGCTCAGCTGGATTCCGGAAGAAGCGCCGGCGAGAGCTTCCGCAAAATGCGACTCGACCGCTGCCTGCAAAGTGTCAAACGTAACCGGCTTCGTGGCGGCGAATGTCACCACTCCATTTAGGGCGGTGGCTTTTCCCTTGCGCGGTTGTGCCGGAGTCGATGAATCATTCCCGGGAAGCTCGTTTGAGGAATCCGCGTTGAGCGTGGCACCGGATCCTCTCGGAACTTGGCCGGCTGCAGACAATGACGCCAGTGCGCCCGTCTGCAGCGTGGCCGAGACTAAGTCGGAGGTATCTTGCGCCGCGCTGTCTTTCAGCGCTGCCTGTGGCGGCCCGCTACCCGCGGGCTGTTGTGCCGCGACATCCAGTTCCGGCAGTACGTTTTGAGAGATGGGATCGCTAGCGTTCTGCCCAGCGGCCAGCTGTACGCCAGAACTTGCCAGGTCGGGCTTGAGCTGCGCAATTGCGAAACTTACGCCGGAGTCCGCATCCGGGCTTTGCGCTTGCGGCGCCGTCTGGGCCGGACTTGGTGATAGCGGCATCGGCGGGGTCGAGCCGTCGCCCAGCCTCGGCGGCGGTGCCACCGAAAGATCGCACGACGGATCTTGCGGCAACGCAGGCGAATCGAGCGGAATTGTGACGGAGGCTGCGACTTGCCCCTTCCACTGCACCGTCGAAGAAAGGCTCGGCGTGGCCAACAGCGGCCCACCTGCGGACGGCACATCCGGAGGCGCAACGCCCGCCGGCGAAAGTTCGGCCGGAGGGAACGAAGTTGCACCGAGCACGGTTCCCGCAGTTGCGGTGGATGGCAGACTCGGCACCGAAGCGAGCGCTGGCGGGTTCATAAGCGCCAGCACGGCGGGCGCTGAGGGAGTTGCATCCGGCGCCATGCCGGTCGCGACCGCAAGATTGGAGGCTCCCTTTGGACTCGCTCCCCGCGCCAAGGCCGTGAGCTTCTGCAGAACGCTGCCGGTTTGCGGAGGCGTTGCGCTCGTTGCCAGGTGCGCTGCGGACGGCGGCGCGGCAGGAAATTGCGCCGCAAAGCATTGTGCGAATGTGCCCAATGCAGGCGAAGTTGTGGGTTGTCCCGACGTTCGTCCCAGCGAGCCTGTGCTTGCTGAAGCGCCGTTGCCTGCGTTGCCGGATTGAATGGCTGCAATCACGATTCGTCGTTGCCCGAGGGCTCGTGCGACAGGAGTGAATGCATCTGAAGCTCCAACTGGCATGGGAGGCAGGGACGAAGGAAAGCTGCAATGGAATCAAGAGAATCGTGCAGCTGCCGATGGAGAGTGCGACAAGAAATGTTGGAAGATGCCCGGCAAGGTCTGCCTAACCCGGCAGAGTTTATCCATGCCGGGCATGATTCTGCCGCAACTGATTTTTCCGCTTTTTCCGCAAGAGGAAAGCATCGTCGAGTTCTCGTTGCTCGCGCCGCGTGGTCTCGCGCTGGTACTCGAGCCGTTGACGTTCGCGCAGCGATTCGAAGGTCTCACGCTCCCGGCGCGCCTTCGCATAGGTTTTCTGCTGCTCATCGCGCAACTGTTCGAGGCGGAGAAGTTCCCGCTGAAGCAGAGGTCGCTGCCTGCCGAGCGTCTGCTCGCACAGTAGCGCGAAATGCAGTTCGGCCGCGGCCGAGCCTTTGAGCAGTTGCTGCCCAGAGCGGGATCGCATCTCCCGCACCTGGCCATCGAGCAGATCGATCATGTGGCGCACGCGTGCCACTTGCTGGTTGGCGGCGCGCAGCCGCAATTCCTGCTGGCGCTCCAGGCTTTGCCGCAGGTGCAATATGGCTTCGAGTGGAAAACGAAAGGGCATAGCATTCAGCTCGGCAAGGCCAGAAGTTTGGTGACGCTGTCGGAGAACGAAACGGCTTCGTCGGGCTTCTGCATCAGGAATTTGTGCAGCTCCGGAATCAGCTGCAGCGCCTTGTCGAGCGTGGGATCACTGCCTTTCTGGTAGGCACCAATGCGGATCAAGTCCTCCGACGCCGTGTAGGCTGCCAGCAGCCGCCGCAAGTCCCGCGCCTTCTGCAGGTGCGCCGCCGAACACACCGCGGGCATGAGGCGGCTCACGCTGTCGAGTACCGTGATCGGAGGATAGTGGCTGCGCACGGCGAGTTTGCGGTCGAGCATAATGTGGCCATCGAGCAGCGCACGCGCTCCGTCGACCAGAGGGTCCTGCTCGTCGTCGCCTTCCATCAGCACGGTATAGAACGCGGTAATGCTTCCGGTGTGAAATCGGCCCGCGCGCTCGATCAGGCGCGCCAGCATGGCGAAGCACGACGGGGTATAGCCTTTGGCCGTGGGAGGCTCTCCGGCCGCGAGGCCGATTTCGCGCTGCGCCATGGCCAGGCGTGTCAGGGAGTCGACGACCAACAATACGTTTTTGCCCTGCGCACAAAAGTATTCTGCGATAGCGGTGGAAGCCAGCGCGGCGCGAATGCGCAGCAGCGGCGACTGGTCGGAGGTCGAGACCACCACCACCGCGCGCTTGAGGCCTTCTTCGCCGAGAGAGTTTTCGAGGAACTCGCGCACCTCGCGGCCGCGCTCGCCGACCAGACCAAGCACCGTGAGATCGGCCTGCGTGTTGCGCGCCATCATCCCGATCAGTGTGCTCTTGCCCACGCCACTGCCGCCAAAGATGCCGACCCGCTGCCCGCGGCCGCAGGTCAGAAAAGCGTCGACTGCACGAATGCCGCAGCCGATGGGCTCGCGGATCGACACGCGCTCCAGCGGCAAAGGCGCTGCCGCGTCGAGCAGACGATATTCCCGGGCGCGGTATGGTCCACGCGAATCGAGTGGCGCGCCGCTGCCGTTGAGCACGCGCGCCAGCATGCCGTCGCCCACGCCCAGGCTCGCATGCTCGCCCCAGGTCACGACGCGGTCGCCGTGCCGCACTCCGCGCGGCATCTCCAGAGGCATGGACAAGACGGTGGATCCGCGAAAGCCGACAATCTCCCCCGGCAGCATGCGCCCGCGCGCATCCTGGATCCGGCAGACTTCGCCCACTGAGCAGAACGGACCCTCGGATTCGACCAGCGGCCCGATGACTTGTGTGACGCGTCCCTGCCAGCGCAGTGAGTAGCAATCGATGCGTGCTAAATAGGGAGCAAGCATTCCGGAAGTATTCGGATCAGGAGAATTCGGATTCATCCTGCAGCTCCCGGACGGGCGGCCAGCAGATCCATCAGCCCCTGCTCAATTTCCTTGAGCTGCACTTCCAGCCCGACGACCGCCGTGCCCATGGAGGTTTCCAGCGTGCAGCGGTCGGCGGGCTGCGACGGGTCTTCCGCAATTTCCGGAAGATCGTTCGGATCGAGGTGCGTGCTCAGGTAGCGCCGCCAGTCCGCGGCATTTTGCGGATTTACCCGCAGCACCACGCCGGTGGCGCCATCGATTTGTTCCAGCGCGATGCGGACAATCCCGGCCAAAAGCAGAGGATCGATCTGCGCCTCGCGATGCAGAATCTTGCGTGCAATGCTCAGGGCCAGCTCGACTATTTCCCCCTCGATTTTTTCAAAGTACGCGGCGCGGTCGCGGGTAAATCCCGCAAGCGCAGCGGAGATGCTGGCGCGCTCCTGCACCAGTTGCTCCTCAAAGAGTTTTCTGGCCTCGGCCTCCCCCGCCTGGTGACCTTCGCGTCGCGCCTGCAACTCGCGGGCGGCTGCGGCAGCCTCAGGGGAAACTTCGGATTCCTCGTTCTGCGCTCTGCGGTCGCGAAACCCCGCCGGAATTGCGTCATATGGGAAAGGCTCGAACTCGGCAAGGGGCGCGGAGGCGCGTCCGGGCGCAGGGGCGCGTTTAGCTGACGTATTCATCTTCGTTTTCGTTATCCGGCGACAGTGAAATCTTGCCCTCAGCCTCGAGCTTGCGGGCCACGGCGACCGCTTCCATCTGCGCCTTCTGCACTTCGCGCGACCTCACCGGGCCCAGCACTTCCATGTCTTCCTTCAGCATCTCCACCGCGCGCGACGACATCGACTTGAAGATGTAGCTCTTCAGTTCTTCGCTGGCCCCGCGCAGCGCGGTGGCCAGCGTCTTTTTGTCCAGCTGCCCCAGCAGTTCGCGAATCCCGTTCTCGGGCACGGTCAGCAGATCTTCGAAAGTGAACATCAGGTTGCGAATGGAGAGGGCCAGCTTGGGATCTTCCTTCTCGATGCCTTCGAGAATATTTTTGGCCGTGTTGATCTCCAGCCGGTTCATGACGTCGGCCACGCCGCGCAGTCCGGCATAGGCGCGGCGGCTTTGCTCGCCCAGCGCCTCCAGACGTTTATTCAGCACCAGCGAGACGCGCTCGGCCATCTCCGGAGAAAACTGGCGCAACTGCGCCAGCCGCTTGATGGCCTCGGAACGCAGAGCTTCGGGAAGGCGCATCAGCAGGGCCGACGCCTGCTTGGACTCGAGGTGCGCGAGAATCAGCGCAATGGTCTGCGGGTGCTCGCCTTCGATAAATTTCGCCAGCTGTTGCGGATCGATCTTTCTGAGCGAATCGAGCTTGCCTGCGCTCATCTCCGCCGAGAGCGAAACCTGCCGCAGCAGTTGCTTGGCGCCCTCTTCGCCAAAGGCCTTCACCAGCAGCTTCTCGGCGTAGTACTTTCCTCCCTGCACCACGGAGTCGCCCGTGCCCACCAGGCGGTCGAACTCTTCAAGCACTGCCAGCGCCGATTCGGCGTCAATCGAGCTCAGAGCGGCAATCTCCTGGGTTAATTTTTCGACTTCCGGCGGCGCCAGATGTCGATAAATCTCCGAGGCGGCGTCCTCGCCCAGCATGATCATCAGGATCGCGGCTTTGCGCAGGCCGGCAGGGGCGGTGGCTGTGTTCATCACCGGCTCTCCTCGGGCTGCTGCTGCACCCAGTCCTGTACCAGCCGCGTCGCGGCCTCAGGTTCGGCTTTCACCTTCTCGCTGAGCAGGCGCTTCAACTGGCTGGCCCGCCGGCCGCCACCTTCTTCAATGCCGCCCGCTCCCAGCCCGAGTTCGCCTCCGCTCTCGGCTGTGGGTGGAATCCCACCGGCAATCCTGCCGGGCAATTCGCGGAAGGCTTTCAGCGCCTGGCGCTTCACCGGACGCAGGACGAGCCAGTAGGTCACAAGGAACAGTGCGGCCAATCCGAGATAGCGCAGCGCCCATGTCCACGGCTGGATCAGGCTGCGCACGTGCTCGATCTTCGAGGGCGCCGCGGGCGTCTCGCCGGGCTTGACCTGAAACGAGAGATTTTCCACAGCTAGCACGTCGCCACGCTGGGAGTCGATCCCGACCGCCGCCTGCGCCAGCTGTTCGATCTGCTTCATTTCGTCATGCGTGCGTTTGCGCCGCGTGGTCACGCTCTTGGCACCCTGCTGGCTCACGTCGATGGCATCGTCGACCAGCACGGCGGCGGTAATGCGGCGCACCCGTCCGGGCGGCTCGACCGCGTGATGCAGGCTCTTGCTGACGGCGTAGGTGGTTGCATCCGAACGGGAACTGGCCTGCTCCGCGCCCGGGGCGGAGGCGGCAGCGGGCGTCGCAGAGGGGACATTGCTGGCCGTGCCCGGAATTCCAGCGGGCGCGGCTCCGGTAGAATTTTCTTCGGAATGTTCCTGCGTGAGTGTCGCCTGTGTCTTCGGATCGTAGGTTTCCTGCGTATCTTCGCTCGAGCCCAGCTCGTACTCCACATGAACGCTGGCGCGTACGTGGTCGGCGCCCACAACCGGTTCGAGAGTATGCACCAAAGTCTTGGCCAACTCTTCGTCCAGCCCGTAGCCATGTCCGCCCGCGCCATCGCGATTGCGCACCAGCGGCGTGTTGCTGTCGGCGTCGACCACGGTGACATTCTCTGGCCGCAGCCGGTCGACGGCGCTGGCTACCAGTTGCGGGATCGCCAGCTGCGCTTGCTCGGAGAGCTGGCCGCCGCGGGTCTTCAGAATGACGGCGGCCTTGGCCTCGTGCGGCTGCTCGGTAAACAGCGACTCCTGCGGCAGAACCAGATGCACGCGCACCGCCTCGACTTCGCTCAGGGTAGCGAGCGTCCGCTCGAGTTCGCCTTCCAGGGCGCGCTGATAATTCACCTTCTCGGTGAAATCCGAACCGGCCCAGTTGGGCGTATCGAATAATTCAAATCCCAGGCGCGCGCTGCGCGGCAGACCGGCCGCCGCGGTCTCGAGGCGGCTGGAGTCGAGCTTGTCCTCGGGCACCAGCAGGCTGCCGCCATCAGTCGAAATCTGATGCGGAATATTTCTTGCCGCCAGGCGGCTGGCTAGCGTCTGCGCTTCTTCCGCGCGCAGCCCGGAGTACAAGGTGACATACTTCGGCTGGCCCAGCAGGGCGACGAAGGCCCACAGAGTTCCGCCCACCAAAATGGCGCCGCCTCCGAGCAGAAGGCGTTGGTTGAGCGTCAGGCCCTTGAGGAACTGGCTCAGGCGTTGGACGACGTCGTTGGCGGGTTGCGCGTTTGGAGCCATGACCGGTCAGGCGAATCAGAACTGCATGCGCGAGATCTCCTCGTAAGCCGAGACGATTTTGTTCCGCACCTGCATCATCAGCTGAAAGCTCAAGTCGGCCCGCTCGACGGCGATCATCGCGCTGTGCACGTCGGTGCCGTTGCCGGAGAGCACGCCCGCCACCTTGGTCTCGGCCTGCCCCTGCAGGTGCTGGATGTCGTCGATGGCGCTGCCCAGCACTTCGCGGAATCCGGGCTCGCCGCTTTCGGCCGGACGCAACGCGGCGGTCTGGTCGAGTTCGGCTGGCAGGATGCGCAGGGAAGAGATCGGGTTCATGCAAAATGCTCCAGGAAATTTCTTTCCATCATCGCCATCAGCTCAGAATCTGCAGCGACTGCTGGATCATGTTCTTGGCCGCCTGCACCGCCGCTGCATTCAGCTGGTAGGCGCGCACCGCGCTGAGCAGGTCGGTCATCTCCATCACCGGATTCACGTTGGGATAGGTCACATAGCCGGCGCTGTCGGCGTCGGGATGTCCCGGCTCATAGCGCCTCGGCAGCGGCGACGGGTCGTCGACCACGCGTTCGACGCGCACTCCCCCGGGATTTCTGTTCAGAGGACTTGCACCGCCGAGATTTTCGCCAGCCAGACTTTCGCCGTGGAGGCTGGCGAGCAATAAAGGAAATCGCGGCATGGGCTGCGCCCGGAAGACGAGCAGTTGGCGGCGGTAGGCGCCGCCAGCCAGAGTGCGCGTGGTCTCGGCATTGGCCATGTTGGCCGACACTACTTCGGCCCGCCAGCGTTCCGCGGCTAGCGCCGAGCCGCTGACTTCGAGCATGCCAAACAGGTTCATGACGAGCTCCCTCCGGAATTGATGGCCGACGAGATCAGGTGAAACTGGTCTTTGATCAACTGCACTCCCAGGTTGAACTTCATCTGGGTTTCGGCCAGCAGCAGGCTCTCGCGCTCCACGCTGACGTTGTTGCCGTCGGGCCGCTGCAGCAGCCCGCGCACCCGGTGCGCGACCGGTTCGAACGAAGCCGAGGTCGAGACTAAGCTCAGCCCGTTCTGCTCTTCCGCGGAGTCGGCGTCTGCGGCGCGTACGAGCTCCGCGCGGAAGTCGAGATCGCGTGTCTGGTAGCCGGGTGTGTCGATGTTGGCCAGGTTGGTCGAGATCAATTTGTAGCGGGCCGTGTCGACGTCGAGAAAGCGGCTGAGCGTGGTGGTGATGTTGGTATCGATCATGCTGTGTGGCATAGACAGTCCTCGATCGTTTTCCGTAACCGCGATTCAGTCATGGGCATAACTCGTGGAACTGGGCAGACCATAAGTGCGAACTTTATTGCGCACGGTGCGCAGGCTGACGCCCAGCAACTCCGCTGCGCGCGAGCGATTCCCGCCAGTGGCCGCGAGCGTCATCTCGACCAGCATGCGCTCCATTTCGCCAAGCGACACGCCGGGACGCAAACACGCCGGATCAGTGGGCGCCACAGCCGCTGCCTGCCACTCTGAGGTCTCGAGCGCATCGGCTCCAATCTCCGCACTGGCGGCCAGCGCCACCACGCGCCGCAGGCAGTTGGCCAGCTCGCGCACGTTGCCCGGCCAGGAGTGCGAATCGAGGCGGTCAAAAAACTCCGGCGCGAGAGTTAAAACCTTGCCCGCCGGCGCATAGCACCGGGCAAAGTGCTCGGCCAGTTCGTGGATATCTCCCGGGCGCTCGCGCAGCGGCGGCAGGCTGAGGGGAATCACGTTGAGCCGGTAATAAAGGTCGGCACGGAATTTTCCTTCGCGTACCAGAGGAGCGAGCTCGCGGTTGGTGGTCGAGATCACGCGCAGGTCGACTCTGACCGGGCGAGTATCGCCGAGGCGGTCGAACTCGCGCTCCTGCAGGGCACGCAGCAGCTTGGGCTGCAAGGCCAGCGGCATCTCCCCGACTTCGTCGAGCAGCAAGGTTCCGCCATCCGCCAGTTCGAATTTCCCCGGCCTTGCGCCGAGGGCTCCGGTGAAGGCGCCTTTGGCGTGGCCGAACAGTTCGCTCTCGAGCAGCGTCTCAGGGAAAGCGGCGCAGTTCACGGCGACCAAGGGACGATCCCGCCGCGCGCTCAGGCGATGAATCAGGCGCGCCAGCAATTCCTTGCCGGTGCCGCTCTCGGCTTCAATCAGGATGTCGGCATCGCTCGCCGCGGCCTGCCGCGCCCGATCCAGCGCCCGCCGCCACGCCGCCGAACTTCCCACCATCTCCCCGGATGCCTCCGCCTGGCTTCTGGCCTGCGCCAGAATCCGCTGCGCCGCTTCTTCCAGTCGTCCAAACGAAACCGGCTTCACCAGATAGTCGCAGGCTCCGTCTTTGACTGCTGCGACCGCCCCCGGAACGCTGGCATACGCCGTCAGTAGAATCACCGCCGTATGCGGCGCCAGCGCGCGCGCCTGGCGCAGCAGATAGATTCCGTCTTCTTCCGGAGTGCGGCCCGGCATGCGGATGTCGGTGACGATCAGCGGATGCAGCGCGCGGCGGAATTTTTCCAGGCCTTCGAACGCGCTGGCCGCGGTTTCCACCCGCCATCCCCGACCTCGGAAGCGCGCTTCGAGTGCCGCCCGCATGGCGCCATCGTCGTCGACCACCAGAACCTGATCGATGCCGAACTGACGGACGCCACGACAGTTTGTTCCAGCCGGATTCATGCTGCTCCTTCAGCGGCTTTGTCGGCCAGACTTACCGTTACCGGAAAGGTCAGAGTAAAGACCGCGCCGCATCCCGGCCGCCCGGCCGCCGAGATGGTGCCACCATGCTGTTCGACAATCTTGCGGCAGACCGCGAGTCCGAGGCCTGGACTGCCGGGGCGCGTGCTGAACCCGGGATCGAATACATGGGCGAGATGCTCAGGGGCGATGCCCGGCCCGGTATCGGCTACGGTGAGAATGACGGCCTCGCCGTCGCGCGCCCTGCGCCCGCCCAGTTCGATCCAGCCGCCTCCTGGCATGGCGCGAACGGCGTTCAACACCAGGTTAAGCAGCACCTGCTCGAGGCGATGGCGGTCGGCGGAAAGAAAAATTCCGTCGACCCGGTTCTGCAGGCTGAAGGCGACTCGCGATTGCTGGCCCAGCGGTTGAAAAAAATCGCGCGCCCACGCGAGCAACCGGCCCAGGTCGACCGGGACGCGTTCCGGCTCGGGCAGGCTGTGAAAGTGCAGCACATTGTTGACCGTTGCAGCCAGCGTGCGCAGCCCGGACTGCACTTGTCCTACCCAGGCGCGGCAGTCATGGTCGAGCGTGGATTCCGCCAGCAATCCGGCAAAGAGCTCCAGGCTGGCGAGCGGGTTGCGGATCTCATGCGCCAGCACCGCCGACATCTCGGCCAGAGCCTGCTCGCGGCGCATCTTTTCCTGGGCGGCTTCGAGGTGCTTGCGCTCGCTCACGTCGCGCAGGATAAACACCGAAGCTCCGCCATCGATCGAGGCATGGCGCGCCACCAGCCAGCGCGGCGCACCTGTCTCGTCGGGTAGGCTCAATTCCTGTTCTCCACCGTTGCGCCGGACTTCTTCGAGCAATTCGCGGATGCGGGAGGGCAGAGTGAAATGGTCTCGAGATTCGGCGCCCGGTGTCTCGCCGGTAACGAGGAGCCGCAAGGCCTCCGGATTCGCCCGCGAGATTTTCCCTTCGTCCGACACCACCAGCACGCCGCAGGGCAGGCCTTCGAGGATGCGGTCGAGGTATTGGCGCATGCCGCGGTTCTCTTCGAGCGAGCGAGCCAGTTCCGAGTTGCTCTGCTCCAGTTCCCGGCGCAGCCGTTCCACCTCGGTGCGCAACAGTGCATAGGAACGTTCGAGCGAACCGGCGGCCTGGGCAAAGGAGCGAAAGGCGCGCAGCAGAAACTGTTCGTCTTCACTATTGCCGTTCCTGTCGTCCAGTACCAGCGCTCCCGGCGCGAAGGCAATTTCCGCAGGGGAGCTCGCGCCGGGATTCATGATGGGCAAGGAAGTCATAGTCACCGGCAAGATTTGCACGGGCGATGCCAGAGTGGTGGGGCGGCGGCTAAGATTTTTCTCACGATCAGAGCAGGGGATGACGAGGCCCAATAGTCTGGAGGCCAAAACTCTGCGGTCCGGAGAAGTACAGATGCTGGGTGTCGATGGTGTCCGCGTTCTCCACCAGAATCGAGGCCCGCTCCATCACATGCTGCAGTTCGCGCACATTGCCCTGCCAGGGATGGTCTTCGAGCCTGCGGATCACTTCCGGACTGAGGCGCGGCACTGGCGTCTGCAGGGCAGCCGCCATGCAGGCGAGAAAATGTTCGGCCAGGGGAACGATGTCCGTGCGGCGGGCGGCCAGCGGCGGCAACTCGATGGGAAAGGCAGAGAGGCGGTAGAACAGATCCTGACGGAATTCGCCGCGTTCGGCGCGCCCGGCGAGATCGACGTTGCTGGCGGCAACCACCCGCACGTCCACGCGGCTAACCTCGGGACTTCCCAGGCGCTGCACTTCCTTTTGCTCGAGAAAGCGCAGCAGCTTGGCCTGCATGCTGAGCGGCAGGTCGCTGATCTCATCGAGAAACAGCGTTCCGCCGTGGGCCGCGGGAATGCGCCCCAACTGCGATTGCACGGCGCCGGTAAACGCTCCGCGGGTGTAGCCGAACAACTCCGACTCCAGCAGCGTCTCCGGAATGGCCGCGCAGTTGACCACCACCAGCGGCCTGGCCAAGCGCGGGCTGAGTGTGTGAATGGCCCGCGCCACCAGCTCTTTGCCGGTTCCCGTGGGTCCGGCGATCAGCACGGTTGTCGGGCGATAGGCCACCAGACGAACCATGCGGTAGACGCGCTGCATGGCCGGGCTCGTTCCGATCATCCCGGGCAGGGGCTCGACCATCTTTTCCGCCCGTGCCGGTTCAGGCACCTCCTCGCGAACCTTGCGCACCGCGACGCGGCGCGCGCCGTTTTCGAATGCGTCTTCTTCAACCTCGCCATCGCGTTCGCCGTCCGGGGCGCTGGAATCGATCAGCACCACTTCGGTGCGGGGAAAGCGCAGCGCGATGATGCTCTTCAATTCTTCCGGGTCCAGATCGGGCAGCCGGCGGTCGACAAACAGAATCTGGCAGTCGGTCTTTTCCAGTTTCGCCAGCGCCTCGGCTCCGCCCCCGGCATGTTCAATCGGGCGGCAGCGCCCGTTGAGCCGGTGAACAATCTGCTGGCGGAATTGGAGGCTGGGGCTGGCGATGAGGGCACCGCCCGAGCGGGTCACGAACGGCATAGCAGGAAGGGCGCTCATCGGAGCCTCGCTTTCGTCTCGGTCTCAGATATTGCAAACCGGCATGCAGATCGCGCATGTGTGCCGGTCTCGATTCTGCGTGTGGGTCCACTCCGCGCCCAGCTGCTCCCATGCCGCTTGCGCGATCAGCAGGCCGAGCTCGGGGCGGGAATAAGGAGAATGCTCCGGCATCGATCCCTGCGTCCACGAGATCATGGCGGAAGCCATAGCGCCTTCGGCCGCGGCTGTGATGGCGAGCGCGCTCCCTTCCTTTGCCAGGCTCAGCGCAGATTCCAGCAGACGGAACAACAAGGTATGCAGGCGGCCGCGCTGCGCCGGTACCGCCAGAGGAGTCGTGCGTTCCAACTGAAGCCGCACCCGCTTGCTCTCCGCGACCGGCTGCAGGTCGGACGTAATGCTTTCCAAGAGTTCGTCGAGCCGCACTGGTTCGATATTGCTGGCTTCGGCCGACTGGATGTCGGCCACTTCCCGCAGCGCCTCCACCAGCAGCCGCATGCGCGCCGTGAGTTCCAGGCCATCGCGCAACGCGCGCAGATAACTTTCGGTGCGTCGCGGTCCGGCGGCGGCGATTTCGAGCGAGCACTGCAGCCCGGTGAGGGGCTGGTTGAGCGCGTGTAGCAGATGCGCCAGCAGGCTGCGTCCCTGGGGCGCGCCGCCTTTCGGCAACGGAGCCAGTTTAGGTCCCGCACCGCTCACTGGCCCACCTCGGACTCAGATGATGGTTCAGCCGACGCTTCCGGCGGCGCCGAAGCAGTCACCGCAGAATCCTCAAAACGAGCCGCCGGGCCGCTCAGCGCATAGCCCACGCCGCGCACCGTTTGGATCAATTTGTTGGCGTGGCCGTCGTCGATCTTGCGCCGCAGATAATTGATGTACACGTCGACGACATTCGTAGTGGTATCGAAGGTCAGGTTCCATACGTGCTCGATAATCATCGAGCGCGTGACCTTGCGCCCGGCGTTGAGCATCAGATATTCGAGCAGCGCGAATTCCTTGGCGGTCAGCTCGATCCTGCGC
>Ga0209656_10001512_pt1 | contig 15205 bp, 17 predicted proteins | sample BogFormECP12_OM2_FD_188239 | JGI IMG/M metagenome (GOLD analysis project Ga0209656, IMG submission 188239) | Bog forest soil microbial communities from Calvert Island, British Columbia, Canada - ECP12_OM2 (SPAdes) (version 2) | ecosystem: Environmental > Aquatic > Freshwater > Wetlands > Bog ... | reverse complement strand
ACCGGGAATGTTGATCAGCGCTAGGCGATGGTGCTCGTCGTCATACGACAGGAAGCACAGCATTTCGTCGCGGAACACAACCCGCGCCGCGAGGACCGTCTGATACCACTTGGCCATCGTGTCGATCTGCCCGGTCCGCAATACGAAATGGGCAAATTTCGCCGGGCTGATCGGCTGCGTGACGGGATCGAGGGTGCGCATCGGGGTCACGTCGTTCATCGGATCTCCTGTTCCGCGGTGGGGGTGATTGCTGAAGGCACGCTCAAAATATAGGCGATGTCTCGATCCGCGGAATACTTGCTGCTTCTCCCCGGGGGATGCCGTCAGTCGCCGATCAAAACCAGGCTCTCGGACCGCACCGCCGCGGCGAGCCCAAAGGCCGGCGCCGATCCTTAAGACGCGCACCCTGACCAACTTTTACAACAAGCGGGCGACCTGTCGCGGGGCGGTAGGTCGCCTCCCCACAACAGAGGCGAAAGCCAATGAGCGGGGATGGCCCCCTACGGCGATGCCGTATAAACTCGGGACGTGGAATTCGAATGGGATCCGGTTAAAGCGAGCAGAAACGTCGAAAAGCATGCTGTGGATTTCGTTACCGCGGCCGAGATTTTCGATGACCCAGACCTGTTCGTGGTGATCGACACCCGCAGCTATGGCGAGCGCTGGTATGAAGCGATCGGCGTATCGTGCGGCGCGGTCCTGTTCGTCGCATATACGATGCGCGGCGACAATGTTTGCCGGATTATCAGCGCCAGGAGGGCGAGCGGTCGTGAAAGAGCAGCTTATACGCTACAGACCGGGTCACGATCCCAAACCTGATAGTCGGACGGATTGGGACCGGCTAAAGCAGATGTCCGATGAGGAAATCGAGCGGGCAGCCCTCGACGATCCGGAGGCGCGGCCTCTGTCCGATCGAGATTTGGCCCGCGGTTTTCGCCCCAAAGCATTGACTGCCTTGCGCAAGCGGCTTGGTCTCAGTCAGGCCGAGTTTGCAAGACAATTCATGTTTAACCTGCGGACCTTGCAGGATTGGGAACAGGGGCGTCGCGAGCCGGAAGGTATTGCGCGAACCTATTTGCGCGTGATCGAACATAACCCGGATGCGGTCAGGGCAGCGCTGGAAGATTAAGCCCGGGAATCAGGACCCTAAAACCTCAGCTGCTACTCTTGAATGTTGGGTTAGGGGGTTCAGTCGACGCCGACTGCGGCCCCGAGAGTTTCGCCGGTCGAGCGGTTGAGGACGAGGTCGGCAATGCTGTCCAGGCCGGTCGGCTCGCGGTTGATGATCACCAGGGTCGCGCCGCTGAGCTTGGCCAGTTCCGGGAAGCCGGCCGCCGGGTAGACCACCAATGACGAGCCGGCGACGATGAACAGATCGGCGGCCCGGGTTTCGAGTTCGGCCCGCCGCATCGCTTCGGCCGGCATCGCCTGGCCGAAGGAGACCGTCGCGGTCTTTACAAAGCCGCCGCAGTCTTCGCAAAGCGGCGCGGTCTCGTCGCGTGTGAAGGCGCTGCGCATTGCGTCGAGCTCGTATCGCGCTTTGCAATCGAGGCAGTGCGCGTAGGTCGTGTTGCCGTGCAGCTCGATGACGCGGTCATCGGGGATGCCGGAGGCCTGGTGCAGACCGTCGATGTTCTGTGTGATGACGGCGGCGGCCGTGCCGCGGCGAACCAGCTCGGCGACGGCACGGTGGCCGCGGTTCGGGGTCGCTGCGCGAAAGGTTTCCTCCATCGCAAAGCGCCGCCGCCAGGTCTCCCGCCGTGCCTCCTCCGAGGCGAGAAAATCCGCAAAGTCGATCGGCGCCATGCGGGTCCAGATACCGCCGGGGCTGCGGAAATCGGGGATGCCGGACTCGGTGCTGATCCCGGCTCCGGTGAACACGACCGCACGGCGCGCCCGCGCGATCGCCCGGCAGAGCTCGGCAATTTCCTGATCGATCGACATGGAGGGAGTTTGGCAAATGTGCTGCGACGCGCCAAGCCCGCCGTGCGATGCTGATGCCGTGAGCGTTCGCACCGCCTACCTTGCCGCGGAGGGATTTGCCGAAGAGCTCGACCATGAGCTCGGGGGCGCCGACACGAGGCACGGCCGGCTGCTGATCGCCGCGGGGCCCCCGCGGCCCGCGGCATGGGCGGCGAATGTCTGGCTCGACGCGCAAGAGATCGCGATCGCCTCTATTTCGGACGCGGCCGCGAAGCTGCGAGCGGTCCAGCGCAATTGGGCGGTCTATGCCCCTCGCCTGCACCGGCGCGCGACGCTGATCCAGGAGCAGCTACCCAAGGTCTCGGCCAAGCCGGTCATCTTCGGAGCACCGCCGCCTTCCGCGCCGCTCGGGTCGTGGACCCTGCTCGATGCCGGGACGATGCTCGCGGCGGCGCATTGCACCAGCCCCTTTCCCAATGGCGAGATCCGTTTCGTCGAGGATCGCACCGGACCGCCGAGCCGCGCCTATCTGAAGCTGTGGGAGGCGCTGACCGTGATCGGCCGGCGGCCCGGGCCGGGCGAGACCTGTCTCGATCTCGGATCGAGCCCCGGCGGCTGGAGCTGGACATTGCAGCAAATGGGCGCGCATGTGATCAGCGTCGACAAAGCGCCGCTGGCCCCCGAAATCGTGCGTCTCCGCGGCATTGATCACCGGCGGGAGAGCGCCTTCGCCCTCGACCCGCGCACGGTCGGACCGGTCGACTGGCTGTTTTCGGACGTCGTTTGCTATCCGGCGCGGCTTCTGGCGCTGATCGAGCGCTGGCTCGCCACCGGAAGCTGTCGCAGCTTCGTCTGCACGATCAAATTCCAGGGCCCGACCGATCACGAGACCGCCAACCGCTTCGCCGCCATTCCCGGCTCAGAGCTTCGCCACCTGTTCCACAACAAGCACGAGCTGACCTGGAGCAAAATCGAGTAGCATGGGAGGTTCGTCGTTCCCGCGAACGCGGAAAGCCAGGGCTCCTGGACCTCCGCTTTCGCGGGGGTGAGGGTAATGTGGTCGGATGGGTTCGAGGGGAGGGATCGGATGGATCTGGGTTTGCGGGGACGCAAGGCGCTGGTCACGGGCGCGTCGAAGGGTATCGGGCGGGCTTGCGCCGAGGTCCTGGCCGAGGAGGGCTGCGACGTCGTCCTGGTGTCGCGCACCGCGGCCGATCTCGACGCGGTAAGGGCGAAGATCGTCGGCCACCACAATGTCGCGGTGCGGTTTTATCCGCTCGACCTCTCCGACAGCCGCAATATCGACAGGCTCGCCGAGGAATGCGCCGACATCGACATCCTGATCAACAATGCCGGGGCGATCCCCGGCGGCAATATCGACGCCGTCGACGAGGTGCGCTGGCGCACCGCCTGGGATTTGAAGGTATTCGGCTACATCAACATGACGCGGCGGTTTTATGCCCTGATGCGCGAGCGCAAGAAGGGGGTCATCGTCAACATCCTCGGCGCCGCCGGTGAGAACCCCGATTTCGACTACATCGCCGGCTCCTCTGGCAACGCTTCGCTGATGGCCTTCACCAGAGCGATGGGCGGGACCGCGCCGCGCGACGGGCTGCGCGTCCTCGGCATCAATCCCGGCCCGGTCATGACCGACCGGCTCGTCACCTTGATGCGCACCCGGGCGCAGACCCAGTTTGGCGATGCCGAGCGTTGGACCGAGTACATGAAGCCGCTCGCCTTCGGCCGCGCCGCCAAGCCGGAGGAGATCGGATGGATGGCCGCCTTCCTCGCCTCGGACCTGTCGGGCTACACGACCGGCTCGATCATCACGATCGACGGCGGCGGGTCGAGCCGCCGCTCGGCGCTCTAGCCACGCGCTCTGGCGCGGCGAATGCCAAGAAAGGCGAATGCTGCCGCCAGCAGCGCCAGGCTCGACGGCTCGGGCACCAAGCCAATGGCGGCGAACAAACCGTGCGTCTCACCGTCGATCCCATCGGTGATGTAGAGGGTATTTGGGTCGCCGTTGCTCCCGCCGATCCCGAAATTGAGGGCCCACAAGCCACCCGGAGTATTGCCGCTGCCGGGGTTGACAGGGATCATGCCGAGGAACGCCCCGGTTGTAGGATTGTAAGCGTTGATCTCGCTATTGATATAGCTGAAGTTGCCGACCAGCAAATCGCTGCCAAACGGGCCGAAACCGGCGGGGGCGAGAGCAACACCCCAAGGCGCGGCGAGATCGCTGCCGAGGATCAGGATCTGGGGCGAGCTCCCATCCTCGTTGAACTCCACCACGGCTCCTTGTCCCAGCGCAGCATTCTGCTGGGCTGCTCGCCCGGATGGCGCATACTCCACGTAGACCTTGCCGTTGATGTCCTGCACGTTGAACGGGACGAGCCCCAGCGCGCTAACGGCAGTGGGAGTCGCGAAGGCCCCAGGCGTCGTCACCCGGCCGAAGGCGGTATTGAAGACGTCAACACTGCCCGCCCCCGCATCATTGGCGGCGTACAGTTCGGTCGAAGTCTGGTTGATGGCGAGGCCGGTGTAGGTGGTGGGCACGCCCGCGAGTGGCATCACTTGGATAAAAGCCGTCGCGCCTGTGTCCCAGGCGGAGATCGTCCCGTTCAGATTGGAAAAGATGAAGTGCGCGGAAGCGCCATTTCCGCCGTTCCCTACCGGAAAGGTCGGCGGGGTAGTGTTATTGATCGGATTGTTGACTTGGCCGGTGGGTCCTTGGGGTCCGCTTGCCGTTGTTGGGATGGCAATATTGCCGGTCGGCGGGTTGACGCCTGTCACCTTGGTGACATTCGTTTGGCCGGTCACCGACCAGAGGTTGGTTGTATTTGTCCCTTGGTTCGAGATCCAGAAGGGGCTCGCGGCGCTGTGCGATATACCCCAGGAGTTCACTAGCGTGGGTTCGGTAATCGTCGCCAGCCCCGGGATGTCCGAAACGAGATCCGTCTGAACATAGGCCCCAGCCTCGGCTCGCCATCCGGTCGCGGAGAGCGCGCCGATGTTTCATGCCCCGATCCTCCCTCCTGGATACCGCACGCCGACTCCATACTCAGATCCGGGATGCGCCCCAAGAAATAAGACGACGCCCCAAATCAGGCTTAATTTCGTCGATATTGTTAAAGATCTGTTAACATCTTGTTCTGAAAGTGGCGCGGGACACCAGCTATTGGTTGAGCCAGCGCCGCATAAAGCCGAGCAATCCCTGTGGCATGAAGATGACCATCGCGATAAAGATGACCCCGACCGGAATCAGATAGTATTCCGTCAAGAACCGCGACAGCCCCTCACGCAGCAACAGAAAAAACGCGGCGCCGAGGATCGGTCCGACCAGGGTGCCGATGCCGCCGATGACATTGTAGATCACCACCTCACCGGAGACGAGGAAGAATACGAAGTCGGGTGCGGCAAAGCGGTTCTGGATGGCGTAAAGGACACCGGCCAGCCCGGCGAAAAGGCCGGAGAGCATCACCGCGACGACCTTGTAGCGCTCGACCGGGTAGCCGATGGCGCGGGTGCGCGCCTCGTTCTCGCGGATCGACTGCAGCACCATCCCGAACGGCGATTGAGTGATGCGGCGCAGCACGAGGTAGGACAAGGTCACGACCGCAAGCACAAACCAGTGCAGGCTCTCGGTGGTGAACGGGATCGAAAAGAGACCGGGAATGGCGAGCGGCGGCCGGCTGAAGGTCAGCCCGTTCTCGCCTCCGGTCACCTCGGTCCAGGTGAAGATGACGACGTAGAAGATCTGCGAGAAGATCAGGGTCGTGATCGCGAAGTAAATGTCGCGCAAGCGGGTCGAGAAATAGGCGACAAAGGCCGCGACCGCGGCGGCGGCGACCAGCCCATAAGGGATCGCCAGCCACAGGCTGGGCGGCTTCATCGAGATCAGCGCGGCGGCGGCGCCGTACATGCCGAGGCCAAAAAAGGCGGAGTGGCCAAACGACACCATGCCGGTGTAGCCGATCAAGAGGTCGGAGGACATCGCCAAGAGGCCCCAGATCAGGATCTCGGTCAGAAAGCGGCGCCAGAACTCCGGCAATACGAGCGGCGCCACGATCAAGAGCGCCAGGATCACGGCAAACCCGATCCAATAGGTGACGGCTCGACGCGACCTCATTTCGGGGTCGGGACGAAAAGCCCGGTCGGCCGGAAGAGCAAGGTCAGGATCAGCACGACAAAGGAGACGATGATCGCCTGGGCCGGGCTCACCCAGAGCGAGGCGTAAGCTTCGAGGAGGCTGATGAAGATCGACGCGGCGATCGAGCCGGCGAGGTTCCCCATGCCGCCGATAACGACGACGATAAAGGCCTTCAGGATCCAATCGAGGCCCATGGCGTGGTTGACCCCGACCAGCGGTCCGAACAGCACGCCGCTGGCGCCGGCCATCGCCGCGCCGATAGCAAACACGCCGGTGAGCACCCACGGCACGGGAATGCCCATGGCCTGAGCCATGACCCGGTCCTGCGTCGTAGCGCGGATCCACACGCCGTAGGTGCCGAATTTGAGGAACAGCCACAAGCCGCCGATGATCGCCGCCGAGAGCAGAGCGATGACCAGCCGGTACCAGGGATACTCAAGATAGAAGAGCGTGAAGTGGCCGGTGAAGGGCTCCTGAATTTTGCGCGCGACCGGGCCGAACTGCCACAGCGCGTAGTTTTGCAGCACCAGTGAGACCCCGAAGGTGGCGAGGATCGTCGTCAGCGGGTCGCGGCCCAGCAACGGGCGCAATGTCGTCAGATAGATGACCGCGCCCAGCAGCGCGATCAGCAGGCTGGCGGCCACGAGCGCAACCCAGAAATTGCCCGTTGCCGCCAATACGATCACGCCGACATAGGCGCCCAGCATGAACAGCTCGCCATGGGCAAAATTAACGACGTCCATGATGCCGAAGATCAAGGTCAGGCCGGAGGCCACTAGCGCCAGGATCATCCCGGTCACAATGCCGTTGATGGTCTGAATCAGCAGCTGATCGAAGGGGATGGCCGCGAAGAATTCCACGCTATATCCCCAGGTACTGGTGAATGACCGCGTCGTCGAGGCGCAGTTCGGAGGCCCTTGCGTGATGGCGAACCATGCCTTTCTCGATGATGTAGACGCGCCCGGCAGTCGCGAGCGTCAACGGCACATTCTGCTCGACGAGCAGCACTGCAACGTTTTCCTGCTTCAGCACGCCGATGATCTCACTGATCTGGGAGACCATGCGCGGCATCAGGCCTTCGGTCGGCTCGTCCAGCAGAATGATCTTGGGTTCGAGCATCATCGCGCGAGCGATCGCGAGCATCTGCTGCTCGCCGCCCGAGAGCGTGCCGCCCGCCTGATTGCGGCGTTCGGCCAAAACCGGAAAAAACTGATAGACCTTGTCCAGCAGCTCTGTCTTGCGGGCCCTGGTGACGCCATGGCGATCGAGACCGGTGCGAAGGTTTTCCGTCACCGTCAGCAAGCGAAAGATCCGGCGGTCCTCAGGAACATAGCCTATCCCGAGCCGCGCCACCCGATAAGCAGGCCGTTGCACAATCGACTGGCCGTCAAAGAGCACCTCGCCCTGGCTCGGTTGGACGAGACCGGTAATTGCCTTCAAGGTCGTGCTCTTGCCGACGCCGTTTCGCCCGAGCAGGCCCACCACTTCCGCTCGGCCGACTTCGAGCGAGACGCCGTGCAGGATATGGCTCTTGCCGTAATAGGTATGGATGCCCTCGACCCGCAGGAGGGGTTCTCGCAGGAGGGGCCCTAGGGGAATCTCGCTCACGTCTTCAGGTAGACCTCCAGCACCCGGGGGTTCTGCTGGATGTCCGTCGGCGGCCCCTCGGCCAGGATCTCGCCGTAGTGGAGCACCGTAATCCGCTGGGCCAGCTCCATGACCACCTGCATGTCGTGCTCGACGATTAGGATCGTCAAATCCTTGGCAATGCGGCGCACCAGTTCCATCGTGTCACGGGTCTCGGCCGCGCTCATGCCCGCTGTCGGCTCGTCCAGGCAAAGGAGCTGGGGTTCGGTCGCCAGCGCGATGCCGATCTCGAGATTTCGCTGCTCGCCATGCGAGAGGTTGGCGGCAAGCTCGTCCCGCTTGCTGCCGAGGCCGACCGCGTCCAAGGCCGCCTCGGCCTTTTCGATGATGTCCGGGTAGGCGCGATAATGGGCCAACAGGCTCCAGCTGTGCCGACGCGACTGGGCGGCGATGCGAACATTCTCGAGGACGGTCGCGTTGGGGAGGATGTTGGTGATCTGGTACGAGCGGGCGATGCCCTTCCGCGAGATCCGGTCGGGAGAGAGCCCGGTAACGTCGTCGCCGTCGAACAGGATGCGGCCCGATGAGGGGCGCAGGACGCCGGTCAGGCAGTTGAAGAAGGTGCTCTTCCCGGCGCCGTTGGGTCCGATAACAGCACGGATCTCGCCGCGCTCCACTGCAAAGTTCACCCGGTTGAGTGCGGTGAGCCCGCCAAAGCGGATCGTCAGCTCCTCGATAACGAGAAGCGGCGCTGCGGCCGCGGCGCCTGGCGGCGCACCGGCCATCTAAGTAATGAAATGGCAGGCCGGCGGCACCTCTGTCTTCTGCCACGGGATCGCATCGAGGACATGGTATGTCCCGTCCTTGATTTCGAACATGAGCTCGCGCGTGAACGCCTGATGGTCCTCTTTACGCAGCACCTTGTCGCCGGTCGGGAAATCGGCACCTTCCTTCATTTCGAGCCCTTCGAGCGCGGCGACCAGCTTTGGCGAATCCCCGCGACCTTGGTATTGGGATTTCTCGATCCCGAGCTTCAGCGCGTTGACCGCCTCGAAGTTCGACTGCACGTAGCGGTCGGGCAGCGGCCCCGACGGATCGACTTTTTTCAAGCGGGCGAGCGCCTCGCTGTAAAAGGCGTGCAGATAGGGCGTGTCGAGCGGCTCGTCGAATACCGGCAGATAGCGGTCGATGCCGACAAATCCCTCGATCTTTTTGCCCAGCGCCGGCAGCTGGGTCGAGGTGGCGACGGCGCCGTCGCCGGCGAATTTGTATTTTTTGGCGAGGCCGAGGTCATAGCCCTGGTTGACAAAGTTGATCGCATCCGGGCCAAAGAAGATGAGGAACAGCCCGTCGAAATCGCCGCTGATCTTCGACAGGAACGGCGTCATATCGGCGGTGCCGAGTGGTATGCCGAGCGTGCCGACGACCTCGCCGCCATTCAGCTTGATGCCGGCCGCATAGGCGTCGCGGGTCGACTGGCCCCAGGCATAGTCAGCAAAGGCGATGTACCAGCGCTTGCCCAGCTTATTTACGAGGTAAGGGGTAAACGCCTTCGCCTGCGCCGGCGCGAAGTCGAACGGGCGGAAAGTGTAACGGCTGCACTTGCTGGTGGTCAGCGTCGTGTCGAGACAGACGCCGATCATGTTGACGACTTTGTTCTCTTCCCAGACTGGCGTGCAGGCGAGACAGATATTCGACAGAAATCCGCCGACATGGAAGTCGATATTGTCCTCGGTAACCAGCTTCTCGACGGCGCGGCGGCCGGTGTCGGGCTTCGACTCGTCGTCGCCAACAATCAGCTCGACCGGCCGGCCCATGATGCCGCCCGATTTGTTGATTTGGTCGACCGCCATTTGCACCCCGACCAGGGCTGTCTTGCCGCCCGAGGCGGCAACCCCGGTCAACGGCTGCACCGTGCCGAGCTTGTAGGGCTTGGCCTGGCCGAAGGCGGCGCGCCACGGCGCCGAGGCCAGCAACGTCGCGCCGAGCCCGACCGCGCCGCCCGCCGCGCTCCATCGCAAGATGCGACGGCGCGAGAAGTTGGCGCGCAAATGAGCCGCGTTGTCTAGATTATGCCCATTCTCGCTATGAGACATGGCGGATTCCTTCCCTGTTCATTGCCGCGGATCGGCGACGGCTCTTTCAGCCAAGTCGCCTAGCCAAGCAATAACTACCGCAAGTTGCGGCAGCGGTGCAACAATCGGGCCGGTCGATCCGCGGGCCTCGGCGTCAACCCGCTTTCAGGCGGCGCGCCGCGTCGACCGCGGCATAGGTCAGGACGCCGTCGGCGCCGGCGCGCTTGAAGCCGATCAGGCTCTCCATGACCGCGCGCTCGCCGTCGAGCCAGCCATTCTGTGCGGCGGCGTGCAGCATCGCGTATTCGCCGCTGACCTGGTAGGCGTAAGTCGGCACGCGGAACGCTTCCTTGACGCGTCGGACGACGTCGAGGTAGGGCATGCCGGGCTTGACCATGACCATGTCGGCGCCTTCCTGCAGATCGAGCGCCACCTCGCGCAACGCCTCGTCGCCGTTTGCCGGGTCCATCTGGTAGGTGCGCTTGTCGGCGCTGCCGAGCGCCGTCTTCGAGCCGATCGCGTCGCGGAACGGGCCGTAAAAGGCCGAGGCGTATTTCGCCGCATAGGACATGATGCGGACATTCGCAAAGCCGGCTTCGTCGAGCGCATGGCGCACGGCGCCGACGCGACCATCCATCATGTCGGAGGGCGCGATGATGTCGCAGCCGGCGTGGGCCTGGACGACCGCCTGCCGCTGCAGGATCTCGACCGTTTCGTCATTTACGACATAACCGTCGCGGATGACCCCGTCATGCCCGTGCGAGGTGAACGGGTCGAGGGCCACGTCGCACAGCACGCCGAGCTCCGGCACGGCCTTTTTCAGCGCCGCCACCGCGCGGCAGACGAGGTTGCCAGGGTCGAGGGCGTTACTGCCTTCCGCATCCTTGAGCGCGTCCGGCACCGCCGGGAAAACCGCGATCGTCGGGATGCCAAGCTCGGCCGCCTCCCCGGCGGCATCGACGAGCGCCGGGATCGGCAAGCGGAACACGTCGGGCATCGACGGGATCGGCGCCCTGTGGCCCTCGTCATGGACAAAGACCGGCCAGATTAGGTCGCCCGCGGTCAGCACGGTCTCTGCGACGAGCTTGCGCGACCACGCGTCGCGGCGGTTGCGCCGCAGGCGGGTCTGCGGATAGGGGGCAAGCGGCGGTAAAAACGACGTCACGGGATCACCCCGGAGCAGAGGGCGGCGGAGGCCGCGAATATGCGGCAAAATAGGCTCGCCGGCGACCCGTGACAACGTACAGAGCGTAGGGCGCCGCTGGGTTACTTGAGCGGGTAGTCGTACCGGATGAACCCGTTGAGGCGGGCGATCCGGTCGTAGAGCGAGCGCGCGGTCGCGGCGTTCTCCTTTGTCGTCCAATAGAGCCGGTAGCAACCACGCTCGCGGGCCGCGGTGGCGACTGCTTCGATGAGCCGGCGGCCGACGCCGCCGCGCCGAACAGCGGCGTCGACAAAGAGATCCTGCAGGTAACAGACCTCTTGCGTTGTCCAGGCATGCGCGTGAAAGAGATAATGGGCGATCCCGACGAGCGGCGCGGTCGCGCCGCCCTGCCGCGCTCCGAGACCGCGGATCGGGCCTTCGGCGGCGATCAGCCGCTGCCAGGTATGGTGGTAAATCTCCGGCGGCAGGCGGGTCTCGTAAAAATCGAGGTAGCCGCGCCACAGCTCGGCCCAGCGATCGCGGTCTCGCGGGGTGATGGGGGTGACAACGATATCGACCAAGACGCCCCTCCCGCTTTCCGGCGGGCGATAGTACCATAGGCTGCGACGATCATCGGAGGTTTGCGATGTTGGTTTTTCGGCAGCTGTTCGATCCGCCCTCCTCCACCTATACCTACCTCCTTGCCGATGGCGGCAGCGGAGCGGCAGTCATCATCGACCCGGTATTTGAGCAGGTCCGTCGCGACGCGGCGCTGATCGAAGAGCTCGGCCTGCGCCTCTCCTATGCGCTGGAGACCCATGTGCATGCCGACCATGTTACCGGCGCCTGGCTGCTGAAACAGCGGACCGGATGCCGGATCGCGCTGTCGGCCAACAGCGGCGCCGAGGGCGCCGACCGCTATCTGGTGCAGGACGATGTCGTGACCTTTGGCGAGCGCAATCTTCAGGTGCGCCAGACGCCGGGTCATACGAATGGCTGCCTGACCTATGTGCTCGACGACCGCAGCATGGCGTTTACCGGGGACTGCCTGTTGGTCAGGGGCACCGGGCGCACCGATTTCCAGCAAGGCGACCCGCACGCGATGTACCGCTCGATCCACGAGCAGATCTTCACCTTGCCGGATTCGTGCCTGCTCTATCCCGCCCACGATTATCGCGGACTGACGGTCACCAGCGTCCGCGAGGAGAGGCGCTTCAATCCACGACTGGGTGGCGAAATCGGGGAGGGCGACTTTACCGGTCACATGAAAAATTTGCGCCTGGCCCATCCGAAGAAGCTCGATGTGGCGGCGCCCGCCAATGTGAAATGCGGACGGCCCGAAAGCGGCATCGGGATTACGGCAGAGCCAAGCTGGGCGGCGCTCAGATATTCCTTTGCGGGGATCTGGGAGATTGATCCGCACGGGCTCGAGGAACAGGCGCCGGCGGTCCAGATCCTCGACGTGCGGGAACCCGAAGAGTTCATCGGGCCCCTCGGGCACATTCGCAGCGCTGTCCTGATCCCGCTGGGCGAGCTCGCCGAGCGCGCCAAAGAGCTGGCGCGCGATCGTCCGGTCGTTGCCGTCTGCCGCGCCGGCAGCCGCTCCGCACAAGCGACGGTGATCCTGCGTGAAGCGGGGTTTTCCGACGTCGCAAACCTTTCCGGCGGCATGCTGCGCTGGCGCGCCGAGGGCCACGCCGTCGAAGGCGGCAGCGCCTGAGGACCACGCCGTCGAAGGCGGCAGCGCCTGAGGACCACGCCGCTCTCAAAGCTGTTTCATAATTCGATCACCGCGTGCTGGTCCTCGGAATATCGCAAACGGCCATGACGGTGCCCGCGGCCACCGCTCGCCCCGCCTCGCAACCACTGCCGATCCCGACCGCGCGCGATGTCCGCATTGGGATGACGTCGATCGCAGCGAGCGACAACGCCGCGTATTTCGGCAACGACGCCGCGATGACCGGCGGCATGCAAAGGGGTTGGGGTTCCGCGTAATCGAAACATAGCCGTCGACCGCGATGCCGTCCAAGACGTTGACGAACTCCTCGGTCATCTCGTTGCGGTCGTGGTTCCAGCGCCTTACGCGGTACGTGCCCCCTTCCCACTTACGGTATGGTCAGTTTGCAAGCTCACGCTGCGAGAAGGACGTCTTCCGCAACTCGAATGTCGCGCACGCGAAATCGGCCAACCCATGGGGTATTGGCGGCGGCGGTTGACGGTCGAGGTTCGTGAAAACCTGTCATGACCACCATGTCACCTCGCAATACAGACGACTGGCACTTCCGGCCACTCCATTTCCGTTCACGCTGCCAAGGCGGGCAAGCGCTCGTTCGGTTCCACCTCTATGGCCCAACGCATCGCCAGCACGCCCTCGGCGTCCTTGTACCACTGAGCGGAGAGGCGGCGACGCGCATGGTCTTTCGCCGCTGCAGACACCCCCCGGTGCTCTTCAACCGCGATTTTCGTCACCTTGGTCATCGACTGTTCCTTCTGATTCAGCTTCTGTAGCGGCCAGCTTGGCAGTGAGAATGTCGCGCTACCGCTTCGCCAGTGAAATTGATCCCCGGGTCGGCAGTTTGGGGGTTCAAGGGTAGGCGAGCTCGATGAGTGCGAGGCTCAAGCACGAGATGAACATCCAGGATCCAGCACCGACGAGTAGCGGCCTCCAGCCCTTCGCCCGCAGTTTTCCGACGTCCGTCGCCAGGCCCATCGCGGCGAGCGCGACCGCGAGGAGAAAAGTGGTCGCCTGGATGAGGTAGGCCTTATCGGCCTGTGGGATCAGATCGAGGCTGTTGAACAGCATCATCGCGACAAACCCGAGCACGAACCATGGCATTGGCACTGCTTGGGTTGTCGGCCGCTCGACGTGATTGCCGTCGATGGTCTGCCGGCGTCTTGGACTGTAATAGCTGAGCAGTAAGATCATCGGTGCGAGCAGCATCACGCGGCTGAGTTTGGCAATCGTGCCGAAATTTCCGGCGTCAGCGCCATTCTGGAATGCGGCAGCGACGACCTGCGCAATCTCGTGGATCGAGGCGCCGGCCCATAAACCATAGGCATGGGGTGTTAATTGCAGCAAACCGGCCAGCGCGGGGTAAAGCAGTATCGACGCCGATCCGAAAACCGTGACAGAGGCTATCGCATAGGCGACATCCTCGTCGGATGCGCGGGTCACCGTGTTCGTCGCGATCACAGCGGAAGCGCCACAGATCGAGGTGCCGGCAGCGATCAGCTGGACCAGCTTGTGGTCGATGCCGAGGCGGTGGCCAAGCCACAGCGTGAACACGAATGTGCCGACAAGTGTGAGCGCGATGATCGCGATACCGACGATACCGACGCTGACCACTTGCGATAGGGACAGCTGCAGACCAAGCAGGATGATCGCAAAGCGAAGAATGCGTCGCATGCTGAAGGCTACCCCCGGCTTAAAGGCTGGCGGGGTGCCGACCGTATTGTGAAAGGCAATGCCGAGCACGATCGCAATGATCAGCGGACTGAGCACCGGGATGCGCGACAGATTGCGGAGCTCGAACGCGGCTGCTCCAATGGTAAAGGTAAGGAATAGACCAGGGAGCAGGCTGTGCCTGGACGCCCAGCGTCTGCCCGAACGGTTAGAAACAGCCGACGTCAGGCTTTGCATTGTATCCTCCTATAGAAGGGGCTGGTACTGGCGCATTCCTGCGTCTTCCAGCGACCGCCGTTAACCGGCCAGGCCCGACATCGAAAACCCGAGTGGCGGTGGGCGTCGTCTCGGCTCCGTCGCCGCCTCAAACTGTGGCGTTGGGACCAAGAGGACGAGCGATGGCCGAGGATCGGCGCCGCTAACCCAAATTGATTTGCGCACTAGAAGGAGCCCGAGTGGCGCCTCGTCACCAATAGATTCGTCGGCGTTGGGCACAATGCGGAAGGGGATATTGCACTCGGCACAGCGGATTGCGCTCTCGACAGCGCGTTCCATCGTATTGCCTTCGGCGAGATGCACTACCCTCCAGCCGTCCTAGGCTAGCTTGATCGCACGTTCGATCGCGCGGCAAGGCGCGGCTGCCTCCCGATAGCGTGGCGGTTTCACCAGATCGAGGAGTTCCTGCGAGACCCCCGGGTCGTGGATCACGGCATCCGCGATGCCAAGTGCATGCACGACCAGTGGCGAGGGACGGCGGGGATCACCCTCGCCCGCTCCTACTAGCCACACCGACCCGTAAGGAAATTCGGGCAGTTCTAACTCGAGCGATGACTCAATTGGCAGCATGGCCGCCTCCTTGATTGGGGTTCGCGGCGGCTCGCCCATCAGTTGCTTTTGGACGCCGTTATGCTGGCCGCCAGAGC
>Ga0209656_10001511_pt1 | contig 15209 bp, 15 predicted proteins | sample BogFormECP12_OM2_FD_188239 | JGI IMG/M metagenome (GOLD analysis project Ga0209656, IMG submission 188239) | Bog forest soil microbial communities from Calvert Island, British Columbia, Canada - ECP12_OM2 (SPAdes) (version 2) | ecosystem: Environmental > Aquatic > Freshwater > Wetlands > Bog ... | reverse complement strand
CCGCTGGCAGAGGCGATCACCGAGCGGTCGCGGGGCTCGTGGCACCTGCACGCCGACGAGACCACGTGGCGGGTGTTCGCCCCCCGCGACGGGGACGGGCCGGCGAAATGGTGGCTGTGGGTCTTCCCTGCGCCACGAGGCGCAGTGTCGTATCGCTCGCGTAGCGGGCAGGGACGGGAGGAGTTATCTCTGGATCTGATGGCTAACCGGAGTCCGAAAGGATCGAAGGAAAAATAGCATGCCAGTAAACCGGCGGCCGTGCCCAGGCGTACGGGGCGGTGGCACGCGGTGCGTCACATCCAAGGGGGCGTCGACGTCGTTGTGGCGCAAGGTATCGAGGCGGGCGGCCACACCAGCGAGATCTCGACCATGGTGCTCACTCCCGACGTCGTCGACGCGGTGGCTCCAGCCCCGGTGCTGTCGGTCGGCGGTATCGGGACCGGCCGACTGATCGCCGTGTGCCTGACGCTCGGCGCCAAGGGAGTATAGACGGGGGTTCGATCTGGCTCACAGTCACCGCAGCGGCCACCACGCCCAAAGAACGAGCCCAGCCGACAGCCGCGAGCGGTTCGGACACGGGTCCGCTCGAGATCGCGGAGCGGTAGCTGCCCAGCACATGGACGGACGCCTGGGCGAGGCCCGATGGTCCGACGCCGCTGCAGTTGATGCTGGTCGAAGACGCGCTCGCGGATGACATCGTTGATCGCGGCGACTGCACGGGCCTCGCCAGAGGCGCGGTGGGACAAATCGTCGGACGCATGAACGAAATTCGCTCGGCGCGCGCCGTCCTGGAGGATCTCGTTGAGGAGCTCGTCGTAACGATCACCAACTTGCCGGAGCTGATCGAAAGCGACAAGTAGGCCGAGGGGCAATCCGGACGGCAGATTACTGTCACGGTCGGAGGCCGCGACCTGGTCCCGCCCCTGAAGTTGGCGAACAGCCAGCCGCGTGCTGTCACTGTTGTAATGCATCTAACATCGTGCGCTGCCATCCGGAAGACCATGCCGAATGCGTGCCCAAATAGCAGCTCCCGTCGACGTTCGCGCAGGTCAGAACATTATCAGCGGAGGTCTGTAAAACCGCTCGCCTCTACTCGCCAGCGCCAGCTGTCTGTCGACAGCCCATCCGCCGGGCACTCTCGCCCTCCGAGCTATGGCATGGGCCAGTGCGCCGGAATGGTTGATATGGGCGCTGTATGTGACACTTGCATCTGACAATCCGGGTGCGCAGAGTCAATCTGGGTGGCTGAACGCATTGGCTATCGCCCCGGCCAGATGAGTTCCGCCAGGTACGCTCATTTCGTATCCGAAGCGCGGCGGAGATCGTGCGGCGTGGATCGGCGCTCCGGTCGGCTGGCTAGTGCTGATTGAGGCTTGGGGCGTAGTAACAGGTGTAGTAGAGACATCGTGGACAGGCAGCGCGGCCTGAGACGCAGTGAGACACTGCGGCGCATCGAGCAGCGCAAATGCTGGACTACATGGACGCGACGAGTCTCCGTGGACGGGGACCGGTTTACTCATAACCCAGAGGTCGCGGGTTCAAATCCCGCCCCCGCTACCAGTTTCCGCAGGCCAAGGCCCTTTCCTAGTTGGGAGAGGGCCTTTTGCGTGCCGAGCACTGTAGTAAAACGTGTAACAGAAACAGGGCTTTGCGCCGCCCGGCAGCGCGACGGGGGAGACGGGGTGGCACGGGATGAGACAGCGTGGACGTGATGGACGTTTCTGCCCGCGATCGCTGGGTGCTTCGCCCAGAGGTACCGAAGGTGCCATCGGTCTATGCCCGTTCGTGCCGGACCGGGCCGAACGGGCGCAACCGCGGCGGGCTATGTCGTGGCCGTCCGATGTTTGCTCGTGGCGTCCGTATTCCAGGAGCGCGAGCCCAGCCCGAGCCGGAGCTCAGGGACGGCGTCGCAGGACACCGCGGTGCCGATGCGGCTGCATATTCGCTCCCAAGGGACTGCGCAGGGTGGTCACCTCGCCCTAGACAGGCGGTGCCCCCGCGGTTAACCCGCTGCTGTTCTTTACTCGCTTCTCAAGACGGCGGCCGGTTGGTGCGGGCGGCTGCCAGCCCTGGCAAGGCGGCGACAAGGTTCGTCAGCACCAGCGCACGGGAGGGCGATGAAGGGTTCATGCGGAATTTTCTGCGGCCCCGGGGAGCCCGGCCGGGCTGGCCTCCTGACGCTCTCTGGCGGCCGGTTTGAGTATGTCGCCCGCTGCCGCCCGGGGTTTGCCGCCCGGCCACGCGGGTAGCCGGGCGCAGCAGTTGCCCCGGGCGAGGCTGGTCGAGGCGGAACTGAGGAGGGCCTGCAGATGGTGTCTGAGACTAGAGCCACGCAGCCGTCAGGGCGCAACGTGCTCGAGAATCTGGATTCGCGCATCCCGACGGGCTTCTACTGGTACCTGGCCGTGCTGGCCTGCGTCGGCGGGTTTCTCTTCGGATACGACACCTCCAACATCGGCTCGGCGCTGGGCTTCATTCCTTACCATCTGTCGAGCTTCTGGACGGGTTATCTGGTGGCCGGCGCGTCCCTGGGCGCCGGTGCGGGAGCGCTCATCGCCGGGCCGCTGACCGACCACTTCGGGCGCAAGACCCTGCTCGTCACCGACGCCGCCATCTATGCCATCGGCGCGCTGTTGTCGGCGTTCACCGTGAATGCCTTCATGCTGCTGTCGTCCCGCACGCTCATCGGGCTGGCGATCGGGGCTGACTCCGCGATCGCTACTGCGTATATCGCGGAGTTCGCGCCCCGGGAGCGGCGAGGCCAGCTGAGCATCATCCAGCAGTGGATGATCACCGTGGGAATCCTGGTGTCCTATCTGGTGGCCGTGGTCATCTTGGTGGCTCTGCCGAATAACGCTGGCAACCTCGACTGGAGGCTCATTCTCGGCATCGGTGCGCTTCCGGCGATACTGGCCGTAGCGCCGCGGTCCAGGATGCCCGAGTCCCCCCGGTGGCTCATGCTGCATGACCGCTACGCCGATACCAGGAAGGCGTTCGGCCAGCTCGGAATGGAGACCACCGAAGAGGAGATCCGGACGGCCGCGGAGCAGCTCAGGGGCACGGTAGAAGAACGGCGGCGGAAGACGCAGTGGACAAAGGGCGTGATCCGGGCGCTGATCGTGGTCTGCGTGTTCTTCGTTTTCCAGCAGATCACCGGGATCAACATTCCGTTCTACTACGGCCCGAAGGTCCTGGCGACCTTCTTCCAGAGCGGGCACAATGCCGTCGCCGCCGCAGTGGCCGGGGTCGAGGTCACCGCCATCCTGGGCGCGGTCAACGTGATCGCGACCTATTTCGCCTTCCGCTGGATCGACAAGTTCGGCCGGCGCCCGCTGGCCATCGGGGGTTACGCGGGCATGGCGGTGTTCATGCTGGTCGCGGCGGCCGGAGTCGCGTTCTTCACCGACATACCCAAGACCGTGGTGGTCATGGTCGGCTTCTCCTTCTTCATCACCTCGTTCGCGATCGGTGTCGGCGGGACGGGCTGGCTGATCCAGGGCGAAGTCTTCCCGACATCTGTCCGCGGCCGGGCGGCGGCGATCGGCGCGGCCGTGGACTGGGTGGCCAATTTCGCGCTGATCGAGGCGTTCCCGGCCTGGCAGAATGCATGGGGGCTGGCCTGGGTCATGGTGTCCTTCGCGGTCCTGTCGGTGGTGGCGATCGGATTCGTGTTCAAGTTCCTGCCCGAGACAAAGGGCCGTTCCGTCGAGGAAGTCGTCCAAATCTTCGAGAAGCAGGCCGAGGCCAGCAAGGCGCCTGTCTAGCCCGAGTCATTACCCTGGAAGGGTGCCGTGCCGATCCGGTATCGTCCGCACCCGCTCGTCTGCTGATGCGCCGGAAATGCGATGCTGGGGCTCGAAACCGAAGCTATGCCGGGCCCAGTACAGGTGGCGTCCGGAATCCGGTGTAAAAGGGACGGGCGCGGTTCCAGTTCATGGTGATGTTAGGCGATAGCGCTGACATTCTCGCGGCGTTCGTCGTCCTGGGCGGATGCGCGTCAGCTTTGTAGGTGTCTGACGGGTAACTCGCTGTCGTCGACGTTGGGTGGCCGGTCAGGGGGAGTCAGGCTGTGGCTGTCTGGTTGGGGGGTCGCTGCCAGATCTGTTCCCGCTGGCTGCTGGCCAGCCCGGAACTCCCGGCATCGCTGCATTCGTGCCGCGCATCCTCGGCACAAGGCACTGTCGATCATTGTCCCTTCTACGGCCGCCGGTGCTGTTAGTTAGCCGTGATGGCGGGGTTGGACGAGTCCGGCTTCGTAGGCGGCGACGACGGCCTGTACCCGGTCGCGACAGCCCAGCTTCATCAATATGTTGCCGACATAAGTCTTGATGGTGGCTTCGCCGAGGAACAGCTGGCTGGCGATTTCGCGGTTGGACAGGCCGCGGGCAACCTGGATGAGAACCTCCCTCTCCCGGGGGGTCAGGTCGGGCAGCGCGCGCGGCACGCCCTCGGGAGGCCGCCGGGCGAATTCGGTGATCAGCCGCCGGGTCACCGACGGGGCCAGCAGCGCGTCGCCGCGGGCGACGGTGGCGATGCCCGAGATGAGCGTGTCGGGCGGGGAGTCTTTCAGCAGGAATCCGCTGGCCCCCGCCCGCAGCGCCTCGAAGACGTATTCATCAAGGTCATAGGTGGTCAGCACGAGCACCTGGATACCGGTGGAGCGGGTCAGCCTGCGGGTCGCCTCGATCCCGTCCAGACGCGGCATCCGGATGTCCATCAGGACGACGTCGGGTGCCAGCTCGGTGGCCCGGGCGACCGCCTGCGCGCCGTCGGCGGCTTCCCCGACGACGGTGATGGCGTCCTCCGCGTCCAGGAGCTTGCGGAACCCGGCCCGGACCAGTTCCTGGTCATCAGCGATGAGCACCCGGATCGTCATGGCCCCGCCTGCTCGCCAGCCTCCAGAGGCAGCCTCGCGTGCACCCGGAACCCGCCGCCGTCGCGGTAGCCGGCTTGCACCGTCCCGCCGTAGACGGAGACGCGTTCGCGCATCCCGACCAGGCCGAAGCCGCCGGGTGAGGCTGCCGCGGCGGGCGTCCCGTCGTCGGTCACGTCGATGTCCAGGCAACGGCCCAGGTGGCGAAGCGAGACCTCCACCCGGTGCGCGCCGGCGTGCTTGAGCACATTGGTCAGGGCCTCCTGGACGATCCGGTAGGCGGTCAGGTCCAGCCCGCGGGGCAGGGCGGCCAGGTCGCCGCCGGTGCGCACGTCGACCTCGACTCCCGCCTCGCGGACCTCGGCCACGAGGTCGCCGAGTTCTCCCAGGCCCGGCTGGGGTGCCAGGGACAGCTCGCCGTCGCTCTTGCGGAGCAGGCCCAGCAGGCGGCGTAGCTCGGTCATGGCCTGCCGCCCGGCCTGCTCGATCGATTCGAGTGTTTCCGCGGTGGAGTCGCGGCCCGGCCCGAGTACCCGCCGTTCGGCCGCGGCCTGGACCACGATGACGCTCAGGCTGTGCGCGATGACATCGTGCAGTTCCCGGGCGATCCTGGACCGTTCGGCGGCCACCGCCCGGGCGGCCAGGGCGTCCTGCTCGCGCTCCAGCCGTTCGGCCCGGTCTTGCTGGCCCGAGGCATGCCGCCGGTGCGCATGCACCACCCGCCCCAGCGCGAAGATCAGGACGTAGAACACCACGGCGGGCAGCACGTTCCCGGTGCCCTGCCCGGCCAGTTCCGCCCTGATCTCCCCGGCGAGGAACAGGCCGCCGGCGATCGAGACTGCCACCCAGAGGCGCCGGCCGTCGACCCGGCTGGCCAGCGCGAACACGGCCACCAGCATCGCCAGCCAGGGCTCGATGGGAGGCTGGACCTTCGCGCTGAACATGACCAGGAGATAGGCGGCTGCGGCGACGGTGACCACGATCGCGACCGTCGCCGGCGCCCGGAACCGCCAGCACAGCGGGACCGTGACCAGCAGCAGGAAAACCGCGTGCGCCGCGACCGGACCGGGGAACGTCACGGTGCCCCCCGAATTGGAGGACATGCTCCCGTTCTGCGCCAGGTCGACCGCGCCGAAGACCAGGATGGCCAGCGGCACCAGCCACCAGGAAACGGCCGACCATAGCCGCAGTACGCGGTTCATGCCTGGACCATACGCCCGCCCGCGCGCTGGCGCCTCCCCCTGCCAGCGGAGCGCAGCGCGGGCTGACCTCAGCCCTGTGGCGGAGCCCGGCCGTCTGCCCGTTCCGCCCGCGAGAGGACCAAGAAACCCGCTGCAGCCGGAGGCGGCGCGGTAGTTCCGGTTCGTAGCGTTCTGGCCAGACCGCACGGCCGTCCCGGCCGCGGCACTTCCCCAAGGAGGCGGGACATGACCACCATTCGCAGGCGCACCGCGGCTGCTGCGCTCGCCGTGGCCGCCATCGGCGGCACCATCGTGGCGATCACGGCAGCGGCGGCTCCGGCATCGGCCGGAACGACGATCTCCTTCACCCAGGCCGGCGTCAGCGACCGGACCTTCAACCTCGGGTCAGGACACGGATTCGCCGTCGGCTACGTCGAACTGGTCGCCAGCAAGCTCATGCACGGCGGCAGGCAGATCGGCCACGACGGGCAAAGCTACACCGTCACCCGGCTCGGCGACGGCTCGGCCGACGAGCTGGTCTCGGCCGTCGAGGTCCTCGCCCGCGGCCAGATCGACCTGTCCGGGCTGGTCACCTCCACGCCGTCGGGACCGGGCACCTTCCGGCTCGCGGTCACCGGAGGCACCGGGAACTACCAGGACGCCCGAGGCTACGCCACCGTCATGCCAGGCAACACCCCGACGGTCACCATCCACCTCACCCCGTGACTGGTGAGTCCCACTGGGCTGCGCCCGGCCAGACCCGGCCGGGCACAGCCCGCCTGTATCAGTGGCGAACCCGTCGGACACGAGGGAGCGACCGACGAGGTAGGCACTCACGGCCGGTCGTCCTGAGCTGACACGAGACCAGCAGCTGGCGGGAACAGCTCTGGCAGCGACCCCGCAACCAGACAGCCACCGTCCGACCCGGCCCTGACCGGCCACCCAACGTCGACCACAGTAAGTTACCTGCCAGTCACCTGCAAAGCTGCCGCGCATCCCCCGTCCTGGCTGGCGGCTGCGGTGCGTGGCCGGAGCTGGCGGGGCGGGTCGAGCAGCGAGCGGCGCAGGTCCTGGAGCAGCCGGAGCCCGCCGGCCCTTTCTCGGCAGGGAGAGGGCCTTTTGCGTGACCGGGAATTTGACCAAAGGGGGTGCCGGTGCGGTATGCCGCGGCCTGACAGGTGAGACGGGCTGGCACCCAGCGAGACAGCGCGGAACCCGGTCGACGACATCGCCTGCGATCTCTGGGCGCCAGCCCGGGAGGTAGCGCCGGTGCGCCGGCATCCGAACTTGACCGACCTGAGCGCGCTCCCATGCCGGGAAGCATGTCTGGCGGCGCATTACTCGCCGAGGCCACGGCATGGCCAATGCCCGTGCGCCAAGCACGCTCAGAACGCTTAATACGTGCTCGTGCCTCCGCGCGTCCGCGCATGAATTCCAACGCCCAGGACGGCCGGGGTCGACCGGATGCCGTGCCGGGTCCCGGTCATGTGGTATTCGATCGCCTGGGCGAGGGCGTCGAGCAGCGACGCCGCCAGGTCAAGGTCGCCGGTCACCGCCACGTGCCGATCGACGGCGTGCAGGAACCACAGCGTGGCATCGGTGGTGTTGAACTCCGCCACCCCGGAGTCGGTGGTGTTTGCCAGCATCCCCTCCGACAGCGAGGCCGCCGCCCGGTGCAGGAGCAGCCTGCCCTCGCCAGCGCGGCCGGTCTCCGGGACCAGGCCCTCGTGGGAGGTCATGGTGTCCGCGACCATTCGCCGAACCACGGGTAGCCGGCCACCACGGCGGGCCCCTCACGGCCGTCCATCAGCAGCTGGTCGGCGGCCACCGGCCAGGAGCCGGTCGGTGTCGTCGCCCGGTCGGCAGCGGCCGGCGGGCCATCCGGGGCCCGGGCCTGAGCCGCAGCGATGATCTGCGAGGTGGCGGGCGGCGGCTGGGCCGGGTCGTCGGCCCACGCGGTCACCCCGACCTCCTCACCTGGCGCGAGGCTGGCCTGGAACGTCCCGGCGAACCACAGGTCCTCCCGGTCGCCCAGCCCCCGCTCGGCCTTCCGGCGGTACCGCGCACCGTGGTACCAGACCCCGCCGGGCCGGAAGCCAGCCCGGACACCCGGTACGCCTCCTCGAACCTGAAACCGCTGTCGACCCGCTCCATCCTCGGTGGCCCGTTACCGTAGCGCTCGCCATGGCCATCGCGCCAGGTGTACAGCGCCGCGACCTCCACCCCGACGGTCCCCGGGGCCCGCACCACACGGTGCACCACCGCCACCGCCGGGCGGTCCCGGTGCATGGCCATCTGCCGGTCCACGATGATGTCGCCCACCGCCCAGCGCCAGCGGGGAACCCGGTCTTCGATCACGAACGGCTCCAGGTGGACAAAGCCGTCGGGGTCGACCGTCCCTCCCGCTCATTCGTGGACCGCCAGGCGTATCCTGCGGCCCCGGAACTCAACCGGCGGGCCGGGCGGGATGCGCAGCACGACCCGCTGCCTGGCCTCGAGCCACTCGACTGCGACGCCGTCGTCATGGCCTCGCGGGATATCGTGGCCGGGTATGCGACCGGCGGCTGCGACGGCGTGGCCGCAGCGGTCCGGCGGGCCGCCGCGCCGGGTTCGGAGGCCGTCCTGTCCGAGCAGATGTGGCGCTCCCGCCACGCCATCGCCAATCAGGCGCTGCTGACCGCCGGGAAGCTGCATCCGGACAAGAAGATCGCGAAAGCCGTGCGGGCGGCCTTGGTGAAGGCAAACTCGTTCAGGAACTCGGCCAGGAGCCGCTGACCGGCCCGCTGTTAACAGACGCGAGCCGCGGCGGCGCCGCAGAGAGGAGCCTGAGTTGCGGGTCAGCCTGGTCGGTGTGAGCTGCGTGGGCACCACGACAGTCGGCAGGCTCCTCGCCGGCCGGCGGGGCTGGCCCTTCTTCGACCTCGACGAGGAGATCGAACGGCACTTCGGGGCCTCCATCGAGCGGCTTCAGGCCAGGTTCCTTACCGGTTACTCCTACCGGAAGGAATGCGCCGTGGTGCTGGAGCGCATCGCAACCGCCAACCCGGACTGCGTGATCGCGCTGCCGCCCAGCGGCCTGCGAGACGCCTTCCTGCGGGTCATCCGGCGCGTGCCCTGCGTGACCGTGGCCGTCCACGACACGCCGGAGAGCATTCTGGAGCGGATCACCTTCTATGACATCGACTCGCGGCCCATAGATAAGCACCTCACCGTCGAGGAGCGAGCCCTTCAGCTTAAGGAGATCAAGGCCGACATCTCCTATTTCAAGCGGTCGTATGAGCGGGCCGACCTGCATGTCACCATCGCTGGCCTTGGCCCCGAGGCCAGCGCGGCAGCCATCGACGCCCGGCTGGGCGGTAGCTAGCGCCGTGCGGATGCGCCAGCTGCAGGCGGGGCTCGCCTCCCTAGGGTAGTGGCCATGTCGCCCCTATCCCGCCGCTCCCGCCGCCGGAAGGTGAAGAAAGGCTCCCGGCGCTCGTCGTGGCCGACGGCGTCTTCGCTGGAAGAGCGCATCGACCTGATCATGGACAGGGTGGAGCAAGCTGGTGACGATCACGCCGAGCGGGCCGCCGCCCTGGAGGAGTACCTGGCGCTGGCGCGCGCCCACGAGGACGAGACGTGGTTCGATGTGGCGGCCTGGAGTGAGGACCTTGCCGACAGCTACTTGGCGCTCGGCCGGGTCGACGACGCGGTCCGGACTATCGGCGACGCCACCCGCCGTGGCTACGCTGAGGGCGCTGAGATGCTGTGCGAGCTGGCCGAGAAGCTGATGCGCTCGGGACACGAGCCGCAGGCCGGGCCGCTGTGGCAGCAGGCTCGCGCCGATTATTCCGATGACGTCTGGGTCTATGTCCAGGCGGGCATCGAGTACGGCGACCTCGGCGACCACGCCGAGGCCCTGGAATGGCTGACCACCGGGCTGGAACTGGCGCTGCGCACCGGTGACCCGGAGGGCGCCCTGGAGCAGTTGCGCCCGCTGCGCGCGTCCTGCCTGGCCGCGCTCGGGCAGTCGGCCGACGAGATTCAGCAGCACGCGGCCCAGGGGGAGCACACGTGAGCGGTAAGAGGCCGGCGCTGGAGGCTCTGTCCGCGGCCGAGAAAGCCGCCGTGCTCGATGAACTGCTCGCTGCCCGGCCGGACCTGCGCGAGCCCGCCGAAGCCTACGCCGTCCAGGTCATGACCGACGCTGACCGGGTGGTTGTCGCCGACGATGTCGAAAGCGCCCTGCAGGGCCGGGACATCGAGGAACTGAACACGCGGGCCGGCCACCAGCCGGGCCGAGGCTACGTCCATCCGGCTGAAGCCGCCGACGAGATCCTGGACGAGGCCCTGCAGCCCTTCCTCGACGACCTTCACCGCCGGGCTGGCCTCGGCATGCGATCCGCTACCGCCGAACTTGCGGCGGGCATCCTGCTCGGCCTGTACAACTGCCGCCACGGCACCTCCGAGACGCTGCTGGAGTACGCCCCGGACTACGCGGCCGAGCGCGCGTCGGGTGTCGTGCGCGACTGCGCGCGGCTCGGCATCGAGCTACCCGCCGTCGAACTCCTTGACCTCATGCCTGAGTGGAGCGCCCTGCTGCCTTGACCCCCGGGCGAACTCAATGCCGCCGGAGAGGTTAGATCGTATGCTGCGGGCGCTCCGGCGGCGCTGCGCAGGACCGACGCTGAGGATTCTGGTCATCGGTGTGGAAGGGCGGAGCCGACGCCAAGTGTGGATCCCAGCGGAGAGCCTGAGGAGCCGACCGGGGTGCAGTTCCCGGGCCTGTAGCACACCACCGGCGAGGCGGCGCTCGGTCTCCGGCACGGCGGCCGCGGGGACGGACTCGGCCCGGCATGCGGCCGTGGGAGCGGCGAAGAAGTCGTCCGGGGTGAGGGCCGTCCAGTCCGTGATGTCCGCGGCAGGCTTCGCCTGCTTCCCTGGCGGCCGCGCCGGAAGGAGAGCACGCTGCCGCCGGTCCCTCAGGCGGCCGCGAGATCTGCGGGAGTGGGAGCATGCGGTGATACGGGCACCAGACAATTATGCCGGCCCTGAAAAGCTTCGGCGGCCCGGTGGCCGGCACCTGCCGGGCAAGCCGTTCCGGGAAGCGGCCGGACAGGCCCCCGGCGGACATGCGTGTTGTCAGCGACCGCGGCGTTTACCCGGGCGGGGACGCCGCCGGGGAGCGTTCAGGACGGTGCGCGGCCGGAATGGCGCGCTCAGGATCGGCTCGGCGACGAGGACCCGGAAGTCCTCGAGCGTCTCGCGCGCCGGGTAGCCGGAGTCACGCACGGCGCGGACCGCATCCTCACGCTGGGAGCGGGGCAGCTCCTCGAGCTGCTCGCGCACCGCGCCGGGCCCTGCGATCTCCAGCAATTCCAGGATGCTTCCGGCCATCAGCCAGGCGGCCTCCGCCGGGCTCACCTCGTCAGGCCTGCGGTCGTGTTTTTCCGCGAGCAGGGCGACCGGCCCGAGTTCCGGGTCGCGCAGCAGGCTGGCCAGCAGGTCGTCTCCCTCCGGGACGGCGTTGACGAGGGTCTTCAGCAACGCGACCCGCCGGGAGAGGAACGAGCAGTCACGGATCGCCTGCACGAGCGGGTCCAGCGAGCCGCCGTGGGCGGCCCGCCAGATATTGATCTCCTCCGCCGTGGTCTCGGGCGTGTAATGCTCGGCGACCGTGCCGAGCACCTCGGCGGGCGACCCGCCGACTAGCTCGCCCACGAGCCCCGCCTCCCGGCCCTCGGCCAGCATGCGCTGCCGCATCGCGCGGGTGCCCAGCGGCGTGAGGCTCACCATGCGCCCGGGCTCGGCCAGCCGCTCCCGCAGCGCGGCGGCCCGCTCGTCGCTGAACGGCCGGTCCCCCATGTCGGACCCCTCGTCCAGGTCTTCAGCGAACACCGCGCTGGCTACGCCATGCGTCAAGGTCACCGCGCCAAGCGCCTCAAACGCGTCGAAGATGTGCTCCACGTCGTTGTCCACTCGACCGCGCAGGCCCGTCTGACCAAGCGGGCTGAGGGAGTCGACGTCGAAGTGTGCCCGGACCGTTTCCCAGACCGACTCCGCGAGCCGGGCCACCGGAACCGGTTCGTCCATGCTGTAAATGGCGGCCAGCACGTCGGGCACGATCACGCCGTACAGGAGCCGCACCGGCGAGGGCGGCTCGTCCGCCCAGAGGGGACGGCAGACGGCGTCGCCGAGATCGAACGCCGCCTCGAACGCGCGCTGCCACAGGGCCCCGGCACCGGCCAGCACCGGCCGTGCCTTCGCCACCGGCACCAGGCGCGTGCCCTGCTTGCGGACCAGGCGCGCCTTTTTCGCCCAGCTCACGATCAGGTCCAGGCCCGGGAGCTCGGCGGCGCTGTGGAACCTAAGCCTCTCATCGCCGGTGCCGAGCAGCGCGATCAGCTCCCGGGCATCGACGGGCCTGATGTTCCCGGCCGACGTGAGCGCCCGGCCGCTGCGGCCAAGCCATTCCGCGAACGCACGGAGCTGCCCGACAACCTTGCTGCGTCCGGCCGCCGCGGTGAGTTCCTCCGGGGCCGGCAGGCTCACTGGAAGCTGGGCGAATTTCCGCTCCTGACCCGGAGCGGACCGGCCGAGCTGGCGCTCGAGCACACCCCCCAGCAGATCCTCATCGAGCACCACCCGGCCTTCCCTGACATTATCCAGGAAGGCGGTCAGCGCCGCGGGATCGCCGATGTCCACGCCGCGGTCCCGGGCGGACATCGCCACCGTCTTCGCCATCCCGTACCGCTCCCGGTCGCCGATCGCGTCAGCGAACTGTTTCGCAGCGGCATCAATGGCTGATTCGTTCTCCTCGACGGCGGCGCCCCGCGGATCGCGCAGCCCGTGAGCCTCCAGATAGCGCAGCAGGGTCCGTAGCGTCTCAGGCGCATCCAGCAGATCCTCGTAGGGGGCCGTGACCTTCTCCGGGATCCACTCCAGCAGCGCCCGGCGTACCTGCGCCGGGTTCCAGTAGCCAAGCCGCCCGTCCGAGCTGAAGTGCCGCGAATCCAGCAGCGCCCCGGCCAGCGGAAGCGACATCACCAGGCCACTCGCCTCGGCCCAGGCCCCGCACCGCCTCAGCAGCAGCTCACGGGCGGCAACGTAGGCATCGGTTTCCTCTATCTCGTAACAGGTACGCACCTGTCAACCTTAGCCACCCGCGCCCGCGAAGCCACGGAGCAGGCGCGCAGCGGTCAGACCGCGGCCGGAGACATGCAGGCTGTGCACAGCCGCCACCGTCCGTTCGAAGTCAGATGAGATTTCCGAACGGATGGCGGTGCTTCTTCCACGGATCGCGCGGCGGTTAATCGCGATGGATGTGACATGCTCGGACGGGTGAGTCCGAAGAGTGGTGGTCGCAAGGTCAAGGCGGGCAGGCGGGGGCAGCGTCGGGTCCGGGGGAATGCGGCGCGGGCGTCAGCGGGGGCCGCGACACGGCCGGGCGCTGCCCGGCAGTCACCGTCGTCGGCCCGCAGTGAGTTCGCCAACGCGCTGGCCGGCCAGCTGAAGGTACTGGGTGACCCGGAAAGTGTTCCGTCGGCTTTCCAGGCCGAGGTGGCGACGAGCGTCGTGCTGGGGAACGTGACCGAGGCGGGAACCAAGCAGGGGATCAAGCCGGAGACCACCCGCGAGCTGCTGGTCGAGGCAATCCGCCACATGGTGGAGGGGCTTGAGCGGCGCACTCCCCCGTACGCGTACCCGGTGCTGCGGGCGCTCGCGGGGCTCGCGCCGCCGGAGGTCGCCGGGTACGCAGCTGAGACCGCCGCGGAGCTGGCGGGGGATCGCGGCGCGCTGCCGGGCGCGGGCGACGGCACCGCCTCGGCCGCAGCGGGAGCGCCTCCGTGGGTCGATGACCTGGCACGCGTCACGTCCGGGGCATGCCACGTCACCGAGGACGAGTTCGGCGAGACGCTCGCGGTGCTGTGCGAGTTCAGCTACCGGGGAGGGACGGGGCCGCATTGCGTCTTCGGGGTGATCGACAGGGCGTGGCACAGCGCGGTCACCACGCTGGTGGTCGCGGATGAGCCAGGAGACAAGCAACTGCGCCGGATGGAGAAGGACGCGCGGCGCCACGGCAGCGAGGTCCGCGAGGTCAGCCCCGCCGAAGCCGGGAGGCTGCTGCGGGATGCGATCGCGTCGTTCTGGAAATACGGGGCGGCACCGGGCACGGACCGCGGCGAAAGGTACGGCCTGCTGTGCTCGAGCCTGGCGATCGCGAGCGCCCGTGCGGCGGTGCTAGCTCCGGGCGCGGCGGTCACGGACGCGGCGGCGGAGCGGTGGCCGGCCGAGGCGCGGCGGGCGCTGGTCGAGGAGTTCCTGGCGTCACCGCGGGCGGCGGAGCTGCGGGACCCGATCGCGCGCAAGGTGCCGCCCATACTGGCCATGTGCTGCGTCGGGCACCTCGGCTGCGAGCCGGTACTGATCGGGCCGTCGGTGCTGGAGCGGGTCCTGGTGGACGCGCTGCCGAGGGCGGCGATCGCGCCGGACCGGTTCGGCAAGGCCGTGCCGCAGGCCGTGCGGGCCCGGACCGACTGGCTCGCGGAACGGAACAAGCTGGCAGACAGGTCCCGGCGGCGACTGGGGTTCAGCCTGCGGGCGGCGCTGGTCCGGTTCCCCGACGCGTGGTACGGGCCCGCGGCGCATCCGCTGCGCCGGTACCTGGAGGACCTCAGCGACGAGGACGCGAGCACTGGCAACGTCGTGAACGCAGTCATCGAACGGCGGGTGTTCACGGTGCCGCTGCCGATCGAGCGGGTCGACGGGCTCGCGGAGCAAAGCGACGGGTCGCGGCGCGAGGCCAGCGAACTGGACGCGGCCGTCCAGAGCGACCGGACCCTGATCACGATGATGGAGGCGAGCGCGCGCGGGGTGCCGCAGCAGCGGTTCCCGTCCTTCGTCACCGTCGTACTGCAGCTATGGGACGGCGACCCGCCAGAGGTGTGGGAGGCAGCGCGGCGGCTGCGCGACGCAGGGCGGTCGCGGGACCGGGTGCTGGACCGGCTGGCGCGGACCTGGGACGCGCACAGGGGCGATGACGAGAGGTATGCCGCGGCGCTGAAGGAACTGTGACGGCCCACCCAGGGCAACTGGGCTGACCTCCCGGATAGCCCTTCCGGCTCTTTCGGTCCACACAGCGGACGCCCAGGGTCTTTTCGAACTGAGTCACCATC
>Ga0209656_10001510_pt1 | contig 15214 bp, 23 predicted proteins | sample BogFormECP12_OM2_FD_188239 | JGI IMG/M metagenome (GOLD analysis project Ga0209656, IMG submission 188239) | Bog forest soil microbial communities from Calvert Island, British Columbia, Canada - ECP12_OM2 (SPAdes) (version 2) | ecosystem: Environmental > Aquatic > Freshwater > Wetlands > Bog ... | reverse complement strand
GGGTTCCGCGAGGAGGGGCTGCTGCGGCATTACCTCCAAGTCGACGGGGACTGGCGGGATCACCTGTTGGTGGGTCTGACGGCCGAAGAGGTCTACGGGTCGGTGACGTCGGCTCTGGTGCGCGACGGGCACGCCACCTGGGCTTGATGGTGTTGCAAATGTGACATTTGTGACTGGTGGTGCTTGTCATAGGCAAATTACAGGTGTGTAATTGTCCTGGGCGCGCCTCGACCGGATGCGCCGGCTGCCGGCCTAGCCTGGCAGGGAAAGGAGCAGGTCACCATGCCAAGCATCCCGCAATCGTTGTTGTGGATATCGCTCGTGGTGCTCTGGCTGTTCGTGTTGGTCCCGATGTTGATCAGTAAGCGCGACGCCGTGCGGCGCACCAGCGATGTCGCCTTGGCGACCCGCGTGCTCAACAGCGATGCGGCCGCAAGGCTGATCAAGCGCGGGGGACCCGCCGCAGGGCATCGTAGTGACCCTGACTGGCAGCCTGAGCAGGACGAACACGAGGACCTGGACGACCTCGACTCGGGCGACACCGAGGAAATGCCGCTATCGCGCGGCACGGGCGTCACAGTCGTCACGGTCGCTGCCGCGGTGGTCGAGGAGACCGAGCCGGAGAGTCTGGACGACGAGGTGGTCGAGACAGACGCCGCCGCGCTGTCCGCGGCCGACGAGGAACCCGAGCCGGTGGCCGAGGTCGAGACCGCCGTTGACGAGGACGCCGACGCCGAGTTCCAGACCGAGGACTCCGAGGACCCGGACGAGGGCGATGACGAGGGCGATCAATACGAATACGTCGACGACACCTCGGGGATACCGGTCGCCGAGGAACCGCCCGCGACCGGCACTCACGCGTTCTCGCGGCGGCATCGATACGATCCGGAAACCGCCGCTGCCGTCATCGCCCGCAAGTACGCGGCGCGCAAGCGGGTGCTGTTGGTCATGGCGCTGACGTTGGTCGGATCGGCGGCGACAGCGTTCCTGCTGACCCCAACGGCATGGTGGTTCTGCGGCACCACCGCAGCGGTGACCGTGCTCTACCTGGGATATCTGCGCCGCCAGACCCGGATTGAGGAGCGCGTGCATCGTCGCCGCATGCAGCGGATGGCGCGGTCGCGGCTGGGCGTGGAGAACACCTACGACCGCGAGTTCGACGTGGTCCCGTCGCGACTGCGGCGCCCGGGGGCCGTCGTCCTGGAGATCGACGACGAGGATCCGATCTTCGAGCATCTCGACTACGAGCCCTACGCGCGCGATTACGGCTGGCACCGGGACCTGCCGCGAGCCGCCGGGCAGTAACGGTTCGGCGACGGACGTCCTGACTGGTAGCCTGCTAGCGATCAGGGGCTATGGCGCAGTTGGTAGCGCGACTCGTTCGCATCGAGTAGGTCAGGGGTTCGAATCCCCTTAGCTCCACACATGAAACGCCAGTCAGCGGCCTAATCAGACTTAGCTGACGAGGGTCCATGAGACCCGCCGGGGAGCAGCGGGGGAGCAAGAAATCGGCCCGAGCCCGCCGCGATGGCCGCTGCGGACGCTTTCGCGATGGCCGCGTCCAAGCTCGCAGCAACGCCGTCCAGATCGTCATCAAACAGGTCCGCGTAGGTGTCCAACGTCATGCTGGCCTTGGCGTGGCCCAACATCCGTTGCAACGCTTTCACGTTGGCACCCGCCGACACCGCCAGCGATGCCGCCGTGTGGCGCAGGTCGTGCGGCGTGATCGTCGGAAACGTGTCGTCGTCCTGCTGGCACCGACGCACCGCTGGCTCGAACACCCGTGCCCGCCAATTGGAGTTACGCAGTACCCCGCCGCGCATGTCGGTGAACACCAGCTCGTCGCGGGCCTTGCCGACCATCGACGCGGCCAGCTCGTCGGCCAGCGCCGCCGGGAACGGCACCGACCGGCGCTCGTGAGTCTTCGGGCTGCTCCACACCAGACCACCGGACTCGGTGACCGAGCGGGACACGTTGACCCGGCGGCGCAGCATGTCGAAATCGCACACCCGCAGCGCGGCCATCTCACCCCACCGCAAGCCGGTGTAGCTCAAGAGCCGGACGACCTCGCTGTGCCGATCAACAGTTTTCGCCAGCGCGGCCACCTGAGCATGCGACAGATAACCCCGGTCGGCATGCTGGCGGTTCGGCAATTTTACACCGTCACAAGGGTTCCGGGGAATGCGCCGGTCCTCGACGGCGGCACCGAGCACCTGGCGCAGCAGGCCGAACACGTTCTCGATACCAGCGATGCCGACACCTTCGGCGACCATCTTGGCCACCCATGCCTTGACGGCTGATGTCTTCACATCGACCACCGCAACATCGGCCCAGCGCGGCTGCACTCGGCTGCCCCATGCGCTTCGCCGGGTGGCTGCCGTCTTGGCCGAGATGTGCCCTTGCGATGGCGACCATGATGCGTACACCGACGCCACCGTCACCCGGCCGGCTGCCGGTGTGACATAGGTGCCGGTGATGAACTCGGAATTAATCTCGTTCAGCCATGCCTGAGCATCGGCCTTGCGCTCGAATGCTTTTGAGTGCTGACGGCCATCGTCGTCCACGTAGCGTGCCCGCCAGCGCAGCCCACGGCCATGCTCCGAGCTGGGCACCGTCTTGGTGTTGCCGTCATCGTCGCGAACCGATTTAGTCCAGCGATCCTCGACGCCCGCGCGCCTGCCTCGTGTTGTCATTTCAGGCTCTCCGGTCGGTTCTGCTCCAGAATGAAGCTGATTGCGTTCTGGGTGGTGGTGTTGTCGACTGCCGTTATCACGTCGTCCATCGCGTCAAGTGCGTTGACGCAGCCGGTGCGCAAATTTTTCTCGTGCCTGGTCAGTGTGTAACCGTCGACATTGGCGATCGCACGGCTCAGCCTTGCTGCGGTGTCTTGTGTCCCCCATAGCGCGGCCAAGGCCAAGTTGACCAGCGCCGACACCGCAACCGACTTGTCACCCGCCGCAGTGGTGGTGTGCCCCAGCAGAGTGTCCACGCTGCACTCGAAAATGTCTGCGTAAGCAACCAATTCGTCGATCTGGACGGCCCGGTTGCCGGCCTCGATTTTGGTTATCGTGGTCTGGTATGCCGTTAAACCTTTGGCGGTCAACAGTTCCGCCATCTCGGCCATTGACCAGCCGCGATCGGTTCGCAGCCGCTTAAGCGTGTTCCGTAATTCGGCTGCGGCTAACTTCTCTTTATTCACATCTGGCATAATACGCTGTTTTGCTTGACACCACCAGCTCCGCTGGTCAGGATGGTATTAGCCACCTTGGAATATACGGCGAAAGTAGGAATGGAGCCGATGGCCAGCGAATATATGAACGCGAAAGAATTGGAAGACATAACCGGCACCAAAGCGTCGACGTGGCGTTATTGGGCATTCACCGGCGACGGCCCGCCATCATTCAAACTCGGCAGACGCCGCGTATGGAAACGATCTGCCGTGATGAAATGGCTTGCCCAGCGGGAGAAAACAGCATGACCCCAACCAAACCCCCAAACAAAAACAACGAAAACTGATAGGGAATAACACTTGTGACCACCAACGACACCAACACAACCGAACTGGACACCGTAGAAACCGTGGACGGTGAACTGGTTGCGCCACTTTCGGAGAAGGAAGCGAAAGCACTCGACAAAAAAGTTCGCGCCGCCAGGGCGAAAGTCACCACCACCGCCGGAACCTTGGTGGACCGTAGCGAAGTCCTGCTCGACCTGATCGAGCAGGCGGCACGCGGAGAAATCCATAAGGCACTGGGTGTTTCATGGCCCGCATGGTTCAAAGACGCCGCACAGATCCAGCCCGTTAACAGGGCGGAACGTAAATCATTGGTGGCGCTGATGTCCGGTAAACAACTGTCACAGCGGCTTGTTGCTGATGTGCTGGGCGTGTCCAAAGGCACTGTGCAAAACGATCAGTGCGAACTGGAACAGGGTGGACAGGGTTGTCCACTACCTGAGAATGTGGTCAGCCTCAACGGCACGACGCAGCCGCGCAAGCACAACAAGTCGGAGCCGGAAACCGTTGAACCGGAACCGGAATCATCCGACAACTCGGAAACCGTTGACCCGGAAACCGTTGAACCGCAACCGCAATCAAAGCAACCGCCCCTCACTGATGACTTCCGCGATGCCGTGCCGCAGATCCGCGCCAACATCGAATTGCTGCTGGACAGCCTGGCGGATGATCGGTTCCCCGAGGCGCGCAGCGCAATTAAGAAAGCTTTCCTAGACGATTTGTTGGACGCTAAAAACGGTCTTGAGCGGGTCATCGCGGAGGTTGGTGGCCTAAGTGTGAGTAGCTAAAACGACGATGGCCCTCGGCGCAACAAACCGGGGGCACATCATCACACCAAACCAACCAACACCAACCACCCGAAACCGGAGGGTGATCTAGTGAGCGATCCTAGCACGCGGCGAATCGAGCTGACCGCCGAAGCACTGGCGCTGCGCGAGTTTCAGGCCAGCATCATCGAAGCCACCGACCCCGGCACCCACGCCATCGAATACGCCATGCACGGATGGGCGGTGTTTCCGCTGCGCGGCAAAGCACCGGCCATCGGCAACCCGCACCCGAAAGGCAGCCGCGAGCGGGAGACATGCAAAGGCGAATGCGGGCTAAACGGTCACGGAGTTTTGGACGCCAGCACCGATATCGAAGCGGTCATCGCATGGTGGTCGGGCCGGTATGCCGGATGCAACATCGGCGGGCGGGTACCGGAGTCGATGTTCGTGCTCGACCTTGACCCGCGCAAGAACGGACTGGAATCGCTTGCCGCACTTCGGCACAGATACGGGGCACTGCCCGACACGCTCACGACGCTCACCGGGCGCGGCGACGGCGGGTGGCACCGGTTCTACCGCCGCCCGCCCGGCAAGCTGTCAGCGGCCAACCTGGGGCCGGGAATCGACATTAAAACGTCGGCGGGCTATGTGGTGTTGCCGCCGTCCATTCATCCCGACACCGGCAAGCCTTACGTGCGGGTTGACGCGCCGGTCGCTGCCCCGCCGCCCTGGCTGGTCCGACTCCTCAGGCCCGAAACACAAAACACACAACACACACAACACACACAATTGCGCGGCGACTACCACGGTGAGTCGATAGCGGATGCTTTCTGCGCCGAACACACCTGGTCCGACGTTCTCACCCCGCACCGTTGGACGTCGACCAGCCGCGAACCGAACGCAGACGGCGCGAAGTGGTGCCACCCCACCCACACGTCGGAATGGTCGGCCACGATCAGGCACGGCTGCCTGTTCGTCTACAGCCCCAACACGCCGTTCGACGTTACCGAACAGTCAGACCCGCACGGGTACACGAGGTTCCGCGCATACGCCGTGCTGGAACACGGCGGCGATTTAAGGGCCGCCGCCAAGCACCTAGCCCAAACACGAAGGGGCGCCGCATGATCAACGCCGACGGCGTTCAGCCAATGGACGACATACCTACACCGGACGAGACACCGGAACCCCCGGTGCCGTTGACGGCCAGAGTTCCGATACCCGCGTTCCCCACCGACGCTTTACCACCACCGATTGCGGACATGGTGGGAGCCATAGCGGAGGCGACACAAACCGATCCGGCGATGGCCGGGGTTTCGGCGCTGTCGGCGCTCTCGGCCTGCACCGGAGGTTACGCCATGATCCAGATACGCGGAGCCTGGCAGGAACCACTCCACCTGTATACCAACACCATCGCCATATCGGGTGAACGAAAATCGGCGGTGCAACGGTTCATGGTGACACCGCTGATCGGCGTCGAAATTCATCTGGCCAAAGGCAGCGAAGCCAAACGCGTCGAGGCGCAAGCACTTAAAGAGGCAGCGATGAAAGCTGTCGACAAACAACGCAACGTCTTAGCGGGAATGCTGGTCGACCACGACGCAACGGACGCCGACCGCAACAAAGCCCAGGAGGAACTGCTGGCCGCGACCGCGTTCGCCAATTCCGTTGACGTACCGGCTATTACGCGGATACTGGCCGACGACATCACACCCGAGGCGGCCGCGACGTTGCTAGCCGACCAGGGTGGACGCCTCGCCATCATCTCAGCCGAAGGCGGAATTTTCGACATCATCGCCGGTCGCTACTCCAAGAAGCCCAACATGGATCTGTGGCTGAAAGGGCATTCCGGTGACATGTTGAGGGTTGACCGCAAAGACCGTGCGCCGGAACATATTCCGAGGCCCGCGTTGACGCTCGGCTTGATGACCCAACCAATAGTGCTGTCGGAGATAGCCTCCCAACGCGAGTTCCGGGGGCGCGGCCTACTGGCACGGTTCCTTTACGCCTATCCGGTGTCAAAAGTGGGCCGTCGCAACGTAGAACCCGCCGACCCCGCCCAAGCCGTGATCGACGCCTACGACAAGACAATCGCCAACCTGATCACCGGAATGATCGAATGGGCCAGCGACCCGATGATTCTCACAGTCACCGACGACGGTAAAAAAAGGATCACGGCGATAGCCGCAGAGATAGAACCGACACTCGCCGGTGACGGTGAGATGGCGACGATGGCCGACTGGGGATCGAAATTCGTTGGGGCAGTCACCAGAATCGCGGGCATACTGCACCTGGCCACCCACGGCCACGAGGGATACGACAAGCCGGTCACGTCGGCAACAATCCAAGCGGCCTACCGCATCGGACGATATTTCAAAGCGTGTGCTGTCAACGCTTTCGCTGAGATGGGTGCCGATCAGGTTTCCGCCGAAGCCGCCTATCTGTTGGACCGTATCGAACGCCTAGACGTTGACGAACTTTCGGAGCGTGACATACACCGGGAAGCCCGGTCACGGTTCCCGACGAAAGCCGAGATGGCTTCGCCGCTGGCGCGACTGATAGATCATGGCTACCTAATCAAGATCGAGACACCCAAAGAGAACCGCCCAGGCCGACAACCGTCGCCGCGATACAAGGTGGTCCGGTCGTGAAAGTCTACTGACCATTGGACATATCGGACAGTTTGGACATATTGGACATAAACCCGCTCACGGTCGGGTTCTGTCCAAACTGTCCGATATGTCCAATGGTCCGAAGCCTCGCAAGGATTCGGGGTTCTGTCCAAACTGTCCCAGAGCGCAAACGAGTTAGCCAGATGGTCGACCAGTACCCGCCCCCGAGGGCGGGTCAGTCGAAGTGAACGATGCTCTCATAGTAGTTTTGACGCGCCAAGTCTCGATCGCGAGCGCATAAAGCACCGATAGCGCGAAGCCCACATTCCACATCGTAAAGGCGCTGGTTAGGGTTATGTGGCGATGGGGCAAATAAGATACCACCCCGCCGCCAATCCACAGAAAAGCAAGCACGAGAAAAACGGCGCGACCGGACAGCTTCGACGGCGAACGCACCGACTCAACGAGTGAACGCAGCCACCCAACGAGTGAACGTAGCCACCCAACGAGAGCGGAAAATACTTTCCCCACCGGCAGACCAAGAAGTCGATCCATCAGGTTTAGGGTCCAAATGTCCTGGCTGGAAGTGAGACGAAAAATTGCCGGCCGATTCGTTGTCCAAGTGACGGTAAGCGCGACAATCACGCTGACGGCCAACAAGCCGATAGCGGTTCCAAGAACGCTTAGATAGGGCTCTGTCCGCTTCCCCGGAGGCGCATAGGCCCCAGCAACCAACACGATAATCGCGACCACGCCGAATACTCGGAGGTAAGGTTGCAGTGCGTTCGGTGCCTGGACGCCAAGAAGCACGGCAAGCAGTATGCCGAACGGGAGGGCTTGGCTGAAAATGTGCTCCAACCTATCCCACCGCTCCGTCATTTGCATCGCCTCGGCCAGAAGTCCCACTCCTAAGATGCCAGACACGCTGCCCGTGGTCAGGAATATCCCTTGTGCGTACTCCTGGCTCCAAACCGACCGGAAACTAACTCGGTTCACCCGTCGCCACATGGCGACGGGGCCGAGCAGAAATGCGACGATGGGCGCAGCCATCACAGCCCCCGCGCACCCCCATGTAAAGTGCGGCTGGAATCCCCACTGCAGTGCAAGCCGGTAGAACAGATTTGCCAGGAATACCGGCACGGCGACGTAGATAAGCGTCAAGATCAATACGATATTGACGCCGACCACTACGAATAGTGGGATTAGGAATACGACGCGCACGTACCATCGCGCCAACGTCCGGAGGGGACTTGCGGACTTGGCGGGCGCTGGCTGATCCACGGAATTTGAGCGTAAATTCGTCCAGTCATTGCCGTCGAACCAGCGCCAGCCAGGCTGGCCTGCCGGGTCCCGATACCAGCCCGGCGGTGGCAAAGGTGCGGTCACGACTTCCCTTCGGTAGCCGACCCTAGCCTAAGCTCCATCAGGACACTGCGAGCGTTCCGATTACGTCGGTCATGGTGGCAAGTATGCGACCTGCCAGGCTGTCGATGCGGCAACCTGGCCGGGTCGTTTGAAGCGAAAACGCGAATCCAGGTCGCTGCTAAACTCACCGGACTTACCCGACGCGGCCTGCCGTGGCCAGCACCAGATCGCCGTTTTTTATGCAACTGACCACCCCGATGCTCAGGCATCGGGAAAAATCGCAACCGGTAGTTTTCGGCCGGTTCCCAGCAAACATTCGTCCTGGCCTGGGCAAACCCGGCGAACGTTGGTGTATTGCAACGGGTTTCGGGGCGTATGATGGCCGCTATGGAAGCGATGCCGAAGCGCCCACCGAAGGAGGTTGGCCCGCGAGGCCGCGCCTTGTGGCGCGATGTGGTCGGCCGGTACGACTTGACGCCAACGGAATACGAGTTGCTGCGTGAAGTGTGCTGTGCCACCGACGAATTGGGACGCCTCACTACGGTGTCGAAGCACGTTTCCGCAACGGTGAAAGGCTCACGGGGACAAGCGATTATGCACCCGGTGTACGCCGAGCTACGCGCGCACCGCGAGTCGATCCGGCGGCTGGCCAGGCAACTGAACCTGCCCGACGACGCCGCCAAGCGGACAGGCAAGATCAACCGCCGTCCTGTTGTTGTTCGGGGTGGTGTCTGATGTCGAAGATGCGTTCTCGCGGGCCTGAATTGCCTTGGCCGACAGCGTGGCTCTGCACCGACGGTGTGCGCCGTGACCTCAGTGTCTTTCGGCCGGAGGAATGGACGCCGACCAGGCCACTCGCGGCGGCGGTGAACGTCGACCGGTACAAGGAAGTGCAGTTCCACTCCGAGCGTGGGAGCGCCGCGCCGGGCCTGAACCGCAGTGTGCTAGTTGAACTGAGTGCCCAGTTGCGCGTCGGCAGGGGTGGCCGCGATGAGTGAGCGGGTGATAGCGCAGCGCAGCGACATCCTGGAATGGGCGCGGGTGGCGTGCGCAGTGATGGACAACGAGGCCCGCCCCGAATCGGTGCGACTGGGGGCGCAGCAGGTTTTCGCTGACTGCTCTCATGACTTGCTGTACACCGACGGTCCCGAGAAGCGATACCATTTGCACCCGTTGGCTTTTCATGTTAAGGGTTTCTACCGCAGGATGGTCGATGACCTCCTGGAGTCTCTGCCCGACGAGGCGAAGGCCGCGAACCCGGCGCTAGTCACACTGGCCGGCTGCGCCGCCGAGCTTATTGATAACCAACGGTTTTCGACTGATTACCGCACTGAGGCAGTGGACGCTTTGCGGGATGTGTTGCGCGCGTTGGAACCAGCGTGCCTGAGAGTTGTGGAGGATTGCAATGGCAAGTGACGGTGGATCGTTCATCGACGGCTCCGATTGCACCGCACCCGACGGTGGATGGCCGGACATGGATGCGCCAGGACCGTGGGCCGACAGCAGTTCCGGCCGTGGCTGGGGGCACAGCGCCACCACCACATTCCGCGCCGCGCACACCGCGAAAGCGCCGGGCGGGGCCGGGTTTTCGGGTGACTACCAACCCGAGGTGAAACCATGACCGAGGTCAACCGCCGTCAGAGAATGCGGATCGTTGACTTGATGGAAAAGGAGCGTTTCAGCGGAGTCCGCCTGTCAACCGCTGAGCGGGAGGAACTTTCGACGTTGCAACGGCTGGCCCGTATCTCGGATGACGCGCCGATACGCCTGGTCCGCCAGTGGGCGGACGGTGGCCTGCCGGGCACGCGCAGCATGTCTGCGAAACACCGGCAACTAGAGACACTTGCAATGCGCTGGCCCAAGCCAAGACTCACCGGACGCCAGGCCATCGTTGAACTCTATCGGATTCGCGGCGAGTGGGATATGACGCCGAAACAGGCTGCGCTGGAAAGGATGCGGGCGAGATGGTGAACATCGAAACAAGGCCGTGCGTGGTGGCCGCGCTGGAAAGCCATGATTACCCCGTGCGCGTCCTGGCCCTGCGTCTTATGGGCAGTGGTGACCGGATCAGCAGCGCGCTCGATGACACGATGGCAGACCCCCATATGGCCCGCGAGGTGCTAACCCTGCTGGCGCGCATGGCTTATGCCGGTCTGAAGCAATACTACGGGTCTTGGGATGATGAAAGCTGCCACTGGACAATCAGCCGCGAACATGCGCTGGCGGAAGACCTTTCGACCATCGAAGCGCAGCTTCTCCAAACCCACGAAGGGACAACCGAATTGATGAAAGCACACCTGAAAGCCGTGGAAACCGAGGTCCGCGCCGCCTACCAGGATGACATGGACCGGGCCGCTACACAGCCAACGCGCCAATTGCCACCGGGTGCCCCGGTGTCGTATGCGATGATGCGCGGCCTGTCTATCCTGCGTCAGCGGGAACGCGAAGGATGACCACCAAAAGCCCGGTACCCCTTGCCAAGTGCCCGTGGCCGCTGTGCCGTGCGGTGTTCTACGAGGTGGCGGGTCAGATGCAGTCCGCCGACCACACGGGCGACTGTCCCTACCGGGAACAGGTGAAAGTCGCACAGCGGGTGTGAGTTTGATCGGGCGCGGTCGACGGCACCGGCCACGGGGCTTACTTATCCTTTCCCCGTAGTCGGTGCCCGTTCGCCGTACACTTGGTATGCCGCCCACCGCTGCGAGTGCATGGGGTATCCCGCGCGAAGCGGCCTGGCCCGCTCCCGGCCTCACTTATCCAGGGCCGGGGGTGAGCCAGCCAGGTGACGAACATCATCGTGGTGGCGGTGGCCGGGTTGCTTTGCCTGGCGCTGCTGGCCGCGCTGGCCCGCGAGCTGCTGTTGCAGCGTAAGCAGCGGTCCCGCAATACCGCGCCAGCACTCGACAGCGACCGGCGGCTGGATCACCCGGCCGTCGCGCACGGCGAGCAGCCGCCAGCGCCGGAAGCCAAGCCATCGAAGGTGCCCACGTGGGCGGGGCTGTGGCGCAGAAGGTTCTGACGGCGCGACGAGGCCACCGCCCCCGGCCCGCCAGGCCCGCAGGCGGGCAGCCAGAGGCCAAAAAAGCACCGCCCAGGTCAGGTTGCCTGAGCGGTGCGCCGGGTTGGGGTTTGGTCAGGGTGTGCTTTGGTCGCAGAGGCCCAACGTGTATACACCACACCGGAATTCAATTCGATCACCATGTGCTACGCCAGTCAGGAGAAGTTACGCAACGGGGTCGATGGAGAGGGTCTAGGATGGTCTGACATGCGCTCCGACATAAGGAAACTGCTGAAGATATGATTAAATCTTTCGCGGCAGCTCTTGCGGCACTACTGTTTTCGGTCACAACAGCCCACGCCGACACATTCACGCTGGAACCTTTCGACGGCGATGGAGTGGCCTGGTCCGTCAACGTCACCCAAGCACAGTTCGGCGGCACACAATGCCCCTGCCAAAAAGTGGCGTACAAAGCAGACGGCCTGCACAACCAGGATGGCGTCGACCAAATTTGGGCTCTCGTCCAAGCCGGTGTCATTAAAAGCGGCGCCACCCTCATGGGGTTCAGCCTTGGCACACAAGTCATTTCAATGTTTCTGTCCCAACACACTTTGCCGCCCGGAGTGCATGTGTTGCTGGCTGGCGCAACCTTCGCCGAAAACCAGCGCTACGGCAAAAACGGTATCCCCCTCACCATCGCCAATGATGTGACCATGGTGGCCAACGAATACGACGGCTGGTCAGACTGGCCCGACAAAACCAGCGCCCCCGGCTACGCGATAGCGCTGGAAAACTCCAAGTTGGGGAAAAAGCACGTTCACAACTACACTAAAGCGCAACTCAACAATCCCGCCAATGTTATTGAGCGGCGCGGAAACATCACCGCCATCCTGATACCCAACCAGACCCTCCCGATGGGTGACGAAACGAAACGCGCCGAAATCGACACCGCCTACACCCGCCCCATACCCACCGCAGCACAACTAGCTGCCGCCACCGATGAACAGGTCGGATCGGCCCCGCTTGTTCCGCCGCAAACACCCGAACCAGTCGCAACAATCCCGTGACCAAGGGAGACACCCCGATGATTGCTGCGGCTAGCAGCCAGCCGAGCGCCAAGCCTGCGCCGATACGCCGGATCGTTTCCTCATTCATTGTCAGTTCCCGGGCCACTGCTAGCCACTCGGCCGGCTTCCGGGCCGACGCGCGCCGCCGTATAAGGGGTTCCCGTCGAGGCTTCGAATAAAGTCGTCCTCGGTCATCACTTCGATGTCTTGACCTTTGTCTTGCAGTTCGAACGCCTTCCGCGCCTTCGCGGTTAGAGTCGAGCCGGGTCGCAGCACTGCGGGGTTGATGTCAGCAATGACAAGCACGTTGGTTCGCTTCGTGGTTTGGTATTCGGCGATTGCGCCGACGCGTGCGCACTCGCACCAGGCGAATTGTCGATTCATCGACATAAGCGTGCCGGTGAACACCACAACGCGGCCGTAGAGGTAGCCGTCAGGGTCAGCATTCGGATTCAACTCAGGTCGAACGAGCCGCGAGCCGCTTCCCCAGGTCGCCACGCTGCCCAGATAGATGCCGCTGGTCATCTGTCCGACGCATACGCCGACCGAATCGGCCAGCGCCTCCAGGTTATCGACAGCGTTCCTGCGTGCGAGTCCACGGACAATATCCACCACGGCAAGAGCGTCCGCCAGAGGGTCATGGTGGTCGTCGAGGGAACCGCCTAGCGCGTCAAGGACAAATGGCAACCGGTAGGAGGGAAGCGATAGCGCCCGGCGTGCGAGAACCATCGTGCAGAGGAACCGCATCTCCGGCCATTCGATGTTGTCCACCGCGCAGGCGTACCGGATGACGCCGATGTCGAACCCGGCGTTGTGGGCGACCACCACATCATCGCCGATGAAGTCGATGATGTTGGGCAGGGCGTGTTTCCAGCGGGGTTCGCTCGCAACCATGTCCTCGGTGATGCCGTGAATCCATATGTTGAACGAGTCGAAGTGATCGACCTCCTCGGGCGGTCGCATCAACCAGCGGCGTTGCGCAGGTCGTGTGGCGTGATCCTCGGAAACGTCTCATCCGCCACCTGGCACTCCGCTACCGCCGGCCGGAACACCCTCGCCCGCCAGTTGGAGTTCCGAAGGACGCCGCCGCGCTGATCGGTGAAAACCAGATCGTCGCGGCCCTTGCCGACCATCAACGCGGACAGTTCGTCGCACAACACGGCAGGGAAGGGCACTGACCGCCGCTCCCATGTCTTAGGGGTGCTCCACTACCAGCCCGCCGGATTCCGTGACGGAACGCGACACGCTCACGCGGCGGCGCAGCATGTCGAAGTCCTGCACTCGGAGAGCGGCCATCTCGCCCCACCGCAAGCCTGTGTAAGCGAGGAATCGGACAACTTCACCCTGTCGCTCTACTGCGGAAGCGAGAGCGGCGACCTGTTCATGGCTGAGGTAGCCACGGTCGGAATGCTTGCGTTTGGGAAGGCGCACGCCATCACACGGATTGCGCGGGATGCGCCGATCCTCTACCGCCGCACCCAGCACCTGACGGAGGACGCCAAAGGCGTTCTCGACAATCGGTGTACCCGCACCCTCTGCGACCATCGCCGCTACCCAAGCGCGGATGGCCGCAGGGCGTACGTCAACAACCAACGTGTCGCCCCATTGCGGCTCCACACGACTGCTCCACGCACTACGGCGTGAGGCCGCGGTCTTGACCGAGATATGTGCTTGGGCAACGGACCACGACTGGTAAACGTTCGCTACCGTGACCCGTCCAGCGGACGGCGCGACGTAGGTTCCGGTGGCGAACTTGGCGGTGACATCGGAGTCGAGCCACTTCTGGGCATCTGTCTTACGGGCGAAGCCCTTCGCGTGTTCGCGACCTTCCTCATCGACATACCTGGCCCGCCAGCGCTTCCCCTTGCCACGATTAGCGCTGGGAACGGACTGGCTGTTGCCGTGCTCGGTTCGGACTGTTTTCGTCCAACGGTCCTCGATGCCGCTTCGCCGGTTACGTCTCTGAGGCATCGTTGCTCTCCCACGGGGCTGGATCACCGGGCTTGATGGCCTTTACATCTTCAATCGCCCGCTCCAGGATCTCTCTGTACGTGGGTGCATCTATCTCGGGACGAATGGTCGACAGCCATCGATCTTCGCGCAGCTTTTCCATGATGGCGACGTTGAGTCCCTTGCCCCAGTTGTAGTTGAGCCAGAAGTTCGCCTGCTCGAGAAGATAGGCATCAGGCTGCGAACGTTCGTCTCCGCTTCTTTGAAATCCGAGGGTGAGCGCTAGGTGAAGAAGCAGCGGCACAAGACGGTCGGCAAAATCGCGCAGCGCGGCCTGCTTCTTCTCAAACGCATCCGAGCTTGACATGAAGACCGCGTTCGCCGCCGTCCGCTCACCGCCGTCGGCAAGGTGGAGAGGGCTGATCCCCAAGACGTTGCAGATTCTGACTGCTTCGCTGTATTTCAGCGGCCGGCTGCCTTTTTCGATCTTTTGAATTGTCTGTTGGTGGATGTGATAGCCGTCGTGGCTCATAGCGGTGGCCAGTTCCGCCTGGGATAGCCCTTTCGCTGTCCTGTACCGCTGGACGTTGCTGGCGATGAGGCTGTCAATGTCCTGGGGGGTGTAGAGGCCACTAAGCACGCCGCCACCTTTGGCCTTTTCGACGGCGTGGGACCAACGGCGGACAAGGGGCCGCCCAGCTTCTCGCTGGGTCCCAGAGGTCGCATTCGATACCGCCGGTCAGACGTTCAGGCGTGGATCGCCGACCAGGAGCAGGCCACCCGTCGCGGAGGCGTGAAGCGCAATGCGTGAAGCAGCAGGTCAAGTCCAGGGACGTGGTGTACGACGTCGTCGTGTGATTCTTCGACTTCGGGTTCAAGCAGTTAGTGCCGCCGGCGTGGCCTCCTGTTCTGTGGGCGGTAGGGGGTCGGTTCGGGATTTGCTC
>Ga0209656_10001508_pt1 | contig 15224 bp, 12 predicted proteins | sample BogFormECP12_OM2_FD_188239 | JGI IMG/M metagenome (GOLD analysis project Ga0209656, IMG submission 188239) | Bog forest soil microbial communities from Calvert Island, British Columbia, Canada - ECP12_OM2 (SPAdes) (version 2) | ecosystem: Environmental > Aquatic > Freshwater > Wetlands > Bog ... | reverse complement strand
TGTAGACCATGCCGACCGGCGTCTCCATCCAGTCCCACTCGCCGAGCGCCCCGAGATCCTCGGTAAACCCCTGGCTGCCGGGAAGCGTGTGGAGAAAGGCGAGATGCGCCGGGTCCATGCTGTTATCTTTGACCTGCAACCAGTTGCACTCCCACAGGGTAGGTGCGCGAGCGACGAGCCGATAGCCGGGCAGGTCGTAGGTATCGAGGACCGGAAAATCGGGCTGTTTGTCGGGTGGGCCCATATAGGAAAAGACGAGGCCACGATATTCGCGCACCGGATAGGCGCCGTGGAAGAGCCGGTCCTTCAATGTGCTGTCGGCCGGCTCTCCCGGCGTTTCCAGGATCGTGCCGTCGACATCGAACAACCAACCGTGATAGCAGCAGCGAATCCCCTTATCGGAAATGAGGCCAAATTCGAGCGATGCGCCGCGATGCGGACAGTGGAGCTCCAGCAGGCCCGCCGCCCCGCCGCGGTCGCGGAAGGCCAAGAGATCCTCGCCCATGATGCGCAGGCGGCGCGGCAGGTCCCGCAATTCCTCGGACAGGATGACCGGCTGCCAGAACCGCCGCAGGTACTCACCGCAAGGCGTGCCCGGCCCGACTCGGGTGAGCTCCTCGTCATCCGCCGGCCGCTCTCGATGGTGGTACGCGCCGAAGGCCGTGCTCAGAAATGGTGCTCTCTCTACCATCGCATCCCTCCGTGGGCCCCACGGGTAACCGCGTTTTTACCAGCGGTGGCTGTGCGCGAGCAACCGCAGCGCCGACCGGCCCGGCGTTCAGCGGGCAAGATCGCTGGCGAGCGAGAAAGCCGACTCCCGGCCAACCTGGCCGCGGTAGATCTGCAGGTTTTCGAGTACGCGCTGAACGTAGTTTCGTGTCTCGTTGATCGGGATCATCTCGATCCAGTCCACCATATCGATATTGCCGCCGCGGGGATCACCGTAATCGCGTACCCATTGGCGCACCCGGCCCGGGCCGGCGTTGTAGGAGGCGATCGCCAGCGCATAGGAGCCGCCAAAATCGTCGATCAAGGCTTCGAGGTAAGCGCGTCCGAGCAGGACGTTGTATATCCCATCGGCGGTCAACCGGTCGGCCGAAAACGGCAGCTGCAACTTGTTGGCAATGAAGCTCGCGGTTGCCGGCATCAGCTGCATCAACCCCCGCGCCCCCACCCGGCTGACCGCGTCGCGCTCGAATGCGCTTTCCTGCCGCATGATGGCAAACAACAGCGAATGTTCGGCCGTGCCGCCACTCGGCACCGCCGTGACCGGATAGCCATGGACCATCAATGGAGTCCCGGCTTCGATCGCTCTCTTGGCTACGGCGATTGCGAGATCGATACGACCGTTGGTTTCCGCAAGATTCGCGAGCATTGCAAATTTTGCCGGGGTCTTTGCACGATCGGCCATGTCGACGAGGAACACCTTGGCATGGGCCTGGTCGCCAAGCTCGAAGAAGATCCGGGCGGCACGAACCACTTCGTCGCTGTTGAACTGAATGAGGTCCGCAGCATCCGGGACGGGCTCGGGTACCGGACGCGGCGGCGCATCGTGGCCCAGCTGGTGCGCAGCGAGCTGCCCATAAAAGGTGGCCATGTGATCGGCCCCCGCGGCGTACCATTTCGCGGCGAGCTCGGATTTGCCCTGCGCTTCGGCGGCGCGGCCCCCCCAATACCCGGCACGCGACTTGGCGTAGGGCGTGCCGACCCGCGTCAGGATGCGGGAGAAGTGATCGAAGGCCAAAGCCGGCTGCTTCATGTAGCGCAATGCAATATAGCCCAAGAGGAACTGGGCATCGGAAAACGCGTTTCCTTCGATCACGCCATGTTGCTCGACAATTTTATAAGCGAGTTCGGCATTGCCGCCGGCGAGAACCCGTCGGGCAATCGCTTGCCGTTCGGCCCACCACGCCGCCGGGTGGACGAGGTCATTTCGCCGGGCGAGCAGAATTTGGACCGCGGCATCGGTCATATCCTTCTTCCGCCGCCAGCGCAGCTGCTCAAATACGAGCCCCGGATCGGAGCGCAGCTGCGCCGGAACCCTCCCGACCAACGCCTCGGCATTGGCGGCTTGCGCAGAGAGCGCCAGGCGCGCCTCCGCCAAGAGGCGGTAGTCGGGCGGCAAATTTCCCAGCATGCGGTGCGCCGCCTCGCTCTGGCCGTCCCACAGCAGCCGGTCGATCCGTTGTGCGTGATCCTGGGGTCGAAGCGAGGCGGAATGGCGGACGAGAAAATTTTTCTCGTCGAGAGGGCCGAAATCAGCGGCTATCCAGGTGGCCCGCAAGGCCGCGGTGCCGCCTTCGAGATCGCCGGAATTCAACATCATCTCGGCTTCGCGGACCTTTCCGGTTGGGCTTACCGGCGGATAGCGCTTGAACCACTCGGCAGCGACCCCGTCCGATTCGGCGGCCAGGGCCTCCTCGGCATGTTTGCGCAGGGCTTTCTGTCCCGGCCAATCGGAATTCTTCTCGATGAACTCGGCAATATCGGGAAAGCGACCGGGAGCGCCTGGACGGGCGTAGTCCATCCAGCGCAACATCTTCAGCGGCAGCGGGTCGGTTATCGTCGACGCGCCGGCGTAAGCGCGGCTCCAGTCGCCGGCTTGCGCTGCCACGAGCGCCGAGCGCATCACCTCCAGATCGGCCGCCGGCAGGGTCTGAGCAGTAGATGCCTGGCAGCCGACTGCTAAAATGACCAGCACGAGCGGCAACAGCCGGCGGAAGATCGGCAGCAAGGTCGGCCGCTCCTTTGTTGAATCAAAGATGAGGCAAACCTGACTTACGGTTTTTCCGCTGCCGGAGCAAGTCCGCCGACATCGCGCGGCGTTGCAGCTGTTGAAGCCGGCGGCAGCGAGGACTATCGTAAATCGGCAATGCTGCAATCCCGGAGGAAACGATGTTCAAGGGATCGCTCGTCGCGCTGATCACGCCGTTTCGCGACCGCGAGCTGGACGAGGGGGCATTTCAGGAGCATGTGGCCTGGCAGATCGACCAGGGAACCCACGGTTTGGTGCCGTGCGGTACGACCGGCGAATCCCCGGCGCTCGCCGATGACGAGCAGAAGCGGCTGGTCACGTTGTGTGTCGAGGTAGCCAAAGGTAAGCGGATCCCGGTCATAGCCGGAACCGGCACGAACTCGACCGAGCACACGATCGCGTTGACCCGGCAGGCCAAGGCGGCGGGTGCCGATGCGGTGCTAATTGTCTGCCCCTATTACAATAAACCAACGCAGGAAGGCCTTTATCAGCATTTCAAGGCGATCCACGACACCGTCGATCTGCCGATTATTATTTACAACATTCCTGGCCGCTCGTCCGTAGACATGACGAACACGACGATGGCGCGTCTCGCCCAACTATCGAACATCGTCGGGGTCAAGGATGCAACCAACGATCTCGCCCGGCCGCTGCGCATGCGGGTCGACATCGGTGTGGGCTTCTGCCTCTTGTCGGGAGAGGACGCCACCGCCGTCGCCTATCTTGCCCAGGGCGGCGACGGCTGCATCTCGGTGACCGCCAATGTCGCGCCGCGGCTTTGCTCGGAAATGCATGAGGCATGGCAGCGGGGAGATTACTCCTCGGTGCGTGAGATAAATCAGCGCTTGATCCCATTGCACGATGCGTTGTTCGCCGAAACCAGCCCGGCTCCGGTCAAATATGCCGCTTCACTGCTCGGACGCTGCACCGCGGAGGTGCGGCAGCCGCTATGGGCGATTATGCCGGAGACGCAGGAGAGGGTGCAGCGGGCGATGCGGGGCGCCGGTCTGCTCAACTGATGCGAGCAACGGACCGCTATGTCGCGCAAAATCGCCGTGCGCGCCATGATTACCTGATCGAGGATACGTTAGAGGCGGGGGTCGTCCTCCAAGGCACCGAGGTGAAAGTGCTGCGCCAGGGGCAGGCAAGCATTGTCGAGGCTTATGCTGACGAGAACCACGGCGAACTTTACCTTGTCAACGCCAACATCCCGGAATATTCGGCGTCTGCCCACTTCAATCATCAGCCGCGGCGGCCGCGAAAGCTGCTGCTCCACCGCAAGCAGATGAATCGGTTGTTAGGTGCGATCCGCCGCGACGGCATTACTGTTGTGCCGCTCTCGATCTATTTCAACGAGCGCGGTCGCGCCAAGGTAGAACTTGGGCTAGCCCGAGGCAAGCGCAAGGCGGACAAGCGGCAAGCAGATAAGCAGCGAGACTGGCAGCGCAGCCGAGCCCGCATTTTGCGCGAGCGAAACGCCTAGGGTGGAATATAGTCGGGATCCTGGCGGGTATCGTCCCCTCGCGCCGCATCGAGGCGGCCGCTCAGCATGGCGAAGACCGCTTCGAACATCGCGGGGCTGAGCTTTCCCGTGTTGGTGTTGAGCCGGGAGCAATGATAGCTGTCGGCAAGCCTCAACCCACACGGCAAGGCATGCAGTCGGCCGTGCCCGAAAGGGAACAGCGCAGGGCGAAATCCAAGCGCAGTCACAACCGCCTGATGTGCGATGGCGCCGAGCGCCAGGATCGCTCGCAGCTGGGGCATAGCGCTGATCTCGGCGGCCAAAAACCGGCGGCAGCTCGCGACTTCGCTCGGTTCGGGCTTGTTCAGCGGCGGAACGCAACGCACAGCATTGGTGATGCGCACTCGGCGAAGCTCGAGACCGTCATCCGGACGGGCGTCATAGGTGCCCTCGGTGAAGCCGAACTTGCGCAGGGTCTCATAGAGGAGCCCGCCGGCGTGATCGCCGGTGAACGGGCGCCCGGTCCGGTTGGCCCCACGCAAGCCGGGTGCCAGTCCGACGATTAGCAGTTCGGCTCGTTGATCACCGAAAGACGGCACCGGCCCGTTGAACCATTCCGGATGGGCGCTCACCTGAGCCTCTCGGAAACCAGCGAGGCGTGGACAGAGAGAGCAGTCCCGCGGTGGCAAAGCCCTCGCGGCGGGAATGGTCACGCATCCTCTACCGGTTCGGTGCGTGCTCGGTGAATGTCCTCTCGGACGTGATGATTGCGCATGATGCTCTGCGCGAGGTCCTGGAGTTCGATGAAATTGTCTGCCTGGCGGCGCAGTTCGTCGGAGACCATCGGCGGCGACGAGCGGATTGTCGAAACCACTGACACGCGGACACCTTTGCGCTGGACCGCCTCCACGAGCCTCCGGAAATCTCCGTCACCCGAGAACAGTATGGCGTGATCGATGTGGGAGGCCATCTCAAGCATGTCGATTGCCAGCTCTATGTCCATATTACCTTTGATTCGGCGCCGCCCCATGGCGTCAATGAATTCTTTCGTCGGCTTGGTCACCATCGCGTAGCCGTTGTAATCTAGCCAATCGACAAGCGGTCTGATCGGCGAGTACTCCTGGTCTTCTACCAACGCGGTATAATAGAACGCTCGAATCAGCCGCCCCTTCGTGCTAAACAATTCGAGTAACCGTCTATAGTCTATATCGAATGCGAGGCCCCGAGCGGCTGAATAGAGATTAGCCCCATCAATGAAAATGGCGAGTCGCTCTTCCGGATAGAAAATCATCTGACAAAATGCTCCTTCGCATTCGAAAATGTAGCGGAAGTGTCTTACACCGCGCATTCCGGGTCAAGCGGCGACCGCGAGGAGGAATCCTGTGATCCTGATCGGCATTGGTGGGAATCTGGACAGCGCTCGGTTTGGTCCACCGCGCAATACGCTATCGGCCGCGCTTGCTGCCCTGCGACCGGAGCGCATCACAATCGTGACGCGCTCCGGATGGTATCGTACAGAGCCGATCCCTCGCTCGGACCAGCCCTGGTTCATCAATGCGGTCGTGTCGTTGGCGACCGAGCTCGACGCAACTGAGCTGCTCATGGTGTTTCAGGCCATGGAGAGGCGGTTTGGACGCGTCCGCGGGGAACCCAACGCGGCGCGCATCCTCGACCTCGACATTCTTGACTATCAGGGCGAGGTGATGGATGCCCCTTCGCTTGTCCTGCCTCACCCTAGATTGCACGAACGTCGGTTCGTTTTGGTCCCGATCGCTGAAATCGCGCCGGACTGGCGGCACCCGATCTTCGGGCTCACCGCAGCGCGACTGCTCGCCCAGATCCCCTCCGAACAGCGGATCGAACGCCTCTCGTCGTGACTGATGCCGGCTCTGTCGATTGTGCCTTCCTGACGCGGCAGATATAAATGCCCCGCTACGCCGGGATGTTTCATGACTTTATTCGACGCCGCCCGCTCTCATATGCTCGAGAGCCAGCTCCGACCCAACAAGGTTACCGACGATCGGGTGCTGAGCGCCTTCGCCAGCATAAGGCGCGAGCTGTTCGTGCCCGAGCACCTTCGTCAGGTTGCCTATATCGATGAGGATTTACCGCTCGGCGACGGGCGCTACCTGATGGAGCCGATGGTCGCCGCCCGGCTGCTGCAGGCGGCAGCGATTGACCGCACGGACACCGCGCTGATCGTCGGTGCAGGAACGGGATACGAAGCGGCCCTGACCGCGGCGCTCGCTCGGAATGTCCTCGCTCTCGAAGAGGCTCCCGAGCTGGCCCGGCTTGCACGCGCAGCTCTCGTCGAGCACGCCATCGCGTCGGTAAGCATTGCCGAAGGTCCATTGCACGAGGGATATCGGCCGCGCGCTCCCTACGATGTGATCCTGTTCGGTGGAGCGGTCGCCGAGGTGTCGCCCGAGCTTGTGGTACAACTCGCCGACGGGGGTCGGCTTCTCGCTGTCGTCAACCCCGGAAACGCCATCGGCCGCGCCACCTTGACGATACGGACTGGCGGACTGCTTGCGCACCGCGTTATATTCGATGCCGCCACTCCCTTGCTGCCGGGCTTCGCACCAAAGCCGGTTTTCGTGTTCTGCTGAGGCCCTGATCTTGAGCGGAGAAAAATGCCCGAGAGTTGGTGCGCTGGTCTGACCCGCCTTCACCCAGGGTTCGATAGGGGCGCTGGCGGCGGCCGGCCTCGTCGGATGGCGGGTGTCGGATCTCTTGCCGGGGTTATAGTCGTCCTCATGGCAGTCTCCACGCAGGCTCAGACACTTACCGATGCCCTTGCTGAGGCCTACAACACAAATCCACAACTCCTCGCCCAACGCGCCTTGTTGCGGGCGACCGACGAGCAAGTTCCGCAAGCGTTGTCCTTCTGGCGCCCCACGGTCAACTTTACCGGTCAGGTGGGAGGCACACGAAGCGCTTTCACGGGAGGGAGCACAGGGACGGCCAGCGCTGGCGGGCGGAGCATCTATTCGACCTTTTATCAGAACAGCCTCAATCTCCAGATAACTCAGCCGATCTACCGCGGCGGGCGGACAGAGGCGCAGACTCGCCAGGCGATCAATACTGTAGAGTCGACGCGGGCACAGACCTTGGCGGTCGAGACGACGGTCTTCCAGGCCGTTGCCATGGCCTACCTTGACGTGGTGCGCGACCAGGCCCTGGTCGAGGTTGACCGGAACAACGTGGAGGTCCTGCGCAAGCAGCTCGAGGCGACCCAGGACCGTTTCCGGGTTGGCGAAGTTACCCGCACCGATGTGGCGCAAGCCGAGTCATCGCTCGCGCAAGCGCAGGGCACCTTGGTCGCCCAACAAGGTACGCTCGAAATAAGCCGAGCCGAGTATGTTCGCGCTGTCGGTCACCCGCCCGGAAGACTGTTACTCCCGCGAGACCGTCCGGCGCTTCCCGCCACGCGTGAAGAGGCGCTGAGTCTTGCGGCGAACAATAATTTCAATGTGATCTCGACAACGTTCGCCGAACTCGCTGCCCGCGACAATATCGGCGTCGTTCGTGGTCAGCTTTTGCCGCAGATCTCGCTCGTCGGTAGTCTCAACCGCTCATTTGCTCCCTCAGTCACGTTGAACGGTGCCCAAGAACAGTCGGCCTCGATCTCCGCACAAATGACAATGCCGCTATATGAAGGAGGTGCTATCTATTCGCAGACCCGGCAAGCGGAGCAGACGGTGGGGCAACGGCGCAGCCAAGTCGATGATGCGCGCCGGGCGGCAGTGCAGACTGCCACCCAGTTCTGGGCGACCTTGCAGGCGGCTCGGGCCAGCATCTCTTCTTTCGCGGCCGCGGTGCGCGCGGCTCAAATCGCGCTCGAGGGCACCCAACAGGAGGCGCTGGTTGGCACGCGCACCGTGCTCGATGTGCTGATCGCGAACCAGCAGCTTCTTACTACCCAGTCTCAGCTGGTCATGGCGCAACACGACGCCGCGCTCGCCGAATTCAACGTGGCTGCATCGGTCGGACGGCTGATCGCACCCGAGCTGAACCTCCCGGTTAGGCTCTACGACATGGAACGACACTATAAGGAAGTTAAAGACAAGTGGATTGGTTTCCGAGGCGGTCTTTCTGAGTGAGACGGATCCCACGGGACGGTTCCGCTGGCAAATTCGGTTTGACATACCTAGCTTAGAACGAGAGTCCAGCTTAACGGTGCCTTGATGCCGGACAATGCCAAATCGTCGCCGGAACCCTCGATGGAAGAGATAATCGCCTCGATCAGCCGTATCATTACCGAGGATAAGAGGCTCAGCGAGCCCGTCGGTCCCGTCGCCGGAGGTAAGGGCGACATTCTCGAACTTACCGAGGCGGTCAACGAAGACGGCTCGGTCAGGCAGGTGACGCCCTCGGTCAATAATCCGAGATCAATTTCGGCCGGGCCCGCAGGGGCGCTGGATCCTGCGGCCGCGAATGCACCCCCCGTCGAGTTGGAGCCGCCGGAGTTGGAGGTCGGGACGCAAACGAAGCCGGAACTCGGCCGCGAACGTATTCTCTCGTCAGCGACCTCGGGAGCAGCAGCTGCAGCTTTCGCCCAGCTCGGCATGTTGCCGCGCGAGCGTCGCAGGGAAGGGGAGCTTCCACTCGGAGGTGCCGACCGCACTCTCGAGGACGTCGTGCGCGATATGCTGCGACCGCTGCTGCGGACTTGGCTCGACGAAAATCTTCCCAGCATCGTCGAGCGGCTGGTCCGAGAAGAGATCGCCCACGTCGTTGGTGAGGCAGGGCTGCGCTGACCCGCCCAGGTGAGACCCATCACCGGCAGGGGACTTTTTGCGGCAAACGCAAGCCCTGTGACCGACTGCTCGGGCGGGACGGTTGACTAATGCTGGACAAAACTTATCAACCCGCCGCTATCGAGACCCGGCGCTACGCGCTGTGGGAACGCTCGGGCGCATTCGCCGCCGACCCGCACAGCAGCAAGCCGCCCTATGCGATCATGATGCCGCCCCCGAATGTGACGGGCAGCCTGCATATGGGGCATGCGCTGACCTTCACGTTGCAGGATGTGCTCGTGCGTTATCGGCGCATGCGGGGTCACGACGTGCTGTGGCAGCCCGGTACCGATCATGCCGGCATTGCCACCGAGATCGTCGTCGGCAACAAAGTGATCGCGGAAGGCGACACCAAGCACGGCCTCGGCCGCGAGCGGTTCGTCGCGCGCATCTGGGAATGGAAGGAAGAGTCGGGGGGCACGATCTCCCGCCAGCTCCGCCGGCTCGGCGCGTCGCCCGATTGGTGCCGCGAGCGGTTCACGATGGATCCGGGGCTTGCGGTCGCGGTTCGCCGCATTTTTGTCCAGCTTTACCGGGAAGGCCTGATCTACCGTGATCAGCGGCTGGTCAATTGGGATCCAGTCATGCAAACCGTGATCTCGGACCTGGAGGTCGACAACCGCGAGACCAACGGCTCACTGTGGCATATTCGCTACCCGGTGGAAGAGATGCCCGGCCGGTTCATTACCGTCGTCACGACCCGGCCCGAAACGATGCTTGGCGACACCGGCGTCGCCGTTCATCCGGACGATCCGCGGTTTGCCGATCTCGTCGGCAAATCGGCGCGGCTGCCTCTGACCGATCGCCTCATCCCGATCATTGCCGACGAGTATGCCGATCCGGAGACCGGCAGCGGCGCGGTCAAGATCACGCCGGCCCACGATTTCAACGATTTCGAGGTCGGCCGTCGGCATGGTCTCGCGCTCATCAACATCTTCGATCAAGACGCCCAGCTGACCGATGCGGTACCGGCACCCTATCGCGGTCTCGACAGGTTCGCGGCGCGCGAGAAGGTGGTCGCGGACCTCGCGAGCGCCGGCCTTCTCGAAAAGATCGAAGACCACACATTGATGGTGCCCCATCACGACCGCTCGGGGGTAGTTATCGAGCCCTGGCTCACCGATCAGTGGTATTGCGACGCGCGAGTACTGGCGGCTCCGGCGCTTGCGGCCGTCGAGGACAGCCGAACGCAGTTTGTACCGCGCCAGTGGGAGAACACCTTTTTCGACTGGATGCGCAAGGTTCAGCCTTGGTGTATTTCTCGGCAACTCTGGTGGGGTCACCAGATCCCGGCGTGGTATGGGCCGGATGGCGCAGTGTTCGTCGCGGAGACCGAGGAGGACGCGCAGCAGCAGGCGGGTCGGAAATACCGCGAGCAGGTCGAGCTGCGCCGCGATCCGGATGTGCTCGACACTTGGTTTTCCTCGGCATTGTGGCCGTTCACAACGCTCGGCTGGCCCGATCAGACACCTGAGGTCGCGCGATATTATCCGACCGACGTCCTCGTCACCGGCTTTGACATTATCTTCTTCTGGGTCGCCCGGATGATGATGATGGGGCTGCACTTCATGGGCGACGTGCCGTTCCGCACGGTCTATATCCATGCTTTGGTGCGCGACGCACGCGGCCAGAAGATGTCGAAGTCTCGCGGCAACATCATTGATCCGTTGGAGCTGATCGACCGCTATGGCTGCGATGCGCTGCGTTTCACCTTGGCTGCGCTCGCCGCACCCGGCCGCGACATAAAGCTCTCCGAAAGCAGGGTCGAGGGATACCGTAACTTCGCGACCAAACTTTGGAATGCAGCCCGCTACGTACAAATGAACGGTTGCACGCTTGTGACCGACTTTGCTCCTGGGGACTGCCGGCTAACCGTTAACCGCTGGATCACCTCGGCAGCAATGGATTGTGCTGCCGAGGTCACCGCGGCACTCGATACCTATCGCTTCGACGAGGCGGCGAACCGGCTCTATCATTTCGTATGGGGTACCTTCTGCGACTGGTACCTCGAATTTACAAAGCCGATACTGCAGAGGGCAGACACAGCTGGCCGTGCCGAGACGCGAGCCACAATCGCTTGGATTTTGGGTCGCATCGTCCATTTGCTGCACCCGATCATGCCGTTTATTACCGAGGAGATATGGGAGCACCTGAGGGGCGAGGCCGCGGGGATGCTGATAACCGCCCCCTGGCCGGATTTCGAACGCGATGCCTTGGACCCCGACCCTTTGCATGAGATGGAATGGGTCGTGCAGGCGATCTCGGCGATCCGCACCCTCCGGGCCGAGATGAATGTCCCGCCGGCGGCCCGGGTGTCCCTCTCGATCAAGGATGCGGAACCTGTTGCAGCGCAACGGATCGAACGCCACCGAGAGAGTTTCGTTCGCCTTGCCCGGGTCGATAGGTTCGAGGCGGTAGAGGTGCTGCCGCCGGGCGGTGTCCAGGCAGTGATCGACGGGGTAACTTTGGTCTTGGGCCTCGGCGAGGTGGTCGATCTCCCAAGGGAAAAGGAAAGGCTCGGCAAAGAGATCGGCAAGCTGGATGCCGAGCTGGCCAAGATTGCGGCAAAGCTCGGAAACCCCAATTTCCTATCCAAAGCCAAACCCGAGGTAGTCGAAGAGCAGCGCGAGCGGGAAGCGGACACGACCCGCGACCGTGACCGTCTGAAGGCGGCTTACGATCTGCTTGCAGGCTGATGGCGGGGGGGCGGATCCTCGGCGCCGAAGATCTCGTCCCCGCGGGGTTGGCGGAACCTGGTCGGCTCCAAGAGATTCGACGGGTCGCGCGGGAGTTCGCCGTCGCTATTACGGAAGATATGGCGGAGCTGATCGACCCCGACGGCCGGGATCCGATTGCGGCGCAGTTTGTTCCGAGCGAGGCGGAGCTTGCCGGTGCGGCAGAAGAACGTGCCGACCCGATTGGCGACGAACGTTGGTCGCCCGTCCCTGGCATCGTTCACCGCTATCCGGACCGCGTGCTGCTGAAGCCGACCCTGCTCTGTCCGGTTTATTGCCGCTTTTGCTTTCGCCGCGAGGTAGTCGGCAAGAAAGCCGGCATGCTCGGTCAACAGGCGCTCGAACGCGCCCTTGGTTATGTTCGCCAGCGCCCGCAGATCTGGGAGGTAATCGTCACCGGTGGCGACCCGTTTCTGTTGGCGCCGCGCCGCATCGGCGAGATCGTTAGCGCTCTCGACCAAATGGCGCATCTCGGCGTTATCCGCTTCCACACGCGGGTTCCGGTGGTCGATCCTTGCCGCGTCAGTCCCGCTCTTGTCGAGGCGCTCGCCGCCGAAAAGGCGGTTTATGTGGTAGTTCATGCGAACCACCCGCGCGAATTGACCCCGAAAGCCCGTGATGCGGCGCTAAGGCTGAGCCGCGCCGGCATACCCATGCTATCGCAGACTGTTCTGCTGCGCGGGGTCAATGACGATGCGGCGGTCTTGGAAGCGCTGTTCCGCGGGCTAGTCGCGATGCGCGTCAAGCCTTATTACCTGCACCATGCCGATCTAGCCCGCGGCACCTCGCACTTTCGCACCGGCATCGCGTCCGGCCAGCGCCTCGTCCGCTCTTTGCGCGGTCGTATCTCCGGGCTCTGCCAGCCAACCTATGTGCTCGACATCCCCGGCGGCTACGGCAAGGTGCCGATCGCGCCTTGCGCGGTCAGTCCGGGCCAGTCAGATGGCGGTTGGACAATCGAGGATAGCGCGGGCCTTCGGCACGCCTATCCGCCTGATCCCGGCGAAGCGGAGGGGTAAGGGAGCGCACGGTGGCAGAGCCGGGCGATCCCGTCATGATCGTCGTCGGCGGCGGTGCGATCGCGCTCAGCACGGCCCAAGAACTCTGCGCGCTGCAAGGCCATCGGGTGGTCGTGCTCTGGCGCAGAGATCCGGATTTGGGCCGTGCCGTCGAGGACATCGGCGCAGTCTTTATTACCGCGGCACGCCCCGACAGTGTCGAGGGGCTCGACCGCGCCGGGGTACATCACGCGATCTCTATCCTCGCGCTGTCGCCCGACGACCATCTCAATCTGCACGCTGCGCTCCTCGCGCGCGACGCAAACCCGCGCATCCGCATCGTATTGCGGCAATTCAACCGGACCCTCGCCCACAAGATAGAGCAGAACCTGCCGAACTGCTCGGTTCTGTCGCTCGCCTGGCATTCCGCCGCGACCTATGCCGCGGCCGCGATCGACCCGTCCTGCTTCCGCGGGCTGCAATTTCCCGAACCGGACGGGCCGCTGACCGGCTTTGCCACCCGGATCGCGGAAGACGGTGGGGTCGGCGGGGTCGGCGTCCCGCAGGCCGAGCGGGCCCTGGCGGCGCGCATCATTGCGGTCGACGGCACGACCGACTTTCCTCGGGAGGGGGTCCTCTCGGATCGGGCAGAACTCGTCGCGTATGGCGAGATCGCCAAGCTGCAGGGCAGTGCTCCTCGCCAACCGGCCACTCGGGCGCCTCCTGTGATCGGCCGCAGTCTATGGTCGATGTTGAGGCGGAGACGGCATCATCCGCCCCGGCTCAATCCGATCCTTGCCCGGCTCGCGGTGGCGACGCTGTGTGTTTTCCTGGCCGGTTCATGGTACTTCCACACCGTCTTCGGAGGTGCCTGGCTGGACGCCGTATACTTCGTGATGACGACGATGACGACGACCGGTTATGGCGACTTGACGCCTGACCGGAGCCATCCTCTCGACATCGTCGTCGCCATGCTGTTGATGCTGTCCGGCATCACCTTGACCGGCCTCTTCATTGCGTTCGGCGCTTCGCTGCTGACTCGGGTGCACTGGATCACGATGCAGGGTCTGCGCCCGGTGCACCGCCGCGGACATATCGTGGTTTGCGGTGCCGGCAGCATCGGCTCCGGGGTCATCGACTTGCTGCTCGCTCTTGACAGGCGGCTGGTCGTTGTCGAGCTCAGCCCTGATGCGACCGTCGTCGAAAGGGCGCGCGAGCAGCACTTCGATTTGCTGACCGGGGATGCGAGTCGGGATACGACGCTCGATCTCTGCAACCTCGGTGCCGCGCATAGTCTTATCGCATTGACCAATGTCGACACGCTGAACCTCGAGATCGCGCTCGGCGCCCGCGCTCGCAACCCGACTATGCCGATCGTGCTGCGGATCGCCGAGGCCAGTTTTGCCGAGTCGATCGCCCGGCACTTCGAATTCGAGACCACTTTCTCGGCCGCCGCGCTCGCCGCTCCCGCCTTTGTCGGCCTATCCAGGTTTCCCGGATCGCGTGGCCGAATTTCCTTCGCTGGACAGGAATTCGCTGTGAGCGAGGTGATCATCGGCGATAATTTGCGGCCGAACCTACCTCCGGAAGCGATCCCGCTCGCAATTGCGCGGAAGCACGGCTTTACGATTGCGCGTGATCTCGACGAACTCCACTCGGGCGACCGCGTCTTGGCAATCATCCCGCTCGCACCTTTGAGAGAACGAAGGGATACGGCTCGCGGCCGCGGCGGAGCGGTATCATAGTGGCTGATCCAGGCCCGACTACCTCTCAGGCATCACGCGGCCAGCTCGCACCAGATCGGCGTATGGTCGGAGGATCGGTCCTTGGCGCGCGGCTTCTTGTCGATTTCGCAGGCGACGATCCTGTCGGCGGCGTGCGGCGACAACAATAAATGGTCGATCCGTAACCCTTCGTCGCGATGCCAGCGGCCGGCCTGGTAGTCCCAGAAGGTGTAGCGGTGCGGCTCGCGGTGAAAGACGCGGTAGGCGTCGGTCAGCCCGAGGTAAAGGAGGGCGCGAAACCGTGAGCGCGCTTCGAGCCGGCATAGGGCGTCGTCGCGAAATGCCACCGGATCATAAACATCATCGTCCGTCGGACAGATGTTGTAGTCGCCGGCCAGCACGAACGGGATCTCGCGCTTCAGCAGTTCGCGCGTGTGGTCGAGCAGTCGCTCCATCCAGGCGAGCTTGTAGGCGAATTTATCGGTGCCGACGGGATTGCCGTTCGGCAGATAGACCGAGGCGACTCGAACCTCGCCGAAAGCCGCTTCGATATAACGTGGTTGCTCGTCTTCGTCATTGCCGAGCAATCGGGTGACAAACTCCTCCGCAGGGCGCTTCGACAGTAAAGCGACGCCGTTATAGGCACGCTGGCCGATCGTCTCGACGTGGTAGCCCAGACCCTTGACTTCGAGCATCGGAAACTCCTGCGCGAGGCACTTGGTCTCTTGCAGACACAGCACATCGGGTTGCG
>Ga0209656_10001507_pt1 | contig 15229 bp, 17 predicted proteins | sample BogFormECP12_OM2_FD_188239 | JGI IMG/M metagenome (GOLD analysis project Ga0209656, IMG submission 188239) | Bog forest soil microbial communities from Calvert Island, British Columbia, Canada - ECP12_OM2 (SPAdes) (version 2) | ecosystem: Environmental > Aquatic > Freshwater > Wetlands > Bog ... | reverse complement strand
GTGCTGCAGAACAAAGGAATTGCAGGAACATAAGCCAGATCCGGCTAACTGCGGGGCCGGGTGACCGGCCCTGTTTTTGTGTACAGCCTTGGAAGCATTTTAAGCCTGACAACGCTGCAACGCGCACTTCACATTGTGGTGTAATAATCCCAGCAAGACTTAGCCTGTCGGGCGGGGGAAAAACATGGTGGGGACGGTGGCGCTGGTGGTTCTGTTCACACTGACGGCGCTGGTAGTGGTTCTGTACGCGGCTTATTGTGAGGCTGGAGAGGACCTGCCGTGCAAAAAGAAGCGCAGGAAAGGCCAGGCGACGTCTGGTGGCGTCTCTGGTTCAACGCACCCCAGGGGTGGTCGGTAATGGGGTAGCGCTGAATCTACAAAACGAACTTTACTCGTAACCGACGCACTCATTCTGGGGCCATTTTTGTCCGAATTGGTGGCTGCGGATCAGCTCAAGACGCGGGTAGGGCGGCAGATTTAGTGGATTTGGAGTTTTTCCGAACGGTTTAGAGTTTGAGGGATGCGGACGCCGGGCGTGTCCGCAGAAACATTCCGAATATCAGCAAGGAGACGACTGTTTATGAAGACTCGGTTTGCCTTTTGCGTGGTGGCGATTTGTCTGGCGAGTTCATTTGCGATGGCGCAGCAGGTTTCCGTCAACTACGACCACAACGCGAACTTTGCCCAGTATCATACCTACGCATGGGGATCGAACAACACTAATCAAATTAAAAATTCGATTTTGGCACAGGTGGCTCAGCAGGACATCGAAGCTGCCATGCAACAAAAAGGACTGCAAAAGGTGGCAGAGAGCCAGAACCCCGACCTGATCCTGACCGCCAGCGGCGGAGAGCGGGAACAGACTTCATGGAATGCCTGGGGCATGCGCGGCATCGGGGGCGGCATGGGAGGAATCAGTCCGCAGGAGAACGTCGAGGCGACGATGGTGGTGAGTCTGTATGACGCGAAGCAGCAGTCGCTGGTGTGGCGCGGTATCGCGCAGGACACGCTAAACAATAACGGCAACAAGAACCAGAAGGAAGTTCAGAACGCCGTAAACAAGATGTTCAAGCAGTGGCCGAAACAATAGGCACCGGGACCCAGTGTCGATCGGGTCCCGTGCGCTGATAAGGCGGCACACGGGGGTGTCGCTTTCCGGTTAATTCTTATAGGTAGCTCCACCGCTACGAGATTGTCTTTTCCGACAGAAAGGGAACTAGATGTCCTCGAGCCCACGCCGCGTTCCGACTCTCGGTTTTTCGATTCTCATCGTGATGTCGTTATTTTGCGCGACGGCGAGCGCCGAGAAGATACGCGTTCACTACGACAAGACTGTCGATTTTTCGAAATACAAGACATATGGGTGGGCGCCGGTTGGGGCGGTTGCGCATCCGATGCTCGCGCTGGATGTGGTCGGCGCAGTCGATCAGGAAATGGCGGCACACGGGTTAACCAAGGTTCCGTCCAACCCCGATCTGCTGGTGCAGATGTATGGTTCGGTTGATTCGGAAGTCAGCATGACCTCGAATAATCCCATCTACAACGCCACAGGAGGCATTCCTCCGTTCGATCCGAGCATGACTTCCCCGGGGAACTCGCTCTACTGGGATGGTTACTACGGGAATTCCACTGTCGTGGTCCACCCCGGGCAACTCATCATTGACCTGATCGATGTGAAGGCCAAGAAACTGGTGTGGCGTGGAATGGGATCGGAGGCGATCAGCAGCAATCCCGACAAGCTCATGGATGAAGCGAATTCCACTATCACCAAGATGTTCAAGGACTATCCGGTGAAGAAGTAGCCTCGCTCAGTTGCGATGCCTTTTCTGTTGCATCTTCTGTAACAAGGCATTCATCTACGGAAGTAAGGGCTCCCGCACAGGGGGCCTTCTTTAGTTAGTTCGACTTCCCAGAGCGCGTTTTCGTTCGCTACCGCCCACCGTGGTAATCTCTCGGGGCGCGACCAGTTCACCAGGCAGCCACGAAGAGCACAGAGTTGATTGTTGTTCTTGTTTCTCCGTGTCCTCCGTTCTTCCCCGGTGAAGCAAATCCGTCCGAGTGGCCCGCGGTTACGTTGCGAATCTGCCACGTGTGTTTGACGGCCCATGCAAAAAGGGGCGCATAGCGCGCCCCGTCGAGAAATCAACTGCAAGCTTCACGGCAATCTCTGCGCCAGCCCCGGGACTGCTTTCATGATGTCGTTGTAGATCACCACCACCGCGAACAGCACGAGGAAAACAAACGCAGTTTGGTAGATTCGTTCCTTAATCCGCATGCTGATGTCTCTCCGCAGGATCCCTTCCACAGCCAGCATCAGGATCAATCCGCCGTCAAGAATCGGAATCGGCAGCAGGTTGAAGATTCCTAAATTCAGGCTGATTCCGGCCATCAGAGCCAGCAGCGGAGTCCAACCCGGCTGGCTTGCCGCTTCACCCGATGCCCTCGCGATGCCAATCGGGCCTTCCATTTGCTTGATCGACGTCTCGTGGCGCAACATCTTGCGCACCAGGTCCACAATCAGGAACGAGTATTTCTTGTTTTGGTCCAGCGACCGCGCCAGCGCAGTTCCAAATGACAGCTTGGAGACTGTGACTGGTTCTGACTGGAAGCCTAAGCGGTAGCGCTTCTGCCCGTTGTCCTCGGTCATGATCGGAGTCGCGGTGAACTTTATCTCCTGCCCGTTGCGCAGCGCGGAAATCTCCACCGGCTGACCGCCGTTCTTCTGCAGGTGGCGGATCACGGCCATCAGCGAGCGTACCGGCTCACCATCGATCGCAACGATCTGGTCGCCCACTCGCATGCCTGCCTGCGCTGCCGGCATCTTTGGCTCCAACTGCGTCACGATGATCGGTTCATCCGGAACCCACCCAATGCTGCGCATTTGCTCCGGATCGGCCCAGTTCGCGGAGGGAGCAATCTCCTTCTCCAGCACCTGGTTCCCCCGCTGCACAGCCAGGTCAAGCGGCTTGTTGCTTTGGATCGCCGACTTCAGCACCACGTCTTCCCATGTCGGGTTTTGCCAGCCGTCGATCCGCACAATGCGGTCGCCCGCTTCGATCCCAGCCTTCTCCGCCGGCGAATTTTCAACTACCCAGCCGATCAGGGCCGGCTGGTCGAGATATACGGGATGCTCGTAGTGCACCATGTTCACGCCGGTCAGTAACCCAATTGCCAGCAGAATGTTCATCGCTGGTCCCGCCGCCGCAATCACAAAGCGCTGCCATCTCGGGTGCGAGGTGAACTCGTCCGGCGCTCCGCTATGCGACTCCAACGGGTTCTCGCCCGCCATCTTGACGTAGCCTCCCAGCGGCAAGGCGCTGATCCGGTAATCGGTGTCGCCCTTACGGAAGCCCGCCAGCCGCTTGCCGAAGCCAATCGAAAACACGTCCACTCTGACACCGAAAAGCTTGGCCGCTGCGTAGTGGCCAAACTCGTGCACAAGGATCATGATCCCCAGCACGACCGCCACCCAACCTATGTTCCGCAACGCCGATAGTGCGATTGATTCCATATACCTCTTCTTTAATTTTGGGGCTGTTTGTGCCTACCCTCAGTATGTGGACACTCCGCCCCATCCATTTCGCGGACGCGATGCCGCGCCCGTCGGCGCGCATCGGCGTCCATATCCAGTACCTGCTCTATAGATTCGGGCTTTCGTGCGGGCGTTTCACGAAGTACAGACTCTATTGTAGCTGGAATCTCCTCGAAACCTAAGGCTCCATCCAGGAAGGCCGCCACCGCCACCTCGTCGGCCGCATTCAGGGCAATGGTCTTGGCTCCTCCCGCTTCGACTGCTTCGTACGCCAAACGTAAGCAGGGAAACTTCTCCATATCCGGCGGACTGAAATCCAACTGCCTCAGTTCGGAAACCGGAAAGCGCAGATCCGATTGAATCCGCTCGGGATAGGTCAGCGCATAGAGTATGGGAAGCTGCATATCGGTCACCGAGAGCTGTGCCAACAGGCTCCCATCCACAAACTCCACCATCGAGTGGATCGTGCTTTGCGGATGTACCAGCACGCTCACCTGGCTCGCCGGCATGTCAAACAGCCGGCACGCCTCGATCACCTCGAATCCTTTGTTCATCAACGTCGCCGAATCGATGGTAATGCGCTTGCCCATCTTCCATGTGGGATGATTCAGCGCCTGCTCTACCGTGATGTGCGCGAAGTGCCGCTTCGGCGTGTGCAGGAAGGGCCCGCCCGAAGCCGTAAGCCAGATACGATGCACTTCATCGCGCCGCCCGCCCCGCAGGCATTGATGAATGGCATTGTGTTCGCTGTCGATGGGCAGCAGCGGCTTGCCCTGTTTGCGCGCCTCTTCGACAATCAGGTCACCAGCAGTAACGAGGCACTCCTTGTTCGCCACTCCGAGGGTCTTGCCGGCTTTCACTGCTTCGTAAGTCGCCTCCAGTCCAGCCACGCCGACAATCGCGCTGACCACAAAATCGGCTTCGGGATGCGTCGCGACTTGGACTGTTCCAGGGGAACCGTACGCGATTTCGATCGCGTGGCCCAGACCGACTTTTTTCAGCCTGTCGTGCAGGTGCTCGGCTGCTTCCGCCGATGCCATCGAGACGATTTTCGGATGCCAGCGCCGCGATTGCTCGAACGCCAAATCGACGTTGCCCCCGGCAGCTAAGCTCACCACCGAGAAGCGGTCAGGAAATGCCTCCACGATCTTCAGGGTGCTCTTCCCGATGGAGCCGGTCGACCCGAGTATGGCGATGCGTTTCATGGAAGGCAAGGATAATGGTATCGCAGCGCGAGGTTCTCAGAGGACAGAGAAATACTTGTTCAATCCTGCAACGTAAAAAATCATTCCTACTGGCAGTGCGAACAGCAGTGCATCGATCCGGTCGAGCACACCGCCGTGTCCGGGCAGCAATGAACCTGAGTCCTTTACTCCCGCCCCGCGCTTCAGGGCCGACTCGACGAGGTCACCCAGTTGTGCCGAGACGTTCACTGCGACGGCAAACAGAGCCACCAGCCAAAGTGGTGCGATAGGCGGAGTCGGCACTGATCCCCCACTCAGTTGATAAGCCGACCTGCCCGGAGGAGTCATGACGCGGAGGTTGTACAACGCGTGCGTAATGGGCGCAAGAAAGTGGAACAGTACCCATCCGACCAGAACGGCCGTAAGGATCGAGGCGGTCGCCCCTTCCCATGACTTTCCTGGACTGATTCGCGGTGCCAGTTTGTGTTTCCCTATCGCTCGCCCGACATAGTACGCCGCGATATCGCTACACCAAACCAGCAGCATCAGGTATAGGACGAATACCGCTCCATTCCAGCCCGCCCGCAGCACCGGAAGTGAACCCAACGTGAATCCAACGTACGGCACCAGCATGTATGACACAGCGGCGTCAGGCAGCGCCTGTGAGAGTGGTTCTCGCCGCAAGCCGATAAGTAGCAAGATCAGAGGCGCGAACAACGTAACCGCCGGCAAGCTAAAGAAGTACAACATTCCGGTTACCGCGCCGACACTAAACTTATCGTCAGGGCGTAGAGTTGCAACCAGTCCCGCGATCACGTAGAAGACGCCAAACGATAGCGCCAGGAAGGCGTAGCCGGCCACTCGAAACGGACGGAATCCCTGCGCCTCCGCGATGCTCAGATACTCATGCGTTGCCAGTAGCGCCACGCCCAGCACCAGCAGCGTGAACAGCCACAGCGGCGCCTTAAAGAGTGCCAAGATGACTAGAGGTATGAGAACGGCCGCGGTCAGGACGCGCTTCACGCGGGGTGTCCGTCGCCGATAAGACCGCCAAAGCGGCGTTCTCGCTTCTGGAACGCCTCAATCGCCTCCAGCAATTCGCTGCCGCGGAAGTCCGGCCACAGCGTGTCCGTGACGAAGATCTCGGCGTACGCCGCCTGCCACAGCAGAAAGTTGCTCAGCCGCATTTCGCCGCTCGTCCGGATCAGCAGGTCAAGCTCCGGCAACCCGTGCGTGTACAGGTGGCGCATAATCGCCTTTTCGTCGACCTTGAAATGATCAATTCCGCCATTTCGCGTAGCTTCGCGTGCCAGCGCATTGAAGCAGTCCACCATCTCGGTTCGTGCACCGTAGTTCAGCGCCAGCGTCAGTATCATGCCGGTATTTTTTTCGGTAGACTCCCGCGCCCACGCCATGCGCTCCTGTACTTCCTGCGGGAGTTCGTGCTGCCGCCCGATGTACTGCAGCCGGATGTTGTTCTCCATCATCGTCGGCAGCTCCAGCATCAGGTAGCGCCGCAGCAGGTTCATCAGGTAGCTGACTTCCGTCTTGGGACGCTTCCAGTTCTCGGCCGAGAACGAATACAGGGTCAGAGCAGGAATGGCGATCCGCGCCGCGGTTTCGATCGTCGAGCGCACCGCAGCGACGCCCGCCCGGTGCCCGGCGATGCGCGGCAAATGGCGGCGCTTGGCCCATCGGCCATTACCGTCCATGATGATGGCTACGTGATGTGGAAGCCGCTCCGGATCGAGGCGGGAGAAGATCTCAGCCTCTTTGCGGTTCAGCCCGGCGGGAACTGTCGCGCGCACAGCGAAACCCCTTGCAAACTATTGAAAATAACACAGGATAGCAGCACTTGCAAAGAGGTGAGATCACCGCCATGGGATGTCTTTATGCAGTGAATCGCACGCCGATAGAAAAGCCGAGGCTCGCGCCTCGGCGTTTTCCGGTCGGCATTGGTTCACGCGGCTAGCCCACGGGCGGCTAAGACCGCGCAGGATGGAGAACACCGGCGGAGCCGAAACTCCGCCTCGCGTTGCACGTCACCGCTGAAATACAACGCGAAACTCGAAACGGATGCTGCGGGTGCCCCACCCTTATCGCCCGCCTTCGGCGATAGGGTGGGAACCGTAACCTACGCGCCGCGCCGCGGATGCGCGACCATGTCGCGAATCTGCGCCAGCACGCTGGTGCGCTGCATGCCATCGAGCTGCTTGGTAAATGCCGCCATCTCCGCAATGAACGGGTCAGCCAGCAGCTCGTTGATTTCGTCGTCGCGCGATGGAGTACACGCCGTCAGCAGTTCGGGCACCGACACCGTCAGCGCGTCCGCCAGCCGTGCCAGCGACGACAGCGTAGGCGTCGCCTTCTCGTTCTCGATCTTTGACACGTAAGTGCGCGGCACGCCCATGCGCAACGCTAGTTGCCTCTGGCTCAGCCCATGTTGCAGCCGCAGGCTGCGGATGGCCTGTGCCACCTGCACCTCCGACCGGCTTGCGACTGCCGCTTCCATGACGGGCATCGGCTGGGCGAGGATTGGCTCTGGCTCGTCCTCATCCAGGGACGTGCGGCATTTGCGGCAAAGGTTATTGCTGGTTCTGAACTGGACGAGATGACATTGGTCGCATCTCACCACTTCCCGGTTTTCTACGGGCGCGAGAGTCGTTGCCATTCAGGTTTTGGGAGTGCCAGAGCAGGGCACCGTTTCCCCACGGATCAATTCAACTGCCCCCTGATCCATTGAAACTATCGGTACTTTGCGGCATACGTTTGATAGAGTCAAGTGGGCAGATGGGCGAAACCCGAAATATCTGTGCAAATTTTATGCGTCCAGCCCAAGCTGTCCGACAAAACCCCGATAAATACCGGAGAAAACCGCAATGACGCGCGACGATGCGTGGTGTTTACTAACTGAGTTCACCCTGTCAGAAAGTTTGCGCAAACATGCGCTTTCTGTGGAGGCGTGCCTTCGCGCCTATGCCCGCAAGTTCGGCGAGGACGAAGAACTCTGGGGCCTCGTCGGTCTTATTCACGACTTCGATTACGAAAAATATCCCTCGGCCGAAGACCATCCGTTCAAGGGTAGCGAGATTCTAAAAGAGCGCGGCGTGTCGGAAGAAGTTCGCCGCGCGATTTTGTCGCACGCCAACTACAGCGGAGTCCCGCGCGAAAGTCGCCTCGAGAAAACGCTCTTCGCCTGCGACGAACTCGCCGGATTCATTACCGCCAGCGCGCTGGTCAAGCCCAACAAGTCACTGGCGGAGCTCGACGCCAAGTCGGTGAGAAAGAAGATGAAGGACAAAGCCTTCGCCCGCTCCGTCAGCCGCGATGACATCATCAACGGCGCCGCCGACATGGGAGTCGACCTGGAGGAGCACATTGCGTTTTGCATTGAGGCCATGAAATCCATCGCGCCAGAACTGGGATTGTCTGGAAGGGAAGGTGGTTAAAGTCGGTTAGGCCATCGCTGCGCGCTGTGGAAGACGCGCAGGACCTCGATGACGTTGCCCCGCACGCGGTAGGGAATGATATACGGCGGCCGAATCAACTCACGTGTACCAGCGACGCGTCTTGGACGCCCCATCGCAGGGTGTTCGGTCAGGAGGTCGATCCCAGCCACTAGTGTGGCAACAAATCGGCGAGCCGCCGAGGGATTGTCGTCTGCGATGTAGGAAGCGGCAGCATCCAAGTCCGCTAGCGCGGCTCGAAGCCACCTAACGCGCACGCCCAGCCCATTTCTTAATCACGCGCGTCAAGTCTTCGTCGCTGGCGAAGTCGCCGGCGTCAGCCTGCGCGACGGCCTTCCTGGTTTCCTCAATCTGCCACTCGTTCAAAGCGACAAATTCGCGGATCGCTTCGGCCGCAAGAAATGATCGGCTGCGCTCTGTAACCTTGGACAGCTTGTCGAGCTTCTTCTTGGTCTTGGAATCCAGCCGCAGGGTGAGGATGTCAGTCTCTGCCATACTTTGTATGTTAGTTGAATACGGGCGAATACGGACACGGATTCTTTGGCAAAAAGCCCAGAAGACTCGGATCCCTCGGCGTCCGCGGTGGTGAAATTACCCCCGCACCAGCTTCTTCACGTGCTCCGCCACCGCGCCCACCGCGACGTCTTCCCGCGTGCTCCCCGCTCGCGTCACCACTTCAACAACGCCATCGCCGAGTTTCTTGCCCACGTTAATGCGGTAGGGAACTCCGATCAGGTCCGCGTCCTTGAACTTCACTCCTGGCCGCTCGTCCCGATCATCAAGCAGCACGTCGAGTCCAGCCGCCTCTAATGCCTTGGCGATCTCTTCTGCGCCCGCGTTGATCTTCTCGTCCGTCGTATTGGTCGGCGTCACCACTACCTCAAACGGAGCGATGTTCGCTGGCATCCAGAATCCATTGTCGTCGGCGTTCTGCTCCACGCACGCCGTCAGGATGCGCTCCAGCCCGATGCCGTAGCTCCCCATGATCGGAGTCACTTCCTTACCGTGCTCATCAAGCACCCGCGCGCCCATCGACTCCGAGTATTTGTACCCGAGTTTGAAGATGTGCCCAATCTCTACCGCCTTGCCGATCTTCAGCGGCTGCCGGCAATTTGGACAGCCCTCGCCCTCGACCGCGTTGCGCACGTCGGCGATTACGGTCGGCTGAAAATCGCGCCCCGGCGTAACCTTCCGCAAGTGATAGTCGAGCTTGTTGGCGCCGCAGATCATGTCGTGCCGGCCTTCCAACGCCGCATCCATCACCGCGGTGAATCCATCGGCCAGCACCTGCTTCGCAAATTGCGGCCCCACCGGACCGATGAACCCTCCCGGGCCCGCAAAGAACTGCCCGACTTCGTCGGCGGCCATCGGACGTAATTCCGTCACCGCCAGGTTCTTGCCAGCTTCACCCTGCTTGCGCAACTCGCCATTGAGCACCGCCAGCAGTTTCGTCTCACTCACCGTGTGATCGCCGCGCAGGAACACGGCCACGGCTTGCGCCTTCGGAGCCTCTTTCTTGTCGGTCTCCGCTCCTCGTACGGTGGCCATGTATGCCACTGCCTTGATGTCTTGCTTTGGCGAGACCTTGAGAAACTCGGAAACATCTGCAATCGCACCCTTGCCTGGCGTATGTACCAGCTCCGGCTTACCATCTCCCGTCGGAGCCAGCTCCTCCACCGGATCCAGTCGCGATGTCGCCTTCTCCAGGTTCGCTGCGTAGCCGCAGTCCGGGCAGCTCACAACCAGGTCTTCACCTGCGTCGGTGTAAACCATGAACTCCTGCGAGCCGGACCCGCCCATCGCACCCGAGTCGGCGTGCACCACCACGAACTTCAGACCACAGCGCGCAAAGATCCTGCAATAGACGTCATGATGCTTCTGGTAGCTCACATCCAGCCCAGCCGCGTCCATGTCGAACGAGTAAGAGTCCTTCATAGTGAACTGCCGCACCCGCAGCAGTCCCGACTTCGGGCGGGGCTCATCGCGAAACTTCTGCTGGATCTGGTACCAGATCTGCGGCAACTGTTTATAGCTGCGCAATTCCTTGCGCGCAATGTCGGTCATGACTTCTTCTTCCGTCATGCCCAGGCACAGGTCGCGTCCGCCGCGGTCCTTCAGCCGGAACATGTTGTCGCCCATCAACTGCCAGCGACCGCTGGCCTCCCAAATTTCCCGCGGATGCAACGCCGGCAAATAAAACTCCTGCCCGATGGTGTCCATCTCCTCGCGTACCACGTTGGCGATTTTCAACATCGACCGGTGCCCGAGGAACAGGAAGGAATAAATCCCGGCAGCAAGCTGCCGGATGTATGCGGCGCGCACCAGGTACTTGTGGCTGGCGACCTCGGCATCCGCCGGGGCCTCACGAAGCGTAGGAATAAAGAGCTGCGACCAACGATGCATGCGTTTCAGTGGCTTCCGTTGTGAGTTAGAGAATTCTTTATTCTACCGGAATCGTGAGTAGTGACCTTGAATGGGTGCCCCGTCCTTTCCCCTCTTTTGGGAAAGGGTGGGAAATCAAGTCTCCACTTCGAGCGCTGCTTGCATTGCTCAGGTCTCCCGTTGCATCATCACACCCATCACCGAGGACCCACCCATGTATCACTACGATCCGACCACCGCCCTCGAAGAACTGAACGACGACGCGGTGCTGCCCAACCCCGTCCACCTGCGCGACATGCTGTTGCGCGCCCATCTCGATGCCGACCACTCGCTGGAATACAATCGCCTTTTCGTGGATTATCAGAAGCGCTTCGGCGATTTGCAGAAAATCGGCAAGCAGTTGCTCGAAGCCTTGGGCGCCACGAAGAAATAGAACCTTCTGCCGCAGGCCAGTGTCTCTAGGAGAGAACGATGAGAATAATGTTGCTCGCTCCTCTGATCGTGATGATTGCCGCAGTCTCTTTCGCCGCCGACGGCAAGCCCGTTTCCTACCAGAGCGGATCGGAGACGGTGAACGGTATCCTTTACACGCCGCAGGGCAAAGGACCGTTCCCCGCACTCGTCGTCATTCACGAATGGTGGGGACTCAACGACTGGGTGAAAGAACAGGCCTCGAAGCTCGCCGACCAGGGATATGTCGCGCTTGCCATCGATCTCTACCGCGGCAAGGTCGCCACCACGCCTGACGAGGCGCACCAGATCATGCGCGGCGTGCCCGAGGACCGTGCCAATCGGGACCTGCTGGCAGCAAGCGCATACCTTCGTTCGCTGAAGAACGTCGATCCCGCGCGCGTCGGCTCCATCGGATGGTGCATGGGTGGCGGCTATTCGCTCGACCTGGCGATCGCCGACCCCAAGCTCAAGGCCGCCGTCATCAATTATGGCCATCTCGCCGCAGATGATGCGACGCTCAAGAAGATCAATGCTGCCATCCTCGGCATCTTCGGCGGTCAGGACAAGGGCATCACTCCTGTCGACGTCAACCAGTTCGAGTCGCAGATGAAAGCACTGGGCAAGAGCGTCGGCATTCATAGCTTCCCAGACGCCGGCCACGGATTCGAAAATCCCAACAACAAACCGGCCTATCGCGCTGACGACACCGCTCAGGCGTGGAAGCTCACAACTGAATTTCTTGCGAGATATTTGAAGTAGGCGAACGAGCGGAAGGGCGCCGACTTCAGCCGCGCCATACAACGGTAGAAAGGATGCAGGGCTTCGGCCCGGAATGCAGCAGGTTGCAACCTTGGAAAACAAACGACGGACCATCTGGGCTCTCATCGTGCTGACACTTGCCGCCACGCTCTGGGCGCTCGACATCGAACTCACCTACGAGCACAACGTGCGTCGCGGCATCCCTGCGGACTTCCGAATTCACCGCCCGCACACGGTATTCAACGCGCGCGCCTAGTGACGCTTCACGTCATGACCACGCACCGCTCAGCCTTTAGCGGGTCGTCGAGCAGAGATTCGACGCGCTCGATAAACCTCACCGTATGTGGCAACTTTGCGTGCACGTCGAACGCCGCTTCATCTTTCCAGCGCGAGTGAATGTAGAAAACCTGCGGATCGCGGATCGAATGGAACGCATGAATGCCAAGACAGCCAGCTTCTGCGCGAGAGGGAGGCACGACCTCACGCAACGCCTCTTCCACTGCGGCCTCGGCCTTCGGCCGCGCATGAAAACGGGTGAAGATAAAAATTTCCATGTGCTTTGCTCCTGCCACAGCCGCCAATCAGACCCGCTCCAGGATCAGGGAGATTCCTTGTCCCACCCCGATGCACATCGTGCACAACGCATAACGGCCTCGTGTCCGCAGCAACTGATACATGGCTGTTGTCACCAGCCGTCCCCCACTCGCGCCCAGCGGATGCCCCAGCGCAATCGCGCCTCCATTGGGATTCACCTTCGGCGAATCATCCGGCACGCCTAATTCCCGCAACACCGCCAGCGCCTGGGACGCGAACGCTTCGTTCAGTTCGATCACGTCCATGTCCGAGATCGCTAGCCCCGCCCGCCGTAACGCCTTGCGCGATGCCGGAACCGGACCGATCCCCATCACCCGCGGCGCCACGCCCGCCGACGCCGAAGTCATGACTCGCGCCCTCGGTGTCAGCCCGCACTTCTTTGCCGCAGCCTCCGACGCCAAGAGCAACCCGCATGCGCCGTCATTGATTCCCGACGCATTTCCCGCCGTGATCGTGCCCGTTGGCTTGACGATCGGCTTCAGTGCCGCCAGCGCCTCCAGCGTCGTCTCCGGTCGCGGATGCTCGTCCTTGTCCACCACCACCGCGGCGCCCTGGCGCTGCGGAATGGTCACCGGCCAGATCTCCTCCGCCATCGCACCGCTCTTGATCGCGGCCGCCGCCCGCTGCTGGCTGCGATAGGCGAACGCGTCCTGGTCCGCGCGCGAAATGTGAAACTCTTCCGCTACGTTCTCTCCGGTCTCCGCCATCGAGTCCACGCCGTACCGCTCCTTTATCAGCGGATTGACGAACCTCCACCCCAACGTGGTGTCTTCCAGCTTCGCCGCTCGCGAGAACGCCGCATCCGCTTTGCCCATGACGAACGGCGCACGCGACATGCTCTCGACTCCACCGGCGATTACCAACTCCGCCTCGCCACATCGGATCGCACGTGCCGCCATCGCCACAGCTTCCATGCTTGAGCCGCACAACCGGTTGACGGTCGCTCCGGGAACTTCCTGCGGCAGCCCCGCCAGCAATAGCGCCATGCGCGCCACATTGCGATTGTCTTCTCCCGCCTGGTTGGCGCACCCGAAGATGACATCGTCAACTTCCAGCCAGTTGACGCCGGGGTTGCGCTCCATCAGAGCCTTGATTGGGATCGCCGCCAGGTCGTCAGTCCGGATGGAAGACAGCGCGCCGCCATAGCGGCCGAAAGGAGTGCGAAGAGCATCACAGATGAAAGCTTCAGGCATGGGAGTTCCGGTGGATGAATTGGACCGAGCGCTTGATACTCGCGCTCACTGGGCGCCTCGAACCAATCATCATAACTTGAGCGACCTTCGCGCACTGAGGCACGGAGGAAGGAAAGCCGAAAAGCAACCGCGGATTTACACGGATCACACGGACAGGACATAGGCAAAATCAACTGCGGATTTCGCGGAGGACGCGGGTTCAGGCTGAAAGGATCAGAAAAGACCCGCTCAAGGTCGCTTCGCGTCCTTGAACGGGCACCCGACGAGCAGTGGTCGGTGCCAGTAGCCAGTTGTCAGTTAAAGTCAAAAGACCCACCCCGGCAAAGAGGCCGGGATGGGGCACCCGACTGAAGATTATCGGTTGGGAGAAGCGTTGGCCGGCCACCCGTCCTCGTGGTTCCAGCTTTTGGCGCAAGCCCCACAATTGCCAAAGGAAGGCAATTGTGGGCCACCCACCGGCCTTCCCGCCTCAATCTGCGTTCCGAGAGCTGGGTGCCCCAGGTTCGCGTCGTACTTTTCGGCGCTAACCCGGGGGCTCGAAGCAATGCGTCCCACTCACCTCACCACCCGCTCCACCTCGTTGTTACTTACCTTGCTGTACAGCGAGCTCCGCGAAGTCTGCGACCGTATCACCTCCCGTCGTGACTCGCCTCCTTGTCCCACGGACTGCGGAACTGCGACAATCTACCCATCATGGCGCGGGTGCGATTCCATCGCGCAGTGCTTTGCATAGGGTTGGTCACTTGTTGCGCGGCCCAGAGTCCCAAGTCGATCACCTACCTTCGCTTAGGCCCGCAGATTGTGGAGCAGCGGCTCCAGCCGCCTGCCTCTTCCGAAGATTGGTCCATCGCACTCCGACAGCAATACGTCGAAGCCGGAATTCCGTCGTATCAGATTGTCGAGCAAGCCGTACCAGGTTCGTCGCAGAAGATGGTGATGTGTACCATCGCGGGCCGCAGCGATAGCGTGATCCTCGTGAGCGCCAGCCTCGCGCGGCCCAAGGACGACGATGCGGCCTCGGTCGCCTGGGCTTCGCTCGCCATGCTGCCGCTGCTGGCCGAATCGCTCAATGCAGTCAGCACCGACAGCGCCATCCTCTTCCTCGCTTTACCCGGCGACAAGCATCACCATCCCGGGTCATCCTGGTATGTGAGGCAGTTGAGCGAAGCACAACGGAAAAACATCAAGGCCGCGGTCGAGGTCTCCGAAGTTGGTCGCGGCGCTCCGACCTTCGATACCGATCGTCGCGGCCGTTCGCTGGCGGAATGGCTGGACACCTCCGCAGTTTCCTTGGGCGTTACCGGCCTCCAGCCCTCGGCGCCGGATGACTCCCTCGATTTTGGCGATGCGAAAGCATTCCGCTCAGCCGGCGTCCCGGCCATCACTGTTTCGTCGCAGCCAGTGCGAGTTCCTCACTCGTTCACCGCAGGCTACACACCCCTCAATAAACTGAGGTCGGATGAGTACTACAACACCTACAAGTTGCTGTGTGTGTTTCTGTTGGAACTCGACCGCGCAGCCCGCGGCACGTCATCGCAATCGATGATCACCCCCGCCAAGCCGAATCAGCGTACGCGTTCCGTTTTTACCGAGGAGGAGGCCAGCAAGATGATTGTTCTGCAAGTTGGGGAAGCGCGGGCCAGTTATCGCGTGAGCACGCTGTGG
>Ga0209656_10001506_pt1 | contig 15230 bp, 16 predicted proteins | sample BogFormECP12_OM2_FD_188239 | JGI IMG/M metagenome (GOLD analysis project Ga0209656, IMG submission 188239) | Bog forest soil microbial communities from Calvert Island, British Columbia, Canada - ECP12_OM2 (SPAdes) (version 2) | ecosystem: Environmental > Aquatic > Freshwater > Wetlands > Bog ... | reverse complement strand
CTCGCGACGCGACGCGTCGTCGACACGCCGCCGATCGTGAGTCTGCGCGAGGATTGAGCAAACTGGGGCGCCGTGCGGTCGTATTCGAGCGCCGTCGCACCGTCGCACCGTCGCACCGTCGCACCGCCGGCAGCTAATGCGCGTCGATGATCAGCCAACCCACCGGCGTGGGTGCGCCGCGGAACGGCAAGGTCTGGATTTGCACGTCGTAGAGGCCGGCCGCCAGTCCCGACGTGTTGAAGGCGATTTTCAGATCGCCGTTCGAATCCTTGAGCAAGTTGTCGAGCACGATGGCCCGTCCTTGATCGCGCTTGTCGACGACGACGCGGAACAGGTTTTCGTGCGAATAGCCCAAATCGATGTTGAGATCGACGAGTTCGGGCGATTTCGTGTTGACGGTCACGCGTGCGCTGTCGATGCCGGCGGCATGGTCGGGAGCCACGCGAAAATTGCGATGCGCCTTCGGAGCCGAGAGCGATCCGTCAGTCGCGAGCGCGTGCGCGGTCTCGAATTTGCTGCCGAGCGCGACGTATTTCGCGAACAAGGTGCCGAAGGCCAGCAACAGAACCAAGGCTAGCGCGCCGAGCCCGATCGGCAGGTAGGGCGTCTTCCAAAACGGCGGCTTGGGCTCGCCGAGATCCTGCGGGCTACCGCTCCGTTCGAGCAGCTTCAAGCTCGCGTGCGTGCGTTCCGACAATTGCAGTTCGTTGAGAAATTCGGGATTCGCGCGGCACCAATCTTCCAGCTGGCGCGCGCCCTTGGGCGGCAGCTTGCCGTCCAAATAGCGCTCGACGAGCCGGTGATCCTCGATGAATTTTCGATCGAATCGCGGCGCCGGCGCGGCCGGTTGGGTCGGCAGCATCGCGGAATCTGAGCGGGCGGAAGACGGCATTCCCATACACGCACGAGTCTGCCTCAGACCGGCAAAATCCAAATGTGAATCGCGCTGCAAATCGGCGAAAACCATCTGTGAAATGCCGCTCAAAAGCCGCTAATTATTGGTTCAAATTTGCCAGGGCCGCGGCTCGCTGGGCTTTATTGAGCCGTCGCCAGTCGATCTTCGGCCCGTCGGCGGCGCTGAAGGCCGCGTCGTCGATACGCACCACCGGTTTTGAGCGCACCCGGGAGCGGCGCGCCGGCAATGCCGTGGTCCGCCCGCGACGAATCAGCTCGATGATCGCGCGTATCACGGCCGGATTGTTCGCGAGGTTCCCATGCCATTCGTCGACATAGAACGCCCCAACCGTCGGCAGCAATGCCGAGGCGATCGGAACGGTGCCGTCGCCTTCGCTGCCGAATTCGTATTCGAATCCCGCCGCTTTGCGCCGTACGGCGACGATCGTGCTGCGATTGATGCCGACGATCTGAAGCATGCGCGAATCGGCCGGGGCGAGCGCGGTTCGCGCGGGCGCGATGCGCGCGAGCAGCTCGGGGTTGGGCTGCGGACCGCTCGCCGGCCATCCGCTGCGCGCATACAGATTCGCGCCGTGCAGGCGGTTGCGCGGCGGCAATAATTGGTAGAGGCCCGGGAACGTATGGAAGACCCGCTCGGCGAGATACTCCGGCGTGTGCACCAAATCCAGCAGTGCGACCTTGCGCACGAAGGGGTAAGTGCCACGCAAGGCCTGCAGCGGCGCATAAGAGCCGAAATTCGGCGTCCCCACCATGATCAGCTTTCGCACCTTGCGCTTCGGTAGGCACCGCATCGCGATGCGTGCGACCAATCCGCCCATGCTGTGACCGACCAGAACGACGGGTTCGCCGACGCTGCGAATGCGCGCGGCCAGCGCCGCGCCGAGTTCCTCGAGGTCGAGACGCCAATCGTACGGGTAGAGCGTCGCATCGAGACCCTGGCGCCGCATTTCCAGCTGCAGGCGCGCGTAGGCGAACGGAAAAACTCCCATGGGCTGCAGGCGTCGACCGGCGGGCAGCACGAGATTCTCGAGGCCGCCCGCAGCAATCGCCTCTGGGTCGATCCAGAGCAATTGCGCTGAAGACTTGCCGCGAACGACAGATCCGAGCCTCGATCCCATGATTCCGGGCAGCACGAATACCGGCACGCCGCTTGGCTCGCGCGCCGACTCAGCCGAGCGTGCCAGCTGCGCGAGCTCGGCATAGGCGCTTTCCCCGAAGTAATGGCGCAGGTCCGACGCATGGGTGCCGTTGCCCAAGGCTTTGAGCACGGCAGATTCTTCGGCGCGAAACACCCATTCAGACAACGGGGCCGCCTCAGCTCTTCGCGCTCATTGCAGTGTGCACGATCTTGCAGAGCTCCGAGATCGCGGCGGTGCGCGTGCTCGATTTGCGCCAGACCGCGCCTACGGTGCGCGTCGGCGCGGGCTTCGCAAAATGACGGATTGTCAAGCCGCGCTGCGAGCCGAACGGTGCGTCAACCGCAGATTCGGGCAATAACGTGATGCCGAGTCCGGCGACCACCATCTGCCGCAGCGTCTCGAGGCTCGTCGCGCGAAAATCCTCGGCCTCGCGCACGTCGACCCGGCTGCAGATCTCGAGCGCCTGATCGCGCAGGCAGTGGCCGTCTTCGAGCAACAACAAGGTGTGTCCCTTGAGGTCCTGCGCCTTGATCGATGATTTCTCGCTGAGCGGATCATTATTCGGTATTGCGACGGTAAACGCCTCCTCGTAGAGTTTTTGCGTTTCCACGCCATCTTGCGCAATTGGAAGCGCCAGGATTCCGACGTCGATCTCGCCGTCGCGCAGCCGCTTGAGCAGAGGCTCCGTCTGGTATTCGTAGAGCATCAGACTCAAGTGGGGCAGCGACTTGCGGATCTTCATCATGATGCGCGGCAGCAAGTAGGGTCCAATCGTCGGGATCAGAGCTACTTTGAGTTTGCCGGCCAACGGATCGGTGTTGCTGCGCGCGAGCGCGACGATCGAGTCGCCCTCGTCGAGCATCCGACGCGCGCGCACCACGACTTGCTTGCCGACTTCGGTCAGTTGCACGTTCTTCGGCTGGCGCTCGATGAGCTTCACGCCGAGATACTCCTCGAGCTTCTTGAGCTGCGCCGACAGCGTCGGCTGGCTCACGAAGGTGCGCGCGGCCGCTTTGCCGAAATGCCCGGTATCGGCGAGCGCCACCAAATATTTGAGGTCCTTGAGATTCACACGCGTCTCGATAGAAACTCTCTATCAATCATTTTATTATAATCGTTTTGGACGATTGCCGGTATCGATGCCCGCAGCGCGATAGAATAAAGCGCGTATCACTCACGAAAGGACCCCCAATGGCTTCTGCGGCACGACCAACGCGACTGTCTTCCGGGGTCGTGATCGTCAGCTTGGTCGAGCGAAAATTGAAATTCTTGCTGCTGCGCGCCTATCGCAACTGGGATTTCCCCAAGGGCATCGTCGAGGCCGGCGAAGCGCCGATCGACGCGGCACTGCGCGAAGTGCGCGAGGAAACCATGCTCGACGACATCTCGTTCGATTGGGGTCTCGTCTACATGGAAACCGGGCCGTACAACAAGGGAAAGATTTCTCGCTATTACATCGCTCGCAGCAAAGAACAGCAGATCGTTCTGCCCGTGAATCCGGAGCTGGGTGTGCCGGAGCACCAAGAAGCGCGTTGGGTCAGCGTCCAAACGGCTCTCGAGATGGTCACGGCCCGATTGAAGCCGGTCGTGCGATGGTCTTACGGCATCATCACGCACGGATCGTCGACCGCGCCAACCGCGGTTTGAGCGCGCGCGAGGCGCGGCGTGGTGAGCGCAATGTCGGAGGCGAGAGGCCTTCAGTTTCTAGGCCAGGCGAATGGTGCCGCTGCCGAGTTGCGCGACATCGCCCCCGACGCGGATCCGCCGCTCGGCGTCGATCTGCAAGTACAGCGTCGAGGGCCGGCCGGTCAATTGCCCTTGAGAGATTTTCAGCGCCGCCGGCAAGGGGCGTTGCATCGCGAGCCACCAGCCGCCGAAATTCGCGGTTGCCGACCCGGTCGCCGGGTCCTCGAGAATCGCGGGTCCCTGCGGAAAAAAGAATCGCGACAACACCCGATCGGCGCCGGACGGCGCGAATACGTAGGCCATCGCCGGGCCGTCCGCGCTTTGCAATCCCGCGAACGCTTCAGCGCGCGGCACGGCGCGCAACACCGCCTCCGGTGTCGCAAGCGGCACGATCAGCTGCTCGGTACCGGCCCGCACCCACAGAGGGCGCATGCCGATATCGCGCTGCTCGAGTCCGAGGGCCGCCGCGAGATCGGCGCTTGAGCCGGTAAATTCGCGCGAGGTCTGAGCCGGTGCGGTCAGCGTCCAACGGGCGCCGTCGGCCTCGACCGCAATCAGCCCCGCATTCATCTCGAGCCGCAGCGAGTTGCCGCCCAATCCCAAGGCGCGGCAGACTTGCGCGGTCCCGAGCGTCGGATGGCCGGCGAACGCCATTTCATAACGCGGCGTAAAGATGCGCACACGCGCCGAGGCGACGGAGGACGGCAAAATGAAGGTCGTCTCCGACAGATTGAACTGCAGCGCGATCGCCTGCATGGTAGCGGTATCGAAACTCGAACCGTCTTCGAAAACGCAGAGCGGGTTGCCGGTCAGGGCCCCCCGCTCTTGTGTGAACACGTTGAGGATGCGATATCGGTGATCGGCCATTTGCGGCGCAGTGTAATCCTACGGGCGAACGACCACTACGGGAGCCGGCGCTACGACCCGAGGACCGTAATAGCCATAACCATAATAGGGGTGATACGGCCGACCGGGCACGACCACGCAGGCAGCCATGCTCAGCAATCCCATCGCGATCATCATTTTCATCAGGGTCTTCATGTTGGCGATCTCCGGCACTATGAGTGAACCACGGGAGAGACAACGCGGTAGCCGGGCCAGCGGATGACAGCATGAACGATCCGTAACCCGGTGGTCGTCAGCAACACGAGCTTCACGGCCCTGCTGCATCGAGACGCGCACGAGCAATGATGGTGCGCCGCCGCAGCGCAGGGGAACCGACAGAAGACGTGCATCAATAACGGCGGGATCGGCGCGTCAGGCCAATGTGTGGAACACCTTCTGCACGTCGTCGTCCTGTTCGAGTTTGTCGATCAGCGCAAGAACCTCGGTCGCCTGGGCCTCGGGAAGTTCGGTCGGCACCGAGCAGATGTATTCGTGCTCGGCCGACAGGGGCGTGATCCCGCGCGCTTCGAGCGCCAGCTGCAGCTTGCCGAAATCGAGGAAGGCGCAGCGGATCACGAGCTGCGGCTCGCCTTTCTCGCCCGTGCTCTCGCCCATTTCCTCGAGGCCATGGTCGATGAGGTCCAATTCGAGCTCGTCCTGATCCTTGACTGCGGCCGGATCCAAGCGAAAGACACCCATCTTTTTGAACAAAAAGCTCACGCTGCCGGTCGTACCGAGATTGCCGGCATTCTTCGTGAAAATGTTGCGCAGACTACCGACGGTGCGCGTGGGGTTGTCGGTTGCCGTTTCGACGAGCAGTGCGACTCCGTGGGGGGCATACCCTTCGTAGATGATTTCCTGGTAGTTTGCCGCCTCTTTTCCCGAGGCGCGGCGAATCGCCGCGTCGGTTTTGTCTTTGGGCATATTGACCGCGCGCGCATTCTGCAGAACCCGGCGCAGTGTGGGGTTCGAGGCCGGGTCGGGGCCGCCGGCATGCACGGCGATCGCGATGTCCTTCGCAACGCGCGTGAATTGCTTGGCCATGCGGTTCCAGCGGGCGAACATCGCGTGTTTTCTGACTTCGAATATGCGTCCCATGTCGCACATGGTAGCAATACCCACTCAAACAGCTAGACTTGCAATTACTCCCCTAAGGTATTACTCATGAGCGAAACCCCTCCCGCGGCGAGTCCGACCTCGCTGAGCTTCCGCGAACTTGCGCTGTCCGAACCCGTCTTGGCGGCGCTCGCCGACGTCGGTTACGAGTCGCCGTCGCCGATCCAGGCCGCCACGATTCCCGTCTTGCTGTCCGGCGTCGACATGCTCGGGCAAGCGCAAACCGGGACCGGAAAAACGGCGGCGTTCGCGCTGCCGGCACTGACCAAGATCGACTTGACGCGTCACGAGCCGCAGGTACTCGTGCTGGTGCCGACGCGTGAACTCGCGCTGCAGGTCGCCGAGGCTTTCCAGCGCTATGCCGCTCACTTGAAGGGCTTTCACGTGCTGCCGATCTATGGCGGCCAGAGCTATCAACCGCAGCTCAACGCACTGCGGCGCGGCGTGCACGTGGTCGTCGGGACTCCGGGCCGCATCATCGATCACATGGACCGCGGCACGCTCAAGCTGTCGGGATTGACGCTGCTGGTGCTCGACGAAGCCGACGAAATGCTGCAAATGGGCTTCGTCGATGCGGTCGAAAGCATCCTCGAGAAGACGCCGCCGCAACGCCAGGTCGCGCTATTTTCGGCGACCCTTGCCGCGCCGATCCGGCGCATCGCGCAAAAGCACCTGCGCTCGCCCGTCGAAGTGACGATCAAGAGCAAGACCAGCACTGCAACCAACATCCGCCAGCGCTATTGGGTCGTCAGCGGCGTTCACAAGCTCGACGCGCTCACCAGGATACTCGAGGCCGAAACCTTCGACGGCATGCTGGTATTCACGCGCACCAAACAGTCGACCGTCGAATTGGCCGAGAAGCTCGAGGCGCGCGGCTTCGCCGCGGCAGCCTTGAACGGCGACATCCCGCAGCCGCTGCGGGAACGCACCGTGGCACGGCTCAAGTCGGGGCAGATCGACATTTTGGTCGCAACCGATGTCGCGGCACGCGGACTCGATGTCGAACGCATCGGGCATGTCGTCAACTACGACGTGCCCTATGACACCGAGTCCTACGTGCATCGAGTCGGCCGCACCGGACGCGCGGGCCGGAAGGGCGAGGCAATCTTGTTCATCGCTCCGCGGGAGCGCAACATGTTGCGCGCGATCGAGCGCGCCACGCGCCAGACGATCGAACCGATGAATCTGCCGAGCGTTGATGCCGTCAACGCGCAGCGCATCGCGAAGTTCAAACAGCGGGTCATGGAAAAAATCGCCAAGGGCGAGGCCGGTGCTTACAGGCCGGTACTGCAGCAGCTCGAAGCGGAAACCGGCGTCGATCTCATCGACATCGCGGCGGCGCTCGCGAGTCTCGCGCAAGGTGCCACCCCGCTGCTGCTCGCGACGAAGCCGGAGAAGCCTGCGGAGGCGGACGCCGATCCGCCGAGACCGGCGGCGCGCGCCAAGCAGCCGGAGTTCCCGCGCGACTCGGCCGCCCCAATCCGCACGGCTCGCTCGAAATCAAGACCCGTGGCCGGCGAAATGGAAACCTTTCGCATCGAAGTCGGTTCTGTTCATGGCATCAAGGCGGGGAATATCGTCGGGGCAATCGCCAACGAAGCGGGTATCGAGGGCGTGCACATCGGGCGAGTCGATATTCGCGAGGATCACAGCTTTGTCGACTTGCCGGAAGGCATGCCAACGCCTATCTTCAAGGGGCTGCAGAAAGTGAGGGTCGCGGGTCGGGAACTTCGGATCAGTCGCGTCACCGAAAAACCGCCGAAACCGCCGCGAAATCCGGCCGGGCGGCACACGGAGCGCAAAGTGCTCACGCGCCGTTGAATGCTCGAGAGTCTGAACGTCAACGCACAACAGAGGAGGAAGTCATGGGCAAGGGTATGGAACGGAAGAAAGAGGACAAGAAAAAGCCGGCCAAAACGCTCGAAGAAAAGCGCGCCGCCAAGCGTGCGAAGAAGGCGGAGAGAGGCTGAACGAACCGAAGGATCTAGGACCGAAGCGCTCAAGGTCGCCTTGGGTGCGGCGCTCTGGCGGGCCGATCCGCTAGACGACGCGCCCACGCCGGCCGCCGCTCAGGAAATCCTGAATATTGGCGGCCATTTCATCGAGGCAACGCTGGCGCGATTCTCGCGCGGCCCAGGCAATGTGCGGCGTCACGACCAGATTCGGTATTGATGCATCGAGCAACGGATCCCCGTCGACCGGCGGCTCCTGAGTCAGCACGTCGATGCCGGCACCGCCGAGTCGGCCGGACTTCAGCGCCTCGGCGAGAGCGCCGCTGTCGACGAGTCCGCCGCGTGCCGTATTGATCAGCAGCGCGTCTTTCTTCATGAGCGCCAGTTCCGCTGCGCCGATCATGCCGCGCGTATGCTCGGTCAGCGGGCAATGCAGCGATACGACGTCCGCGATCGCCAGCAGTGAGCGCAGATCAAGGCGCTGCGGCCCCGCCTTTCCGTCGACAGGCAGAGTGCCGCCGGGCCGATGCGCGACCAGCACGCGCATGTGAAAGCTCTCTGCGATCTTCGCGACCGCGCGTCCGAGTTCGCCCCAACCGACGATGCCGAGGACGAGGCGGTCGAGCTCGCGGATCCGGTGCGCGGCGCCCCCGAAGCGGGCGCCGCCGGTCCAGGCGCCCGCGATCGCGAGCCGATGATACGCAGGCAGATGCTGCGTCAGACACAAGATCATGCTCCAGACGAGCTGCGCGACCGATTGGGTGCAGTAGCCGCGCACGTTACATACCCCGATCGCGCGCTCTTCTGCGCATTCCAAATCGATGTGGTCGGTTCCGGTCCCGGCAACCGCGATCAGGCGCAGCCGCGGCGCTGCTTCGAGCGCCGCACGCGCCAACCCGATTTTGTTGAGCAGTACGACCTCGGCATGCTCGATGCGCTCGACGAGCTGCGAATCCGCGGTATTGTCGTAGAGCCGCAGCGTCGGCATCACGCGCATCAAGCTCGCGGTGACGAGATCCGAATAAGAGACCGTTTCGTAATCTAGAAATACCGCGCGCATAGCGCGCTAGAATACCCGTCCCGCATCAAAATCCAAGGCATCAACCGCGCGATGAAGGTTTCCGCCGTCCGAGCATTGATTGTCGCGAATGTCGTCGCGTTCCTGGTGCAAAGCATGGCGCCGGATCTCATGGAGTACCGCTTCGCGCTGTGGCCGCTGCAATCGATCAGGGGTTACGCGAATTTTCACGTCTGGCAGATCGTCAGCTACGCGTTTCTGCACGATCCGACCCACATCACGCACCTGTTGTTCAACATGATCGGCCTGTGGATGTTCGGCGCCGAAGTCGAACGCGTCGTCGGACCGCAACGGCTGCTGCACTGCTATTTCGCGTCGGTGGTCACGGCCGCGCTGACCCAGCTGATGATTCCGAGTCTGTTGGGAGGTGAGCCGAGCCCCACGATCGGCGCTTCGGGCGGCGTGTTCGGCCTGCTGCTCGCGTACGCGTTCATGTTTCCCACGCGCAAGATCATTCCGCTGTTCCCGCCAATTCCGATGCCGGCTTGGCTGTTCGCCGCGCTCTATGCCGGCCTGGAGCTCTGGCTCGGCGTGACCGGCTCGCAAGCGAGCGTCGCCCATTTCGCGCACCTCGGCGGCATGATCGGCAGCGCGATCGTGATCATGCAATGGCGCATACGCCGCGGGTGAACCAATCGAATCCCGCGGCCGGCACCGATACCGCAGGAGCGCGGAACCGGCTAACCTACGCTCCATGAGACCACCCATCCTCGAGAGACTGCCCGCCCGCGGCGCACCCGCTTTCGTCCTGCGCCGGCTCCATTGCCTCTTCGCGATCCTCGCGCTCGCAAATCCAGTGCACGCGGAGTGGATCACGCGCATCACCGACGGCATCATGGGCACGCGGATTACCGTGGAATTGTGGGCTGACGAGGGCGTCAAGGCCGACCCCGCAATCGACGCCGTGCTCGACGAAATGCGCCGCATCGACGAATCGATGAGCACCTACAAGCCCACCAGCGAGGTGTCTCAAGTCAATGGCACGGCGGCCGACGGCCCCGTGCACATCAGCAAGGAATTGTTCGATTTGCTGGTCACGGCCAAGGAGTATTCGGTGCTGACCGAAGGAGCGTTCGACATCACCTACGCGAGCGTCGGCTACATGTACGACTTTCGAAAACGCGTTCGGCCCAGCGAGGAGCAAATCGACAAGGCGCTGCCCGCCGTCAACTACGAGCATCTGCTGCTCGATCCCAATGCGCAGACCGTGCAGTTCTCCCAGAAGGGCGTGCGCATCGACTTGGGCGGAATTGCCAAGGGCTATTCCGTGGACCGCGGAATCGATGTGCTCAAGTCGTTCGGCTTCACGCGAGCCTATGTTTCCGCCGGCGGCGATAGCCGCATCATCGGTGACCGGTTCGGCAAGCCATGGGTCGTCGGCATACGCGATCCGAGAAAGGGGCCCGACTCGGTGATGCTGCGCGTGCCTCTCGTCAATGCCGCGATTTCGACCTCGGGCGATTACGAACGGTACTTCGACGAAGGCGGCGTGCGCTATCACCACATCATCGACCCTCATACCGGCCACTCCGCGAGCAAAGTGCGCAGCGCGACGGTCATCGGACCCTATGCCACGCGCACCGACGGATTGTCGAAGACCGCGTTCGTGCTCGGGCCCGACAAGGCCATGGAAATCTATAACCGCATCGACGACATCGACGCGATCATCGTCAAGCTCGACGGCACCGTGGTCTACTCGAAAGGCATGCAGCGCGCGAGGGACGCGCCAAGGCCGAAAGGCCAGCCGCCGGCATCGCCGCTCCCGGCGCAGCAGCCCTAGGGTTCGAGAAGGCCATGCGGCCGAATTAGTACTCGGCGCTGGCGCGCCTCGCCCTGCGGGCCGCCCTTCGGGCGTTTTGACTCGGCCATGCGGCCGAGTCAATCCCGGAAATTGTTGAACTGCAGGGGAACGTCGAATGGGGACTTGCGCAGCAGGGCGATCGCCTCCTGAAGATCGTCGCGCTTCTTGCCGATGACTCGCACCTTGTCGCCTTGGATCTGCGCTTGGACTTTGAGCTTCGAATCCTTGATCAGGCGCGAGACCTTCTTGCCGGTCTCGGCATCGATGCCGTGCTTGAGCACGACGAGCTGGGTCGCGCGCGCGAGATTGACGGTCGGGTCTTGGACATCGAGGCAGACGATATCGATGCCGCGCTTGGCGATTTTCAGCTTCAGAATCTCGAGCATTTGTTTGAGTTGAAACTCGGCCTCCGCGATCATCGTGACGGTCGTCTCGAGAAGTTCGAACCGCGCGCCCGTTCCTTTGAAATCGAAGCGTTGCGCGAGTTCGCGGATCGCCTGATCGACCGCGTTGGTCAATTCGTGCGTGTCAATTTCAGAGACGACGTCGAAAGAAGGCATGGCTGAACTCCCTCAAGGAATGCTCAAAGGCTCAACGATACCCGCGCGCCTGAAGCGTGAATAGCTTGGCGTAGCGCCCACCCTCGGCCATGAGGCTCTCGTGGCTGCCGCGCTCGACGATCCGGCCGTCGTCGAGCACGAGGATCTGATCGGTCATTCGCACGGTCGAGAAGCGATGGGAAATGACGATCGCGATGCGATTGCGTGTCAGTTCCCGGAAGTGCTCGAAGACCTCCGCCTCGGCGCCGGCATCGATCGCGGCTGTCGGTTCGTCGAGCACCAAAATATCGGCATCGCTGCGCATGAACGCGCGCGCCAGCGCGATTTTCTGCCACTGTCCGCCCGAGAGCTCCCGGCCGTCCTTGAACCATTTGCCGAGCTGCGTGTGGTAGCGCTCGGGAAGCTGCTCGACGAATTCGGAAGCGAGGCCTTGGGCGGCGGCGCGGCTCCAGCGCTGCTCATCGTCGAACGCGCGCACGTCGCCGGCGCCGATATTCTCTCCGACCAGCATCTGGTAACGCGCGAAATCCTGGAATATCACGCCGATGCGCTGGCGCAGCGTCGTCTCGTCCCAGTCCTGCAGATCGACGCCGTCGAGCAGGATTCGCCCCTTCGTTGGACGATACAGGCGCGTCAACAGCTTGATCAGCGTCGTCTTGCCCGAGCCGTTCTGTCCGACGAGAGCGAGACTCTCGCCCGGCCGCACATGCAGATTGATCTCGGAGAGCGCCGCGGTGCTCGCCCCCGGATAGATGAACTCGACGCCCTCGAAGCGGATGCCGTCGCCGGGAGCGGAGCCTTGCCGAACCTCTCCGCCAGAGAGCGGCGCGGGCTGCTCGAGATACTCGTAGAGATTCGAGAGGTAGAGGTTGTCCTCGTACATGCCGCCGACGGCCGACAGCGATGCGCCGACCGCCGTTTGGCCCTGGCGAAACAGCATCATGTACATCGTCATCTGGCCGAGCGTGATCGCCCCCATGACGGTTTCGACGGTAATCCATCCGTAGCCGCCGTAAAGTGCGGCGGTGCCGAGCAGGCCCAACCCCAAGCCCCATGCGTCGCGGCGCACCGAGAGGTCCCGATCCTCGCGATACAGGCGGGTGAAGATATCGCGGTAGCGATCGAGCAGCCGCGGCCCCAGATCGAACAGCTTCACCTCCTTGGCGTAATCCTCGCGCGCGAGCACCGATTCGAGATAAATCTGCATGCGCGATTCCGGCGCGCGCCACCGAAACAGTCGAAACGCTTCGCCGGAAAAGCGGGTTTCCGCGAAGAAAGCGGGCAGACCGGCGAAAGCCAACAGTACGACGGCCCACGGCGAAAATTTGATCAGCAGCCCGCCGAAGGAAATCAGCGAAATTGCGTTTTGCAGCAGGCCGAAGGTGCGCATCACGAGCGACAGGGGCCGGCTCGAGGCTTCGCGCCGCGCGCGTGTGAGCTTGTCGTAAAACTCCGAGTCCTCGAACTGGGTCAAGTCGAGCGTGAGCGCCTTCTCCAGTATCATCACGTTGACGCGCTGGCCGAGCTGCGCGCGCAGCAGCGACTGCGCGAGCGAAATGCCCCGCTGCGCCGTCGAGGAGCCGGCGATCAAGAGCGCTTCCATCCCGACATAGGTGAATATCTCGCGCAGCCCGACCACGCCCGTGCGCCTGTGCAGATCCGCGGCATGGACGACCGCATCGACGATCAGCGCGCCGGTATAGGCAACGCCCGCGGGCAGCACGCCGGCGAGCACCGTGAGCAGCACCAGCGCGATCGAAAGTGCGCGGTTGGTTGTCCAGACCAGGTCGAGCGCGCGCTTGCTGTAAGCAAATACGCTCAAGAATCCGCTGGCTGGGCTCGTGGTCACGGTCGGTTGCGGCGCCATTTGGGGTGCGAGGGTTTATAATGGGCTTTGGATCAGAGCCCCCGTATGGCGGAGTCCGCAGTGAAATTCAAGCCTTTACTCGATCGTTGGAAGAAAGATACCGGACCGGCGCTGACCGTGCAGGAGTATTCGGTTCGCCTACCGATCGACGATGCCTCGCGGCTGCATGCGCTCGTTGGGCTGTTTCCGGGGCGTGCGCCTGCGGAAATCATCACGGATCTGCTGCATGTCGCGCTCGACGAGGTCGCGGCCTCGATGCCCTACGAGCCCGGACCCAAGATCATCTCGCGCGACGATCACGGCGACCCCATGTACGAGGACATCGGCCTCACGCCTCGATTCGTCGAATTGACGCGCCAATATCGCAAGGAACTCCAAGCCGCGCCCGCCGACGCACAGGCCTCGCCCAGGAAATAGCCGGCTTGACGCTGCTCAGTCAAGACGGCGATACTCCCGTCCATGTCGACCTCAAATCAGATCCGCAACGCATGTTGGTGGTGGCGAAAATCCTCCTAAGGAGATGGGCGCTGGCCGCTGTTCCATATTGATCATCCGAATATCCAGAACCCATTTCCGACACACGAGCCGGAGTGGGTTTTTTGTTGTCCGTCATCTTTGTAGCCGGAGTATATGAAGTCACCTTTCGACATCGCAGCGGATCTCGATACGCCGGTCTCGGCGTATCTGAAACTCGCGCCGTTTCGCCCGCGGTTCTTGCTCGAGAGCGTCGAGGGCGGCGAGCGCCTCGCGCGCTATTCCTTCATCGGCTTCGGCGACTGTCTCGAGGTGAGGCTCGATGCAGCGGGCCTCAACGTCGACGGGGTCACGTCGCCGCGGCCTGCAACCCGGGCGCAATTCTTGGATGCGCTGCGCGGCGCGCTCGCTCAAGCGCCGCGGCCGCTGCCCGCGATCCCGGGGGTGCCGCTGTCCGGCGGCCTGGTCGGCTATACCTCCTACGATGCCGTGCGCTACTTCGAGCGCTTGCCGGCACGCGCCTTGAGCGACACCAAGGCCCCGCACGCGCACTATGTCGCCCCCCGTTCGATGCTGGTCTTCGACCATTTGACGCGCGGCGTCGCACTGCTCCACGACGGCAGCGACAGTGAGCGGCAGAGCCTGCGCCGCGAAGTCATTCGTGCGTTGCGCGGACCGGTTCCCGCGATCCTCTCGCCGGGCGGCTTTTCGCCCGCGACTCCGTCGCTCTCGGCGGCGAGCCATGCGGCCGGCGTACGCAAGGCGCAGGACTATATCGGCGCGGGCGATGTCTACCAGCTCGTGCTCGCGGCGCGCTTCGAAGGCCGCCATAGCTTGTCGCCGTTCGAGGTCTATCGCGCGTTGCGGATGCTCAATCCCTCGCCGTACATGTATTTCTGCGAACTCGGCGACATCACGGTCGTCGGCTCCTCGCCGGAAGCGCTCGTCAAATTGCACGACGGCTATGCGCAATTGCGGCCGATTGCGGGCTCGCGGCCGCGCGGTACCGACGTGCAAAGCGACCTTGCGCTCGAAGCCGAGTTGCTCGCGGACCCGAAGGAAAACGCGGAGCACGTCATGCTCGTCGATCTCGCGCGCAACGATCTGGGCCGCGTCGCGACCGCGGGGTCGGTGCGCGTCGACCCGTATCGCGTCATCGAGCGCTATAGCCACATCATGCATATCGTCAGCGGCGTCAATGGCCGCCTCTCGGCGGGCAGGGACGCGTTTGATCTGTTTGCCGCGACCTTCCCGGCAGGCACGCTGGTTGGCGCGCCGAAAGTGCGCGCGATGCAAATCATCGACGAACTCGAACCCGTGGGACGCCAGCTCTACGGAGGCACGGTCGGCTATTTCGGGCGCGAAGGCGACATGGATCAAGCGATCACGATTCGCACGCTCGTGTTCCGCGGCGACGATTACAGCTATCAGGCCGGCGGCGGCATCGTCGCGGACAGCGCCGCTCCGGCCGAATATGCCGAGCTCATGGCGAAGAGCGCCGTGCTGCGCCGGGCGCTCGAACTTGCGGCGGAGGGCCTCTAGACCATGGCCGTGCCAAGACTGCTGCTGATCGACAACTACGATTCCTTCACCTACAACCTCGTGCAGGCGTTTCTCGTGCTCGGCGCCGAGGTCGACGTCTATCGCAACGATGCGCTCAGCATCGAGGAGGCGAAGGCGATGCATCACACGCATCTGGTGATATCACCCGGACCCGGCAGGCCCGAGGACGCCGGCATATCGATGCAATTGATCGA